>VOFC01001835.1_pt1 | contig 56001 bp, 127 predicted proteins | sample 5384161 | NCBI WGS metagenome assembly VOFC01 (sample SAMN12384722, study PRJNA508395) | human gut metagenome | isolation source: healthy gut B | host: Homo sapiens | reverse complement strand
GATGCAATCCACTATCATGTCCGCAGCGAAGGACGTATTGTAAAAACGCGCAGTCTACATCGCCCTTGGTATCGACATGAATGGGAAAAAGGACGTCCTTGGCATGTATGTTGGAGAAAACGAAAGTGCATTGATGGTTTAAATGGATTTCCACAGGCAATCGAGGCTGTTTATCCCAAAACAGAAATCCAGCAATGCATTATTCATCAAATCCGTAATTCAACGAAGTTTGTTTCTTACAAAGATATCAAAAAGCTAATGGCTGATCTGAAGCTTGTATATGCGGCTCCGACGGAAGAAAACGCTTTAAATGAGTTAGAATTGTTCAAAGATAAATGGGATTCCAAGTACCCGAAAATCTATAAATCCTGGCAAGATAACTGGGCAACTTTGTCCACATATTTCAAATATCCGGAGGCAGTAAGACGTCTAATTTACACCACAAATGCCATTGAAGGATTCAACCGCCAGCTCCGGAAAGTGACCAAAAAGCAAGACGGTTTTTCCGTCGGATGACAGCCTTTTGAAAATGCTGTATCTGGCAACCATGGATATCACGAAAAAATGGACCGGTCACAGGCAGGACTGGGGACAGATCCATTCCCAGCTGGAAATCTATTTTGAAGAACGTCTGGCAGGACGGAACCTGTAAAAACAGTCAATTTTTTGGCAGGTTTTATTGACATGCCTAAAAAACTACCTGTATAATGCAGATAAGGGCAGAACCTGAAAAAACAGCTCTGCCCATTTGTAACTATTCACAAATCTTATATTGTTGTAGTATGTATTACACGCTTTATTGCATTTATTTTCTGACATTACTCACATTCCCAATTTCTTTTAAATTATTAAAAGGGAAGGTTGACAGCCTTCCCAAGAATAAGGAGGACAAAAAAAATATGTCAATTAGTTTAGTTAAAGGTCAGAAGATTGACCTTTACAAAAAGGCAATGCAGGTTTAAACAAAGTCGTATTTGGTCTTGGATGGGACACAAATAGATACGATGGTAATGCAGATTTCGATTTGGATGTATCAGCATTTTTTACTGATGATTCAGGAAAGGTAACAGGCGAACAGGATTTTGTATTTTATGGTCAGCCACAGCATCCAAGCGGAGCATTGATTTATTCTGGCGATAATAGAACAGGTGTAGGTGATGGCGATGACGAGACAATGATTGTTGAGTTAAATAAGATTCCATCTAATATTACAAAGATTAGCTTCTCAGCGACAATTTATGATGCAGAAAATCGTTTACAGAATTTCGGAATGGTTGATAATTCGTACATTAGAGCATACAACGCTGATACAAATGAGGAGCTTTTCAAATATGAACTTAATGAGGATTTCTCATTAGAGACAGGTGTTATTGCAGGTGAGTTGTATCGTAAGAACGGTGAATGGAAGTTTAATGCAGTTGGTTCAGGTTACAATGGTGGTTTAGCTGCTATTGGTAGAAATTTTGGTCTTGATTTATAAAATGGAAGGAGAATATATATGTCAGTAAATTTAGTAAAAGGACAGAAAATTAATTTATCTAAGGAAGTAGCAGGTGGTCTTACAAAGATTATGGTAGGACTTGGATGGGATGCTGTTAAGAAAGGATTTTTTAGTTCTAAGCCAAACATTGATTGCGATGCTTCAGCAATTATTTTAGGAAAAGATGATAAGTATCGTACATGTGTTTATTATGGTGACAGATCAGCAGAAGACAGATGTGTACCATCATGGCGACAACCTCACAGGAGATGGAGACGGTGATGATGAGCAGATTACAGTTGACCTTGCGAATATTACAAATAAGGTTGAGAAGATTGTATTTGTAGTAAATATCTATGATTGTATTTCAAGAAAGCAGGATTTTGGACTTATCAAGAATGCGTACATTAGACTTGTTGATGAGTCAACTGGTAAGGAAATTTGTAAATACAATCTTTCAGATGAGTATGCTGGCAAAACAGCAATGGTATTTGCAGAGGTTTATAAGAAAAAGACGGAGAGTGGAAATTTAACGCTATCGGTCAGGGAACAAATGATTCAAGTGTTAGCGAATTAACAAGAAGATACAAGTAGGAGGATTTAATTATGTCAGTTTCATTAAGCAAAGGACAGAGAGTAGATTTAACAAAGGGTAGACCGTCATTAAAAACATTCTTGTTGGACTTGGATGGGATATTAATCATTATGATGGAGAAGCAGATTTTGATCTCGATGCCTCTGTGTTTATGACAAAAGAGAATGGTAAGGTTGGCAAGGATGAGGATTTCATTTTCTATGGTAATCTTGAACATAGTTCAAAAAAGTATAAAGCATATGGGAGATAACCGTACAGGTGAGGGAGATGGAGATGATGAGGTTATTAAGATTAAACTTGATAAAATCCCATCAGACTATGAGACTCTTGCTGTGACGGTCACAATTTATGATGCTGAGAGTAGACTTCAGAACTTCGGCATGGTTGGGAATGCATATGTGCGTGTAGTAGACGAAGAGACAGGCGAGGAACTTATTCGTTTTGATTTAAGTGAAGACTTCTCTACCGAGACTGCGTTAGTCGTAGCTGAAATTTATAAACATAATGGTGAATGGAAGTTTAAGGCTGTAGGAAGTGGCTATAACGGTGGATTAAAGGCATTATGTAATCAGTATGGAATTGATGCAGAGTAGGAGGGTTGTATGACAAATTTTATGTTTATTATAATTGTGGCGATTGTATTAATTGCACTGATTCTTTTCTTTACTCCTTTTGGTAAACAGCTTCGAGTAAAGTTTAAAGGAAGAACGGATGAAGTAATGCGCCAGGATGCACAGACACCAGAAGGTGCTAGAGATTATTACAACGCAGCCATTAGAGAAAAGGAAGATTTTTATAACAAGGCATCTGCTACATATGCTGAAATTTCAGGAAAGCGTGATACAGCAGAAAAAAAGACTTATATCAAGCAAATAAGGATATTATGCGTGTTACACAGCAGATTAATGCTTGTCTTGATGAAAATAAAGAAAATGAAGCAATGCAGTATGCAATGAAGAAGTCTACTTTGGAGAATAAGATTAATGTACTAAAAAGATACAATTGAAGAGATGAAAGAAGCACAGGCTCACCAGAAAGACATTCGTGATCAGGCAGCCGAAGAATTGCAGAAACTTAAAGAGGAAAAGGAACAGGTTCTTTTTCAGATGGAAGCTGATAGCCAGATTATCGAACTTCATCAGAGTATGGATAGTCTTAATACGAATAATGAGAGCGATAGAATGCTTGAAAGAGTTCGTGAAGGAGCAAGAAAAAGACAAGAGAACGTGCAGAAGGAAGTAGAATTGCATATGATTCTAGCGCACAGGCTAATGAGAGAAAGACTTGCTAATTCTGAAAGAGAGCGCAATGCTCGTCAGATCCTTTTGATGATATGAAGAGACAGAGAGGTAATAAGTAATGATTGTATTAAACATTGGAGTTTTCGTAATCTGTCTCGGTGTATGCTTTGGAGCAGGTTTTATTGTAGGAAAACGTAAGAAGAATAAATAATTCAAGAGTTGGTAGGTGTCATAGCCTACTAATTCTATCAATACACCATATATAGTGATTATAAAATACAATATATACTATATATGGTGTATAAATTACATTAGAAAGGAAAACGCACATTTCTTCGGAATTTTTTGGAGGTTAAGACAATGACAATTGAGCAAATTAAGGACAAATTAAAATCAAAAGAGTATGACTTCCTGAGAACAGATAAGAATTTGGGTGACAATATCATTATCTTAACTCTTGGTGGAAGTCATGCATATGGAACTAATAATGAGGGTAGCGACTTAGATATTCGTGGTTGTGCTTTAAATAGCAAGATGCAAATTCTTACAAACGAGAATTTTGAGCAGTTTGTAAATAATGAAACAGACACAACTATTTATGCATTTAATAAGTTAGTTGCTTTATTAAGCAATACAAACCCTAACACAATTGAGATGCTTGGAAATAAGCCAGAACATTATTTCTATGTATCTCCTATTGGTCAGGAACTTATTGACAATGCACATTTATTCTTATCAAAAAAGAGCTTGTCATTCATTTGGTGGATATGCGAATCAGCAGCTCTATAGATTGAATCAGAAAGCAGCACATCAGATGTCTCAGTCAGAATTGGAGAAACACATTTTAAAGACGCTTGAATTTATGCAGACAGATTTTACAAAGAAATACACACCATATTCAGATGATTCAATGAAGTTATATATTGATAAGGCTGTACAGGAAAGGATATGACACAGAGATTTTATGGACGTAAACCTTACTCATTATCCATTGAGAGATTATTGCTCTATGTGGAATGAACTTCAGAACACAGTTCGTCAGTATGGCAAGATTGGTAAAAAAGAAATGAAAAGCAATTGAGCATGGTAAGATTGCAAAACATTCAATGCATCTCATTCGACTTTATATGATGTGCTTAGATATTCTTGAAAAAGAGAATAATCACATATAGAGAAGATGAACATGATTTGCTTATGGATATTCGTAATGGTAAATATCTCGACAGCAACGATCAGCCAATTCCTGAGTTCTTTGAAATGGTAAATGACTATGAGAAGAGATTGGATTATGCAAAGAAAAATACTAATCTTCCTGACAATCCAGACTACAAGAAAAATCAATGAGTTTGTTGCAAGTGTAAACGAAAGGGTGGTTAAGGGTGAAATCTAAATTAAAAATTAAAATCCCATCTGGGGCAAATGAGATTATTCATACACTCCAAGATAAAGGATACGAAGCATATTTAGTTGGTGGCTGTGTTCGTGATAGCATTCTGAAAAAAGAACAATTCACGATTATGATATTACAACTTCTGCCACACCAAATAAAATGATGGAAGTATTCAAGAACAAAGAATTATTGAAACTGGTTTGCAACATGGAACAATAACAATTGTCATTGATGGCGAGCCATACGAGGTAACGACTTACAGAATTGATGGTAATTATTCTGACAATCGTAGACCAGACAAAGTGACTTTTACAAAAAGTCTTAAAGAGGATTTAAAGCGTAGAGATTTTACAATTAATGCTATGGCATACAATGATGAAGTTGGTCTTGTAGATCCGTTTAATGGCATGGAAGATATAAGGTATCACAAAAATTCAGTGTGTTGGTAAACCAGAAGATAGATTCGATGAAGATGCATTAAGAATTTTACGTGCTATTCGATTTGCCTCACAGTTGGGTTTTATCCTTGAACCTGATACAGATTGGAATATCTCTAAAATGTATAAGAATTTGGAGAATATATCTATTGAAAGGATCAATAGTGAGTTCTGTAAAATTGCTGCATCGAGTGATTTCTGTGTACAAATGGTCTTATATCATAAAAGTATTCTCGTTGTTCATTCCTGAAATTAAAGATATGCTTGGTTTTCAACAGAATAATCCATATCACATTTATGATGTATGGAATCATACAGTACACGCAGTACAAGCTTATGAATGTGATTGTGAACCCGATTTGAATCCAAGAGATTTGATTACATCTTTAGCTGTATTCTTTCATGATATAGGAAAGCCACATTGTTATCAAGATGGCGAGGATGGTATTAGACATTTTAAAGGTCATGGAAGAGTCAGTGCTGATATGACTGATACAATTATGAAAAGACTTCGTTTTGACAATGATACAAGAGAAAAGGTCGTTGAATTAGTCTATTATCATGATGCTACTTTTGAGGTGGGAAAGAAATATATCAAGAGATGGCTTAGTAAAATTGGAGAGGAACAGTTCAGAAGGTTATTAGATGTTCGTAGAGCTGATATTAAAGCACAAGCAGACATTAATCAGGAAACAAGATTACAGAAGATTGATAATATCGAATACATTTTAGAAAAAGTCTTACAAGATGATGAATGTTTTTCTCTAAAGGATTTAGCAGTTAATGGAAAAGATGTAATGGATACAATGCGCATTAAGAGTGGAAAGGATGTTGGCTACTGGCTTAATGAAATCTTAACTCGTGTAATAGATGGGAGATTAAAAAATGATAGAGAAGATCTTATTTATTGGATGACTGGTATTACAGATGGTTGGATAGAGTATTAAAGGAGTGACTATGTATAATACAGGAGACATTTACAGAATTATCCAAGATGCATTAGACACAAATCAGATATATTGTACAGACTCTAAACTTGGTGATGGTTCAGAAGATACTTATGAGACAGATACTGAATTTGTTTCTGGTAATGATGCTCATTTGATTGCGACTGTCTGTCATCAGCACTTTGATTATAATCGTTCTTATCAAGAAAATGAACATACAGAAACAACAAAATTTAGAATTAAAGTTGAAATGATAGAGTGAGGTGAGAATATGGCGGTATTTGTAACAGGCGATATACATGGAAATCCTACACGATTAAGTAAAGATAATTTTTATGAACAAAAAAGATTTTTCTGGCAATAAAGATGAAAATATTGTAATTATTCTTGGCGATTTTGGTCTTGTATGGAATAGAGATGGTGAAAGCAAACAGGAAAAATATTGGTTGAATTGGTTAAATCAGAAACCATTCACAACTGTATTTGTTGATGGAAATCACGAGAATCATAAAATACTTGCAACTTATCCTATAAAAAGAATGGTGTGGCGGTAAGGTTCATGAAATTAGATCCAATGTATTACATTTAATACGTGGTGAAGTGTTTACCATTGAAGATAAGAAATTCTTTGCATTTGGTGGTGCATCAAGTCATGATATTCAGGATGGCATTCTTGATTACAATAACGAAGATTGGAGAGAGGAAGCCAAGAAACTTGATAAGCAAGGTAAGTATATGTATCGTATTAAGGGTTTATCATGGTGGGAAGAGGAATTACCAACAGATGAAGAAATGCAGCATGGACTAGATGTTCTAAAAAAGAGAATAACAATATAGTTGATTATATTATCACACATAGTCCCTCTACGTCAGAGTTGTATCTTATGGGTGGTAAAGGATTATATGAACCAGATGTGTTGACTAATTATTTGGAAGAAGTGAAAGCTGCAACTGAATATAAAAAGCATTTGTTTGGTCATATGCATGTGAATAAAGCAATTAATGATAAAGATATTTGTTTGTATGAACAGATTGTTAGGATATTGTAAAGTGAGGTGAGAATGTGAATAAAAGTAAATTTACATATCCAAAATGTCCATATTGCAAGAAAGAATATCAAGATGAAGTTATGGAATATGATTTGATGAATTTGGTAACTCAAGGTTGGTGCAAAGAAGTAAAAAGTAAAATGTCATAGTTGTGGTGAGTATTTCAAAGTGAAGGCACATTACTTATTATGGTTCAAAGTTAGCGAGGTAAAAGAGTGTTAGATTATAATAATGTAGATTTCCCTAAAGAAACTTATTACATAAGACATCCAAATCGCATATATTTTTCTACAGATTTTTATGATGGTGAAAAAATATTCTATTATAACAAACATACTAAACCAAGTAGTAATGCGAGAGGATATAGGTGGTATCGAAATATGCATGGTTTAATGAAACTTGTTCATTGGACTGATATTAAACATGGGAAATTATTTCAAAGATAGTTAATATAAATAGAGAATAATCTAATATAGAAGCAATTCTATTCACGGCTGATCAGACCAAAATTTCCAAATAAAAGTAACAAGAAATATTTTTTTCTTATGGTTTTTGCAGACGTGCAAATTCCATAGAATTTTACAACAAAATAATTAAGAAGAAAGGAATTAAGCAGTAACTCCTAGGTAATTATGGTTACGTAACCTCTGTAAAATAGTGTATTTTGACAGAGAATAAAGAAAAAAAAATAATTCTCAAGGGCTACGAGTGTTAAGTTTATTTGATGGAATCTCTTGTGGAAGAGTTGCATTAGATAGAACCAATATTCCAGTCAGTGAGTATAACGCATTTGAAATTGAAGAGAATGCAATCAAAATCAGTAGATATAATTATCCTGATATCAAAAGATACGGTGACGTATTTTCTACCGACTTCAAGGATTTTAATGGAGTCGATCTATTAATAGGTGGTTCACCTTGCCAGTTCTGGTCGAAAGCCAAGTGTAGTAAAACAGCAAAATTGAAGAGAGAAATTGATACAGAAGGCGAAGGTTGGAAACTGTTTCAGAAATTTGTGGAAGCAAAGAAGAACACAAATCCAAAATATTTCCTATATGAAAACAATTATGGAATGGCTGATGAGATTCAAGACGCTATTAGTGAGGAATTGGGTGTACAACCAATTATGATTGATAGTCAGTTATTATCAGCTCAGAGAAGAAAAACGTCTGTATTGGACGAACATACCAAATATCACACTTCCTGATGATAAAGGATTATTAGTGAAAGATGTTATCTGTGATGATCCAGATTTAGTCAAATACTTTGATGACAGAATCAGGAACACAATGATTAAGTGTGAGAATTACATAAAATATGATCTTGGTGGCAAAGGTCATTATTCGCAGCAGGACAGGCTGTACTTTTTAGATAAGAAAGCTCCAACAGTACCACGTTGTAGAACAGAAACAAAATTCAATGTTTGGCTTGGTGGAGAAAAATATAAAAAAGACATGTCCATTAGAGATTGAACGACTTCAGACACTTCCAGATAATTATACGGAGTTTGGAATGGATGAGAGTGGCAATGTAAAAGCAATGCCTAAGACAAGAAGGTTTGAAGCAATTGGTAACGGATGGACTGTCGATGTTATAGCACATATTTTGAGTTTTATGAAGTGTAATGGAGAATAACATAATATGAAGTTCGCAGTAAAGCGGAATTTCTTTTTAATGAAAGGAGAAAAAATAAATGGCATATATAAAACAATATTGGCAGAATAAAGAACAAAGAGCGACAATTGCTCGTGAACACACAAAAGAGATGCGGAATAAATATAGTCGTTGTATTCAAACTTCAATTTTGGGTACAAAATTTATGATACAAATTCATTTAATAGGATTTTGAAGAGAATATCGAAGATAAAGATACCAAGATTATTGTAGAGAATATTGATAGTGTAGGTGCTGTAATGAAATACGGCAATCCAAGTACAGCAGTTCTTAATTTTTTCTTCATATAAAAATCCAGGTGGAATGTTTTTAAATGGTAGTAAGGCACAGGAAGAGTGCTTATGTCACGAATCATTCTTATACAATGTGTTGAGTCAGTTTGTATTAAAGTTTTATGATTGGAATAATCGACATAAGAATAAGGCTTTATATTTGAATAGAGGATTATTTTCTCCCGGTGTTTGGTTCTTTAGAGAGAATAACCGTGTAGAGTGTAGTGTTATTACTTGTGCAGCTCCAAATAAGTCGGCTGCTCAGAAATATCAGAACGTGTCAGACGAAGAGAATACTAGAGCGTTAAGAAGTCGAATTAAATTTGTTCTTGATATGGCAAAAGATAACAATGTAAGCACTCTTATTTTAGAGCTTATGGTTGTGGAGTATTTGGACAGGACGCAACAGAGGTAAAGCGAATATATTTAAAGAATATTTAACTACTACCCATAAATGCTTCGATACTGTTGTATTTGCTGTTCCAAGCGGAGATGGTAACTATGAGAAATTTATAAAAAGTATTTTGACAAAGGAGAACGAATAAATGGTAGACATTCAGTGTAAAGACGGAAAATATATTATTGACGCAAGGATTCATAGTGAAGTTGATACAAATGATATTGCAAAAGTACAGGAAAAAATTTACTTCTGATTGTGCTTATGAGTTTGCAGAAGCTATGAGAGAAGCAGTAAACGTTAGCCATTTGGTAATGAAAAAAACAAAGGGAGGTAAATTAGATGGGAATGTTCGATAATATTCAAGGAGAAGTAAAATGTCTTAATCGTGGAAAAAGAATTTATAGCAGACGATCAGATTAAATGGGCTGATTGTTTACTCAGATATTATACAGTTGGTGATAAAATTTGTGCCGATAACGGTGATGGAGAATACACATATGGTTCTTATGCGCGTCCATCGTTAGATACACAATGTCCACATTGTAAAAAAGCATGGCAACATTTTAAAGCGATTGTTAAAAAAATAATATATTGAAAAATTAGAAACAACAGAGATTTTTGAACAAAAAGTTACAAAGAAACATAGATTTCTTTTTGGAGGTTTAAATGGGATTAATTGAAAAATATGAAAAAAAGAAAACTAAGATATGAGAAGCAACTTTCTCAAATGTCAGATGATAGTGAACTATCAGAGTATGGATTTTGGGATAAAGGGTATCTGCGTGGGAAAATTGCAATATGTGATGACATTATAGACGATTTGAATAATATCTTAATTAAGTACAATAAAAAAATAATAGTGTCAAATTTAAAGGAGAATAATATGGCAGGATTTGTCTCAAAACAACCAAATGGATTATATTGTAGATTTTCGACCGTTACGGATTGCCCTACAGCATGGAATATGACACGAGAAGATTATATCAATATGAAAATGCAGGAAGCAAAAAGAAGACGCTGAGAATGTGTTGGATAATTATTTAAAGCCGTTTGATATGGTGCTAGATATGTATTATCCAAACAATATGACAAAAGAGAAATTTAATGAGTTCCTTGAAGAAACTGGCTATAGTAAAGGAGAATAAATCATATGAAGAAGAAGATTTTAGCAGTTGTATTAGGATTAACACTGTGTTTTGGAATGACTGGATGTACTAAAGGTGATATCGAACCTGAAAATAGTGATATTGGAAATAAATATATAGACTTAGTAACAATCTATAAAGGTGATGCATATACTGAAGTTCTCTATGATAAGAATACTAAAGTTATGTATTTTGTAAAAAGATCAGGTTATCAATTTGGAATCACACCTATCTATAATTCAGATGGGACAGTTAAATTGTATGATGAAGAATAATATGATAGATAACAAATTACGTCAGCAATATAGACAGGCTGCTGTCATTTTAAGAATAGAATTTAAGGAAACTTGTTTGTACAGATTGTGCGAAGAAGTTGTGAAGAAGTTGAGTGAGATTTTGAATTGATAAAGGAGAATAGTATGGCAGATTATAAGATTGGTCAGATTTTGACATCAACAGAAGAAGTAGAAATTGAAAAAGCATTATCAGGAGAAAGGGTAAAAATTCCAAAGGGTAATAAAGTAATCATTGGTGCAGATAAATTGGCACATCATATCAGAAATGGTTTTATTCAGCCATTGGCAGAAGGTTTAATAGTAGAAGGATATGATACTGCTGGCATTGCAGAATATCTTTATATTGTACTTAGAAATCATTTACCTATTGATGAAATGATGGAAGGATATGAAATCACCAAGCAGGAAGTTATTGATGAAATTGAATGTGCTTTAGATGAAATTTTCTAGTTAACAGCAAACCGAATTTTCTTTGGTTTTGTAGGAGGTGAATTATGAGATTAGAGAACATAGAAGTAACATTTAGAATACCAATGCCAGTAGATAAACCTGATTTGAATGGTGTCATCTATTCAAAGGATGCAATCAAAAAATGCTTACAAAAATGTAAAGAATGTGCCAATTGAGATGCAGAATGATAAAGGTAAGTTCTTTGCCTATTGGTGTATGCCAGGAAGCAGAATTAATTGAAGATGAAAATGGTATACATATTAAAGGTATAGGTATCATTTGGCATGGTGGCACAGAGGAAACTGTTGGTATTGAAGAGGGTAAGGTAACAAGTTTTAATGTGACTGGTATTGGATTCGCGAAAGAGCAGGTGATGAAATGTCAAAGATAAAGTATCGAGTATGTGATATTTGTGGAAATAGAATTCCTGGTTTTGAACTTGACATCACAGGAATTGCTAAAAGACATATTAATGGTTGTCGAATTTGGAATAAGTTATTTAACAGCTTAGATATATGTGATGATTGTATTGGTAAAATCAAGCGTTTATCAATGATCAAAAGGATGAAGAGAAGTACATACAAGAGGTATTTGATAAGGCAAGAAATTATGATAATCCAGATTTAAAGTCTGCTTATTATCAAGGTATTGAAGATACACTGAATGTTTTGAGTCATAAGAGATTAAAGAATATTAAGTAAATAATGTTATTACAAGTGCTCGGAGGACATTTTAATGAGAATAGTAGATAGAAAAACATTGGCTGCGATGCCAAATGGAACAGTATTTTGTGGATATACACCAGATTCGTTGGACGGTGATTTTGAGATTATTACAGGTCATAATGAGAAATATGATGGAGTTGAGAACAAAGTAGGGTTTTATAGCACGCTGTCATTGTCGCCATTTATCGATCATGAAAACAAATATACTGTAGGAACAGAGAGAATTACTAATTGGGCGACTGTTGATACTTGTGATTATGATTTTGATGAAGATCAGTTGTTTGCAGTATTTAGCAAAACAGAAGTCAGAGCTATGATTACAGTTCTTCAGTATGCGTTATCTGATTGTGGATTTTCAATAAACAAGTTTATGGACACATATTTCTATAAAGATGAGGAAATTGATGAGAAAGATTTACACAATTGGATTGATGATTAAATTTGTATCATAAATAGGAGAATAATTATATGAGCAAGAAAGAAGAATGGATGGTTCATATTTGGGGTGGTGCATGGAATCACGATGCCAATCCATCCATCGAGAAAGATTTAGGTATAAAAGATGGTTATTACTATTTTGATGCTGAAGAAAGAAAAGAACAGGTTTATTCAGTTAATCAGGCAGGATAAATATGAGAAACAAGGACTGGCAACTGATTGTAAACATGGAATTATGAGCCATAAGAGGACGATTTTTGTTGCTACTCTTAAATATAAGGACAAAAACATTTGTCATTCATTATGACTTAGGATATGAATATCCAGAAGATAGTGCAATTTTTTATTTCACAGAAGGTAATTTTGGTTGTGATTGTAATAGAAGTCTTGCTATTAGATGGGAATATGGAGAAGATGTTATTCCGGAATTACCTTGTGGAGATGAGATTGAAATGACAGATTATCATGTCGAGTATCAAGATTAGTAGAGAATAATCAAAAGTAATGTATAAAAAAGGAGCAAATAAGTTTAATGAATGAGTGTCAGTTTTGCAATAAGATTTACAATACACAAAAATTAAAAGGAACATATTGGGCAGACCGAGATGTTGTAAATTGTATTACATACAATGAAGATGATAACACATATAATATTTGGCATGAATGCCAAGATGATTATTATTCTGACAATATTTTAGAAATTAATTTTTGCCCTAAATGTGGAAGAAAAATTAATTCAAATTATAAAGCAGTAAGATAAGATGAAATTTTTGGTTTCAAGGTTTGTCACGAAAACTATACAATATTCGAGACAAAAAAGAGAATATAACAATATAATTACAATTAAGGAAAGGATAAGAGTACCATGGGTAAAGCTGCGCAGCACTTAGGTACGAATTATTAAAGTATTAGAATTGTTCGCTGGCACACGTTCAATTGGCAAAAGCTTTTGAAGCAAGAGGTCATGAAGTGTACAGTGTAGAATGGAATAAAGATTTTGAAAACATTGATTTATATGCAGATATTAGTCAAGTAACTGCACAAGATATTTTAGAAAAGTTTGGTCAGCCTGATGTTATCTGGGCATCTCCTGACTGTACAACATTCAGTATTGCTGCAATAAGTCATCATCGAAGAAAAAATCATGAAACTGGTAATCTTGATCCAATCAGTGATTATGCAAAATTCTGTGATGCAACTCGATCAGCATGTCGTTTCTTTTAATCAAAGAATTAAATCCAACTTATTATTTTATAGAAAATCCTCGTGGTGGTATGAGGAAGATGTCTTGGATGCAAGATTTGCCAAGATATACAGTTACATATTGTAAGTATGGTGATACAAGAATGAAACCAACTGACATTTGGACAAATCACCCAAATCCAAAATTTCTACCTATGTGTAAGAATGGAGATCCATGTCATGTATCAGCTCCAAGAGGAAGTAGAACAGGTACAAAGGATTAAAAGGTGCAAAAGAGAGAAGTGTAATACCACAGAAATTGTGTGAACACATTGTAGATATTTGTGAAGAAGGACTTGCTGAGAATAATTTACATGACAAGTGTAAGTCGTGCGATAACAAGTGGTCTTCATTTGAATGTGATATGTGTGAAAATTTCGACATGTATGAGAACAAAAAAAGAGAATAATGAGGTGTAACTGATAATTTGTAAAATTACAATCTCTGAAATGTCCTAAAATCAAGGCTTTCAGAGGTTGAAAAAACCACATGAAAACCACGTTTCTTGCGGTCATGAAAGTAGGTGAGAATAATGTATTCTGATTTAAACATTGAAGAATGGGAGTTTGAAAATAATTATGAAGACATCTACTTTCTGCTTCATTGTTTATACAATGCAAAAACTGAGTTATACGACAGAACTCTTACTGATATGAGAAGTAGGTATGATCCGACTGAAGCATTTATAGAGGGCTGGAATAGAAGTAGATCGAATTGGTATTCCAAGAAATTATACGATAAATGTGTGAAATGTATTGAGTTAAAAACAAGAGGTTATTTTGTACACAGACATTGGAAAGAATGCGTTTGGAAGCACGAAGGTCTTTCAGCACAAGGATGGATAAATTTATATCAGCAGTTGATCAAAGAAAATAAATACGACAGTTGGATATTGGAATATATAGAAAATTGGAATATATAGAAATAGGAGAATAAATGAATATACAAACAATTGAAGGTTTAGGGTTATAAAATCCTCATAACTGAGTATATCACTAAAGATGTTCAAAGAAGAACCCATAAGAAAAAACGTATTAATAAGAAGTGGTTGAAAGGATACGGCATGAAAATTGTACCAGATGACACGAAAATACTTCTAGTAAATAATACACTTATGATGACAGGAAAATGTTATGAAAAAACTAAGAAAATTCACAGATAAAGATGCTGATAGTATGGAAATTTTTTTGAAAAAGTTGCTAAGAAGCAATATCAATAAAGAAGCATTTCTTTAGGATTTAGAGGTAGTTAAATGAATCAAATAGAAAAAATTGATTATATGATTAAGTCGCTTGAAGTGGCAAAAGATGAAATTGAATATGCTGAAACATGGAATGACAAAAAGAATCAACAAGGTAAAGAGTTTTATAACTATTCGGGTTATGGAAACAATCATAGACATCCAAATGGAACGATTATGAGAGAGTCGTTGAGGATGGTTGGTAGAATGGCTAATCAAATTGCAAATGAGATTAGTCTAACTCCACATTGTAGTGAATTATTTAAAGGAGAACAATAAATGGAAAAATTTTCAATAGTAGATAAGATAAATGTAAATAAATTAAATACGAAAGTTGAAGAGTTCGTGTATAGAGAAGGACATGAACCGTACATATTTGCAAACAAAGAGACGCTTGATGCGTTAGTTAAGCCAATTGAGCAGGAATTAAAATTCGTATCGGCAGCAACTGGTGTTACAACTTCGTTTAAAAGTTGTTTTATTGGCAAATATCAGGATAATAAAATGTTTCAAGATGACACATTAAAATTCGGTGAGATTGAGTTGAGATAAGAGAATAAATACATAGAAAGAGGTGATTGTTATTACAGATGAATACATAAAAGAACATGGTTTTAAAGAATATAATCCTACTCGATTTGATAATGATTCAGTAATTTTAAGATTTCAGAAACGTTATGATGACGATTTTGGCAAGAAATATTTTATAGATATATTAAAATGGGACAACAGTTATGTACCTGCTGATAGACGAGATAAATGGTGGAAACCTTATTCATATACATATGAGACACAAATTACTATGTTTAAAGATTGTAAGGCGTTGAATTTTGAGTTCTTTTCAGATTGGACTTTAGAACAAGTCGAAAAATTTATGGAAGATTTATTTGAAAAAATGAAAGTAAATTACTATGAATCTTGGAATGACGAAAGTGGATATAGACCAAAGGAGGATTATAGAAATGACTGATTTTGAAACATGGTTACACGATTTTGGATATGACCATATTTTTTCGTATGTTAGAAATTCGTAGACCAGGGCAATATACTCCTTACGAGATAGATAAAAAGTTCGTGGATCAGTCATTATATGTTGATTATCATTTTAGACATATTCAAATTAAGGAAGCTATTGAACTTCCAGATAATGATATTTTGATTGGGCTTAGAGAAATATATGATAGTGAAAGTTTTGAAAAAGATTGGGATGAGTCAGTTATCCATTATAAAAAAACTGAGTGAGATTGAACTTTCGTATTTCCCTTGTGACGATAATATTGAGAATTGGGAGTGAGAAGATGAATTATTACATTAGCGATTTGCATCTCTTCCATAAAAATGTAACAGGAGAAGGATCTAATTTTGATAATAGACCTTTTGCCACGTTAGACGAGATGCATAGAACGATTAAAGAAAAATTGAATAACACAGTTACTAATGCGATCATGTTTATATTTTGGGTGATTTGGCGTGGAAAGAAAATGAGGAAGCAATATCATTTATAAGTACATTAAGAGGTAATAAGCATTTAATTTTTGGAAATCATTGTAAAGCTACGAATCAACGTTATAGACAGTTATTCGTAGAAATATGCAATTATAAAGAAAATAAAGATAGAGTAAACGACAAAGAATACCATCTTGTAATGTGCCATTATCCCATCGCATTTTGGAATCATCAACATCATTACAGAAGAGATGGAGAAAAACATAATGTTTGGGCTGTCCAGTTATATGGTCATGTACATAATTCTTGTGAAGAAATTATTTTTCAAGATTTTATAAAGAATTTGAATGATAAGTACAATATTAAATGTATTGCAAAAAATGTTGGCGCAATGATGCCATATATGAATTATACACCTAGAACGTTAGAAGAAATCATTAAGAGTGGAGAATAAAAATATGAAGATAGAGTTAATCAAATTAAAATTCAGCGGTACTCACGTATACAAGTACAAGCCATTTACACATTGTTGTGATGAGATTCAGAGTGATAAAGCCATTGTTTTCACAGACGAAGATTTAGTTCATAGTGATGATTATTGGGATTACGAAGGATACATTCCTCAGTTTTGTACTTCACATACAGAAGTCATTACATCCTATGAAGGCGAATGGGAGCAAACAGACAATTATCCAATTCAATTTTGCCCTCACTGCGGAGAGAAGATTGAGATTTCAGTCGTATACGAGACTGATGTATCTGATAAGTACAATGAATTATCTAAACAGCGTGAAGAATTATGGAGGAAGTGTCAGAGAACAGACAGCAAGAAAGAAGAGAGTGAGTTGAGAAAACAGGTTAGAAAGTTGGATGACCAGATAAACGATTTCTATGAATTGGGTGAATGGAAAGGAGAATATTAAAGTGACAAATAGATTATTATTTGAGAAAGACGTAATCAAAGCAGTTGATAAACATACGAATGATGATGATCGGCTGGACAATGATATTAGTTGTATTCTTGAAGAAATTACTTCGCCAATTCAAGTTGGCTCAATAAAAATAGAGGATAAGCCAATACAGAAACAGAGACGAGTATTATTATTCGAGAATGAGAATCTTGACTTAGAGCAGCGTGGAAATAAATATTATCTATCTCTATATGATACTATAGGGAGATTCAAAAAAAGAAGTTACTATTGATATGAAAGATGATATTTTGGAAATTTTAAGTAGAGAAGATTGCTATGGAAATATTTAAAAAGACTATTACAAAGAGTTGGACTTGGAAATTGTAAATAAATTCAGGTTTCTTGGTTGTAATATGGAGGTGAAAATTTGAAAGACATTTTAGGTAGAGAGATTAAAGATGGTGATATGTGCATCGGAATGGCAATAGGTAGAAATTCACCAGGAATGCATATTGGAGTTTTTCAAGGTAGCTCAGTTGTTTATTTAGGATATAGTGAAGAATATATCAATAAAAGTTGTACAAGCAATACATATCTGATTGAAAATCCAACGAAAAAGGAGTTGGAAATTAGAGATAAAATAAATATATTTCTTCAGAAAGAAGTAGAAGAGCGAGAGCGAAAAGCAAATTTAAAAACAATTCCGTTAAGTAAATTAGAAGTGGGTGGAATTTACAAATCAACTCAAGGGGAAATGTATTTATATCTTGGTAAGAAAAAAGTAATTTTCGAAGATTTTGATTATGGTAATACTGATATAAAAGAAGGGTACTGTTTTGCTTATGTATATAATAGTGATTATGAATCAGATGAAAAAATTTTAGAAAGAGCTTTGAAAATTAATACATATCGAAGAAGCCATTCTATTTCAGTTTTAAAAAGGCAATAAAAAGTTGACAGATATTGTTAGAAAGGTTGATTTGAAGTTTCCACTAATCAAAGAGGAAAAGCAAGAAGGTAATTGGAGAAATCATGGAAGCAACATGAAATTGACCATCGAGTAGAGAATATTAAAGCAAGAATAAAATCAATGATTTTTATAATTAGGAAAGATAAAAGAGGTGAACGATTAATGTCTTTGGCATATAAAAATGACACATACAACTATAATGGCGAATATGAAATGGGTTCGTTAAATAAATTTGCACGAGCAGAAAGAAGATTGTCTGCAAAGAAGCAGGCATTGGATGATATGAAGAATGAATATGACCTTATTGAACAACAGACATTTCGCACTTATAAAGAAAATATTCAGTATATGCTACTTGATCAGACATCTACAATTAAAACGTGTAGAGAATGGTTAAATATGTTATCAAAGAATCAGGATGCTGATGGGAACAAACTTGATAAAAGAAAGAAGTATAAGGAAAAGGAAACATATGATTGGTATATTGACTATATTAAAAAGCTTCTTGACATTGAATATATGAATGATGTTAAATTCATTGACTTCAATTTTGGTCAAGCTACTAATATTCAGTTTGAATACAAAGAGCATAACTGGTATTTAGAAATTCCTCATATTAAAGCTATCAAGTTAGATGAATATAGGAATTATGGTGGCAGTGTATTTAAACTTGCGTTAATGCACAATGATACAGAATATAGTTGTAGTTGGTCGCAGTTTGGTTCTACATATGAAGAAGATGAATTAAGAGATATTATGACACAAGGTATTGAGAAATATTGTAATTAGTTGGGGTAAATTCACAAGAAAAGCAACATATTATTGGATTTAGAAAAAGAGGTATCAAATGGATGATTATAAAAAGCTAATTGATTCAACCGAATTACAGAAAACAGTATTGAATTTCATTGGTTCTGAAGAATTTAACAAGATGGTCAATTGTTCAATATTCAAGGATAATCAAGAGTGTAAATCTGCCATTATTTACGGAATGTCAATCGCATCAATGTTGGTCTGTGATTGTACTCCATTTTATATTAAATTTAATGAAGAAACTGATGAAGACGATAACAGACCACAATGCTGCATAGATCACGATAAGTATTTTTCAACATGTGACACTTGTGAGTTTGGAGAATAACAAAAATTATAAAGGAGAATATTAAACATGGAAACAATTTTAAGATTATTAGCAGAGAACCCAGAAAGTTTAGGAGAGGTAGTAAAGACATACATTACAAAGTATAAAGAGCCTGTATATGATGTTTTGAAGGAGCTTATGGTAATTATGAAAGATTATTCTGAGAACACTGAGTATCCTGCTATTTGTGCAAAGATTAAGAAGAATACATATGATGCATATGTAAATGCTGGGTTTACAGAGGATCAGGCATTAGCACTATGATTAACGACAACATCCGATTAATGGAGAATATTAAGAAGTCAAGCAATAGAGTTTCTGCAAAGAAGGACAAATAAATGTCAATAGGTGATGGAAGAAAAACTTATTCAGACAGCACATTAAAATCTATGACGAAAGATGGGCTAATTGAAGTTATTCGTTGTTTGGAAAGTAATCTTAGAAATGCTCATGAAACAAATGATATTCAATATGAGAATTGTAAAAGGTTGTTGAGTGAAGAAAGAAAACAAAACTCTTGATGAAGTTTTTGCGTACTTGTGACATTGAGTGTGGATTATATAGTGGTGATGTTAAAAATCTTACAAGACATGTTTTGATGAGAGTGTTAGATGGATTGAGAGAATAAATTAATAGGAATTATCGGTTTCATGTGAAGCTTAGAAAGAGAGGAAAAAAATGAAAATTTTAGAAGGACACGAAAAAGAATACAAGGATTGGTATGATAAAAATAGTGACGGTTATGGTAGAGCTTGTTTTTACATATGCTGAAAGATGGGCAGAAATGTTAGAGAACAAGATTGAATCTTCTACAGAAGATGTTATGAAAGTTATTGTTGATAATGCTGATAAGTTAAGCCATGAAGCTGATACTGAGGGCATTACAGGATATATGTATGGATGTGCAGTTAGTATTCTTTTCACAGTGTTGGAAGTATGGAGAATATCTTAGAAAGTGGCACAATAAGGAATATAACTATGATGGTGATGGTGTTGTAAATCCAGCAATTTTAACAATCGGTTAAGAGAATATAAAAGCAAAGGAGATTGAAACGATGGAGAATAATAAGGTAAGACAGTTTGTAGATTTACTTGTCAATGAAGAAGAGACAATCGAAAAATGCAGCAAAGGTATCTGGAATTGGCGATATGAAATTGGTTGATGTTTTAAAGACTATTTCAGAGATGGAATTTAAAAGTATTAAAAAGCTTTTTCAAGTGCTGTTGCTGGATTGAATAGTATGAAAAAAGCTATTCAGACAGTTAAGAATCTGGATGATGCGTTAATAGATTTAAAGAAATCTTCTGAAAAGTAGAGAATATAAAAACAGTAGAACAGATTGCACAAGTTTGGCGACCTAACAATCTGCTCTACGGAGAATAAAATATAGAATAAACTATATTTGTTCTATTGTAACAAATCTATTTGGCTAATTCAAGCCAGTTTATCCTATAACAAGTATTCCAAAAGAGAAATCAATTGGATAGTGGGCGTGGGTTTCGTCCGTTGAATTTAAAACTTCAAGAATACCAAGTAAATTACAGATACATATTTGAGGTTTTAGAACTATGTTAATTTACAAGGTAATAAACCTCAAAGCACAGTTGAAGGGGATTAAATAATCTGTTTTAGAATCATGTTAATTTATAAGGTAATAAACCTATAAGTTAGGTGCTAAGAACCCTGTAACAATTTTAGAATTATGTTAATTTAAGGAGAATTTATGAAAGTAAGTAGAGTAGAACAACATCGAATAAAGAAAAGTAAGAAAAATAATAAAGACGATAAACTGTTCAAAATTATAGATGATTTATGTTGGAAATCTAAAAACTTATATAATTATGGAAATTACATAATTCGGCAGGAATTTATAGAAACTTCAAAACAAAAGAACAAGGATTAGTTGAGGATGCTCGTTGGATTCAATACAATGAATTATTTCAATTATGTAAAGAATCTGATTGTTATAAATGTATTGGAAGCAATGTAGGACAAGCTACTTTGAGAAAATTAGATAAGAACTGGAAGTCGTTCTTCGCAGCTATTAAGGATTATTCAAAGAATCCATCTAAATATCTTGGCAGACCGAAGTTGCCGAAGTATCTTCCTAAAAAGATGGAAGATTTGAATTGGGATTAGATAATATCAAATTCAAAATTGTTGATAGTTATATTTATTTTAGTTGGAAACCTCTTAAAATCATGAATAATATTTTCAGAACAAAAATACCAAATGATTCTAAATTAGTACAACTTCGATTTGTTCCAAAAGGTAATGAATATATTATGGAAGTAGTTTACCAAATAGAAGTTCCTGAAACAAAGGATATAGAATCACAGAGTATTGCTGCAATTGACTTAGGTGTCGATAATTTGATGACCATCACAACAAACTGTGGTGTAAATCAATTATAATAAATGGAAAACCATTGAAGTCAATCAATCAGTATTATAATAAGAAGATTTCAGAAATGAGATCGGCATTAAAGCTGAGAAATGATAGCGATTGGTCAAATGAGATGCAAAGATTTGCAACTAAAAGAAATAATCAAGTAGATGATTATATTAAGAAATCAACAAAGATGGTAGTAGATTTTTTTGTAAGTGTAATGATATTGACACATTGGTTTGTGGTTATAACTCAGGATGGAAACAAGAAACTGATATGGGTAAAAGAGTCAACCAGAAATTTGTATCTATTCCATATTTAAGTATTGTGCAAAGACTTGAATATAAATGCGAGAATGAAGGAATTAAATTTATTAAAACAAATGAAAGTTATACAAGTGGTACATCTTTTCTTGATGGTGAAAAGAGCCAATTAAGAAAAATTACAATAAAGATAGACGAATTCATAGAGGGTTATTTCAGAGCGAGAAAAGGAGAATATATTAATGCAGACGTAAATGGAAGTTATCAGATAATGAAAAAAGGTATTCCCAAAAGGCTTTCGCCAATGGGATAGTGGATGGGTTCACATCCAGTAGTCGTAAATATACCACTACAAACGGCTAATGTTGTTTAAAAAAGCCGATGAATTTTCGATTTCATGTTAACAGAAAGAGAGAATACATAAGTGTAACAAAGGCGATAAGCCTAAAATATAAAGTTTAAAAATCAAAGTTAAAAAGGAGAGAACATTATGACAACAGAAAAAGATGACAATTCATAAGGCACTTGCAGAGTTAAAAAATCGTAGATGATAGAATTATTTCTGCAATCAATGGTGGTACTTATTGTGTAGCAAATAAGCATTCCAACGAAAAGATCAAGGGTGTACAGTTAAGGAATACGAAGGCGTTATGCAAGGTTATTACGATAAGGCAACAGACCTTATTAAAAGAAGAAATGCAATCAAGAGAGCGGTTGTTTTATCAAATGCTACAACAAAAAGTTTCTATTAATGGCATTGAATACACAGTGGCAGAAGCTATTGAGATGAAGAATCATGGGGTAGAGTTTGATGAGAAGATGTTAACTGCATTAAAGAAAAAAGCAATATGACAAGGCACAGGCTGAAATCCTCAAACAGAACGGTGATGACCTGAAAAGAGAGCAGAACAATATGTAATTGGCATTTACGGTTCTAAGGAAGGTAAAACTAATACAGATGATTTCGAGAAGACAAAGAAAGATTTCATCAATGCAAATTCATATGAGTTGATTGATCCTATTAAGATTTTTGGACAAAATTAACACATTAGAAGAGAACATTGCATCTTTCAAAGCAGAAGTAGATGCTGCACTTAGCACATCAAATGCTGTAACAGAGATTGAAATTAACTATTAAAGAGAAATAGTTAATTAGAAGTTATTCACTGTTTACCGAAAAACTTTAAACTACAACTCATCAGTCTTTTGCAGAGATAGACTTATGTAAAGCTGAAAAAGAAATCTGCAAAATAATAAAAATATTACAAATTATTGAATTAATAAAAGATGATTAATTTATATGATTTGTATAATTTCAACTTACTACAGTACATAATTCGGCAAGATAATGGTGAAACCATTGGCTGATATGTATAACATTAAATATGAAATTATACTATAATTATCAGATTGCCTACGATAATGATAGGTGTGTGCTGTAAAGTTTAAAGTTGTAAGGCTCAAATAACAACGCTCAGAAGTTCAAAGTTTAAATTATGAGTCAAAGTTAAAAGAGTAAATAGTAAAGTTGTAAAGATTTATCAAATCCTTGATACACAGTTTAGCATAGTTGTATTTGGCTATAAGCATCTGCAAGGCTGGTAAATGGTGAATAATTTTATATAAAAACCTTGGGTGTTTTATGGAGTGTTTAAGCACTCTATTTTTCCAAGAGTGAAATTAATGAGTTGCAGGAATATTCGAGAGTAATTAACTTGAATATTCCATTAAACATCCAAGTGAAAGGTAATCCCAAATATTCACAAAACAATGGGATAGAGGCTATGGTTCTTAGCCGTTTATCAAATATTTTGATAATAAATGGTATTTTTAAAAGCCAATGAATCTGACATTTCTTTGGCTTTACAAACCTAGTGTTTATAAGGGTTGCAGAGGTCAAAAATTTCAAAAATGCTCAAATCGAGCGAAATTCCCTAATTTTCAATGATTTTTAGAAAATAACAAAATGAGGTGCTGAAAACCCTTATAAATCAATGGTTTTATGGCATCAATATCAAGAAACAGAGAATATAAGAATAGTAAGAAATCACTGTTTCTTTGGAAAATTTGAGGAGGTGATAAAGTGGCAGATTTTTAGATTTAATGAAGACTTTGCAAATAATTGGAAGTCAGGTCAGATAGTTACTTGTGAAGAAAAAGAGGAAGGTTACTTAGTTGATAAGGTGACACTGATTGAAAAGGACTAACTTTTAAAACATGGTGAATTTATCACAATGAATGTTGAGATATTAGGGCATATGCAATCAAATGGTGTAGATGATTTATTCATGTATGATAGAGATTTTCAACCAGGAGACACAGTACAACATTTCAAAGGTGGTTTCTATAAGATTGTTGCCATTGGAACTAATACAGAAACAGAAGAAAAAGATGGTTGTATATCAGAGCTTAAAGAATCAGAGAGTATGGATTAGACCATATGATATGTTTATCAGTAAAGTGGATAGAGAGAAATATCCAAACGCTTATCAGCCATATAGACTTATCAAAGTAAGAATTACTGTATAAATAGAGAATATAAGTGGTGGAAAATGAAGAATTTAGATACGCAGCTATGTAAAGCAAAAATTATTAAATTCTAACACATGGATTACAGGATTTTATGCGAGTAAACAAGAGACTACATATTGTTTTAAAGAAGATTATGATAAAAATCCTGTTCAGACACATCATTATATCATCCGTGATGAGATGACAGATTGGGGATTACCAAATGTGTTTAGAGAATATGAAATAGATCCAAAGACATTGTGTAGATGTACAGGCAGCCATGATAAGAATGGTAAGTTAATCTTTGAAAACGACATTCTAAACGGAGAATTATATAATGTAGTCTCTTATGGAAATGGTGAAAATGAATTTCTCGGAATGAATGTTGGTTGGTATGTTCAGAGAGATAACTTCGAATCATGGTGTGAATTAAATGATTTGGAAATGTATGAAGTAACAGGAAATATCTTAGATAATATCTAACCAGTCTTGAACAATTCAGTTCAAAAATTCCAAAAATCAAAACTGAATAGAGAATATAAATATGGGTGGAAGAACAGCATACCCTTGGTTAAGTACACCAAAAATCACTGTTGAAGATAGATTTTACATAAATTTATTTTCTGTGTTCCGTCCATTTGGGCGTTTATATAGATTGTTTTTTATTAACAATATTTACATAAATTTTTTAATTTTAAGGAGGACGAAATTTAATGAAGGAACTCAAAAAATTTAGTAACAGTAACAGGAAAGCTTGTAAAGAACAACATCGATGAATTTACAACAAAGAAGGGTGAGGAAGCAATCGGAGGTAGTCTTGTATTAAGAACTGCTGATGATAGTGAGCATGAGATCAATTTCTTTTGCTTTCAAGTACAAGAAGGATGAGAATAAGAAGTTCACTTCTGAGGAGAGTTATTTCTACAAGCAGTACACAGATGCAATGAGTCTCAAGGATATTGAGCATTGTGCGGAGGGTGAGACACCTGACATTATCTCAATTACAGATGGTATGTTCACAGCCAATGACTTCAAGGGTAATGATGGTAATGTTGTTTCTACAAACAAGATTTCAGCAAGATTTATCAATCGAGTAGAACCAAAGGATTATGAGAGTACAGTTCTTGAAGCTAAGTTTGAGGTAGAAGGAATTATCGAATCTATCACAGATGAGGTTGTAAAGGAAGTTCCAACTGGAAATCTTACAATCAGAATGAACGCTATTGGACAGAGAGCAGATGGATTTGGAAAGGATGTTAAGTATGAAGCTGATTCTCTTATTCCAATCAAGATGACAGTTGACAAGTCAATGGCTGATGCATTCAGAAGTGCAGGTTACTATGATGGATGCTTTACAAAGCTTGCTGGTGTAGTCATCAATTCTGTTGATATTCAGGAAGTAGTTGAGAAGGCTACATTTGGTACTGATATTGTAAAGAAGGTAAAGACAACTATCAGAAAGAATGATGTTAAGTCTGGTGTAGCAGCATCAACAGTATTTGAGCATGAACTTACACAGGATATTATTGACACATTAAAGTCTAAGAGAAAGGCTAAGTTAGCCGAAATCAAGGCAGGAGAGTCATCTTCTCAGACAGCAGAAGGATTCCAGAAGAATACTAGCACACCTGCTCCACAGACTACATACAATCCATTTGCACAGCAGCAGTAAAATAAAAAGCCTACTCAAGAGTGGTCTTGGGTAGGTGAATAATAAGAAATTTAAAGTATAAAGGAGAAAATTATTAATGATCGGAAATTTATTAGATTTAACACCAAACAAAGTTAGTAGAGATTATAGTGGTTATCCAATTGTTTTTCTTGGAGAAACAGGAGATGGAAAAACAGATAGTATTAATAGATTTTTAACTTCTGTTGCACCAGAAGGAAAGAAGCCTTTGTTTATTGCATTAGAGGATGCAACAATGATTGTCCCTAATATTATGGCTGTAAGAGTACATGATGAAGCGGAATTATTACAGGTGTATGGTCAGTTAAAAAATCCTCAGTTAAAGAAATTATACAGTTGTGTTGTAATTGATACTGCTGATAAGTTTGAACAGATGAATAAGTCATTTATCCAGGCTAAAAAAAGAGGTTGATATCATAGAAGATATTGGATATTCAAAGGGTAAAAAATATCTAAAATCATTATCTGGGATTGTAAATGATATTAGAAATCTTGGATATCCAGTTCATTTCACCGCACAGTTATATAAGACAACTGATTTTAATACAAATAAGGTCATTTACAAAACAAAGTTAGACGAGGCTACAACACAGCAGATGTTCCACGATGCATTTTTGGTTGGTTGTGTGAAACTTGATAATAAATCAAAAACACCATTAACCTCTGATAGATTAATTACATTTAAGAAATCAGATACATATCCAGATTTAAAGGATAAATTTGGATTACCTGATATAATGCACATTGGAGAATTAAAATCTAATCTTGATAAAGTATTTGAGAATAGATATAAGAACGAAGAGTTAAAAGATGAATCATTAATTACAAAACTCGATGAAGGAGAATCATTCGATGAAGTAAAAGCAAAAGGATTATCGTATGGAGCATTATTGTCAGATAATGGAAGATTAGATGAAGCGATGTACATCTTAAAGACAGAGATTGGTGCTAATGAAGATGGTACACCTAAAACATTTAACGATCTTACACCTGCACAAATTGAAGTTGCAAAAAGTAGTAACAATCAAATTGGAAGAATTAGTTAAGAAATACAATCTTAATTAATTTTTTAGTAAGGGAGGGATTCTTCCCTCCTGTTCTTTTTAAAAGTAGGTGTATATGGCTAGATTATCAACATGTAAAGGTTGTGGTAAAAAATTACAACCAGAAGAAAAACACATACACTCTTCAAAAACATACTGTGAAGAGTGTTTTAAGAAAATTGAGAGAGATTCTACTGAATATAAGCAGTTGATTGAATTTATCTGTAATAACTACGAGTTGGAAAAACCAACAGGATTTATGCTCAAACAGATTAAAGAACTTAGAACTGAATACGGATATTCATATGCAGCTATGACTTATACACTTTGGTACTGCAAAAGAAATATTAAATAAGTCCTTGATTGAAAAGTATGGAGTTGCGTTAATAAAACATTATTATGATGAAGCAAAAGACTATTATTCACAACAAGAAAGACTAAAAAAGAACAAATCAACAAATTGTCAGATGTGGAAGTTAAGACTAAAGTTGTAAAGTGTACTTCTATGAATTCCAATAAAAAATCAGCATCTTTGATAGATTTGGGAAATTTGTTAGAAGGTGGTGATTCAAATTAATTTTAATCAACAGGTAGATAAAAAGGCTATTTTCTTATTATTTGGGTGTTATTGTTTGAATCCAAGATATGTACTGGACGAAAAAAATATTCAACAAATACAAATGATTATCCTGAGAATTTTCATAAAATGATATGGGGAGCAATCGTAAACATTGCCAAAAAAGGGTAATGTAGAAAAGATTACACCTATTGATATTGAAAATGAAATATCACAGTTTGATACAGCTATTTCACTTTGGAAGAATAATGATGGATGGGGATATATTGAATCAGCTATTGAAATGTCTTCTGATAAAATTATGAATGTCGGTAAATATTATGATGATGTTCGTAAGTATTCAATTGTGAGAAATGCCGTAGAATCTTTTGAAGATGGATATTAGTTTTCTATATGATGAAAACGATGATGAAAAAACTCGAAGCATTTAATAAATTAACAAGTATTGATGTTCTTAATGAAATAAATAACAAATTTATGGATTTCAAATCTATGTGGAAGAATATGTTTGGTGATAACTATTCATTCAAAGCAGGAGATGGAATTACAGACAGATTAAGAGAACATAAGGAACAACAGAATGTATATGGTTATCCATTTCAATCTGGATATTTAACAACTGTATACAGAGGTATGCGTCCTAAGAAATACATATTAAGAAGTTCTGTATCAGGTGGTGGAAAGTCAAGAAGTTCATTAGCTGATGGATGTAATATGGTATCCGACAGAATATACGATTGGAGTAAAAGGAATGGATATCAACAGGTGAGAGTCAACCAGTATTGTTTATTTCTACAGAGTTGGAAAAAGACGAAATTCAAGACATTATCTTAGCTCATGTAAGTGGTATTGAACAGGATAGAATTGAAACGTGGGATGACATTACACCAGAAGAAGAAAAAATTCTTGAAGAATCAGCAAAAATATATTGAAACATATGAATATTATGTTGAATATATGCCTGATTTTACAATAGACCTCATTTCTGAAACAATTGAAAAATACATCTTAAATCATGGAATAGTCGCTTGTTTCTTTGACTATATCAACGATTCCCCTTCGTTATATGAGTATTATTACAACAAAACACATACAAGACTTAGAACAGATCAGATTCTTTTTTTGTTTAGTGCAGCGTTGAAGTCAGTATGTAATAAGTTTGGTATATATTTAGGTTCAGCAACACAGTTAAATGATAATTACAAAGAAGAGAATAATAAAGATGCAGGTGCATTAAAAGGTTCTAAAGCTATCATTGAGAAAGCTGATGGCGGTATTTTAGCATTACCAGTAACTCATAAGGATTTAAAAAAACTTAAACCTATTCTTGAAAGTGACGGAAGTTTTGGAAAGCTTGTACCAAATATGTCTTATTATATTTTCAAAAATCGTGGTGGTAAGTGGAAGACAATTATTATTTGGACAAAGCTTAATATGGGAACTATGAGAGAAGTTGATTGTTTTGTAACAGATTACAATTATGAACTCATAACCGATATTGAACAAACACTTATTGATTTTAAGCTCGATGACGTAGGTAATGTTGGAATTATTGAAACAGATGTAGATGTTTCAGGTTCAGATTTAGCGACAGAATTATCAAAGGTATCTAAGTAGGGAGGTATACGATGACCGCCCAAGAATTAAAAAGAGAAGTTAAAAGAAGAAGATATTAGAAAGTTGCTCATAGAAATGGGAGCGACTTTCTATTATGAAGATGATGATATGTGGATTACAGATACCATATGTCATCATGGTACAAAGCCCTAAATTGTATTATTATAAAGATTCAATGTCTTTCCATTGCTATACAGAATGTGGTCAGTTGGACATTATTGGTGTAGTAATGGGATATAAAGATTATGAACAAGAAGAATTTCAAAAAGCAATTAATTGGATATGTGTAAAGCTTAATCTTGATAATTGTGAATATGGATTCGGAAAACAAGAACAAATATCTGATTGGGAATTCATTAGGAAGTATAAGAAGAGTAGTAAAAAGAAGCCAAAGAAAACCATTAGTTCCATATGATAAAAAGTGTTTTGAATATATTTCAAAAAGATGTACACAGACGAATGGATTAAAGAGGGAATATCCATAGAGACTATGGAAAAATACAATATTCTTTTATTCTACATGGCAACAGAAAATTATAATCCTCATTTTGATGTGAATAATCAATTGATAGGAGTTCGTGGAAGATCCTTAATAGATGAAGATATTGAATTGTTCGGTAAATATACTCCATTTAAAGTTGGAAGAAGATTTTATAATCATTCACTTGGAATGAATCTATTTGGATTAAATCATAACCTTAAAGCCATTCAGAAGAAAAAAGAAAAATCATGCTAGTAGAAGCTGAAAAATCTGTTTTCCAGACAGACACAATGTTTGGAGAAGATAATTTTACAGTTGCGTTATGTGGAAGTAATCAACCGATTATCAAAAAAGGAATGATTTTAATGCTTGGTGTGAGAGAGGTTATAGTCGCATTGGACAAGCAATATGAAACTATTGATTCTGATGAATGTAAAAAAAATGGGCTAAACATATAAAAAGATAAAATCGTTGACAAATTGAGTCCGTTTGTAACTGTTTCGGTTCTTTGGGACACAAATGATTTACTTGAATATAAGGATAGTCCAACAGATAGAGGAAAAGAAACTTTACTTCAACTAATGGAGAATAAAATATATGTAGGAACTAATCAATAAGGAAGGAGTGTAGATTTGAGTTTCAAATACGATGTATTAGGTCACGTAAGGTTCGGAAATGAGTTGGAAGATATTTTGAAATTAAAAGGTATCAAAGATATAAACTCCTTCCTGAATCCTACTGTTAAAAAATACAGAGAGTGAATTGCTCTTTTGATAATATTGAGAAAGCAAGAGATGTGTTTGTAAAACATATTGAAAATAAAAGTGTGATAGATTTATTAGTGGATTGTGATGTTGATGGATTTACATCAGCATCCAATATTTATCAGTATATAAAAAGATTAAATCCTGACATTGAAGTTAGATGTTTTATTCACAAAGGTAAAATTCATGGATTATCTGAATTTGTGGATAGTATGTGTGAAGATGATTCAAAGCTTGTTATTGTTCCAGATGCAGGTTCAGGAGATTCTAAGGAGTGTGAAAAAACTTATAGAAAGTGGAAAAGATGTAATTATTTTGGATCATCATAGTATTGATGCAAGTGATAATCCTGCAATAGTTGTAAATAATCAACTTTCGTATAGAATAACCGACAAAGCTATGACTGGTGTTGGCATTACATATAAGTTTACAAAATTATTGGATAAATATTATGGAGTCGATTATGCAGATGATTATTTGGATTTAGTTGCATTGGGAATGATTGGAGATAGAGCTGATACAGTTAATCTTCAGACAAGATATCTAATTCTAAAAAGGATTGGAACAGATACGAAATAAAAGTTAATAAAAATAAACTTATATCTGTTCTAGTAAATGCTCAAATGTATTCAATGAATAATAAAATCACAATAAACGGAATTGGATTTTATGTATGTCCTCTTATGAACTCAATGATTCGATTGGGGAGAATATGAAGATAAGTGTTATATGTTTGAAGCATTATGTAATTCAGATGAGATGCTTGACAGAAAAGTACGAGGAAAAGGTGTAGTCAATATGACTATTCAAGAATACGTTCTAAAGGCTTGCCAATCATCAAATAGAAAACAGAAAAAAAAATAACAGAGGAAAGTGCTGCTGTTTTATCTGAGGAAATTAAAAAGTTTAATATGGACAAATTACCTATTCTTGTGTGTAATGCAAGAAACGATGTTGATAGTAATTCGACAGGTCTTATTGCTAATAGACTTGCTGATCGAGTATCAAAGACCATGTTTGTTGATGAGACGAAAAGGTGATATTTGTAAAGGAAGTGGTCGTGGTAGTGATAAATGTGAAATATTAGACTTTAATCAATGGTGTAAAGATACAGGATTATTCAATAAGGTAGAAGGGTCATCCAGGGGCATTTGGATGTGAGATTAATTTTGAAAACACAAATAAACTGTTCTTATTGCTCTCTACAATGCGAAAGATTGATGAGCCAACATATCATGTATATAACGTATGATGCAAATCAGATTCATGATCAAATCATTAAAAATGTTGCAAAATGGGATGCGATTTGGGGTAACACAGTGAGTGAACCTATCTTTCTTATTAAGAATATTCCGTGTAATAAATATAATCTTTATCTATTGGGTTCAAAACAGAATAAGATTGAATTTACATATCACAATATCAAATTTGTAAAAAAAACAAAAGGTAGTTCACTAGCTTCCTTATACAAAGAGATCATTTCCATTGGAGATAACTTTGAATTTGATATTGTCGGTAGATTTTCGATTGATTATAAATCTGGTAAAGCTGCTCAAGTGTTAATTGAAGATTGGATGTTTTATAAAAGTGACAAAGTACAAGGATTTTTTCGGATAAGGCGGTGGTTTAAATAATAGATAAAAGTAAGATTTGGGGCTACGATTTCGAGGTGTACTCGAAGATTAATTGGTTTTGTGTAACTTTTATTAATCATGAGGATAGAACAAATGAAGTTGTAGTAGTAAATGATAAACAAAAAATTAACAGATTTCTATAACAAACATAAGGATGATATTTTTATCTCATATAACGGCAGACAATATGATACAGGAATTTTTAAAGGTATTCTTGATGGAATGAATGTCGGATATGTAAATGATAAGCTTATCAAGGAAGGTAAGAAACCTTTTCAAGTAGTGAAAAATGCGAAAAATTATCCTCTGAATGACTATGATGCTATCCTTAAAGATAAATCTTTAAAAGCAGTTGGAAGCATTTATGGGTGATGATATTCGTGAGACAGAAGTGGACTTTAATATTGACAGACCACTTACAGACGAAGAAATAAGACAGACATTATATTACAATAGACATGATGTAATCGAGGTATTAAGAGTTCTTGATTATTGTTGGGATGATTTTGAAGGTCAGTTAGATATTATCGAGTTGTATGGACTTGATATGTCATACTTCACAAAAACAAAAGTTCAGTTGGCAGTTTCTCCAAAAATTCTAAATGCTGTGAACCAGCACACTCTCGATGATGAATTTGACATTCGTCTTCCTGAAACAATTCAATTATCAGATAAATATAAATTTATTCCAGAATGGTATCTAAATCCTAAAAATTGGAGATATAAAGAACATTTACGTTCTGAAGATGATCAACATAACAATCAGTTATGCTGTACAGTTGCAGGAATTCCTCATGTATTTGCATGGGGAGGATGTCATGGTGCAGATGATAAACAGGCTGTGTTTGAAGGAATTATTCTTCATGCCGATGTTGCATCTATGTATCCTACAACAGATATTGAGTATGGATTGTTGAGTAGAAAATTTAAAAATCCTAATGACTTTAAACAGATGAGAAATTTCAGATTGAAACTTAAAGCTGAAGGTAATTCAAAGAATAAGGCATTAAAACCTATGATAAATGGTGTATATGGAGCAGGAAAAGATAGAAATAATCCATCTTATGATCCGTTAATGGCTAATTTGACTTGTATATTTGGACAGATGTTCATTCTTGATTTAATTGATAAGCTTGAACCTTATTGTAGATTATTACAAACAAATACAGATGGTATTTTCGTTCTTTTGTGAGAATGAAGATATGAAGAATAAGGTAATTGAAATCACAAATGATGTAGGTAAACGACTTAAAATGGAATTTGAGATTGATGAATACACCAAGTTAATTCAAAAGGATGTAAATAACTACATTGCAGTTATGAAGAATGGTAAATTGGAATGTAAAGGTGCAATGGTAAAATTCAATAAACCTATTGATAATGATTTACCTATTCTCAATGATGCAGTTAGAAATTACCTTGCCTCTGAATTCCAGTTGAACAGACAATCAATGAATGTACAGAATATATCAAGTTCCAAAAGGTCATTAAATTGTCTGCAAAATACAAAGAGATTTGGTATGGCAATGGTGTAGCTACAAAAGATGGAAAGATTACTTCAATAAATGGAGAATTATTAAAGGGTAAAGTACATAGAGTGTTTGCCAGCAAAAGAACATCAGACGGATCTATTTATAAATTGAAAGTTGAAAAAGGTGTTAAATCCTATGAACAGTTTGCAAATACACCTACTCATTTATTTATAGATAATGAAGATATTCATGAAAAGAAAATTCCTGAATATTTAGACAAAGAGTATTACATCAATGAAGCAAAAAACGAATTGAGATGTTTTTTAACCAAAGATGAAGAAAAAGTAGATGAAACGCCAAATATCTTATTCAAATGTATGTGTGAGAGTCCTACATTTTATGAGTTTTTTGGAAAAGTGTTCGAGAATAATATAACGAAGAAAGTTTTAGAACAGTATCTTATTGCAGATTGTTGTTCAAATTATGGAAAGACAAAAAAGTTGTTACTGTTTAGAGATTATTTTCTTATGTTATATGGAAAAGATAAATGACAGTAACTACGTTGAATAAAAAAAATCTCTGATGAAAACATCAAATCTATTGTCATTTCTAATGCTGAACTGTCGAAAACAGGAAAGTCTTATAACAATCTAAACTCTAGGAAAGCTCTTTAGAAATATTCGATTATATTCCAGATGAACACATCGATCCATATGAAATTATGAAGATGCAAGTTAATAAGTTTGGAACAGTAAGATATAAAGATTCAAAACTTATTAATAGATATTTTGTGCTAAATACTCGAAATATCATCGCTCAAATCTAATTCTTTATAACATGGGAAACGGAGAAATTCAGTATAGGAAGATTAAGAAAGAGATATTTAAAATTCTTCCTTTACAGGATGGTGACATCATTGATGTTAAAAACTCAGAGAAACAATTTGGTATGAAGATTGTAGGTAAGGATGATGAAGGAAAAAACATTGTAGTTGCTGATATAGACAAAGAATATGATGTAATTACTCAATATGACATTGTTTATAGAAAGTATGGTAAAGGAAATTCGCTTCTAACAGATTGTGAGGTATGCTAGTGGAAGAGGAAAAGATTTTTTAAAATTTGAATGTACTTTGGATAGGATTTTCTATCCAAAGTATTGTAAAAAGTTGAATCTGGTGAATTCGCTATATTCAGTGCAGTTATAACAAAATGGCTTGAAAATAAGATAGACGATTTATATACAATCAAGATGAAAGGAAATTGTTGCACGCTTGAATATGGAACAACATATAAGGTGTTTTTGTAAATTAGCTGAAACACACGAACAATATGGTGATACATATGAGATTGTATATATCAGTAAATGTATTGATATTTCAAGTAAGGATAAGCAAAAAAGAATTTCTCAAAAATGTATTAAATGAGAATCTTGTTGATAAGTTATTTGACGAATATGACGATGTGATTCAGCTTTTTTGGAGAATAGAGATGTAAAATCTCTTATGAAAATCAAAGGTATTGGTAATCAGGTAGCTTTAAAAATGATTGATGAATACGAAGAATCAAAAGATTATAGTTCTATTTACATGGAACTTGGACAGTTGGGATTGACTCATACATTCATTAAAAAAATTAGTAGATTTTTATCATTCACCAGATACAGTAATTGATATTGTGAGGAATAATCCATACGATTTAGTGCGTGTGGATGGTGTAGGATTCAAGAAGGCAGATGAAGTTGCTTGTAAAGTAGGAATTGGTCAGTATGACATTAGACGGATCAAAGGATTTTTATTACATCACTTAAATGACCAAGGAGAAGCAGGTAAGAGTTATCTTAATTATCAGGAACTTATGAAAAGCATTGTATGATACTTTGGGATTTGTACCAGAAGAGGTTGTAAATGCTACTGCAAAACAGATGATTGGCAATGAAGATGTAGTTGTACTTGATAATGGATCGAAAATTGCACTAAAAAAGTTTTACAATTTGGAGAATAACATAATGAAAGAACTTATGAGACTTCAGATTGGACTTGTGAAAGTAGTAGAAAATGATTCAGATGAAGTAAGTATTCACGATGATTATATTCCAAAGTCATTCAATATTGGTAATTGGGAATCAATTGTTAAAAAAAAGTAGAAGAAAAAACAAGGCTTTGATTTTACCGAAGAACAGAGAGCTGCTATCAAATTGAGTCTTGATAATCATGTTATGGCTTTAACTGGTCTGGCTGGTGCAGGAAAAACCAGCACAGCCAATGGTATTTGTTCATTGTATGATGATTACAATATTTTGGCTTGTGCGTTATCTGGTAAAGCAAGTGTAAGAATTACCGAAGCAACTGGATTACCTGCAAGTACAATTCATAGAGCTTTAGGATATCAGAATGGCGAGTTTATGTTCAACAAAGAGAATAAACTAGCAGTAGATATTGTTCTTATTGATGAAGCAACTATGATAAATGGTACATTGTTTTTATCTTTGTTAGAAGCAATTCCAACAGGTGCAAAAGTAATTATCATGGGAGATGTTCAACAGCTTACCCCAATCGGTAATTGCCAGGTATTTGCTGATATCTTAGATAGTAATGTACTCCCAGTTGTAAAACTTACAAAACCACATAGACAGGCACTTATGAGTGGTATCATTCCAACATCAATTAAAGTAGCAAATCAGGAACAGATTTTTGATGGTAAATTTGAAGGAAATGCTATTCTTGGTGAATTAAAAGATATGGAATTAGATATATCAAATTCAAAAAGAGTCTATGGCAGATTGTATTATTCGACACTTCCAAACAGAGATGGAAAAATTCAACGACATCATGGAAGTTCAAGTATGTGTTCCTATGAGATTAAAAGGGGAACTATCTTGTTATAATCTTAACACAAAATCCAAAAGTCTTTATAATCCAAAATTCAATGATGGTAATGATTTGAAATTTTCTTAGAGAAAAGAATGATGAAGCTAAGAAATATATGATTAGAGTTGGAGATAAGGTACTTAACACTAAAATAATTATAAGTGTACAAATCCTGATGGCGATGTAACACCTGTATTTAATGGAAATATAGGCATTGTTAAAGCAATCGAAGATAACGGATATTGTACAATTGATTTTGTTGGTATTGGTGAAGTGTTATTCAGTAAAGGTGATTCAAAAAAATCTTGAACTTGCATATGCATGTACCGTTCATAAAATGCAAGGATCTGGTTTTACATCGACTATTGTTGGGATGGACACAGGAAGTTACATAATGAATAATTCAGAATTGCTTTACACAGCAATCACAAGAGCAAAGAAATATTGTGTGTTAGTTGGTAACAATTATGCTATTACAAAGGCTATCCAAACAAAAGAGGTAAAAACAAAGCAGACATTTTTAAAAGATATGTTACTTGAAAACGCTTATAGATTAAAAGAAGACGAAAAAGGAGAATAAATATATGGCGAACATTTATGAACTTACTGGCGAATATTTAGAATTATTAAATATGTTAGAGGATGAAGAAGTAGACGAGCAGGTAATTATGGATACTCTTGAATCAGTTGAGTATGAGATTGAGGATAAGGCTGATGGATATGCAAAGATTATCAAAGCTCTTGAAGCAGATGTGGATGGAATTCAGAAGGAGAATGACAGACTTACATCTCGTAAAAAGACATATGAGAATAGAATTAAGTGGTTAAAGCAGAATCTTGAAATGTGTATGAGAGTAACTGGTAAGAAGAAGTTTACAACTGATTTATTCTCATTCAACATTCAGAAGAATGGTTGTAAGAGAAAAACTTACAATTGATGTGGATGTAGAGAATATTCCAGAAGAGTATCGTATTAAGCAGCCAGACGCAGTTAATGGAGATAAATTAAGAGAATATTTAAAAAAGAGAATGGTCTTGAAGGTCAGGATGGTTCACTTAATTGTGAATGGTGTCATTTAGAGCCACAGGGAGAGAGTTTGAGAATCAGATAATAAATTTGGATTTCTGGAATGCCCATAAATAGGGCGTTTCAGAAACTCAAAAGTCCAAGGAAAGACGGATTTCTTGTCTTTCTCAAAACAATATATAGTGGTTGAATAAACACATAACTGCTATATATAGTACATAACGAAGGAGAATAAATATGTTAGTAAAGCAGCCAAATGGATTATTTTGTATTTATAACGAAATAAATGATCAGCCTGTAGTATGGAATATCACTAAAAAACAATATATTCAAAATGCAATGGATAAGGCGAAAAAGAGAAGCTTTGAATGAATTAAATGATTCTCAAGATATAAAAATATGTATATGATGAATTTTGTCCAGATAAAAATATGTCAGAAGAACAGTTTAATGTGTTTTTAAAAGAAATTGGTAGCAAAGAAACCTATGAAGACATTCATCGTTTTGATCCATGGGGAGTTGGATATGATGTTTAATTAAATGGAAAGAATCGACAGTTTCTTTGGAAGATTAGGAGGTAAAAATGAGTTCAAACAAAAGCAGTAGTTCAGGTATTGGAATTTGCGGAGTATTAACAATTGTATTTGTTGTACTCAAATTAGTAGGTGTTATTAATTGGTCGTGGTTATGGGTATTATGTCCATTATGGATTGATATTTTACTTACAGTTATTGTATTAGTGATTATCGCCATTATTGACAACAAAAACAAGAAAGAAAACATGGAAGAGTGGGAGAATAAAATGGTAGATTTAATTATGTATCAGAGAGATTGTGTAGACGCTTTTAGAATGGAATTTTCTAAAGAAGATATTAAATGCAATTCAGAAGTAAAAAGAAACTTGCTAAATTTATTAATCGTCAAGGAAGAAAAATTGACAAAATTGATAAAATGCGAAGAAGCGTTTTAGGATACAAGTAAGGAGAATAATATAGCATGAAGATTTTAGCTTTAACAATTTTATTTATTTTGATGTTTTTTAAATTAAAGATACGCCAAGTGCATTAAGTAAAACACTATGGCGAAAGAGAATGGTTAAACAGCTCGCAAAAAAAGTAAAGAGAATAATAATGGAAAACCATTAAGCGATGCAATGCAAGGTGGTGCAATATTGATTGTATTTTTTCATGGAACTATTCTTAATCATCTTTTACATAGTGTTAGGAAACAAAAATTGGAACAACTGAATTTATTGTAATGTCTGCATTACAGGTATTCACTTGTTTATGGTCATTGGGTGTAAGCTTGTCAGAAGTAAAACAGCTTTTAGTTACAATATTGAGGATTTTAAGTTTCACAGATTCCAGTTGTTGTTTAATGTGGTGTTAGATTATATCTATTATCCGTGGGCAATTTATATGTTATTAAAGTAACAAAAAGGAGAACAAAAAATGGACACAATTGTTATAAATTTATTTGAGAACCATCAGCAGGTAAGAGTACCTGCGCAATGGATATTACAGCACAATTAAAAAGACACGGTATCAATGCTGAATATGTTTCAGAGTTTGCCAAAGACAAAGTATATGAAAATAATGGTGAAGTATTTAAACACCAGGAATATTTATTTGGCAAACAATCATTCAAGATGGGTAGAGTTAAGAATAAAGTGCAGGTTATGGTTGTTGATTCACCATTAATCTTATGTGCCGTATATAACACTGATGAAGTGTTGGGAGAAGACTTTAATAAGACTGTACTGAATGTATTTAATTCATATAATAATAGGAATTATCTACTCACAAGACACCATTCTTATGAGAACGAAGGAAGATTCCAGAATGAAGACGAAGCAAAAGAAGTGAGAAAAGAAATTATTGATAAGTTAAATCAGTACAATATTAAATATGAAGAGATCGCTTCTACAGAATCAAATTGTGAATACATAGTAGAAGAAGTTATGGAGGAAATTAGAAATGAACAGTAAAGGACATTTATTTATTAGTTTAGGAAAATCAGCAATCAGAGTAATTGGTGGAATTGTAACATTGGTGAATGGTTCGATTATTCCATTAGCAGTAGGAATTATTGTTGCTGAAGTTGGTGGCGTGTTAGAAGAATTGGTTGATGAAAGATAGGTTAAGAAGCGATAGTTCCTTTGAAAAATTGGAGGTAAATGAGTTGTTAGATGTTGCAATCAAATACAAAGAGCAATTAGAAAAACTACAATACAATATCTGGTTCAAAGATAAATATAAATTTTGGAATAATGATACATATTATGATGCTATGACTATTGATGATAGTACATGGGAGCGACATCAATTTGTTTCCATTAAAGATGACAATGTGATTGGATATATTAGTTATTCTGTAAACAGAAGGTGTAATTATGCACACAGTTTAAGCATAATGAATTTTACAGACGATAAGATAACGTTTGGTATGGATCTTGGACAGGTATTGCAAGATATATTCGAAAAAAATAATTTTAGAAAGCTTGATTTTTGTGTGGTTGTTGGCAACCCAATTGAAAAATCATATGACAAAATGGTTAAAAAGTATAACGGAAGAATTGTTGGAACTTTCAAGGATGACGTAAAAGTTGATTGATAACAAATATTATGACACTAAACATTATGAAGTTACAAAAGAAAACTATATGGGTGCTAAAAATAAGTAGCAAGAAACCATTATTTCATGTGAAAGGTTGAGAGAATAATGAATAGGAATAGGTATTTAAGGTATAAACCAATTATAGAAACAAGACCATTTTAGGTGGCATAGGGGTATTGGCAAGATGTCCTAAATGTAAAAACATGATACAAATGCAACAGTCTAAATGTAAATGTGGTAGTAACATCAGATGGGATAATGAATATTAGAGGAGGATAAGGCATGAATATTATAGAGCGACACCAACCAATAACACCAACTAAAAGATTAACCTGCGATAAATGCGGCTCGATATTTGAGTTTGAGAAAAGCGAATGCGATGTAACTGATCAAATGGGTGTAATGCATGATGGTCTTGGTAGTTACAATATCAAATGTCCAGTATGTAGAAATAGACAATACTTTAATTGGTAGAATCACAGTAAACTAAACTTTCATATGTAATAGGAGGTGATATTTTTTGCAAAACAATTATGTTGAAGAGTTAAAGAATGGTAAACAGATTAGAATAAAATATAATAAATTTATACATGATTGGGTTGAAGATGATAGTGGTTGGATGGAAGAACTATGGTGTTATGATAACAAGCTTGATTTATTCAAATGTTATTATCCAACATCTACATATAAGAAAGATTTTTATACAACTCATACAGAGGAACAAACACAAAGTTTTATGGAAGAGGCTGTCAGAGATTTTGATAATAAATGCGAAGATGCTGATGTACTAGATATTATTGTAGAAAATTCTAGTATGCCAGTTAGCACACTTACTATTAGAGAAGCTACCATTGAGAAATTAAAAACAATGACAGATGAAGAAATCAAGAGAAGAATATTATTATAAAAATCTATTACGTTTTTCTATATAGTATTCATTGCATTTCTTAGAGCAATTCGCTCATTGTTTCACTTTTAAAATGATGGAGTATATATGAATTTAAAAGAAGAAAACTTACGGCTAAAACTCACATTACTTTCAATGATAAGACAATTTTATGATTACAAAATTACACATGAAGAAGCAAATGAACATAATGTCCAATATGACGAAGAAGATATATCAGATGAATTTGTTCAATGTTATTTTCACATGTTTGAATCGTCTGGTGAACATGCATGGAAAATGCTTGGATTTGAAAACGTAATTATTAGTGAGTCAAAGTTAAACAAATTAGAAGACGAATTAAAAAGATAGATTATTAAATCTATCATCGAAAAGAGAATAAACAATTAGGGAGGTGATTCTTATAGAATGGTACGTTTACTATCATGATTTTAATCGTAATAAAATTATTAAGCGAAATATTTTTAATAATAGTTTACGAAAAGAGATCGAAAAAATAAAAATAGATTCTAATTCTAAAGAAGAATTTTCAGAAAAGTTAGATTCTAAAATGAAATATTATTTTTGGTCACGTTGCGAATATGAAGTGGTTGTCACAGGACTGTTTGTAGACACAGATAAGGTTAAGATTGATATCTATGATCAATTACGCATGAATTGGAATGCATTTGTAGATTATGTGTGGTCGTTTAGAACAATAGATGAATAAAAATTTAATCGTGTCAAATGTAATACTTAATAATAGTCAGGAGGGTCAAATGGGATGTCATACATGGTTTTATAGACCAATAACAGAAGAAGAATTTAGTTTAATGAAAGATTATGCACCAATTGAAATAAGTGAGTTGGTAAATGAAGAGAGTATTAAAATTGGCACATATGATAAAAACTTTATATATGATTTATTGATGAAGTCTTATGACCAAAATTTACCTTTGCGTTTATGGATATTATTGGTGGCAGCTTGATGGGGAAGCTCTAATCCAAAGTTAAATGGTTGTTGCACAAAATATATATCTAAATTAAATGGTTTATATATTGAAGTAGAAGAATATTGTGATACATTTCAGTATATAATTACCCAGCAAAAATTATTCATAGTCGCAGAGAATTAAGACGTTGGATGAGAAAGAGATATTTCGATTTGTCTTGTTATCAATTAGAAAAAGTTTCGGAGTTTTTAAGAATAACCGTGGTGGTGTTATTATGTTTGGATAATATAAAGCACAAGAGTCAATATAATATAGAATAAATATAAAATAGGAGGATTAAAGCTTGAAGTTCGAGACAAGCAAAAAGATTAGATAAATGGGTGGAGAATCATAGGAAACAGGGATGTATCTCTCAGCAACAGCAGGTAAACAATTTGTATATGAGTTTTTGCCAAGTGGAATTATAGAATGTAAGACGATTAAATGCTTATGTTGTGGCGCAGAATTTACAGATTATGTTGATTAAAAAAGGAGGATTAAATGGGAACAGTTATTATTACAGACGATACAACAAAAACACCAATTACAATGATTGGTTTCTATGCTGGTGTATGTTGGGGCGCTGATACATCTAATCAAGAAAAGAATTATAAGCGTGGCTTAAATTGTATTGAAAGTGTACATGGGAGAACATGGGAGTTTCCAGATGTTTATGCAATTATTGACGGATATTCTGCAAAAAAGTTCTGAGGGAATGGTATACACATATAGGTTGTTTGCCAACACGTTTACAAGGTTCGACACGTTATATTAATTATTCTAAAGGTGAAGGTTTTAAATATACAACTCCACCATCAGTAAAGAAGAAACAAGAAACTGAATTGGAATGGCACAGTTTTATGAGATATGTTAATTCAAAAATTCAATGGTTTATTGAAAATGGCATTCCTGTTGAAGACGCAACAATGTGTTTACCAATAGCTTATAGTAGTAGTAATATGGTTGATAAGCGTAATTTCAGAAATGTAGTAGATATGACTGCACAAAAAAGATCTTGTTCGAGAGCATATTGGGAATATAGAAATGAATTGATGAAAGATTATCTTGGTGCTTTAAGAGAATATTCTGATGAATGGAAAACACTGGTTGATATGACATGTAAGCCTAAGTGTGAAAAACTAGGATATTGTGAAGAAAAAGAAGTCTTGTGGCAGGAAACCAAAGAAGGAGAAGTAATTTATGAAGAAGATAATTTTGACTTTAGTTGTATGTATTGGGACGTGTTTTGCTTTAGCTGGATGAAACGCATCTCAAACAAGTAATGAATGGAAGGCACAAGAAGTAAATAATAATGACATTTATGAATTTATTGATCCAGATACAGGTGTTCATTATTGGATTTATTCGCGTACTGAAAGCTACGCTGGAATGGGTGGGATAACACCGAGATTAAATTCAGATGGAACGGTTATGATAACAGAGTAAATGTTCATTTCTTTTTAGGAAAGGAGATTTTTATGAAAATAATTGCACAAGAGGAAATAGGTATTTGTGTAGATGATATTACAGGTGTTATCTCATATATCCATAGAGGAGATGAGTTTGAGATTTATCCAACAGAAGATGGAATGAAATTTGTTTTTTGTAATAACGAATTTTCTCCATATGATTTTATGGGTAAATTTGAATTTATTGAATAAAAAAAGAGGTAAATGAATGAAAAATCCAAATAGATTATATAATTTTATAACGAAAGTAACAAGATTACATATGACACATTTTTTTTTCTGATTGGAGAACAGGACAGTTCTGGTTAAACTTTTTATCTTGGCTTCAAAATGAAAAGAAAATTGATCCGTTCTTCCCAGAAGAGTCAGAAATGCTTACATATTTAAAAGAATATTGTGGAGAAAAGGAGGATATAGATGAATAAGTTAGAAAGAATGAAAGAGCTTATTAATATACTTAATAACGCCTCTAATGCATACTATAATCAAACTCCGATTATGTCAGATTACGAATGGGATAAGTTATACGATGAATTAGATTTACTTGAATATGTTACAGAAATAGTATTAAGCTAATAGTCCGACGCATAATGTTGGTTATTCAGTTACAGACGAATTAAAAAGAAGTAGAGCATAATCATCCAATGCTCTCTACTTGATAAAAAACAAAATCAGTAGATGAGTTAATCGAATTTATTGAGGATAAGGATTGTTTCTTATCTGTTAAAGCTGATGGCTTAACCACATCCCTACATTATATTAATGGTAAGTTAATCGGTGCAGAAACTAGAGGTGATGGAGTGAGAGGTACTGAATGCTTTCAGAATGTATTAACAATGAAAAAATGTACCAAAGGAAATTCCATATAAGGATGAACTTATTATTGATGGCGAAACAATTATTGGATGGGATACTTTCAGAGAGATTAATGATAAATTACCAGAAGATAAGAAGTATAAGCACCCAAGGAATCTCGTATCTGGATCACTACAATTACTGATAGCAAAGAAGCTGCAAACAGAAATATGAGATTTGTTGCTTGGAGAGTTATTAAAGGTTTTGAGCATAAAACTCCTAGTGAAGATTTATTCAAGGCTAAAGATATTGGCTTTGAGATTATACCAATATTAAAATCACCTAGAATTAATCAGAAAGAAGAATTAGTAATCTTATTAAATCAAATAAGAGAATCAGCAAACTCACATAATATTCCTTATGATGGAGCTGTTATGGCAGTTGATGATTATAAAATCGCTGATTCAATGGGGCGTACAGATAAATTCTTCCGACATTCAATGGCATATAAATATGAAGATGAATTATTTGAAACTGTTCTTACAGATATTGAATGGAATACTTCAAAGACGGGTTTGATTAATCCTGTGGCAATCTTCGAGCCAGTTGACTTAAATGGAGCAATTACAACAAGAGCAACGCTTCACAACATTACATATATTAAGGATATGATGCTTGGAATAGGAGATAGAATTAGAGTTTACCGTTCTAATATGGTTATTCCTAAAGTGCATGACAGTATTGATAAGAGTGGTAATTTTAATATTCCTAGCAAATGTCCTATTTGCGGTCAGCCTACAAGAATTATTAAAGAAAATGATTCAGAAGTTCTTGTGTGTGAAAATCCAGACTGTAAAGGTAAGCTTTTACGTAAATTAGTTCACGCAGCAAGCCGAAATGCGTTAGATATCGAGAATCTTTCAGAATTTACAATAGAAAAATTCATCAATCTTTGTTGGTTGAATTCCATTAAGGATATTTATTACTTGTCAGCCCACGAAAATGAGATGAAAACTATTGACGGATTCGGTAAAAATCAGTCGAAAAACTTCTCGTATCTATTAAGAAATCTCGCAATACAAGTTTTGAGCGTTTCCTTTATAGCATGTCAATTCCGTTGCTCGGCAAATCAGCAAGTATGATGATTGCAGAAGCAGTTGATTATGATTTTGATACATTTATTGATGAAATGACAATTAAAGGTGCAGAATACTTTAGATATTTGCCTGGCATTGGAGGTTCATTAATAAGCTCACTTAATACTTATTGGAAAAATCATTATTCAGACATACTTCAGTTAGCGAATGAGTTTACATTTGATACACAGAAATCCATTATGTCAATGTCAAAACTACAAATGAATTAGAGAATAAGACTTTTGTTATTACAGGAAGTGTAAATCATTATCAAAACCGTGATGCTCTCAAAGCTGATATTGAAGCTCATGGTGGTAAAGTTGTAGGAAGTGTATCTTCTAAGGTTAGTTATCTTATCAATAACGATATTAATTCTATATCATCTAAAAATACTAAGGCGAAATCGCTCAATATTCCAATCATAGCAGAAGAGGATTTTATCAAAATGTTGAAATAAAAAAGAGAATATATAACTGTAACGTATTCATCAAAATTATAGGAGAAGACATGAAAAGAAAACAAATTTTAGCATTATTGCTAATATTATCGTTAAATCAGGTCGCCCCTGTTATGAGACAGGAAATATTAGCAAAAGGAACAAATGAAACTGCAAGTGGCGCAATTAGTATATTTACAGAAACTATACAAGAAAATCTAAATAATGAATTAGAGGATAAAAAAGTTGTTGTTACTGGATATGCTGCATGTGATGTGAATATCGATCTAATCCTGATATTGAGAGTGAAATAGTCACTGTATTGAAATATGGTGACGAAATCAAGTATATAAAAGATGATTACATAATTGATAAAAATTAATTATGTATGGAGTAAAGTTGTTTTTGAAGATAAAGAATATTATATTTGTTCAAAGTTTATTTCTCAAACACCTCCAAATTTTATTTATTACAATGTTCCGTTAAATGGAATTAAAAGCTTTATGAGTTATAAAACAATCACATCAGAATCTAGTCCTCAATATAAATTACAACAAATTGCATACACAGGTAATTATGGTATACGTCAAGTGAATGGTCGGTATTGTATTGCAGTAGGATCTTATTTTACAACAGATGTTGGTATATATATAGATTTGATACTAGAAAATGGAGAAATAATTCCATGTATTTTAGGAGATTGCAAAGATGATAAACACACTGATACACAACATATTATAACATACGATGGTTCATTAGCCGAATTCATTGTAGATACTCACTCATTAGATTCAAATGCTAAATTACATGGTGATGTATCAAAATGTAACAATTGGAATAGTACGATTATTGGTGTGAAAATATATGATGAAGGGGTGGAGCTATAAATCATGATTAAAATAAAAGTTAAGGTACGAAATATAGATGATGTTATGGATTTTACGAAAGATATGTCAAAAATGACATCGGATGTGGATATTGTAAAAGATAAGTATTGTTGTGATGCAAAATCATTATTGAGTCTTTATTCGATAAATCTCCGTGAACCATTTGATGTTGTTTTGAATAGTGATGACTTATCGGAAATTGCATTTTTCAAATCCATTTGTGAACGATATGAGGTAAAAAATGATGAGAAAGACATTTGATAAATTTAGTATTTGGGGATTTAATCATGCTTTGAGAATGGTTAAAAACAATAATCCTGATTATAAAAATGATAGTGGCATTTGTAAGGGTGGAGAAGATGGAATAGGATGTAATCATTGCTTTTTAAAAGGAAGATGCGATCATCCATATGATCATGGTTTTAAACTAGAATATTAGACATGTCATATATAAAAATGATATTAAGCATACCGTTGAATTTGGAACAAAAAAGAAGTATTTTTAAATTATGTATATGTGTCTTTCGATGAAACAATGGGAGATAAGACTTCTACAAAAAGTATATACATACAATCAATTATTGCAATATATTGAGTGCAATCCAAAATCAGATAGAACAATTTTTTTTAAAACATTACCGTATGTATCAGAACTATACAATTTTTATATAGGATATAAATCTTATTATAAAATTGTCAGAAAAAGATTATGAAAGACACAAAAATCGTTATTAAAGAGGAGGTATATGGACAAAATGCTTGTATTAATAGGTAAAAGCAGCATCAGGAAAAGACTCTGTTAGAGAAATTTTGGTAAAAAACATGGTTTTCATTCGATTGTAACTTATACAACTAGACCGATGCGAGAAGGTGAAATCCAAAATATTACATATCATTACATTTCAGAAAATGATTTTTTGCAGAAAATTGAAAGTGGATTTTTTGCCGAATGGAAGAAATATGATGTTAATGGGGAAACATGGTATTATGGTTCGGCTAAAGAAGATTTAAAAAAGGCTGATAAAAATACTATTATTATACTTACACCAGAAGGTGTTCGAGATATTAGAGATAATGATATTGATCCAACAGTAATTTATTTGTATACGAATTTAGAAACAATAAAAAAACGTTTAATGAAACGTAATGATACAAATGATAAATTAGAAGATCGAATTAAAAGAGATACAAAAAGATTTTGAATTTGCTGAAATATTAGCAGACAAGATTATCTCTAATGATTTCAATGATGACATTAATGATGTAGTAGATACAATAATGTATTTTTATAATTTAGTACAGTAAGGAGGAATTAATAATGGAGACATTTCAGGTTTATACTGCTGGTGCAACAAAGCATGTATCAAATGACGAATCATATCAATGGAGAAAATCTACTAGAGATTGTTTGGAAAAAGTAAATGAGAAATACAATGTTAACGTATTTATTCCAAGTGAATCTTTTTAATTATGATACATTGTTGCCTAAGACTGAGAAACAGTGTATGAATTATTTTTTACATAAAGTTAGTAAAAGTGATTTGTTACTTGTAAATTTAGATAATTCAAATTCATCAGTTGGAACTGGTATGGAAGTACAAAAAGCTTTTGATACGGGAATACCTATTATTGATTTGGCACAAAGAATATATATCCATGGATAAAAAGAACATTGTGATATCGTGTTTGAAGATAGATTTGATGCTTTGGTATATATTAAGGAATATTATTTGTTGTAATGAAACGAGGTGATTAGATTAAGTGATTTTAGAACGTTAACCTGTCATGGTCTTGCTAACGAATTATTATCTAAACCAGATGATTTTCTAACTGTAACAATAAATGATAGAGAATATAATATTAGAGCAACTAAAAAAGTAAAAACACATGCAAACTTAGATGATGGAGTAATACATACGACATTAATATGTGATGAAATGCATGGAAATATTGTGAGGTGATTGGGATATTGAATAAAGAAGAAAAAAGAAAATGATTATTGAGTTAATTTGTAACGAGCAAACACACATGATTATCAAAGATCATACAAAATATGATTCTGATAAGTATAAGAAACTAGAGGTATTGAAAATAAAAAAAAATTAAGGATATGTAGGTGAATATATGTCAGATATCACAATGTGTAATAGTGAACATTGTCATATGAAAGATAAGTGTTATAGAGCATCAGCAAAAAGCCAAACAAGTTTACACAAAGTTGGTCAAATTTTGAGTATACATGTAACGAAAATAGTGGGTATGAAGATTTTATGCTGGACAAACGAATGGAGAAAAAGAAAGGAGAATAAGAATTGTACAATGTAATAAAAAAGGATGGCACTATAGAACCTTATAACGAACAGAAGATTATTGATGCTTGTAACAAAGCTGCTAGACGTGCCATGTATGAGTTGTCAGACAATGATTATGCACAGATTTTGTAAACGATGTATTAATAAAAATAGATGAAAGTTACGATGAAGATACGGATATAGAAATTTATGATATGCATAATATTGTAGAATCAGTCCTTGAAGAAGATTTTCCAACGGTTGCAAAAATGTATAAAGAATATAGAAACTACAAAAAAGGACTTTGTACATATGATGGACAAGGTATATGAACGTAGTCAGTCTATCAGATATATAGGGGACAAGAGCAATGCTAATACAGACTCAGCATTAGTAGCAACAAAGAGAAGTCTTATTTATAATGAGTTAAGCGGAGAATTATATAAAAAGTTCTTTTTTAACTTATGATGAAAAACAAGCTGCAAAAGGATGGATATATCTATATTCACGATAGAAGTGCAAGACTTGATACGTTTAATTGTTGTCTTTTTGATGTAGGAAACGTAATGCACAATGGTTTTGAAATGGGTAATATTTGGTACAATGAACCAAATTATCTTGATACAGCATTTGATGTAATGGGAGATATTATTCTTTCAACAGCCGCACAACAGTATGGAGGATTTACAGTTCCAGAAGTAGATAAAATTCTTGAACCATATGCAGAAAAAATCATATGAAAAATACCTTAATGAATATCTAGCAATATGTGAAGATATTGATGGTTTAATTCCAGAATTATCTGATATGAGATGTGAAAAAGGTTCTGAGTATGCTACAGAAAAAGTTCAACGTGATTTTGAACAAGGATGGCAAGGCATCGAAATGAAGTTAAATAGTGTTGGATCAAGCCGAGGGGACTATCCTTTGTCACGATGACAATCGGATTAGCAACATCAAAGTTCGGCAAAATGGCAGCTATTTCACTTCTTAAAGTTCATTCTGAAGGACAGGGAAAGAATGGATTCAAACGACCTGTGTTATTTCCAAAGATTGTATTTTTTTATATGATAAAAATCTTCACGGAGATGGATCAGACAAATTTCCAAGCGCAGATGTATTTAATGCTGGTCTTGACTGTAGCAGTAAGACAATGTATCCAGATTGGTTATCATTAACAGGTGATGGATATGTTGCAGAAATGTATAAGAAATATGGAAAAGTGGTATCTCCAATGGGGTGTGTAGACGGAAAAGAAATTATTACATATAAATTTAATAATAAATTATATGTAGAGTCTTTTGAAAGAATGTGGAATAGATTATCAGATACATTTGAACCTAAAACACAAATTGAAGGACAACCTCATTTATATATGGACTTGAACAATGTTGAAATTTATGATACTGAAAAAGGGTTTGTTAATACAAAAAGAATTATAAGAAATATATCAAATAATTTTGTAGATGTTCATCTATCAAATGGTAGAAGACTGTTATGTACCACAGATCATCCGTTTGAAATAATCAATAAAGGCATGACAAGTGCTGAAAATCTGAAAATCGGAGATAAATTATTAATCAATTCTAATCAGTATAATGAAGAAAATGTGGTGTTTAATAAAGATAAATCGTGGCTATTAGGATTTATGTTGTGTGACGGATGCTACCAAAATAATCATATTTTTGCTTCTATTGCCATAAAATGGTGAAGATGAAATTGAACATAAATTTCATGAAACATTTTCAAAGTATTTTGGGATGAGTACAAAAACAGTTATTCAAGAACGTGGTAAAAAAGGAAACTATAAAGATTTATGCGCCATAGCAGACGATAACAACAATATGCAATCTGCAATTAATTATTTTTCAACAAAATTTGGTGGAATAAATAAAGTGAATAGACATATACCTAACGAAGTATTTTCATGGGATTATGAATCTAAACTTGCATTTATGGCTGGAATGATTGATGCTGACGGGTATATTAATGAAAATTCTCATGGAGGTTCTATTGTTCAAATAGGATCTACAAATAAAGAGTTGGCATTACAGCAAATGGCTTTAGCACAGGCATTAGGTATTCCTGCAAAAATATATCATAATCATTACACAAAAAAAGAATCCAAATTCGATAAGATATAGAGTTGAATTTTATGCGATTGATGAATTACTACCATACATTGTATGTGAAAAGAAACGAGAGCATTATGTCGAAACCTATTCAAATCACTATAATATTAATGCCGAAGTTTTGGAAGTAATTCCTGTAAATATGACTATGTATAGTTATGATGTAATGACAGATAGCGAACATTTTGAGGTTAGTGGAATATATAGTCATAATTGCCGAGCTTTCTTATCACCTTGGTATGAAAAAAAGCATGCATCCAATAGACGAAAATGATAAACCAATATTTGAAGGGCGTTTCAATCTTGGCGTTGTTTCTCTTCATCTTCCTATGATTCTTGCAAAGGCTCGTAGGGAGTCTAAAGATTTCTATGAAGTTCTTGATTACTATCTTGAATTAATCCGTGGATTACATAAAAGAACATATGATTATATTGGTGAATTGAGGGCAAGCGTAAATCCAGTTGCTTTCTGTGAAGGTGGTTTACTTGGTGGTAATTTAAAGCCGACAGATAAGATCAAGTCAATTCTTCCACCAATGACAATGAGTTATGGAATTACTGCATTGAACGAATTGCAAAGACTTTATAATGGTAAATCTATTCGTGAAGATGGACAGTTTGCATTAGAAGTTATGCAATATATCAACGATTATACAAACCGAATTAAAGAGGAAGACAATATTTTATATGCAATTTACGGCACTCCTGCCGAATCGTTGTGTGGTCTTCAGATTGAACAATTTCGCAAGATTTATGGAATCATTGAGAATGTATCTGACAAGCCTTATGTAAGTAATTCGTTCCATTGTCATGTATCAGAACAGATGTCACCTATTGAAAAACAGGATAAAGAAGGACGTTTCTGGAATTTATTTAATGGTGGAAAGATTCAGTATTGCAGATACAATCTAGATATAACAAAGAAGCTATTAAAAACACTTATTCTTCGAGCAATGGATAAAGGTTTTTATGAAGGAGTAAATCTTGCTATGTGCTACTGTGAAGATTGCGGATATCAGCAAGTAGAAATGGATACATGTCCTAAGTGTGGTAGCAAGATGATTACTAAAATTGACAGGATGAACGGATACTTGGGATTTACAAGAGTACATGGTGAGACAAGATATAACGAAGCTAAGAATGCAGAAATTGCAGATAGAGTTTCAATGTAAGGAGTGTGGTTCATATCAATTATCATAATATTACACACGATGATATGAACAATGGTGATGGTCTGAGAGTTGTTTTATGGCTCTCAGGCTGTTCTCATCATTGTTATAATTGTCAAAATCCTCAAACATGGAATCCTGATAGTGGTATTCAATTTGATGAATCCGCAAAAGCAAGAAATATTCACAGAACTGTCCAAAGATTATATATCAGGCATTACTTTCAGTGGTGGTGATCCACTACATGAAAATAACCTCGATGGAGTCCTCAAATTAGTCCAAGAAATCCGTATTTCTTTTCCTAAAAAAACTATATGGTTATATACTGGATATACTTTTGAAGAGTGTCAACCATTTTCAGAAAATGGATTATTACCAGGAAGTAAATTCGCACCAAATCTACAAAAAGATACTAAAAAAACGATGGGAGATAATTTCTAATGTAGATGTGCTCGTTGACGGAGAATATATAGATGGACAAAGGGATGTAACAAAAAAAATGGGCTGGTTCAAAAAATCAACAGGTAATAAATGTAAAAGAATCAATAAAAAACAATAAGATTATATTATATTGTGATTAAATAAAGAAATTAATTTGGAGGAAACGATATGAAAAACAGATATTTATTCAAGGCAAAAATTAAAGGGAATAACACTGGTGATAAAGAATTAGATTGGATTATTGGAAATTTAGTAGTAGAACAAAACACTGGTAGACATTTTATTATTGATTTATCGCATTTCGATGAAAATACCAAACTGTGTAATGTGATGATTGAAGTAGACCCATCCACAATCTGTCAGTGCAGTGCTGTGCGAGATAGAAATAAGACGATAATGTTTGAAAATGATGTCGTAAAAGAAAATAGCGGTATTCGTGGAGTTGTCCGATTTGGAAGATACAATGATGAAGGCATTGCCTATGGTTTTTATATTGAATGGGACAAATTGCGTCCGTTGTGGAGAAATGACATTCATTATTGGCTGAACAGAATTAATGTAATCGGTTCAATAATCGACAATCCAGAACTATTGGAGTTGGAGGTACAGGATGAAGCTGACTGATACGGATAAACTGATGCAGGATATAAGAAATACGATTACAGAGCAATCAACCACACTCGATTGGCTTAATCTGATTAATCGGCAGACGACTGCATATGATGTGAGTGCAGTCGTGAAGCAATTGGAAACTCTTAGGAAAGAGTGCGAAGATCCATTGCAGGACTATGATCCGGAATATTTTATTAATAAAGTAATCGAGATTGTGAAAGAAGGTGGTGTATAACGAGTTATTTAATTGACAAATTCAAAGGTACATACAGAATCAAAGTTCCATATAATCAATGGACAAATGATTTTATACGAAAACTAAACGGGAATTTAGAAGATGTAGATTGTTATATTGATTGTCAGTATGGGAACAAAGTATTTCATTATGGTAGAGATATTTTACAAGCATATATACCAAGTCTAGGTCGTGGTCATAATATTCTAAAGGCAATTCAAGAAACCAATCAATCCATTATCTTCGATATAGAGAAAACAGATTCAGAAATTCTTTTCAAATTCAAATATGCCAATTCTGATAAGATTATTCCATTATTAAAACCTAAAACAAGTGGTTCAAATATTAGTCCGTTCAGTTCAAAAGAATTTACCTAAAATAAAAAGACTTCAAGATACCAGACAAGGAATTGCAAGCCTATAAAGAAATAGTGGCTAAAATCCCACAAGAAGGCATTTTAACACTAACTCATAGTACAAACAATTTTATAAAATCATTAGCAACGAAGAAAGAATCCAATAGAGAATATAAAAGCAGATATGAAATTGAAAGGTTTAAAAGGTAAAGAATATATTCATTCTATTGGGAAATGGACAGAATATATCTCTTATTTGAAAGAGGTGATTGAATAAGTGCGAATTATAGAAAATAGAAACAAATCTGTAGTAAATCGAGTGCGTCAACAGATTAAAAGAAAATGGTGGATATTGTTTATGTTCTAATGAAAAGAATGAATTCACTAAATGTATGTGTGAAAAAAATTTAGAGAATCTACAACATTGGGATTTTGTAACTGTAGACTGTATGAAAAAGTGGAATTATAAGGAGATAAAATGACAAAAGAAAGATTAAAAGTAATGACAATTTTAGATACTATGTTTATTATTGCATTTGGATACTCAACAATTGCATCTTGGGGTGTGTATGAATCATATTATACTATTACATATTTCGCCATAACTGTATTTTTTAATGGCTATTATGTGTGATAGAGTTTATTGTTACATACATAAAAAACGTTACAGATAAAACAAAAGAAAAATGTATGTACCATTGTGGAGTTCAAAATATTAAAATCAAATATTTTGATAACGAAATTGATAAGATTGAAAAGATTAACATTGGTGATTGGATTGATTTGCGTTCTGCTGAAACAGTTCAGTTAAAGAAAGGCGAATTTCATCTAGTACCTTTAGGCGTAGGGATGAAGCTACCTGATGGATATGAAGCAAATATTGTACCAAGAAGTAGTACATATAAGAATTCTAAAGTGCTACAGACAAATAGTTTTGCAGTGATTGACAACAGCTATAGTGGAGAAAACGATCAGTGGTTTTATCCTGTAATTGCCATGGAAGATACTACTATAAATAAGAATGACCGCATTTGTCAGTTCCGTATAAACAAGACTCAGCCTATGATTGAATTTGAAGAGGTTGAACATTTGAATAATGTAAATCGTGGTGGAATTGGTTCTACAGGAATAAACTAAAAGGAGAAATAAATATTGAGTAAAATATATGACAATATGTCAAAGGATGAATTAATTGCTCAATGTATTGATAAAGATAACCAAATAGATGTATATAATTCACAGATTAAAAAAATATCAAGTCTTGACAAAAACAGATATTATGAGTATATATAAATGTGAAAGCAATAAAGCATTACGAATTTTAAAGCTTATGTTCCAAATGGGATATGGTAATAAGATTGGAAAAGAATACTATATATCACTCGAATCACAGAATGATTTTCTTACTGCAATGAGAGGTAAAGAAGTATTTATATAACATTTCGTGATGTTTGATGATACTTTAAGTATCACTTAAAACTATCACTTTTATATATGCAACGTGACATAAATGGCTAAAAATCAACATATTTGAGCAGTGCTATTAGTAATCGTAAACTACAAATAATCATAACGATGATATATCATAATAAGCAGCGGTGTTTACATCGCTGCTTATTACAGTTAAAGACAAACGCAGAGAAAAAAACTTGAGAGGAACCTATGAAACGAAGGCTTCAAAAGGCAGGGATCATTTTAAATATCCTTCTTGTGATCTTAGCAAC
>VOFC01000964.1_pt1 | contig 56001 bp, 52 predicted proteins | sample 5384161 | NCBI WGS metagenome assembly VOFC01 (sample SAMN12384722, study PRJNA508395) | human gut metagenome | isolation source: healthy gut B | host: Homo sapiens | reverse complement strand
GAGCCGTTTTCTGAATCTTTCTAAAAGCTACCTGTATAAACTGACATCGGGCAACCTGATCCCTCACTATAAGCCGCAGGGGAAGATGCTCTATTTCGAGAAAACGGAATTGGAGGCATGGTTGCGTCAGAATCCCATAAGGACACAGGCGCAGACGGAGGCGGAAGCGCAGAAATATGTTCTCGCACGTCCTGCGAGGAAGTAACGATGGAAGCGCAGCACAAAGTTCTGGCGGAACCGACCGGTTCATGGCGCGATGCCCGGTTGCTTGTGACGGACGTATTCGAGGCTCCGCCCGTGATCCTGCGCGTGGGCGATTCGATTGTGGGGACGCTGGGTAATTTCAGCGCATCGACCGGAAAGGCGAAGAGCAAAAAGACGTTCAACGTTTGCGCGATCGTGGCGGCAGCTATGACGGGCAGCACGGTGTTGAACTATTCGGCCTCTTTGCCGCCGGAGAAGCGGCGCATCCTCTACGTCGATACGGAGCAGAGCCGCTTCCATTGCAAACGGGTGTTGTGCCGGATTCTGCGGCTGGCGGGATTGCCCGCCGATACGCATCCGCCGCTGTTGGAGTTCTTGTGCCTGCGTGGTTATGCAACCAAAGATCGGCTGAAGAAGATCGAGGAGGCTATCTATGAAATCGACGACCTCGGACTGGTCGTGATCGACGGCATCCGCGATCTGGTGCACGACATCAACAGCCCCGGCGAATCGACCGACCTTATTACGAAGCTGATGCAATGGACGGACGAGCGTAAAATCCATATCCATACCGTCCTGCACCTGAATAAGAGCGACGACAATACGCGCGGGCATCTGGGAACGGAGTTGAACAACAAAGCCGAAACCGTGCTGCAAATCACCAAAGACGATTTCGACCGGGATACAAGTTCCGTCACGGCCATGCACATCCGGGATCGGGACTTTGAGCCGTTCGCTTTTCGGATCAACGCCGATGCGTTGCCGGAATTGGTCGAGGACTACCAACCCCGACCGGCGACAGCAACCAAGAGTTTCGATTATGCCGAAGTAAGCGAGGCCAAACACCGCGAGGCGTTGCAACATCTGTTTTCCGAAGCTGACCGGGTTTCTTATTCATCGCTTATTGGGAAGCTCCAAAACAGCTATGCCGCCATCGGCCATTCGTTCGGTATCAACAAGGCGAAGCAACTGAAAGTCTTTCTGGAGAACAAGCGGATGATCCTCAAAGAGGAGAAATTCTACCGCTATAATCCCGATTTCCACTATTGACCCTTTCGGGCGGTTTAGTCCGGGACGGGGGTATATATTATTAAACCATTCTAAACCGGTACGGCGGGTTAAACCCCGAACCGTACCGATTAAATCGAGTGAAAAGAAAAAGATTATGGACGCAAAAACAATCAATAAGTTTCCGATAAGGAAATACCTTGCCGGACGGGGCATCCATCCGGCAAAAGACAGAAGGTTATTACGGGTTGTATCACTCTCCGTTGCGGGAGGATCGCAATCCAAGTATGAAAGTGGATTATGACAAAAATCTGTGGATCGACTATGGTGCAGGCGAGGGTGGGACGCTGATCGACCTCGTGATGCGCATGGAATGGTGCGATGCAGGGACGGCCATGCGGCTGTTGGAGCAACAGATCGGAGGCGCAACTACTTTCTCTTTTCAAGAGGATTGTCCGGCATTACCGGAACGTACACCCTCGATTATTGTCGAAGACGTGCTGCCGCTGGAAATTCCAGCGTTGCTCTTTTATCTCATGGAGCGAGGCATCGACCTCGATACGGCGCGGTTGCATTGCTCGGAGGTGCATTATCGTGTGGCGGATAAGTCCTATTTCGCCGTCGGATTCCGCAACGATACCGGAGGATGGGAACTGCGCAACCGCTATTTCAAGGGCTGTACGTCGAAGGCTCCGTCGACCCGAAACGGCGGTTATCCGACATGCCTCGTCTTCGAGGGGTTTATAGACTTCTTGTCGTACCTGACGCTCAAACACGCCCCGAATCCTTCGCACAATATTATCGTGCTGAATTCCGTGACGAACCTCTCGAAAGCCGCGCCGTTCATCGCTTCGCACGAGCAGGTCTATGCCTACCTCGACAACGACGATGCTGGGCGTAAGGCGACCGCCGGACTGAAACCGGTTTGCCGGAATCTGTCCGACCAATCCGTTCACTATCGTCCGCATAACGATCTGAACGATTACCTGCGAAGTCGCTGGCCCGTGAAAGAACACAAACGGTCGCGCGGTCGCAAGTTATAACGTCGCCCGGATTGTCGCCGGCACAGTCACCCACAGATCGGCCGCTCCGCGCCTGCGGCTTTCCTCACGAAAAAGCCATAACCTACTAGGGCTTTTTCCGAGCCGCATCACTTCGTGCTGCTGAAAAAGCCCCAATAGGCCAAAGGGGACTCCCCTTTGGAAACCCCTTGCGACCGTTCCGGCCGCCGACCGCGTGTGCGGTCGAAGATCCGACGACCACAATTATCAACCGTTAAAACTACCGCAGAATATGGGATATGCTGTATTGCATTTGGATAAAGCACCGGGCAATGAAGTAAGGATGACCGCGCATATCGAGCGGACGCAGATGCCTTCGAATGCCATACCGTCGCTTACCTACCGGAACGAAGAACTGGTCGAATTTCCGGAGGGCGTGGCCGACCGCACGGAAGCGATCAACTACCGCCTCGACCATGCGGGTTTGACCCGCAAGATCGGAACGAACCAAGTCCGCGCCATCCGCATCATGCTGACCGGATCGCACGACGATATGAAACGGATTGCCGCCGAAGGACGGATCAAGGAGTGGTGCGCCGATAATCTCGATTGGCTCCGAAAAACCTACGGCGAAGATAATGTCGTGTCAGCCGTATTGCATCTGGACGAATCGACCCCGCATATTCATGCATCCGTCGTGCCGATTGTGACGGGTGAGCGGCGCAAAGTCCGTGAAAAGAAAACCGACGAGCCGGGCAAACGAAAATACCGCAAGAAATCAACTGCGCGACCTCGCCTGTGCGTCGACGACCTGATGACACGCGTCAAGCTCAAAGGGGTATCAGGATAGCTATGCCAAAGCAATGGCGAAATACGGATTGCAACGCGGTATCGACGGTTCGGAAGCCCGGCATGTCACCACCCAAGAGTTCTACCGCAACGCCATCGCCCAACAACAGGGGTTGCAGGACAATATCGGTGAATTGCTCCGTATCGAGGCGGAGAAACGGGAAACCATTGAACGTGCTTCCAAACAAGAGCAGGTAACCCGCGATGTACTGACCAAAACCGAAGCCGAGTTAAAAGCGGTGAAAGGAGAACTGAAAACCGAGCGACTGAAGAACTCTGCCGCCGAGGTCGGCACGACCATCATCGACGGTATCGGAGCAATGATAGGCACGTCGAAAGTCAAGCGGCAGGAGCAAGAAATCGACCGACTGCAACACGAGGTAGCCGCACGGGACGAGAGCATCGAATCCCTGCAAAAGAAGATAACGACCATGCAGAGCGATCACAGTCGAGAATTGACGACTATGCAGGCACGGCATGCGACAGAATTGACAAACAAGGAAAAACAACATGAAAAAGAATTGTCCGTCCTGCAAACGATTGTCTGCAAAGCGTTGACATGGTTTCCTCATTTCCGCGAAATGTTGCGTATGGATGACTTATGCCGCAAGGTTGGATTCAGTGAGGAAAAGATTGAAATTCTTATCGGCGGCAAGCAACTCGAATACAGCGGGGAACTTTATTCTGGTGAGCACAGACGAAAATTTGCAGCGGAACGGGTTGTAGCGCAGATTACGCCTGATTCGACAGACAATCAAAAACTACAACTTAAGATAGACCGAATCCCTATTGCCGACTGGTTCAAAGGACGATTCGATAAGCTGCAACACTTCGTCCGACATGAGCAGCAAACAAGGCGTTCCAAAGGTTTTAAACTATAAATTATATCAAGTCCCGATAAACTCAGTTATCGGAACTTAATCGTTATTTCCGATCTTTGCCGATTGCTTTATCTATGGTCTTTTTTAGCTTGTCCAAACTGTAATCGTCATTATCGTCCAACATAAACCGTCCTTTAACCATTTCCAAGTTTTCATCTACGATTATCAATATATCGCTGATCTGTTGGACGCCAAGACCGTTTGCGCACCGGAATCTATGGTATATGTTCCATCCGCAGAACTGATGCTCAATCACCGCTTTTGCAGAATCTCGGATTTCGTTTATTTTAGTCTTGACCTCTTCGTCTAATTCTTTGAGCTGGTTGGCGTAATCATCCATTTCTTCTTTCGCTTGGCGATATTGTTCTCTGGAATAGGCATCTCTTGAATCACTCCAAATGGCTGCCGATGATTTGGCATGCTTGTATTGCCATTGAGTCCTTCTTTTTCTCGTCTGCATTTAATTCGATCAAATCGTGAGCGGCTCTGACTACATCAAAATCCGTATAAACAGAGGTGTATGCACTATCTACCTGTGTTTCGATAGGCTCATAGCTATCCACATTATAGAAATTTTAATCATTTCCGATTTGGCAATCTCTGCGGCCTTTTCTTCCTTTGTTTGTGTACAACTAAACAAAAGAGGGGAAATAATTAAGACAAAAGTAAATCTGTTTCATTGTCATAGTTTGCTTTATTTATGTTATCTGTAATAATAATTGATGTGAACTTTCTCATGTCCGTCTTTTTTCATAAGTATATACGTCATTAATGACAACCTCACCACGACGATACAGTTCGTATATTTCAGGGAAATTTGTTTTTATTAATTCAATTCGTTCACTATAATCTCGAATATGAGTTTTCTTTATTACGCTGCAAGAGGAGAAGATAGTAATGACTGAAAATAAAAGAATTAATCTTTTCATAACAATTTTTTGTATTAGTCATCCTTCAGCTTCCACAAGGATATATTAATAACACGAAGCGTGGAACTGCAATGCCACGTCTTAACTTGAAGGTCGTAGGAAACCCGTAGATGCAGATGTAGTGATAGCAGCCCACGCTAACGCGTGAGAACCACTATGCCACCCTTGCATCTAACTGAAAATTTCCTACGTTTTCAAGTTACAAGATGAGCAGAACGCTTCTTTTTTCAATATGTCTGGAACGAGCGACCTCTATCCGATTACAAATGTAGCTAAATATTCTTGAATTTTGAGAAATATGTGCGTTTGTGTCGTTTTTTATGGATACTTGATTCAAAATCATTAATTTTGATACCAGTACTTTGGTGTTTGCATAAAATATTAAGTAGATCATTCGATAAAACATTTGGATATGGCAGGCATAGGTAGAATATTAGATTGCAATCAATTGGTTGGAGAAAGAACGACCAGTCAGATTTTGGAGACGTGGAAAGATGGAATATTCTTAAAAAAAGAAGATATAACCAGAAACAGTAAAGGATTGCGGTCGCCTCAAATCGGTGCTATCTATGCAACACTATCACATTGGGAGATCTCGGCAGATCCAGCGACCGTTGTGATGCCTACTGGAACAGGTAAAACTGAGGTTATGTTATCGTTGTTAATAGCTGCGTCTTGTTACAAGACAATGATTGTCGTTCCTACGGATGCATTACGTACACAAATATCCAATAAAGTGGCATCGTTGGGACTGCTTGGCGACCCTCAATTCGGCTTAATCAAAGAAACCGTCTTGAAACCAATTGTTGGAGTAATGTCACATCGTCCATGTTCTGCAGAAGAAGCCATTGCTTTTTATGGAGCAGTGCAATGTTGTGGTTACGACAATTAGCATCATTGGTAGTTTATCTAAACCTATACAAGTGGCAATCGCAAACCAATGTTCTCATTTGTTTGTGGATGAAGCACATCACACCCCAGCAAGATCATGGTCGGTTGTAAAAATTCTTTTAAAAACACCAAGGTTCTCCAGTTTACTGCAACGCCATTTCGAAATGACGACAAACCTATAGGAGGTAAAATAATATTCAATTATCCTTTACGAAAAGCGCAAGATGAAGGATATTTCAAGCCAATAAATTATATTCCGATTATTGAGTGGAATTCCAAGCAATCCGATCAAATAATAGCAAACAAAGCTATCGAACAATTAAGATTGGATATCGAAAATGGATATGACCATGTCCTCATGGCAAGAGTGAATAGTATTGCAAGAGCCGAGATTATTCAAAAAATCTATGCTGATTCGTTCCCGGAATATAATCCATTGTCTATACACTCAAAATTATCTACAAGGTCTATATCGGAGATAAAGGAAAAAATAATAACTGGAGAATGTAAGATCATTGTATGCGTTGATATGTTTGGGGAAGGCTTCGATATGCCGAAACTGAAAATTGCAGCTTTCCATGATATCAAAAAAAGTTTGCCCACAACTTTGCAATTAATTGGACGATTTACAAGAACAAGTATGGATGATTCTTTAGGATGTGCCTCAATAATTGTGAATATAGCAGATATTGATGCACAAAAAAGAAATCGAGCACCTATATGCATCCGATGCTGATTGGAATCGGTTATTACCTTATTTAAGCGAAGGAAGAATTGATAATCAAATTTCATTGCGAGAATTTATACAAGGATTTGAGAAGTTTCCGGAAGAATTACCAATCCAAAACCTTTTACCCGCTTTGAGTGCTGTCATCTATAAGATTAATGAACAAGAATGGCATCCTGAAAGATATGCCAAAGGGCTAACAGCTATAGAGCAATATGAAAAAATTTATTACGACACCAATCAGCAGGGAAACACAATTGTAATAGTTGCAGGTAAAAAGATAAGGTTGCTTTCGGAAAAATTGAAGACTTATTCGAAATGCACTGGACTCTCTATATCATATATCGTAATGTCCGACAAAAGTTATTATTTATTAATTGCTCGGATAATGGTTCTCTTTTTCGAAGATTTAGCCAAAGCGGTTACAGACGAAACAGCAAATATAGTGGATGCAACGAGTATATTTAGATGTCTGGGGTATATTAATCGTATAAAAGTAACCAATGTAGGCTTAAAAGACGCATTAAATACCCTCCGAAGTTTTACAATGTATGCAGGTTCAGATATTGAAAAAGGCATTAACTGAAGCTCAACAGAAAAATAAAATAAAGTCGAACATCTTTGTTACTGGCTATGAAAATGGCGAGGAAACATCGGTTGGATGTTCATATAGAGGACGAGTGTGGTCTCGAAGAATAAACAATATAAATGAATTTACGAAATGGTGTGATTCAATCGGTGCGAAAATTTTAAATTCATCTATCAATGATGAAATGGTTATGCAACATGCAACGAAATATGTCTCTGTCGATGCCATACCGAACAAACGTGCAATTTCTATTGAATGGCCAGAAAATATAATCGGTGAATTTGAAAAAAATATCTATATAGGAACAAATGAAAAAATATGAAACCTTTGATTTGTATAGATATTTTACTTTCAGAAAATCAGGCAAATGGAGCTTTAAATTTTATCGTTAGAAGCGATGCCTTTGAATCCCATTATACCTATAAAGTTATAGATGGAAATGTATCAATAGATAATGTTTCAACACCTCTTTGCATTAACATAGGGCGTAGTACCTTATCATTATCTGAATTCCTATGTAAAGACCGCTATTTCCCTACTGTCCGGTTTGTTGATGGAACTACTTTACAAGGCCAATATATGGCCGAATATAGAAATGAGGATGTATTATTTGATCGAGAAAAAAATTCAAGTTTGGGATTGGGTAGGTGTAAATATTAAAAATGAATCACAAGGTAATGAGAAAGATAATACGAGTATTCAATATTGTGTGATAAAGAAACTTAAAGAACAAAATTTCGACATAATATTCGATGATGACAATGCAGGGGAAATAGCGGATGTTATCGCGATCAAAGTTGATGATGTTAATAAAAAGTCAAAGTGGAATTGTTCCATTTGAAATTTTCTCAAGAAGATCGTCCCGGGGCTCGAATCAACGATTTATATGCTGTTAATGGGCAAGCACAAAAATGTGTAAGCTGGCTTCATACCAAACCAGAGCATATTCTCGGACGAATGTTAAAAACGAGGAGCTTCAGGACCTAAAACAGATATGAATTAGGAACACAAGAACAACTTTCAATAATTAGAGAGAAAAGTAAAAAGTTTGTATGAAGTTGAATATATAGTTAATATAGTTCAGCCCGGATTATCGAAAGCCGCGGCTTCAATAGAACAATTAAAATTACTTAGTCTTACCGAAGTGTTTTTATGGGAAACAAGAATGATTGAGTTGGGGGTTATCGCAAGTGCATAAAATTTTCGAGTATTGAAATTATTTGGTCAGCTTATATGATTGATGTTAATGATTTTAAACAAGAGGTCGAGTGTATCTATAAAGACGAAAAATACTCCGTTCGGGATAATGGAGCTATTTTCCGGCATCCTCGTGATGGCAAGCGACCTCGTAAATATGATAACTTTTGGACTTTCGGTAAGGCCAATGATAAACATGGATACATGGAGATTGCGTCCGTTCGTGTTCATATTATCGTTGCTACGGCCTTTCATGGCACGAAACCGACGAAAGAATATGTCGTCGATCATATAGACACGAATCGCCGCAATAATCGCCCGAATAATCTTCGATGGGTTACTCGACTGGAGAACGCACTCGAAAACCCGATTACCCGCAAACGTATCATAATGCGGTGCGGTAGTATCGAAGCGTTTTTGGCCAATCCGTCTCTGTTGCGAGAAAACGATGTTACCCCCGATTTCAGTTGGATGAGAACCGTTACGGATGCCGAAGCTCAAGTCAGCAAAGAGCGATTATTGGCATGGGCCGAAAGCGACAAGCAAGCATCCGGAGGCACTTTGGGCGAATGGGTATATGGTCGGCAGCCGATTTCACAAAATGACGGTCGGTTGTCGAGTGCAGACGAAATAGATAAGCTGCAATCCGATTCTCTAAATGGTTGGGGGCAAATTCAAACTCTTGCAAATGAACGTCCCGTTGAGCAGGAACAAAGAAAACCCAATGTTATGCTCTCGTTAACACCCGGAGCAGCCCAAGAAATCTATTTTTATAATGATAAGCCCAATGAATACCCATGTACTCCGCAGGAATACAACGGTGATCCTTTAACTGCTTATGCAGCCAATCTGACCGAAAACGCTGTATTTTGGCGTAATAACAATGGAGATCGGGAGTATGTGGTTGCCAAGTATGGATTCTCGGAAGATCGAAATTCTCTATTTATAATGACTAAATCCGCATACGTGTGGCGAGATCAAGATGACGGAGACTCGATTGCTGTCCCCATAACAAACCTCAGTAAAGACGAGTTCAGCGAGGATGAATTGAACTATCAGCTCGGAGAGGTTGTGTACGAAGATAATTTATTCGTACATAAAAGGGTAGAAACCGGCTTTATGCCCAAAGAGTATTTGGAGGAGATATTCGACGAGTGTATTGGCAAGAAGAAGAAAAAGATTGACGAGAATTAGAATATTTCGGACGACCAATTTTATCCATATTTTTGTTGCTATTTTGTTACCCGTCGCAAAGTGTGTATCGCTTTACTTGTTAATATACAGATAAATACAAGTGTGAGTAAATAATTTCTGGCAGAACTTCGTGAACTCGTATCAGATTTACCGCCATGACCGGCGGGAAGAGCAGGCGTAACCGGGAAACTCGGGCCCGGGAGGATACGTATGGATTTTATCGGCAGGCATCGCCTGTCGGGTACTGCCGTACGCCCGGCTGCGGGCGCGGCTATTTCCGGAAGATGAAGTAGACCGCCAGTATCAGGCAGAGGAAACCTGCGAGGTGGTTCCAGCGCAGGGAGTCCGACTTCATGAAAACCAGCGCGAACAGCGTGAAGACCGAGAGCGAGACTACCTCCTGGATGACTTTCAGCTCCCAGATCGAGAACGGCCCGCCGAATTGCGACGACCCGATGCGGTTGGCCGGAACCTGGAAGCAGTATTCGAACAGGGCGATGCCCCAGCTGAGCAGTACGATGGCCAGTATGCCGAAGCGTTCGAGCTTGGATTTGAATGCGATGTGGCCGTACCAGGCGAGCGTCATGAAAGCGTTCGACAGGACGAGCAGGGCGACGGTGGCGATTCCTTTGAACATAGGCCGTACGGGATTAAAACCGCGCAAAAGTATCAATTTTTTCCGTATGATATGCGCGCCCCGCAAAAAAAAGCCATCCGCGACGTTTTTTTATCGGGATGGCGGTAGGGTATCGGGTGTACGGTGCGTTTGGGTAAGGCCTGCGGCAGGTAGCATCCGTATGCCTTGCGATCGGCGATGCTGCCGATTCGCCGCGGCCCGATCGTTGCCGGGCTGGGGTGGCGCGGAACCCGTCGATGACGACTGCCGGGCGCCGGGGCGGAGGAGCCGCGGAAATTGCGGACGGCCTGTCCGGCCTCTGTGCCCGGGTTATTTCAGCAATGCGGCAAGGTCGGTGATGTCGCGGAAATCGTCGATGACCCTGTCCGCATCGGTTTGCGCTAGCGCTGCGCGGTCGAGCGTCGTGGCCAGCGCCACGATATGTCCGGCCCCGGCTCTGCGTGCTGCTTCGATCCCCGCCGGGGCGTCTTCGAAGACGACGCATTCCGCCGCAGTCAGCCCCAGGGCCGCGGCGGCCGTAAGGTAAATCTCCGGGTCGGGTTTGCAGCGCGAGACCATGTCGCCGCTGATCCTGGCGTCGAAATAAGGCTCGATAAGGCATTTTTCCAGCACGAAATCCACATTGGGCTTGTAGCCCGACGAACCTACGGCGCAGCGTATGCCTGCGTCGCGGAGCCTTTGCAAAAGGTCGGTGAGCCCGGGCATCGGCACGATCTCGGGGGCGTAGATCTCCCGGTAGATGGATTCCTTCTCTTCGGCGAGTGCTGCGAGCCCCTTTTCGCGGATCACCTCCGCGGGCATGATGAGCCTCATGATGTCGTCGTTGCCCATGCCGTATGCCTGGCCGAGTTTCTCCTTCCAGTCGCGGATGCCGTATCGTTCGCAGAAGATTTCGAACGCACGGATGTGGACGGGCGTGTTGTCCACGAGTGTCCCGTCCATGTCGAATATTGCACCTTTTATCATAGTTGTCCCCTTTTTTCCAGCCCAAAGGTAGTCAAAATCCCCGGGTTCCCGGCCTCCGTGCATCAGAATTTGAGTTTTATGCCCAGGTTGACGGCGAAATTCTGGATCTCCTGCCCGGGTTTCGGGTTGCGGTGCGTGACGCGCCAGATGAAGTCCACGCGCAGCAGCCGGAAGATGTTTTCGACGCCGAATCCCACCTCGACATAAGGGTCGGACACCGATGTCATGCCAGGCGGGAAGAGCAGCGGCGCCTGCGTTGCGGCGAGGCTGCCGTCGTTCTCCTTCGACAGCGTGCCCCACACGCCCTTGCATACCAGCACCTCGCGCCATTTGAGCTTTTTGATGAGCGGGATGCGCCCCAGCAGGATGCCGTTGAAGTGGTGCTCGAAGAACAGCGCCACCCAGGTGTCCGAAGCGAACTCGTAGAAGTTCATGCACGAGAACGCCATCGGGTCGTAGAAATAGGTGCCGTTCCCCTCGTGGAGCTTCAGCAGCGGGTAGGGTACCTTGCCGAAGATCTTGCCGCCCTGCACGGTGATGTCCGAGTAGCCTAGCGGCGGCAGCTCGGGCTTGTAGTGGATGCCCCCTTCGAGCCGGTAATATTCATAGCTGCCGTTCAGCATGCCGGGGATCCCGGCCGTGAACCCAAGGGTCAGGACGGGGTAGACCGTGCCCATGTACTGCTTGTCGAACGGCATGCGGTAGATGCTTTCGTTCTTCGAGATGCGCATCCCGACGTGTACGGCGGCGTCCGATACCGAGTTCATGACCGTGCCGTCGGGGCGCACCAGCGGGACGTACCGGTTGCCGTAGATCTTCTGGATGCGGGCGCCGAGGAAGTTGCTGATCCCGTGCCGCCATTCGTGCTCGTAGGCGGCCTCGCCGCGGTTGACCATCGAGAGCCGCGAGTCGCCGCGCGAGAGGAGCGAGCCGAGGATGTTGCTCTCCGTGAGCGCGTTCTGCCCCGCGCCCAGCTGCATCACGTCGTGGCGGCCCGAGACGGTCAGCTTGCGCGTCAGCCGGCGGTTGAAAGCCAGCTCGACGCTGCCGCCGCCCTTGAACATCCCGTCGCGCGTGCCGTATGCCGCATACCCCGAGAGGCGTATGCGGCGGCTGACGGCCGTGGTGGTGCGGAATCCCGGCTGCATGCGGAACCCTTCGAGCTTGTTGAAGCTCGCCAGTTTATAGTAGGGGCCGATGCCGATGTATTTGGTGTTCCAGTAACCGACGATGACCGTGTTGATCAGGGTGTAGATATTGCGGTACAGCGGGACGTTCTGCACCGAGTCGACCATCGAATAGATGCCTTTCTCCTTGTCGCTCAGCCGGTAGGGGCGGACGCTCTCCCAGAAGGCTTCGTCCTTGCTGCTCTCCTGCCCCTGGTCGCCGATCACGACGTTGTTGTCCATGCGTATGACCTCGGCGGGGATCGGTTCGCCGATCCGCACGTCGGTGTAGACCACCTCGCGCGTCCCGATGAACGAGGTCAGTTTCGATGAGTCGGCCGTGGTGACCGAGAATTCGGCCGATACGCGGTCGCGGCTTCGGAACCACGTGCTGTCGCGCACGATGCGGTTCTCGTTTTCGAGCCGCAGGTGTTTGATCCAGTTTACGTTGACGCCCTTGGGCATGCGCGCCGAGGCCGATTGCAGGGCATACGACGCCGAGTCGATGTTCACCTCGCCGTCGAGCACCGGGGAGGTGAGCCGCTTGGGGTGGAACCGGATTTTGTAGGTCTTGCGGCCGTCGACCTGCATGCTGTCCACCAGAAAATAGTCGTAATAGAAGAGACCCGAATCGGAGAGCGGGCTGGCAAAACGGACGTTGAAGATGTCGATGTAATTGGCGTAGAAATTGACGTTGCCGTGCATCTGTCCCGTGAACTGGGCGATGGCGAAGCTGTCCTCGACGCCCGACACGCGGCTGGCGCGGATGATTTCGCGCGAAACGGCGGGGGTGCGCCTGCTGTGGTAAAAGTCGGCCGTGGTCTCGGAGATCATGGCCGGCAGGTAGGCCTGCCCGGTGAGCGCCGACGTGTCGATGTATTCGAAGATGAAGCCGAAGTTGCGTTGCAGCCGCTTGTTGCGGAAGCGCGGCTTGACGTTCGTCAGGTCGAGCTCCATCTTGGTGTACGTGGCGCCGTGGTAGCGTTCGTACTCGTCGGGGTTGTTCTGCGGCTTGCGGCGCACGACCCCTTTCAGGATCGGGTGTGCGGGGTTCTCGCCCGGGGTGATGACGACGCTGCCGATGCCGAATTCGACCGCTTCCAGGGCGAAGTCTACCTGGTTGAAGCCGCCCCGCGTGAGCGGCTTGGTCTGCGTGGCGTAGCCGACCATCGAGGCCTGTACGCGCCCCACCGTATCGCGGGTCTCGAGCGTATAGATACCCTCCTCATCAGTCGTGATGCCGGTCGTGGTGCCGGGGAACACGACGCTCACGAACTGCATCGGGGCACCGCTGGCGGCATCCGTCACACGGCCGCGGACACGGGTGCTCTGTGCCGACAGGGTCGTGCACACGGACAAAGCTGCGATCAGCGAGGCGAGCAGCCTGTATGTAATTTTGCCACGGAGCATTTTGCAAAAATAATTAAAAAGAACCTGTTTGGTCAAAATAAATTACTTTTGCATAATTTAAGTCGAAAAATCGAACACCAAAAGCAGAAATGGCACACGGAAAAGTCGAAAAGACCAATGCGGCCCGCTTGCTCGACCGCGCTAAGATAACCTATGAACTCGTCCCTTACCGGGTTGATGAAGAACACCTCGCAGCGACGCACGTGGCCGAAGAGCTGGGAGAAGATGTCGGAAGCGTATTCAAGACCCTCGTGCTGCGGGGCGACCGCACGGGGCATTTCGTATGCGTGGTGCCCGCCGACCACGAGGTCGACCTCAAGGCCGCCGCACGCGTATCGGGCAACAAGAAGGCCGACCTGATTCCGATGAAGGAGCTGCTGCCCGTGACGGGTTACATCCGTGGCGGCTGCTCGCCGATCGGCATGAAAAAACAGTTTCCGACCTATATCCACTCCTCGGCCGCGTCGCTTCCGGCCATCTACATCAGCGCCGGCGTCCGCGGCCTCCAACTGAAAATCGCCCCGGCGGAGCTCATAGCTTTCGTCGGGGCGATCATGGCGGAAATCAGCCGCCGGGAATAGGGCTGTGGCTATTTCCCCGGTTTCGCGTATTTGGTGTAGACCGAGGCCGTCCGTTCGGCGATCGCATTCCAATCGTATTTTTCCATGGGATACTCTATTTGCCGGTAAGGGGCGTCCATATTTTCCTGGAGTTTGCGTGCCAGAGCCCTTCTGTCGCCCAACGGGAAATAGAATTCCTGCCCGAGCCCGACTTCCAGGTTTGCGGGGATGTCGCTCACGATCACAGGCAGCCTGTAACTCATTGCTTCGAGCAGTGCGATCGGGAGCCCTTCGTGCGAGGAGGGTAGTACGAAACACCGGGCATGCGACAGCAATGCGTGCAATTTCCTGCCCTTGATAAATCCGGGCAGCACGACTCCCTGTTCGCGGGCGTATTTCTTCAGGCTTGCGGAATAGTCGTCCTCGAAATCGCTGTCCCCGGCAATGACCAACTTGCATTCCCTGTGCTCGGTACGTGAAAACGCTTCGATCAGGTGGTGCAGGTTCTTTTCCGGTACGAACCGGCACATTGCGAAGATATACTTTCCTTGTTCGATCCCCAGCTCCCCGAAATATTCCGGATAGTCGGTGACATCCGGCGAGGGGACGCCGTTGTAGATCACATGGCAGTCTTTACGTCCGTATTTCCGGATCAGCATATCGTCGATCACATGCGAGATCACGATGACTTCGTTGGCGAAGAGCGTGCCTGCGGCCTCGCCCAGGCGGAGTGCCGTTTTGGCCGCCATGCCCCATTTGTCCCTGTCGTAGTCCGGCCCGTGGTGGGTGAATACGACTTTCATTCCCAGCAAACGGGCCAGCGGTGTCAGCAGTGCCGGGCCCACCGCATGGATGTGGACGATGTTGGCTTTCAGGCGTTTGGCCCGCACGATGGCCCTGAACGTGTGGACGATTGCTTCGAGCGATTTTTTCCGCGGCGTTTCGATGTCCGAGAGCGTGATGCCCTTGTAGCTGGACAGCGTGTCGCGTACATAACTTTTCCGCCGTATAACGGTTACCTCGAAGCCTTTTCGAGCAATACGCGGAAACAACTCTTCACAATGTGTCTCCACGCCTCCCATGATATTCGGAATGCCGCGGGTTCCGGTGACGACTATTTTCATGTTGTTATTTTGCGGGTTTTAGTCCGAACAGGAATCTTAACAGACGATTACGTTGTAAGATATACCGGTGCAGGATGATCGGAAAAAATCCCTGCGCCGATTACGGCCGCGGCCCCGACGCTGAAATAGAGCGGGTCGTTGCCGTTCGCAAGCAACGGAACTTGCTGGACAAGGGATTTGACGAATCCTTCGAATGTGGTGTGGAACAGATAGATGATATAAGAAGAGGCCGATACGACAAGGAGTTTTTGCGTTATATGTTTCAGGCTTTTGATCCGTGCCGATATCACGCATATCGTATGGATGCCTGCAAATGGCAATATATAACCCATCAGGCCGGTGAGTATGTCGTTTCGGACGAGCAAGGTGCATGCGAACAGGACGGGCAGGGCGCAGACCGGAATCATTCCCGGTATTTTCTTCGCCGAATCGAGCCAACGGGGCCAATTTATGAGAAACACGCCCAGCATAAAATATTTCAGCATGGCCACGGCCTTGTTTATGCAGAAGATTTCGGGCCAGTCGACAGGCAGAAACCCTGTCAGGAGACTTGCTGCGAACAGCACGGTTCTTCCCTGTTTTCGTCTTTATCATGCTTATGAGCAGGAATATCAGCCATAGCGCCCAGATAAACCAGAGGAAATAGCCTGCTTCGGGCAGATAGAACATCTTGATATACGATGCTGCCGTCACGGGATTTTCCACGGACATTCCCTGTTGCGTCAAAAGTTTGATGCTGATTATGACGACGCTTGTCGAGAAATAGGGGATCATCAACCTTTTGAATTTCTTCAAAATGAAGTTTCCCCCCCCCTTGTTTTGGCTGTTCCCGGTCATTGCATAGATGTATCCGCTTGCGAACATGAACAGGGGCATGTGGAATGCGTATATGAACCGGTTGGCGAGGTGGTACCATTCGGGGGCATCCGCAGGATTGTAATGTCCGATGACGACGAGGATGATGCCTATCGTCTTGGCGATGTCTGCCGTTGCCGACCGTTCCATGGTTACATCCGCTGCTTCAGGTCTCCTTGCGCCGGATCCTGGCCGACGTCGCACCATTTTTTATCCAGACAGGCCGGTTTGCCCCTCATGCTGCGGAGCTTGTTCCTGAGCGCCCATTTCAGCGGGTACTTTACATATTTATGCATCACCGGAGAGGCTGTGCCCACCATCCAGCAATTTTTCGGGCATTTGCGCACCATGGCACGCACCTCCCTCCGCCCGGGCGCTTTGCCATATCTCCATGAAATCGGGCGTTTGGTGGATGTTGCCCATCGATTTTTGCCAGTATTTCTCTTCCAGTCCATTGCAGGGATAGACGTCGCCGAAGGGGTCGATGAAGAAATTGGCGGATCCGGCCTCGCACGGCAGCATGCGGCGGCCGCCTTCGATGTAGTTGATCAGCCCCATATTGAACCATGCGCGGAACCAGCTTTTCGGATGGTTCTCCTGCAACTGCCATTCGATCAGCTGCTCGAAGTTCCTGCATACTTCGTCTTTGTTGGTAATGACGTTGTCGTCCTTGTGGAAATAGTAGGAGTTGTGGAACGCTGCCGTTGCGAACTCCATCCCCAGCGATTTGCTCAACTGATACAGCGAAAGCATGTCCCTGGAGTTGTTGTTCGATACGGTACAGCCGAATCCGATGTCCTTCAAGCCCATTTGCTTTAAGGCAAGCAACGTGCGCAGGCCCTTGTCGAAGCCTCCGGCATGGCCGCGCAATTCGTCGTTCTTGCAGCTCAGGCCCTCGATGGAGATACGGATGCCGATTTGCGGGTATTTTTCCGCCAGCGCGATGACCTTCTCCTCGAACCAGCCCGAGGTGGAGATGACGATGCGATCCGTATGCTTGTAGCACTCTTCGACGATCTCGGCCAGGTCGTCGCGTACGAACGGTTCGCCGCCGGTCAGGTTGATGAATTTCAGCCGCGGCAGCGTGCGGAGATCCGAGGCTTTGATTTCCTCTTCTTTTTTCGTGGGGTTGAACCAGATGTTGCACATCTTGCATTTCATCGGGCAACGATAGGTCAGGATGATACTGGCATCCGTGGGATGAGGTATATTCCGGGTATTCATGTTATCTGTTGTTGTAAATTTTCAGGAGTTCTGTATAGTACCTCTCTGCCGAATATCTTTTCTGTGCGTCGAGTGCGATCTGCCGGTATTCGAACGGGGTTGCGAACATTTGTCCGATTCGGGCCTTCAGTTCTTTTGCGTTTCCGGATTCGAACAGCATTCCGGTCTTGCCTTCATCGATCAGTTCGGGAATGCCGCCGATCCGGCTGCCGAGCACCGGAGTGCCCAGACATTGTGACTCGATGACGGACAGCGGATTGTTTTCATACCATTCCGAAGGCACGACGCAGAATCGGGCCTTACCGACTATTTCCTTGATTTCCGGCCAGTGTTTATAACCCAGAAGTTCTATATCGCTTCCTGCAGCTGCGGCGCGCAGCGTCTCTTCGAGCGAACCGCCACCGATTATCTTCAGTGGGTAGGGCAGTCGCTTTGCCGCTTCGATCAGTGTTCCGATCCCTTTTTCAGGACTAAGACGGCCTATGTAACAGTAATAGTTCTCTTTGTCGTAATCGTCTTTCCGGGTTTTGGCAATGTCGATAAAATTGCAGAGCGTATTGAGCTTCTGTTTGTCGAAGTTGCCCTGAACCATTTTGTCCGCCATAAACCGGCTGGGACAAATAAAGGCGTCGGTAACTGCTTCCAGGCGCATACGAGTCCATTTCATAGCTTCCTTGTATGCCAGGAAACTTGCCAATGCGGAATTTTTCATGCATTTGTGCTCCCGCACCTTGCGTTTGTCGCTAAAGCACTCTTCGCAAACCTGCAACCCGTTGCGCAGGCAGTCGTAACGAGGGCATAGCAGTTTGTAGTCGTGCAGAGTCCATACGACTTTCACGCCTCGTCGATGGGCTATTTCGGCGATAACGGGAGAAAGTTGGGTGTGGATATTGTTCAGGTGGAGTATATCCGGTTGGAACTCATCGAGCAGTCGGGTGAACTTTGTCCTGACTTCACGGGTGCCGAATGGGCGGCGCAGCGCCTCGATTATTCCCAACCCGGGGGCGAATTTAACCTCGCTCGGAAAGTATTTGCTCCAGGGAGTTTCCAGATTTTCCGGATGCTGCATGGAAAAAAACGGCTACTTCATGGCCTTTTTGTTTCAAAAGCTCTTCTAGATTGATCGTGCAGACACAATCGCCGCCGCGCGGATAATAGAATTTATTGGCTAAAAAGTATTTGCATAAATTGTTTTATGTCCGGTTGCCGTTGATTTTATAGTTATTCGTCAGTATTATGATTATATATCAGTGCTTTATCCGATTATAATATTTGACGAAAATTTCTTTAGGTGTTTTTCTTGTCAGAAGAGCTGCAGCAACATTACGATTTGCTGCTGACATTATGCTGGCATTATCACCGGATACTTTGTTCTGTATTCGATATTTTAAGCTTCTCAGAACTGCTATTACACAGGCAAAGCATGTTAAAAATATATATAATACTACAGACGACCCGGAAAGGAATCTAATCACCCCTTTTTCACCTGCAGGGGCTGTTGCCGTTTTGATCTGGGAAATGTGTGTTTTGCCACTACAGCCTTCATAATGAATTAATTCGACCGATGCGTTCACGTAGCAAAAATAACCACGTCTGTTCAGTGCGGTGGACAATGCGATATCTTCCGGACAGAAAAAGTAGTATTCGTCGAAAAATCCCATTTGCCGGAATATGTCTGTTTTGATCATAAATGCCGCCCCGACGAGATTGTATGTCCGGAATATTCCGATTCGGTTCGTATAGGGACTTTCGACCGTTTTTTCGCGCCACAATCCTAATTGGGCCAAAACATATGTTTTCCAATTTATTTCAGGTCGGCCGCAGTATTGAAGCGAGTGGTCGGCAAATAGCAATTTTGGACTGACGACAGCAGCCTCCGATGGTAATTGGTCGAACGTCGCCGCCAAACTCGTGATTACGTCCGATTCTATTTTTGTGTCGTCATTCAGAACAAAACAATATTTTCCGGTTGCTTTTCGCAATGCCAGATTGTTGTTGGCCGAGAATCCACGGATTTCATTACTTTCAATAATCTGCGCCCACGGGTAATTTTGTCTCAAATGCTGAAGGTTTTCCGGTGAGAAGAGATATGCGACGACAAATACCTCATAAGAGGTCGAGGTGTGTGTGCGGATACTGTCCAGACATCTGCTTAGCACCTCATAATTGTTCATGCTAACGATGATGACTGAAACTTCCATTGTTTCGCTTGTTTATTCGTGATCGGTTGCGATCTATTTTATAAATCAGAATGTAGACCAGATAGAAAAGATAAAGGTGCATTCCCGGTGTTGAAGATACGGTCGACGCCGCTATGAAAGCCAGCGGGAGAAAGAACAGGCATTTTCCCCGCGAGTGCCAGCCCAATCGGCATAAAGTAAAAATAAAGATACAGTATGTGATAATTCCCAATATTCCCCGTTCGACCATAATCCATATCCAGATACTTTCCAGTCCCAGAAGCCGGCCTACCAATATGCGATCCGGAAAGTACAGTGTCGCTTTTCTGTCCTAATCCCCATATGGGGCTTTTCGACATAAGAATATAGGCGGCTTCGAACTGATCCTGGCGCATTTCTAAACTGCTGCCTCGTATTTCGGTTTTTTCCGGATTTAATACCGATACGATCAGATTTTCAACAAAATCCAGATAAGGCATCAGGACGATTATACTGATTACCGCAAAAGCTAAGATGCGAACGGATTGTTTGTTTTTAGATTGATCAGCGGGAGTATTCCTACTGCCAGAAATACCAGCGGTGTTCGGCTGTTGGATAGCAGGGATGCGATGAATGCCATAATGCCGACAAGCAGCATGGTTTTTTGCTGTAATTTACTGAAATATGCTTTATAATACACGTACCCGTACAGGCAGAGGCAGAATATCAATCCGAAATTGATGCTGCCGCCGATCGGATGAAGGAAAAACGATTGGACACGGGTTCCTCGCTCATCTTCCAGATATTGCCAGTCTGTTGCTCTGGGACCTGCGAGGTCTATTTCATAATCCATTACGGGATTGTAACCCAGGAATTTTTCGATAAATGCATATGTGCAAATTATCAGCGAGGCTCCTAATAATATATTGACAACTTTCAGTATACTTCTTTGCTTGATATTAACATCCAGCATAAATAGGCACTGATGAAATCGCAAAAAACAACGGATAGCAGTGACGTGAAGGTATTCTGGATTCCGGCGATCGAAATAAAGCTCGATACTACATAGGACAATAGTACCCAGATAAATACCTTGTTGAACGGCAGGGGAGATGTCGTTATTACCCGGCTGTATCTTTTTCTTTTTTGATTACATATAGCAGTGCGAAGAAGATCGACATGAATACTTCCAGGGTCAATAACGGAACGCCCGGAAGGTTTATCAGGTTTATGTTGTTGTTTAGGAACAGCCGGAACGCCAGAAAGAGAAAAAAACCTTGTTTGTAGTTTTTTAATGAGTACAGAATTAGCAGTGCCGCTATAATCAAGAATGGATTCATGCAGTCATTATTTTATAATTCGGGCCGGAATCCCTGCCGCGATCGAATACGGGGGAATATTTTTTGTAACCACCGCATTCGCACCGATGATGGCCCCCTCGCCGATCGTGACTCCGGCCAAAATCGCGGCTTTCTCCCCGATCCACACATTGTCTCCGATGACGATCGCACCTTTGGAATAAATAGGCCGGGCATTCGGTGCGATGTTCCGGAGCGCCATATCTTTGGGATCTCCGTGCGAATTGTCCGAAATGAGCACGCTTTTCCCCGTGCGGACGTTTTTACCGATCCGGATAGAATTGACTGCGGTGATATGCATATCCGGACCGAACATGCAGCCGTCACCAATCGATATTTTCACCGGAGTATTGTATTGCGGCATTTCATGAGCCGTGATATGGGAATTGCGGCCGATAAGACAATAGTCCCCAATCTCAATGTATTTTTTCCCATTGACTAAATATAATCCCGGTTCTACCTCTGTATGAAGCCCTATTTTTCGGACGTTATGTGCAATCCATGCTGTATAAAACCATGCGTAATACCGGCTAAACCGTTGTGAAAGCGAATATGGCCATATACAATGAAGTAAATTGCCGAATGTTCGTATATATTTATAAAGCATTTTTTATTTTGTATTTAAAAAATTTATTTTTCAAATACCCGTATAATGTTTCCTTACCATCTGCCGTTTCATAATATGATAACCGATGGTTTAGTTTGAAAAACCGTCGTTTCTTGTTTGATGCGATCGAATTTTTTTCTGCATCATATGGTTGGTTCATCTCGGAAAGCAATTGGTGTAAATATGGGGATGTATAGGGCATCGTGTCTACGCTTCTGCGGAATGAATCGTTTTTCCGATAAATTAGGTCGAAGATGTAATCTATCAGAAGATAATCGATCATCTTATTGTATTCTTGGAGGTATTTAAGAAAGATACTTTGGATAGTGCCAAATGCTGGATTACCATGAGTTGATGCAAGGAAAAATGTAGCCCACCTGTATGCAGATATGGTGGTATTGGATCCAGTCACAATTTTTATTGAGTGAAAATAGTCTGGGGCAGGAATTGATATTGAATCGGTAATCAGTAAAGTACTGTCCATCCAAATACCGCCTTTATCAAATAATAAACAAATGCGTAATATGTCGGAAAAGTGGGTGTATGAAAGTTCTCCTCTATTCAATCGATCATAAATATAATTAGGAAGTGTAACGTGTGAGGCAATATTATCTTTGGTCAATAAATGGACTGGCCGGTCATGTATATTCGAGACAATACTATTGTAACATATTTTTACAATTTCAGGCATTGCAGTCTCTCCCTGATACCAAAAAGATCCATACCGGATCGTTATTTGACTTTTCTTGTAGCGATGGAAATGTTGCAGGAACCATATCGCAATAATGTTCATCCATCCATCGGCGAATAGAATCTATTTTCTGGTTTTCAAAAAAACAGCATTCTTTGAAATGAAAATAGAAAAAATCCCGTATCAGTTGGATGAATAACACGCAAAGTGTCCGTATCCGTAAAAATGAACTTAATCGGACGATATTTATGATCTTAGATCCGTATAAACGAATTGTACGATACATTACTCTGGATTATTTTGGTCGGATATTTTTGACATACATCTTTGTTGATGAGAAATAATTTTTTGATAGATATCGGTTAACGTATTTTTTTGATAGATTCGGGATTATGCCGTTGCCGGGCTGCTGCAGTTGTCCTTGGTGACTCAGTTGCTCCATTAATTTTGTATCCCGGCTCAGTTTAACGATCTCCATTGCCAGCATGTGCGGTTCATTTGACGGGATGAGAATGCCGGTTTCGTAGTTTTTTGACGAGAGACGGAATTCCGCCTACATAGGTCGTGATGACTGGAATTCCGATTATTTGGGCCTCGCATAATGAATTAGGAGAATTGTCGATATATGCTGTATGTACGTAGATGTCGGCCTCTGCAAGTTGAACGGCTAAATCTTCGGCCGAAAGTGTTCCCAGAAATTTTATGTTGACTGCATCATGAGGCGTACGTTCATTTTTCTCGAAGAAAGAGAAAGACCCGGTGGGGCCGGCAATAAGCCATTCGAAATCAAAATCCGTATGATCTTTTAATAATTTGGCTGTCTTCAAAAGGAGATCCATGCCTTTGACCATACTGCATGACCCGACGCTGAGCAATTGTATGCGCTTCCTTTGTCGAAATGTCCATGTTTTCGGGGGATTGAAGAAGACTGGGCGTAGTGCTTCATTACAATGATAATATTGTGAGTCTGGGGCATACAGGCGTGTGATATTGTAATCCCAGTTCGTTCGCCCCATGACATAACGGCAGTGTTTCAGGATATCTATTTCACGTGCTACTTTATAGTTGTCATTTCTACTCCATACAAATCGTCTTTTTAACAGTACGATAGGGTTGTAGTGCGATGTTTTCCACTGGGTGAAGAAATTATAGCCTGGAGGATACGAGGCATTTACATAGGGAGGAAGGCTGCCCTGCATGTGGATGACGACTGGTATGTCTACGTATTTCTCAACCAATCCGAATCCCCATTCCGAACCGAAAACATGGATGATGTCCGGTTTGAAATCCTCTATGACTTTCAGGCAGTCCGCAATAATTATCTTGTCTTTTTCCGATGCGTATATGCGTCGCCGCAATCCCGGTTTTACCCGGATCGGATAATAACACACCCCGTCGATTTCTTTCTTGAATATCGGATCCGGATGTTCGAATGCTACCCCAGGCGGATGTTATCTGATGTTCGGATTATTTTTTCCAAGGATGCGATCCAACCGCCGCCGTTATGTTCGCCGTTCCGGTGGGCATCGTAAAGAGATGGATTTACGGCAAACCAAAGTACTTTCATATTATGAATTGGTATTATGTGACAGGAAGCTTTTACTCGTGTCGATTTTCCCGGACAGAAGATCGTCTATGCGCTTCCAATCCGGAGTTGACAGGGGTGTCGTGTCCTGTATCTGTTGAGGATCGAATCTGTCGGTCATTCCCAATCCGTTCAGGGAAATCCCGCATCCGCGAATGGTTCGTTCTGCCCCGGAGCGGATAGGTCAGGAACGGTTTATGGAAAAGGACGGAGAATGCCGTCGCATGAAACGAATTCGAAATGACGAATTCCGCATTTTTAATCCATGCGAGGAATTCCAGCGGCCCGGCGTCCGAAATATTCCGTTCCGCATAGGCAAGCGGTGCGAAATCGTTCAGGGAATACAATCTGGCGCCGAGCTGCCGGGCTATTTGCCGTGCATGTTCCCTAATAGTGGGATCATTCGAGAAATCATATACGAGAACATACCTTTCTTGGGGTGTTATGTCCGCGGAAATTTCCTCCCAGCTTTGTCTGTTCAACAGAAAAACCGGATCTTCCACCTGTTCTGCCGTTCTGCCGACAGAAAGATCCCTGATTATTCTTACCCCTGTCTGCTCCCGCACCGATATCGCATCGAATCGCTGCAGTTTTTCGTGACGAAAGCCCTGTATGCGGGAGCGATCTCCGATACTGCAAAACTGGCTGCATAGGAGATACGCCGCGTATCGTCGGATCCGAAATCGAGATAGAACGCTGCATCCTTTCCGTTTTCACACGCCGTGTTCCAAATCTGGTCGCTTCCGGCAATATATAAATCTGCCTGCGGTGGAGTGGCCCTTAGCTCTTCGGCCGAAGTATAGGTATTGTCGGTAAGCGTCAGGAATTTTTGCCTGAAATCGTCGAATTTACGTTTCCGGCCGATCGTTTTGTATATTTTCCGGTTTTTGAGCAGAAAATAGATACATTGTGTCCCGACGTAATCTTTATAGGGATATAATCTTGATTCAGCGGGAATATGCCGCCAGTTATATCTGCTGTTCAGATAATAGGGCTTGTAATCGATGATCTCGACATCGTGTCCCTCCTGCTACAGATACCGTTGCAGTGCGTACGCCTGTAAAGAGGCTCCGTAATTATAAACGTTATGACAGGTAATCGTCGCTATTTTCATTTTGCGATGCGTTTTATGAGTTTGCGCATTGTCGCTGTCGGATGACGGGCGTGATTTACTATCCGCGTTAATTGTTCTCGACGGGTTACGTAGCGCTCTATTTGTCTGAGCGAAATTTTCGGGTTTCGCAGCAGCGACATGATGTGATCATAATTGCCGGGTTGTCGGGCGTTCTCCCGCATTTGTCCCTCCGCTGCCGTTTCGAATGAAATCTCCGATATATGGCAGCCTTGCAATATTTCGACGATATTTTGGCCTCGCTCCGTGAACGGGATCAGCGCGCTGACACCTTGTTCGTTATCCTGATAGCGGGAACCCCAGAGGTCGCCGACCCGCAAATCCGCGGCTGAGTTGTCGAGTTTATATTTGCACTGTTTGTAGCAGGCAGAACCTAAAACACATATCTTTTTAGGAATATTTTATAAAAAAGATCTCCATCCGATAATGCTGAAAATCCTTTGGCTATTCCGTCTGATGCCGAATATGTGTAGTCCATGGCCCATGAGTCGTGCCAGCCCCGCCGTTTGCTTCGCCATTTGATGTCCGTGAGTTTTGCGTTTTCGCCGATCGTGCGCAGGTATTTTTGCCATAACAGCATCGACGGAACTCCATGGCAAAAGAAATCCACGAGGATGAAATTCGATTCAACCCTGAAACGCCGGATGTAGCGTCGGAAAGATGCGATTTGACAAGGGGTGCCCGTCACCACGTATTTGTCATGGATATCTATTCCCGCAAATCCGTCGGTTGTATCGCTCTGCAGATATTTGCTTCCTGCAGATGCAGCCAGCTCTTCCTCGTTTCGTGCGATATAATGTTCCGGAATCTGTTTTGCATAATTATAACGGACGACGCATATTTTGAAGCCTTGCTGCAGCATTTGCCGGCCGATTTCAAAAGCGATTCCCCCGGAGGATGAATTTTTGCGGATATCGTCGTTCAGGCTCCATGCCGCATAACTTGTCGGTTTAAGGTCTATAACCTGGCTGTCTGCTGCAAAAGCGCAAACCTCTACGCAGATCGAGCATTTTATACACTGATCCGCCGATTCGATGCGGGGTTCGTAAAGCCGTTTTTATTTAACTTCAATGCGATGATTTGTTTGGGGACAAGCCTTGGCGCAAACCCCGCATCCGAAACAATCGTGTATATCTGCAATATTGATCATACTTTTATGCAGAACATTTCTGTTTGATTCTGGCTACTATTTTTTTCTGCACGAAAATCCGCTCCTGCACCGACAGTCCGACATAGTAAATGACGATCAAAGTTGCGATGGCACATACGCCGGAAACTACGAATAACCGCAAAATGCCGGCATTCATCAGGTGAGAGACTATTATAGGGCAGATTGCTGCCAGAACAGCCACTACGCAGACATTCAACAGCACTTGGGTAAAGTAGGACTTTATGGATATTTCCACCTGCCGGTGAAGAAACCAGAGGCGGGCGAAGAGGCATCCCAAAGAGAGGCAAATGGCTACGTACATGGTCGTCTCTGGTGCATAACCTTTGCCCAGCAATAGGTAGGAGATCGGAAAATTGAGCAATTGAAGGCTTCCGACGACGATCTGGTAGTTCCGTATATTGCCGGTTGCCTGCAGGGCCGTCATTTGCGTGCCGGACAAAACTTCGCACATGGCGAATACCAGAACCAGCCGGACGAAGATTACGGTGTATTCCGGGACGTTTTTCAACCATAGCGTCAGGATCGTATTCGTTTCGATGATGATCGGGAGCGATAGCAGCAACAGCAGGTAGAATGAAAAACGGGCGCCGCTTTGTACCAATGTAAGCATATACAGGTAGTCGCCCGATGCGTAGCTTTTCGTGATTTGCGGATTGATTGCAGTCATAAAATTAGTTGCAAATCCGTTGACGGCGACGTTCACCTGGAATGCGATAGCGCGCGCTGCGTTGATGACCGGGCCGCAAAACAGATTTATGACGATATTGACCCCCTGATCCCGCAAAACCCCCGCAAAAGCCCCGATGAAATTCCAGCCGGCAAATCCCATCATTTCTTTCAGAAGGGCTTTGTTGAATGTAAAATGATATGTGCACTCTTTGAAATTTCGCTTGCAGTAGATGCCGTAAGCAATCCGGATGACACAGGCGACGGCCAGTAGTAATATACCGTACAATTTTAACTTGTCGAATGAAAAAATGACGAGTATGTAGACGATCAACAGCTTGAGTACTACTTCGATAATGCTGATATACGCAAAAGCCTGCATTCGTTCGTGTGCGATGATCGCCGCATTGTACGGAACGCTGATCAGGTTCACCATGAACGTCAGTATGGAACACTGAAGCACCCAGTTGGCAGCGCCGATACGACTCTCCGGCAGGTTCATTTTTTCATTCAGGAACCATACGCCCCCTATTTCGGCCAATACGAAGATCAGGAGCGCCAGCCCGATCTGGATTGTTACCGACGATGAAAATACGGATTTTAATTTTGCGGTATTGCCCTGTCCCAGCTCGAATGTTATGTACCTGCTTATCGCTGCGGACAATCCGCCGGAAATGACGGAGAACATGGCGACGACTCCGCCGATGACGTTATATATACCGAAATCTTCGACCCCCAGCGTATTCAGGACGACTCGGCTGGTGTATAGACTTACAGCCATCATGAATATCATCCGAAAATAGAGCAGAAGAGTATTTTTCGCTATGCGTTTGTTATTTCCCGATGATGCCTGGACTGTCATTCTGTTTACCTTTGTTTGCCGGATTTTTTGTTTGGTAGGCTTACCTGTCCTTATACATGCTCTGGTAGTACTCTTGGTATTCGCCAGAAGTTATGTCGTCCATCCATTTTTGGTTTTGGAGGTACCAGCGGACAGTTTTTCGATTCCTTCCTCGAACTGCAGGCTTGGCTGCCATCCCAGTTCGCGCTTGAGCTTGCGCGAGTCGATGGCGTACCTCAGATCGTGGCCTGCGCGGTCGGTGACGTACGTGATAAGCTTCTCCGACGACCCCTCGGGGTTGCCCAGCAGCCTGTCCACCGTCCGTACGATGACCCGTATCAGGTCGATGTTCTTCCACTCGTTGAAGCCCCCCGATGTTGTACGTGTCGGCGACCTTGCCCCTGTGGAAGATCACGTCGATGGCCCGCGCGTGGTCTTCCACGTACAGCCAGTCGCGGACGTTCTGCCCGCGGCCGTACACCGGCAGCGGCCTTCGGTGGCGGATATTGTTGATGAACAGCGGGATGAGCTTCTCCGGGAATTGGTAGGGCCCGTAGTTGTTCGAACAGTTGGTCACCAGCGTCGGCATCCCGTACGTGTCGTGGTAAGCTCGCACGAAGTGGTCGGACGAGGCTTTCGAAGCCGAGTAGGGGCTGTGCGGCGCGTACTTCGTCTCTTCGGTGAAGAACTCCTCGCCGAAGGGCCCGCCGCCGCTCTCCCCGCCCGCAGCATCTCCCTCGGGACGGGTCAGCTCCAGCGCCCCGTACACCTCGTCGGTGGAGATGTGGTAGAACAATTTGCCCTCCCACTTGCCGTCCCAGTATTCCCGTGCCGCCTCGAGCAGCGAGAGCGTGCCCAGGACGTTCGTCCGCGCGAAGGTGAACGGATCCCTGATCGAGCGGTCGACATGGCTTTCGGCCGCAAGGTGGATGACCCCGTCGATGTCATACTGCCCGAACAGCGCCCGCAGCATATCCAGGTCGCAGATGTCACCCTTCTCGAACACGTAGTTCGGGGAATCCTCGATGTCCCGCAGGTTGGCAAGGTTCCCCGCATAGGTCAGTTTGTCCAGGTTCACGATCCGGTAATCCGGGTATTTCGTCACGAACAGGCGTACTACGTGCGAGCCGATAAAGCCCGCGCCGCCCGTAATCAGGATGGTGCGTTTTGGTGCCATTATCTCGTATCTTATATTTGATTTTCTCGTTCGGAATAAGTTTCCACCATTTCAGCAAACCGGGAAGACCAGGCCGGCCAGCTCAATTTTTCTTTATATAATCTCCTTGCATTTTCAGACAATCCGGAAAATTCCTGCTTGCATATGCACTCCTTTATCTTGTTGGCAAAATCGGCTCCCGTACCTGTCAGGGGAAGCCTGTATCCGTTCACGCCGTTCACGACATAATTAGCTATTCCGCCGGTATCGGTCGTGAAAACGGGGATTCCGTAAGCCGCAGCCTCGCAATACACGATGGCAGAGCATTCCGCGCGTGTCGGCAACAACAGAATATCGGCTTGCTGCCAAAGTTGCACATACTGGTGATATTGTTCGGGAATATTCTTATTCAAAAAGCCGATGTTTTAAACATGCGGATTATCCCGGTGTTTTTGAGGCAGGTCTTTAATACCTGCGACATACAGCGTCGCACGGATACCGGCGGCATTAAGCTGCATGACGGTATCTACAGCAATCTCGCCGCCTTTCCGCTCCCAGTCGACCCCGGAAAACAGTATGCGGAGCAAATACCCCCCCCTGCAAACTCCTGTTTAACAGGAGGTTGTATCTTATTTTCATCGATATTGGCACCAAACTCTATCACATTCAGTTTAGACGCCGGAATGTGGTAATAATCCCGGGCCGAGTTACTCGCCCATTCAGAAGAAGGAATAATTACCGAAGCCTTATCCAAAGCCCGCTGTTCGATGGAGTTTCCATATCTGACGCTGCATGCGGCGAGGTTCGGCCAATAATAGTCGACCATCAGTTCAAAGGTGGCATCGCTGAGGTAGAATACCGGTTTATCCGTTTCGATCCGGGACAGCACCTGGGAGCCTCCGCTGAAAAACAGCATGTCGCATCCTGCAATCAGTTTTTATCGATGCTGTGCGCTTCCATCCGGGCAATCAGCGGGATGTGGGAGTAGACGATATTCTTTCCCGTAAGTTTTGCATACAAATGGTACAGTCCCAGGATAAACTTGGAAAAAAACAAAAGGGGTGGTATAGGGGATCCATCGCACCGTATATCCGGCCTGTTCGATCGACTCCCGGATCTTGAAAATTGTGCCGCTCCATGCCTTCCGGTCGATGAAGGGGTTTGCCTTACTGACATAGCCAAAAGTTATTTTCGCCATATCTATTGTCGTTGAAGTCGTTTCATGCAGTAGATCAAGGCCTCCCTCCAGTGCGGGATATCCATTTGGAAGGTCTCCTTGAAGCGGGTCTTGTCCAGCACCGAGTAGGCCGGGCGGGTGGCCTTCGTGGGGTATTCCGACGTGTGGCAGGGGATGATACGGCACGTGTCATGGCCCGCGGCCGCGGCGATTTCCACCGCGAAGTCGTACCACGAGCACACGCCCTCGTCGGTGAAGTGGTACACCCCTCGTTGCCCGTGTAGCGCCCCGCCTCGATCAGGGAGAAGATCGCAAGCGCCAGGTCTCCGGCGTAGGTCGGAGTGCCCACCTGGTCGAAGACCACGCGCAGCGTCTCACGCTCCGAGGTCAGCCGCAGCATCGTCTTCAGAAAGTTGTTCCCGTACTCCGAATAGAGCCACGCCGTGCGCAGGATCAGGTAGCGGCACCCCGAGGCCTTCACGGCCTCCTCGCCCGCCAGCTTCGTACGCCCGTAGGCCCCCCAGCGGCGAGGTCGCCATATCCTCCGTGTAGGGCCTGTGCCCCGTGCCGTCGAAGACGTAGTCCGTCGAGACGTGGATCAGCGTCGCACCCGTCTCCTTGGCCGCTGCCGCGAGGTATGCCGCGGCCTTGTGGTTGAGCAGGTCGGCTGTCGGTTCATCCTCCTCGGCACGCTCCACGTTCGTGTAGGCCGCACAGTTGACGATCACGTCGATACGCTGTTCCTTGACCGTTTGAAGCACCGCCCCGGCGTCGGTGATGTCCAGCTCCGCGACGTCGGTGGCCAGGTAGTTGTTGGGCGACACGCTCCCAAGCTGCCGCAGCGAGCTCCCCAACTGTCCGTTGGCGCCCGTAATCAGGATATTAAGCATAGTAGTCCGTATTATAGTCGAACAGTTCCGCGGCCTCTTCCAGCCGCGGGTGGCAACTGTCCTTGGGCGAGAGGACGACATCCCCCGGTGCCAGGTGCCAGTCGATACCCAGCGCGGGGTCGTCCCACGCGATGGCGCCCTCCGATTCGGGGGCATAGAGGTTGTCGCACTTGTATTGGAATACAGCCTCGTCGCTCAGCACCGAGAAGCCGTGCGCGAAGCCCCGCGGCACGAAGAACTGCCGTTTGTTGTCCCCGAGAGCTCCACGGAGACGTGCCGCCCGAACGTGGGCGAGCCCCGGCGGATGTCCACAGCGACGTCCAGCACGCGGCCCCGGACAACGCGCACCAGTTTCGACTGTGCATGCGCCCCCCGCTGGAAGTGAAGCCCGCGAAGAACGCCGTACTTCGACATCGACTCGTTGTCCTGCACGAACCGCACGGGGCGTACGAGCCTGCCGAAGGACTGCTCAGAATAGCTCTCGAAGAAATAACCCCGAGCGTCCCCGAACACCTCGGGTTCGAGGAGGACAACTCCTTCTATTTCGGTAGGGATGACTTTCATGGCTTTAGCGTCGGTTTTCGTCGGTGAGTTTCAACAGGTACTGCCCGTACTGGTTCCTGAGCATCGGCTGCGCCAACTCCCGGAGCTTAGCGGCCGTGATCCAGCCGTTATGGTAGGCGATGCCCTCCAGGCAGGCGATCTTGAGACCCTGGCGTTTCTCGATGACCTCCACGAAGATCGAGGCCTCGGCCAGCGAGTCGTGCGTGCCCGTGTCCAGCCACGCGAAGCCGCGCTGAAGCGTCTGCACCTTCAGCTCGCCGCGTTGCAGGAACGACTGGTTGACGCTCGTGATCTCAAGCTCCCCGCGCGCCGAGGGCTTGATACCCTTCGCGACATCCACGACCTTGTTGGGGTAGAAATAAAGACCCACCACCGCGTAGTTCGATTTCGGGTGTTCCGGTTTCTCCTCGATCGACAGGCAGTTGCCCGCAGCGTCGAACTCCGCGACCCCGTAGCGCTGAGGATCGTCGACCCGGTAGCCGAAGACCGTAGCCTTGCCATCCTCCTCGGCCGTGCGTACCGCCTCGCGAAGAAGGCCCGTGAAGCCCGCCCCGTGGAAGATATTGTCGCCCAGCACCAGACACACGGAGTCATTGCCGATGAAATCCGAGCCGATCAGGAACGCCTGCGCAAGACCGTCCGGGGACGGCTGCTCGGCATAGCTGATGCGAACCCCGTAGTCGGAGCCGTCGCCCAGCAAACGACGGAAACCGCCCAAATCCTCTGGCGTAGAGATCAGGAGAATATCGCGGATACCAGCCAGAAACAACGCCGATAAGGGGTAGTAGACCATCGGCTTGTCGTAAACAGGCAACAGCTGCTTGCTGACACCCTTCGTGATCGGGTACAAACGCGTTCCGCTGCCGCCTGCCAAGATGATGCCTTTCATAGGTTTCTGAAATTAATATGCGTTCTCATCCTGCCGCAGGGCATTCCATACCGTCATGAAGATGATGCGGATGTCGAGCAGCAGCGACCAGTTTTCCAGGTACCAGATGTCGCGGCGTACGCGGCCTTCCATCTGGCTCAGGGAGTGGGTCTCGCCGCGGTATCCCGTCACCTGCGCCCAGCCCGTGATGCCGGGCTTGATCAGGTGGCGCACCATATATTTATTGACCAGTTTCGAGTATTGCTCGGTGTGCTGGAGCATGTGCGGCCGCGGCCCCACGATGGACATGTCGCCCCTGAGCACGTTGATGAACTGGGGCAGCTCGTCGATGCTCGACCGGCGCAGGAAATCGCCGAAACGGGTCTTGCGCGGATCGTTTTTCGTCGCCTGCACCCTGTCGGCCTCGGCGTTGACGCGCATCGAACGGAATTTGATGCACCTGAACGTCTGGCCGTTCTCCCCGCTGCGCTCCTGCAGGAAGAGCACCGGGCCCCGCGAGGTCAGTTTGGTGCCTATGGCCACGAAAATATAGATGAAGGGGAACAGCGTGCAGAGGAACAGGCTCGATACGGTGACGTCGAATGCCCGTTTGATAAACCGGTTCGACGCCTGCCGCAACGGCTCCTCGCGGATGTAGAGGATCGGTACGTTGCCCAGCAGTTCGAGGTTCATCGTGCGCTTCATGTAGTTGCGCAGGTTGGGCACGTAGAAGAAGCGGACGAAGTTGTTTTCGCAGAAATCCATGATCGGGAATATCTCTTCCGCGTAACGATCCGTCGAGAGGCAGCAGTACACTTCGTTTACCGGGTGTGCCTCCAGCCACGGCAGCGCCTCGTCCACGCTACCCAGGCAGGGGGTGTTGTCCGGCAGGGTGTGGTCGTCGTGGTTGCTGAAATAGCCGAGTACGCGGTAGCCCATGCTGGTGTTGTCGACCATTTCGTGGTATACCTCCTGCGCATTGTCCTTGCTTCCGACGATGATCACGCGGCGGGCGTTGCGGCCGTGTCCGCGCGTGACCTTGACCACGATGCGGCAGGTGTAGCGCCACAGCATCAGCAGAATGGTGAGCACGATGTAGAACGTCCCCATCAGGTGCACCGGCAGCAGCCCGTAGCTCCATACGGTCTGGATGAGCACGAAGAACCCCAGGTGGCAGAGTACGACGTAGAATACGCGGCGGATGATCTCCTCGTAGGGGACGATCCGCGAGGAGAGGATCACGCCGAACCACGAGAGGCCCGGGATGAAGCAGATGTTGAGACAGGCGAATATCTCCAGCGAGCGGGCGATACAGGCCGGTTGCGGATACAGCGTGAGCGCCAGTATCCAGGACAGGTTCAGTAAGAATAGGTCTCCGATGATGACGGGAAGCTTTATGAGCAAAGACTCCCGCATGACTTGTTTCATAACCGAAAATTTAGAGGCGTTAATTTTCGAATTAACGTTGCGCAGATTGCGTATGTGTGGGAAGAAGGATCTGCTGATTTATTTTTTCGATATACCTCAGCGGCACGTAAGCCGTCAGTGCGGTGGCTATGTCCTTGATCGCCACGGCGACCTTGCTGTGCCCCTTTGTGCCGGATGTAGCGGCCCTCGATCCCGGCGAACACCCCGCCGGTCACGCGGACGGCATCGCCTCCGGCCAGGTCGACGTCCTGCGGTGCCACGATCTCGACATGTTCGTTCCGTGTCGCCACGACCGCCATGAAATCCCGCATCTGGTTGTCCGGTATCACCGTCGGCGCCTTTGTCTCCCGATCCATGATGTAGCGGATCGGCAGGGTGGTGCTGGCCTTGATCTCCTTCAGGCGCACGGCCGAGGTGCGGATGAACAGCAGATTGTGGATGAGCGGCTCCCAAACCTTGCGCGTCCGCTCCCCGTATGTCCGTCGGGCGAAGTGCATCGGGATATAGCTTTCCACGCCGATGCCGTCCAGATAGCCCTTTACGAGCATCTCGCGGCCGTAGGTGACGCGCAATGCATACCAGTATTGTCTGTTTTCCGGATTTTCAGCCATGGGCATACCCTGGGGACACCTCCGCATGGGTGCGGTTGTCAATCGATGAAATAATTGTGTCGGAATACGACTCTTGTCTCATGTACATCCCTACGATAGGGCCTGCGCATTTTTTCCTGTCGAACGCAAAGATACGAATTTTTCCCGCTCCGTCAACTCCGTTGCCATGCCGGGAATAGGCTATTCCGCCCGCGTAACAAACAATAAAGGACACAAAAAGGGCTGGATATTCCAGTTTTGCGCCTCTTTATGTCCTTATTTCTTGCCGATATGCACTAAAAAGCGTATACCTTGCGTTGTTTTACGATGCAAATATAGCTCTTTATTTTTAAATCCAAAATATCCGGCAAAAGATTTTCCCGGATCATGGCTGTTTTTGTCCTTTCGCGGCCAGCTTTCCCCGGGGCGGATTCGGCCGGGAATTCCGGCGCCTGCGGCCCTGCGGCTACCTGAATACGGTGAATTTCTCGTTCCACTGGCCGCGCACCGTATCGTAATAATACCTCCATACGGGTGTCCGGAGCACTTCGCGCAGCCGCCAGCGGTTCCGGTACGGGCCGGACAGTTTGCGCAACAAGCGCGGCAGGGGCTTGTCCGGCATCGGCGACAGGGTGAGTACCTCCTCCATGAACCGTCCGAGCATCCCCGCTTCGCATTCCGGGCCCGGAACCTCCGCCCCGAGGTATTCCACGGCGGCGGCCGTCATCAGGTCAGCGAACCTGTCCATGCGGTAGTCCTCCATCGCCGTGCGGAACAGTGCATGGTCGATCTCGTCCCAATGCCGTGTCAGGAAACATGCCCAGTCGCAGAGGTGCCGCAGCACAATTCCTTCCTTCTGGAAATGCACGGCGGCATGGCGTATCAGGAATATGGCGTTGAATGTCGCCCGGGGTGCCTGTATGCCCGGCGCCAGGCCGTGCGTGCCCTCCTTCTCCAGCAACCGCACCAACACGGCGTTCAGCTCCCGCTCCGTCCTGTTGCGGCGCACGTTGAGTATTGTCCTGTGGTTTTCCATCAGCACCCCGTCCCAGACGTATTCCGAATGCTTGGGGACGTCGAAATAGAGGTGTGCCCCGATCTCATGCAGGACGCGGTCGCCCTTGTCCGATTGGCCGTAGAGGTAAATGTCGATGTCACCGCATTCCCGGTGCTCCGGGAGGGGGTAGTCGCGGCTCAGTCCGAGCCCTTTGAGCAGCAACATGCGGAGTCCCTCTTCGGAGAACCGCGCCGCGAGTTTTGAGGCCGTTTGCTGCTGGTGGCGGTACCTTTCCTCCAGTTTTTCGGCCGACAGCGCCCAGCGTATGCGGGTTTCGCGCGGCGGTTGCTGTGCTGCGGGCAGCCGGCATATGCCGTCCCACACGACGGCGCTCAGCCCGTGGTCGGCGGCCATGCGGTAAATCCGCTCCCACGATCCCGGCGTGACGGCGGTGTCGGCGGTATCGCTCACGGGGGCGGCCCCGAGGCCCGCTCCGCTGCGTATGAGCCGGAAGAAATAAAGGGTGTCCTTGTTTATTGGCATTGGAAGGTTTTTATCGTCCGATAGTGCCGCAAATATACGACAATCTTGCGAATAATCAATCATGTAGGGAATTGCGGCTTGCAGCCACGAAAAAACGGCCGCCTTGAACAAGGCGGCCGTTCTCCGTGATCCCGCTGGGGCTCGAACCCAGGACCCCAACATTAAAAAGTGTTGTGCTCTACCAGCTGAGCTACGGAATCTCCGTGTGCCAATCGGAAATTACTTTCCGTTTTGGTGGTGCAAATGTATAGAATATTTTTGTTTTACCAAAATAAAACGATATTTTTGTACTCGTTAATACGAAAAAATAAAATAAACTTTAAATCCACAATACCTATGTGTAGAGCGCTAATTATCGGTGCCGGAGGTGTCGGGACGGTCGTCACCCAGAAAATCGCGGCCAATCCCGTCTTCACGGACGTGATGCTGGCCAGCCGTACCAAATCCAAATGCGACGCCGTTGCGGCCGCCATCGGCGGCAACCGCGTGAAGACCGCCGAGGTCGACGCCGACAGCGTGCCGCAGCTGTGCGAACTGTTCCGCGCGTTCAAACCCGACATCGTCGTCAACGTGGCGCTTCCGTACCAGGATCTCACGATCATGGACGCCTGCCTCGAATGCGGCTGCAATTACCTCGACACCGCTAATTATGAGCCCAAGGACGAGGCCCATTTCGAATATTCGTGGCAGTGGGCCTACCAGGATCGTTTCAAGGCCGCCGGGCTCACGGCGATCCTCGGCTGCGGTTTCGACCCGGGCGTGACGGCCATCTTCACGGCCTATGCCGCCAAGCACTACTTCGATGAGATCCACTACCTTGACATCGTCGATTGCAACGCTGGAGACCATCACAAGGCCTTCGCCACCAACTTCAATCCGGAGATCAACATTCGCGAGATCACGCAGAAAGGGCGTTATTTCGAGAACGGCGAGTGGGTTACCACCGAGCCGCATGAGATACACCGTACGCTCAATTATCCGGGTATCGGCGAGCGCGAGTCGTACGTGATCTACCACGAGGAGCTCGAGTCGCTCGTCAAGAACTATCCGACCATTAAGCGTGCACGTTTCTGGATGACCTTCGGTCAGGAGTACCTCACGCACCTGCGCGTCATCCAGAACATCGGCATGGCGCGTATCGACCCGATCATCTACAACGGCGTCGAGATCGTCCCGATCCAGTTCCTCAAGGCGGTGCTGCCCGATCCCAAGTCGCTGGGCGCCAATTACCACGGCCAGACCTCGATCGGATGCCGTATCCGTGGCATCAAGGACGGCAAGGAGCACACCTACTACGTCTATAACAACTGCGATCACGAACAGGCTTTCCGCGAGACGGGGACGCAGGCCGTCAGCTTCACTACGGGCGTACCGGCGGCGCTGGGCGCGTCGATGTGGGCCAAGGGGCTCTGGCGCGGTGCCGGCGTGTTCAACGTCGAGGAGTTCGATCCCGATCCGTTCCTGGCCGAGTTGGGCGAGCAGGGGCTGCCCTGGCACGAACTGTTCGACGTCGACATCGAGCTCTGACGTGCAGGGCGGTAAAATCCCAAAAAGGGGAGCGGTTCATGGCCGCTCCCCTTTTTCGGTCTTATAATGCCGACTTTTTCGGCCGCGGCGTTAAACTTGCGCCCCTTTGTTGTATAATATATGATACATTTTTATTATCTTTGGCTGTCAATTAACCCACTTGATAGTTATGAAAATGAAATGTATCCTATGTGCCGTCGCCGCACTTACAATGTGCTCGACGACCCTGACCGCAGCTTCTGCGGAGGAAAAAAGAGAACGTGGAGTTCAAACGCCATTGGTTCCTGCAGGTACAGGCGGGTGCCGCCTATACGCTCGGCGAAGTGGATTTCGGCGAGCTGGTATCTCCGGCCGCAGCGCTGTACGCCGGGTATCAGTTCTCGCCCGTCTGGGGGCTGCGTTTCGGCCTGAGCGGCTGGCAGAGCAAGGGCGCATGGGTGTCGCCCGAGTCGGTCTACCAGTATAAATATTTGCAGGGCAACGTCGACGTGACGCTCGACCTGGCCAACCTGTTCGGCAAGTTCAACTACCGCCGCACGGTCAATCCTTACCTGTTCGCGGGTGTGGGCGTGAACGGGGCGTTCGGCAACGACGAAGCCAACGCCCTCGACGACCAGGGCTATACGCTCCAGAACGTGTGGTCGGGCAGCAAGGTCTTCGTGGCCGGACGCCTGGGGCTGGGCGTCGATTTCCGCTTTTCGGACTGCGTGTCGTTCGGCGTGGAGCTGAATACCAACATGCTTTCCGACAAATACAACTCGAAGAAGGCCGGGAACCTCGACTGGCAGTTCAATGCGCTGGCCGGGTTCACCTTCCGCTTCGGCAAGAACTATAAGAAATCGCGTCCGGCAGCTACCGCCGCGCCCGTAACCCCCGCCTGGACTACCGAGCCCGCCCAAAAGGAGGAACCTGCCGTGCAGGAGCCCGCTCCCGTGCAGGCTCCGGCGACGAAGGCCGCCGAGAAGCCGGCTGCACTGCGTGAAAATATCTTCTTCCGTATCGGTTCGGCGCAGATCCGCACCTCCGAACAGGCGAAGGTCGCAGCGCTTGCCGAGTACCTGAAGGCCAATCCTTCCGCCCGGATCGAGATCGTCGGCTATGCCGATGCCGCTACGGGTTCGCACGCCCTCAACCTGAAACTCTCGCGGCAGCGTGCCGCGGGCGTTGCAGCGGCATTGGAACAGGCCGGCATCGCTGCCGACCGCATCTCTGCCGAGGGCAGGGGCGACACCGTCCAGCCTTTCCCCGGGGTCGAACAGAACCGTGTGAGCATCTGCATCGCCCAATAAACAGGGTGGGGCAGTGTCCCTTGCGGCGGCAGATTTCCTGCCGCCGCTTTTTTTTGCCCCGCATTTCCGCTTCCGCCTCCTCTTTTCACGGTCTACGCCAATGTCTTGCCGTCCGCCGCGCATGTCTGTCCTGTGTGTCGTTTTGCCGTTCGCGCGCCTTCCGGTCGCCATCGCGCAGGCCGTTTCTTGGCCCCGTCCGCCGCGTTTCCCGCCTGTACTTCTGCCGTGTCTTTCAGCCGCAGGCCGCAAGACGGTAAGTATAAATACCTATTTCGCCGAAATTCCCCCGCGGGGCGTCATGGTTTAGCCGGTAATTTGCTATTTTTGCATCGTTTTGAGCGTCTCCGCCGTGCCGGGCAGCACCGTTTCCGGGCGGAGGGGACGAGGGATCGAATCCAATTGAAAACATTTCGATGATTGACTTCTTGAAGCTGCCTTCTCCGTGCTACGTCCTCGACGAGACGTTGCTGGATCGCAATCTGGCCGTGATCGACCGCGTGCGCCGCGAGTCGGGCGCCGAAATTATCGTAGCCCTGAAGGCCTGCGCCATGTGGAGCATTTTCCCCGAGCTGGCACGCCATTCCGACGGTGCCACGGCGAGTTCCGCCGCCGAAGCGAGGCTTGTATTCGAGGAGTACGGCAAGCCTGCGCACACCTACGCTCCCGTCTATACCGACCGCAATATCGACGAGATACTCCGTTGCAGCGACCATATCACCTTCAACTCGGTCGCGCAGTTCGGGCGTTTCGGGCCGATGGCGCTGTTGCGCGGCATTTCGTGCGGCCTGCGCATCAACCCGCAGTATTCGCCCGTGGAGACCGACCTTTATAACCCTTGTGTCCCCGGCTCGCGCCTCGGCGTTACGGCCGATGAACTGAACGATCTTCCCGCCGGGATCGACGGGCTGCACTTCCACGTGTTGTGCGAGTCGCGCCCGCACCACCTGAAGCTGGCGCTGGAAGCCGTCGAAAAGCATTTCGGGCAATATCTCGACCGGATCGGGTGGCTCAACATGGGCGGCGGGCACCTGATGACCCACGCCGAATACGACTGCGACGAGCTGATCGCCCTGCTGCGCGATTTCAAGTCCCGCCATCCCCGCCTGCGGCTGATCCTCGAACCGGGCAGCGCCTTCACCTGGAGGACGGGCTGCCTCGTCTCGACGGTCGAGGACATCGTCGAAAATGCCGGCGTGCATACGGCGATGCTCGACGTGTCGTTCGCCTGCCATATGCCCGACTGTCTCGAAATGCCCTATAAACCCGCCATCGTCGGGGCGCACGAACCCGCCGAAGGGGAGAAGCGCTGGCGCATGGGCGGCACGAGCTGCCTTGCCGGCGACTACTGCGGCGACTGGGCCTTCGACCACGAACTGAAAGTCGGCGAGCGCATCGTCTTCGAAGATATGATCCACTATACGATGGTCAAGACCACGATGTTCAACGGCGTGGCGCATCCCGCCATCGTCATCGCCCGCCGCGACGGCCGCACGGACGTCATCCGCGAATTCGGCTACGAGGATTTCCGCAACCGCATGTCGTAAATTACACAAACGCATATAAATGAAAGATTTTACACCTACTCCCTACACGCTCGAATGTGTCGCTACGGGGCGTGAGTTCGAGGACACGGGCTGGATGCTCTCCGATCCGCAGTGCAAGACGCCGTCGCTCATCCGCGCGAAATATGCCCGCAGGCAGCTCGAAGTGAAACCCGCCGAATACGGTCTTTACCGGTTCTGCGACTGGATGCCCGTGCGGCGTATCCTCAAGGGCTCCTCGGCGCCCGTCACCTACAAAAGCAAGGGGCTTGCCGCCCACCTCGGGCTGGAAAACCTCTGGATCACGTTCAACGGTTACTATCCGGCCATCGGCGCCACGATGTCTACCTGTTCGTTCAAGGAGACCGAGGCTTATTCGGTCTGCGGGCGTGCCGCCGAACACGAGGATCGCGTCCTTGTGGTCGCCTCGGCGGGCAATACGGCCCGCGCCTTCGCCAAGGTGTGTTCCGACAACAATATCAAGCTGCTCCTGTCGGTGCCCTACGACAATATCGGGGCGCTGTGGTTCGAGCATCCGCTCGACCCCTGCGTGAAACTCATCTCGTGTGCGGCGGGCGGCGACTATTTCGACGCCATCCACCTGAGCGACCTCGCCCTCAAGGGCCCCGGGTTCTATGCCGAAGGCGGCGCGAAGAACATCGCCCGCCGCGACGGCATGGCCAGGACGGTTTTTTCGGCCGTTACGACCATCGGCCGCATCCCCGACTACTATTTCCAGGCCGTGGGCAGCGGTACGGGCGCCATTGCCGCCTGGGAGGCCAACATGCGCCTGATCGGGGACGGCCGCTTCGGGACGAATACCATGAAACTCATGGTGTCGCAGAATGCGCCGTTCGTGCCGATGTACGACGCATGGCAGGCCGATTCGCGCAAGATGCTGCCCTACGAGGACGACAAGGCGCGCCGCGATGCGGAGATCATCGACGCCAAGGTGCTCTCCAACCGCCGTCCGCCTTACAGCGTCACGGGCGGTCTTTTCGATGCGCTGAAAGCCACCGGCGGCGAGGTTTTCGTGGCGACGAACGCCATGGCGCGCAAGGCGCGCAAGCTCTTCCACGAACTGGAGGGCGTGGACATCTACTCTGCGGCGGGCGTCGCACTGGCTTCGCTCATCAACGCCGTCGCCGCGGGCAAGGTCGAAAAGGATGCCACCGTCATGCTTAACGTCACGGGCGGCGGTGAGGAGCATTTCAAGGAGGGCAAGGAGCTCTGGTACCTCAAGCCCAGCCATGTATTCCCGCTCGAACCCGACACGGACGACGTGGTCGCCAAAGTCGAGGCGCTCTTCAACTGATCCCCGATACGATCCGGCTCCGGCCGGATCTTTTTTTCGGGCCGTCGCGTCCCGGATGCCGCCCCGCGGCAAGGGGGCGGCAGCTCCGTACTTTGGCCCCGTTTCCCGTCCGCTGCCTCGCCCGTTTCACGGCGCCTGCCGCATGTGCCGGTGCATTTTCCGGTGCCGGGAAAGAAAACGGCCGCAAAGGCCGGAATACTGCCGGAAACTATTATCTTTGCAGCGGTTTCCGGAGGGCGGCGCGCAGCCGGGCCTCTCACCGGGAGCTCCGATTTTTTTTTATTATTAACCCAACAAATTCAAGATGAAAAACATCCGAACCAAGCAGACTCCCTGCTTCAGGCGTTGGAGCCGCAAGGGCTGGGCAGCCTTTGCGAGCCTGCACCGCCATGTAACCATCGGAGTCCTCGCCGTGACGATGTCGATCCTCTTGCTCGCGACGCAACATGCGTCTGCGCACGATGCCGATACGGCCGCCGTCCTCAAAACGCTGAGGATCGACGAGGTCGGCATTTCGGGCAGCCAGTCCGCCCCGACGCGCAACGTACAGTCGCAAACCCCGCTTTTCGACCGGAAAGCACAGGCCGCAGCGCCCGTCCAGACCCTGGAGTCCGCCCTGCGCCTCGCACCTTCGGTCGATATCCGCGAACGCGGGGGCAAGGGCATGCAGGCCGACATCTTCATCCGTGGGGGCTCTTTCGACCAGACCATGGTACTTCTCAATGGCATCGACTTCACCGATGCCCGCACCGGGCACCAGTCCCATTCGCTGCCCGTCGACATCGACTGCATTTCGGCCGTCGACCTGTTGGACGGCGTGCCGGGCGTCGGGGCCTTTGCCGGGGCGGTGAATATCCGCACGGCGCCCCTGAAACTCACCTACCTGCGTTTCGAGGGCACCGGCGGCCAGCATGGCTACGCCTATGCCAACCTTTCGGGCGCCGTGACTTCGGGCCGTTTCTCGCTGCTCGCCGCCGGTTCCTACCGTCGCAGCGACGGCTACCGCCACAATACCGAGTTCGCCAATTACAACGCTTTCGTGCGTGCGACCTACGAGGCTCCCCGCGCCGGGTTCTTCGACCTGCAGGCCGGTTACCAGAACCGCACGTTCGGTTCCAACGGCTTCTATGCGGCCTATAACCCCGACCAGTGGGAGGCGACCTCCACGGCATTGGCGTCGCTGCGCTGGTTGAAACAGGCCGGGCGCTTCTCGTTCGGCGCTTCGGCGAGCTACCGCAAGAATTTCGACCGTTACGACTGGACGCGCGGCACGGCGATGAACCGCCACAATACCGACAACGTCGGTGCCCGGCTGTGGGCGGATTACGACTGGCGGGCGGGTACGACCTCGCTCGGCGGCGATTATGCCTTCAACCACATTTACAGCACCAATCTCGGCGAGGCGCTCTCCCGGCCGCACGGCCGCTATACGCACGCCAAGGCGCGCAGTACGGGCAACCTCTGGCTGCGCCATGCCAAACAGTGGCGGCGGTTCGACCTCGCGGCTTCTGCGGGCATCAGCCTCACGCCCTACGGCACTTCGGCGCTGTGGAGCCTCTCGGGCGGCTATACGCCCGCCCCGGGGCTGCACCTCGGCATTGGGGCGTTCCAGTCGATGCGCCTGCCGACCTTCACCGACCTTTACTATACTTCCCCGGCACAGATCAACAACCTTGACCTGACGCCGGAAAGGGCTGTCACTTATCTGTTTGATGCCGGTTATATGAAGAACAGCTGGAGGTTGTCGCTGCAGACCTACTACCGAGCCGGCCGCGACATCATCGACTGGGTGTGGCGTGAGGATATGGGCGACAAGTGGCACTCCGAGCAGACCAGCCGCCTCGACACCTACGGCATCGAGCTTTCGGGCGGTTATACGGTCGCCGACGGCTTTCTGCGCCGCGTGACGCTTTCCTACGGTTATATTACCACCGACCGCAACAGCGACATCATCGCCAAGGGGGCGATGGATTACATGCGCCACAAGGCGGCGCTGGCCGTCGAGGTGCATTTCCTGCGCCGCATGTCGCTGGCACTCACGGCGTCGGTCTACGACCGCAACGGCAGCTACACGCACTATCCCGTGCCGGGCGATCCGTCCCTCTCCGAGGTGCGCGATTACGAGCCTTATTTTCTGCTCGACGGCCGCCTCCAGTGGGAGAAAGGCATCTGCCGGCTTTATGTCGATGCGACGAACATCACCGATTCCCGCTACTGCGACCTGGGCGGCATCCCGCTGCCCGGGGCGTGGGTCACGGCGGGCGTGGCGCTGACCATCGGCCGCTGATACGCTCCCTTCCGGCTGCATTCCGGCCCGTCGCCTCGCGCGGCGGGCTTTTTTTTGCCGGTTGGCCGCCAGCCGTGCGCAGCGTTTCTTCGGGCTTCTCGCTGGACGGGCAGCGGTTTTGGGGAGGTTATTCTGGCCCGCTCCCTGCGCCAGCGGTTTTTCGGGGCGGGGCTTTCTCTTCCCCTGCAGGGTGGACAGCCGGGGAAACGGGGTGCAGGATAGCGCACCATCTTCGAGGGGGCTTCCCATACCTCCCGATTTCCCAATCTTTCCGATTTCCCTGTTCTTTCCGAAATCTTCCCCTCCTTTCGCCCCCCCCCGTTTTCCTGCACCGCGTGACCCGCCGCTCGCTTTTTCTCCCTGCGGGAATTTCCGGCTCCGTGCCCGCCTCTCCTGCGGAAAAAACCCGGAAACTGCTGTTTCAGAATCCGGAGTGGCTTTTTTCGTTACGATTTTTTCGTATTTCTCCCGGATTTTCTTTATCTTTGAAAGTATAAATCTAACCTCATTACCTATGGAAAAGCGTATCGTGGAGTGCGTCCCTAATTTCAGCGAGGGGCGCGACAAGGCAATAATCCGCCAGATCACATCGGCCATCGAATCCTCCGGGGGCGTCAAGCTGCTGGACGTGGATCCCGGCGAGGCGACCAACCGGACTGTCGTCACGTTCGTCGGCTCGCCCGAAGCGGTCATCGAAGCCGCCTTTGCGGGGGTGAAGAGGGCTGCCGAGCTGATCGACATGCGCCGTCACAAGGGTGCGCACCCGCGCATGGGGGCTACCGACGTGTTGCCGCTGATCCCGATCGCGGGCATCACGCTCGAAGAGTGCGCCGAACTGGCCCGCAAACTGGCCGAGCGTATCGCCGCTGAACTGCATGTCCCGACCTATTGTTACGAGGCCGCGGCCTTCATCCCCGAGCGGCGCAACCTTGCGGTCTGCCGTGCCGGGGAGTACGAGGCGCTGCCCGAAAAGCTGGCGCACGAGGGAGTCGGCGCCCGATTTCGGGGCGCGTCCGTTCGACGAGGGGTAGCCCGCACGGGCGCCACGACCGTCGGTGCGCGCGATTTCCTGATCGCCGTGAATTTCAACCTCAATACCACCTCCACGCGCCGCGCCAACGCCATTGCGTTCGACGTGCGCGAGAAGGGACGCCCCGTGCGCGAGGGCAATCCCGTCACGGGCAAGGTCGTCAAGGATGCCGCCGGCAATCCCGTCATGCAGCCCGGCACGCTTCCGGCCACGAAGGCTATCGGTTGGTTCATCGAGGAATACGGCATCGCACAGGTGTCAATGAACATCACCGACATCGCCACCACGCCGCTCCACGTGGCCTTCGACGAGGTGTGCCGCAAGGCCGACGCCCGCGGCGTGCGCGTCACGGGCACCGAAATCGTCGGGCTCGTCCCCAAACGTGCGCTCATCGAGGCCGGGAAATATTTCCTGCGCAAACAACGCCGTTCGACGGGTATCGCCGAGCAGGAGATCGTTCGTATCGCCGTCAGGTCGATGGGGTTGGATGACCTCAAACCTTTCGACCCCGCCGAGAAAGTAATCGAATATCTGCTTGAAGCGGAGGATAAGCAAAAACGGCTTATTGACATGACCTGCAAAGGGTTTGCCGAAGAGACTGCGCGCGAATCTCCGGCACCGGGCGGCGGTTCGATCGCGGCCTACATGGGAGCGCTGGGCGCAGCCCTCGGCACGATGGTCGCCAACCTCTCGTCGCATAAGGCGGGGTGGGACGACCGCTGGGAGGAGTTTTCCGATTGGGCCGACCGGGGACAGGCGTTGCTCGGGGAGTTGCTGCACCTCGTGGACGAGGATACGGAGGCGTTCAACCGCATCATGGCGGTTTTCGCCATGCCCAAGTCGACCGACGAGGAGAAGGCGGCGCGCAGCGCCGCGCTGCAGGAGGCGACGCTCTATGCCACGGAGGTGCCCCTGCGGACGATGAAGACGGCCTTCGGGGTTTTCGAAATCGTGCGTGCCATGGCAGCCGTCGGCAACCCCAACTCGGTGTCCGACGCGGGCGTCGGGGCGCTGGCCGCCCGCAGCGCCGTGCTTGGCGCAGGCCTCAATGTCCGGATCAATGCCGCCGGGCTGAAAGACCGCGCCGCGGCCGATGCGCTCGTGGCCGAAGCCGACCGCCTTGCGGCCGAGGCCGAACGGGCCGAGCGCGAGGTGTTGGAGATAGTAGCAAGTAAAATCTGAGCGATATGACACTGCAAGAGTTCCAGAATGACATCCGCGCGGGCATTCCCGATCGGCTGCCCGCCGCTAAACCCTATGACAAACAGATCAACCACGCGCCCAAGCGCAAGGGGATACTCACGCCCGAGGAGGAGGTGCTGGCGATCCGGAACGCACTGCGTTATTTCCCCGCGAAGCACCACGCCACGCTGGCCAGGGAGTTTGCCGAGGAGCTGCGCAAATACGGGCGCATCTACATGTACCGCCTGCGTCCCGACTACGAGATGTATGCGCGGCCGATCGACGAATATCCCTGCCGCTGCCGCCAGGCCGCGGCGGTCATGCTGATGATCCAGAACAACCTGGACAAGGCCGTGGCCCAGCATCCCCACGAGCTGATCACCTACGGCGGCAACGGCGCCGTGTTCCAGAACTGGGCGCAGTACCGCCTGACGATGAAGTACCTGTCGGAGATGACCGACAGCCAGACGCTGGTGATGTACTCGGGGCACCCGCTGGGGTTGTTTCCGTCGCATCCCGACGCCCCGCGCGTGGTGGTGACCAACGGCATGGTGATTCCCAACTATTCGAAACCCGACGACTGGGAGCGCATGAACGCCCTCGGCGTGTCGCAATACGGACAGATGACTGCGGGTTCCTATATGTATATCGGCCCGCAGGGGATCGTCCACGGCACCACCATCACGGTGATGAACGCCGCGCGCAAGCGTTTATCCGGCGGCCGCAAGGATGCCCGGGGGATGCTTTTCGTCTCCTCGGGGCTGGGCGGCATGTCCGGGGCGCAGCCCAAGGCGGGCAATATCTCGGGCGTGGTGAGCGTCATCGCCGAAATCAACCCCAAGGCGGCGCAGAAACGCTACGAGCAGGGATGGGTCGACGAGATGTACGATTCGCTCGACGCCCTGGTTCCCCGTATCCGCGAGGCCTGCCGTGCCCGCGAGGTGGTCTCGATGGCCTATGTGGGCAACGTCGTCGACCTTTGGGAGCGGCTGGCGGCCGAAGAGATTCCCGTAGACCTGGGTTCCGACCAGACCTCGCTCCACAATCCCTGGGCGGGCGGCTACTATCCCGTGGACGTGAGCTACGAGGCTTCGAACAAGATGATGGCCGAGGAGCCTGCCCGTTTCCGCGAGTGCGTGCAGGAGTCGCTGCGCCGTCAGGTCGACGCCATCAACAAACTCACCGCGCGGGGGATGTATTTCTTCGACTATGGCAACGCCTTCCTGCTGGAAGCCTCGCGCGCCGGGGCTGCCGTGATGGGCGAGGGCGGCCGTTTCCGTTATCCCTCCTATGTGCAGGACATCATGGGGCCCATGTTCTTCGACTACGGCTTCGGGCCGTTCCGCTGGGTCTGCACTTCGGGCAGCCCCGAAGACCTCGAGCTTACCGACCGCCTCGCCGCCGAAGTATTGGAGGAGATCCGCGCCACGGCGCCTGCCGAGATCGCCGGGCAGCTCGACGACAACATCCACTGGATCCGCGAGGCCGGCCGCAACCGGCTGGTCGTCGGTTCGCAGGCGCGCATCCTCTATGCCGACAGCGAGGGGCGCACACGGATCGCACAGGCCTTCAACCGGGCCGTTGCCGACGGGCGCCTCTCGGCTCCCGTCGTGCTGGGCCGCGACCACCACGACGTGTCGGGCACCGACTCGCCCTACCGCGAGACGTCGAACATCTACGACGGCTCGAACCTCACGGCCGACATGGCCGTGCAGAACGTCATCGGCGACTCGTTCCGCGGCGCCACGTGGGTGTCGATCCACAATGGCGGCGGCGTAGGCTGGGGCGAGGTCATCAACGGCGGCTTCGGCATGGTGGTCGACGGCTCGGAAGATGCCGACCGCCACATCCGGGAGATGCTGCTGTGGGATGTCAACAACGGCATCGCCCGCCGCAGCTGGGCGCGTAACGAGGGTGCCATGTCGGCCATCCGCCGCGAGATGGAACGCACCCCCGGCCTGCAGGTCACGCTGCCCAATGTCGCCGATGAGGAATTGATACGTAATATATTGAAAGAAAACGAATAAATCCCTATCACTTCACATGGAACATCACCATATCTCCGCGGAGCACCTTTCCCTTGCCCGCATCCGTGAAATCCTCGAACGGCACCTTCCCCTGGCACTGAGCGACGATGCCCGGACTCGCATCGTCCGCTGCCGCGAATACCTCGACCGCAAGATGGAAAACCCCGAGCGGCCGGTCTACGGCATCACCACCGGATTCGGTTCGCTGTGCGACATTTCGGTGGGCTACGACGAGCTGGCGCAGTTGCAGAAGAACCTCGTGATGTCGCACGCCTGCGGTACCGGCGAGCGAGTGCCTTCCGAGGTCGTGAAGCTGATCCTGCTGCTCAAGATCCAGTCGCTATCCTACGGCCATTCGGGCGTGCAGCTTGCGACCGTGGAGCGGCTGATCGACTTTTTCAACAACGACGTCCTGCCCGTGGTCTACCAGCAGGGTTCGCTGGGCGCATCGGGCGACCTGGCGCCGCTGGCCCACATGAGCCTGCCGCTGCTGGGGCTGGGCGAAGTGGAATACAAGGGGGCTGTGCGCCCGGCTGCCGGCGTGCTGGCGGAGCTGGGGTGGCAGCCGATCGAGCTCCAGTCCAAGGAGGGGCTGGCGCTGCTGAACGGTACGCAGTTCATGAGCGCCTACGGCGTCTGGTCTTTGATCCAGTCCCGCCGCCTGAGCGAGTGGGCCGACCGCATCGGGGCGCTGTCGCTCGACGCTTTCGACGGGCGCATCGAGCCTTTCTGCGACGAGGTGCACCTGATCCGCGCCCACCGGGGGCAGCTCGCCACGGCACGCAACATCCGGCGCCTGTTGGAAGGCAGCCAGCTGGCCGCACGCCCCAAGAAACACGTACAGGATCCCTATTCGTTCCGCTGCATCCCCCAGGTGCACGGGGCTTCGAAGGACACCATCGACTATGTCGAGAGCGTGCTGACGACCGAGATCAACAGCACCACCGACAACCCGACGGTCTTCCCCGACGAGGACATGGTCGTCTCGGCGGGGAATTTCCACGGCCAGCCCATCGCGCTGGCGATGGATTTCCTCGCCATAGCCCTCGCCGAGCTGGGCAACATCTCCGAGCGGCGCACCTATAAACTGATTTCGGGCGCCCGGGAACTTCCGAAGTTTCTTGTCGCCAACCCGGGGCTGAACAGCGGTTTCATGATCCCGCAATACACCGCGGCGTCGATCGTCAGCCAGTCCAAAGGGCTGTGCATGCCCGCCTCGGTCGACTCGATCCCCTCGTCGCAGGGGCAGGAAGACCATGTGAGCATGGGCTCCAACGCCGCCACCAAACTTTACCGCGTGGTGCTCAACACCGAGCGCGTGCTGGCCATCGAGCTGTTCAATGCCGCGCAGGCGCTCGACTTCCGCCGTCCGGCGCGTTCCTCCGCGACGATCGAACATATGGTCGCCGAGTACCGCAAGCGGGTGCCGTTCATCGACAACGACTCGGTGATGTACCCCCATATCGAATCCTCCATCCAATTCCTCCGGACACTATGAGGCTGCTGGTAAAGAACATCGGTACGATCGTCGGGATCGAGACCGCCGGCCGCCTCCGCCTGTGCGGCGGGGAGATGGATCGGCTGGAGACATTCGACGATGCCTGGCTGCTGGCCGACAACGGGCGTATCGCAGCCTTCGGGAGCATGAATTCGCTGGGCGAGATGGCCGCGGACGAGGTGGTCGACGCCGGGGGCGGGATGCTTTTCCCGTCGTTCTGCGATTCGCATACGCACCTGGTCTATGCCGGGAGCCGCGAACAGGAGTTCCTCGACAAGATCAACGGCCTGACCTACGAGCAGATCGCCCGCCGCGGCGGGGGGCATCCTCAATTCCGCCGACCTGCTGCACCGCACCTCCGAAGAGGAGCTCTACCGCCAGGCGATGGGGCGTATCCGCGAGATCGCCGCCATGGGGACGGGTGCCGTGGAGATCAAGAGCGGCTACGGGCTGACTACGGCCGACGAGCTGAAGATGCTGCGCGTCATCCGGCGCATCCGCGAGACGGCGCCGCTGGCCGTGCGCGCCACGTTCCTCGGGGCGCATGCCGTGCCGCGCGCCTACGTCGGACGGCAGGAGGAGTATGTCGATCTGGTGTGCAACGAAATGCTGCCCGCCGTGGCGGCCGAAGGGCTGGCCGATTTCGTCGACGTCTTCTGCGACGAAGGGTTCTTCACCGTGGAGCAGACGGCCCGCATCATGAAGGCCGGGCGCAAGCTGGGCATGCGCGCCAAGATCCACGCCAACGAACTGGCCGTCTCGGGCGGCGTGCAGGTGGGCGTGGAGTACGATGCCCTGTCGGTCGACCACCTCGAACGCATGGGGGCTGCCGAGATCGGGAGCCCTGCACGGTACGGTGACCTCGCCGACGATGCTGCCCGGCGCGGCATTCTTCCTCGGGATGAGCTATCCGCCGGCCCGCGAAATGATAAATGCCGGGCTGGGCGTGGCGCTGGCTTCGGACTACAATCCCGGTTCGTCGCCCTCGGGCAACATGCGCATGGTCGTGTCGCTGGCATGCATCCGTATGCGGATGACCCCTGCCGAGGCCATCAATGCCGCGACGCTCAACGGGGCCTACGCCATGGGGCTTAGCCGTGACTACGGCTCCGTCACGGTCGGCAAGGTCGCCAATTTCTTCCTCACGGTGCCGATGCCTTCGGTGGCGTTCATGCCCTATGCCTATACCACGCCGCTCATCAGCCGCATATTCCTGCGCGGCGAGGAGGTCGTGGCGTAATATTTGACGGGAGAGCCGTATGAGATTGTTGGTTCTGATCATTGGCCTGGCGCTTGCCGGGGCCGTAAAAGCACAGGATATGAAGCCGTTGACACCGGAAGAAAGACGTGTGATCGTCGACAAGGGTACCGAAGCGCCTTTTTCGGGCCGTTATTACAAGCATCGCGGAGAGGGGGTTTACCGTTGCCGCCAGTGCGGTGCGCCGCTGTACCGTTCGCAGGACAAGTTCGATGCCGGGTGCGGCTGGCCGAGTTTCGACGACGAAATCCCCGGTGCCGTGAGGCGCACGACGGATGCCGACGGACGACGGACGGAGATCACTTGTGCCCGCTGCGGCGGACACCTGGGGCATGTCTTTACGGGCGAAGGCTTTACGCCCAAAAAATACGCGCCACTGCGTCAACTCCGTCTCGCTCGTGTTCGAACCCGAAGGGGAAGCTTCCGCCGGGGCCGAAACGGCCGTAAAACCCGCGGTTTCCTCCCCGGAATCCGAAGGCCGGGCTGCCTCGCAGCCCGAAAAGCAGACGCAGCAGCCCGGAACCCAATCCGGGAGGCCCGGCGCTCAGGCGTCCGGGGCTGACTCGACGTCGGCCGCCCGGCCGGGGGACGGGATGCCGCCCGCAGGGCAGGCCGCGGAGCGTGGCGCGACGGCGATCTTTGCCGGAGGTTGTTTCTGGGGCGTGGAATATATGCTTTCGAAAGTGCCCGGAGTTGTGAAGGTCGAGTCGGGTTACATCGGCGGCACGACCGAAAATCCCACCTATGAAGAGGTGTGCAGCCACCGTACGGGACATGCCGAAGCCGTACGTGTGGTATTCGATCCTGCAAAGGTGTCCTACGAGACGCTGGCACGCCTGTTCTTCGAAATCCACGACCCGACCCAGGAAAACGGGCAGGGCCCCGACCTCGGCGACCAGTACCGTTCCGAGATATTCTACACCTCGCCCGCCCAGCAGGAGACGGCTGAGAGGCTCATCGCCGAGTTGCGGCGCAAAGGCTACGACGTCGTGACGCAAGTCACCCCTGCGGGCCGTTTCTGGCCCGCCGAGGATTACCACCAGCGATACTACGAGCGCAAGGGTACGCAGCCGTACTGCCACGCCTATACCAAGCGGTTTTGAGCCTGCGCCGGACTTGCCGTCGCATTGCGCCCGCCGCCTCCGTAAGGGCATTTCCGATTCCGATACGATTGTAAGACACCCCGCCTCACAGCGGGGTGTCGTGCCGTTCGGGCGTAATCCCGGCCAGGGGCGATACGGGGCCTCGGCGCCGAATGGTTTTGAAAATCCGCTGCGGCGAAACACTCCCGGCCGAGGACAGATTGCCTTTCGGCCGTGGATTGGTTGCCTTCCGTCCGTGGACAGGCTGCCTTCCGGCTGTGGACAGGTCGCTGTGTTTTTAGGCCGTTGCCGCGTGCAAAGCCTATTCTTCGGTGAGTTTCCCGATCTCGCCCTGCATGATATGGGGCAGATTTTCGCGGATTTTCCCGATGGGCCAGTCCCACCATCGCAGTTCCTGCAACCTGGCTACGGTGTCCGCGTCGAAACGCCTGCGGATCTCCCTGGCCGGAACGCCGCCGACGATGGTGTAGGGCGGGACATCCCTGGTGACGACCGCCCGCGCCGCGATCACCGCGCCGTCGCCGATCCTCACACCGGCCATGACGACCGCTTCGTACCCGATCCATACGTCGTTCCCGATTACGATGTCGCCTTTGTTGTCCCACGCCGCGGCGACATCCTTCCTGTCCAGCCCCCTCCTCGAAAAAGAGCGGGAACGTATAGTTGGCCAGCGATCCCAGCGTGTGGTTGGCACTGTTGAACAGGAACCGTGCGCCGCACGCTATCGAACAGAACCTGCCGATTACCAGCCGGTCGCCGTTGATGGGGTAGTGGTACAGGACGTTGTTCTTTTCGAATTGCGTCGGGTCGTTCACGAAATCGTTGTAGATCGTGTAGTCCCCGACCTCGATCATCGGGTTGCCGATGACCGTGTTCAGGTAGACCGTCTGCCGGTCGTTCGTGCGGGGATAGGTCTTGCTATTCATGGCTGGTCGTTTCAATCTGCTTTTACGGTGATGATCTGTTTCCAGTCGGTCGTATATTCCTGCGAAAGGTGCTGGCGGTTCATCTTCAGCGGGCGAACCCCTGTGCCGCCACCACGACCCTGTTGCGGCCGTAGGTGCGGTTGGTCGCGTCCATGGCGTCCATCAGCCGGGCGTGCCTGGCACGATCCACGGGGTCGAACAGGTCGGTTTGCAGCCCCGTGCGCGACGAAATGTCCGAAAGCGTAATCCCGGCTTTCTTGTAGCCGTAGCCTTTGCGGAATATGCGTTGCAGGGCCTTTGCCGCCAGCGGCACCAGCTCCAGCGTGTCGTCGGTCGGCACCACGGGGCGCACGGTCTGGCTTTCGAAATACTGGGGCAGCTCCTCGCGGTGGCGGTTGGTGAGGATGTAGACCGTCACCTCGCCGCAGAGGCTTTGCTGGCGGCGCGGTTTCTCGGCGGCCATCGAGGCGAACGCCGCCACCGAGGTGTGTATCTCCTCGTATTGGGTCAGCTCGTGCGCGAAGCTGCGCGAGACGGTGATCTGCTGTTTGGCCGGCGGGGCGCTCTCGAAGTCGATGCACGCCTCGCCCTGAAGCTCTTTCCATGTGCGCAGCCCCGTGACCCCATGCGGCCGCGTATCCATGCCTCGGGACGCTGCACGAAGTCCCATGCCGTACGTACGTTGGCGGCCTGCAACATGCGCCGGTGCTTGCGCCCGATGCCCCAGACATCCTCTATCGGGAATTTGCGCAGTACCTTTTCGATGTCCTGCGGACGGTACATCAGGCAGGCGCCCTGCAACTTGGGGTACTCCTTGCAGAGTTTCGACGCGATCTTGGCCAGCGTTTTGGTCGGGGCGATGCCGATGCTCACGGGGATGCCCGTATTGCGGCGTACCGTGCGGCTGATGTGCCGTCCCAACTCCTCCAGTCGTCCGGTTTCGATGCCCCGCAAGTCGAGGAACGCCTCGTCGATGGAGTATACCTCGGCGGCAGGAACCATGCGGCGGAGCGTCCAGATCACGCGCCGCGACATGTCGCCGTAGAGGTTGAAATTACTCGAAAAGACGGCTACATTATGCCGTTTTTCGAGGTCGCGGATCTGGAAATAGGGGGTGTCCCATGCGGATGCCGAGCGCCTTGGCCTCGTTCGAGCGCGCGATCACGCAGCCGTCGTTGTTCGACAGCACGACCACGGGCAGCCCTTCCAGTTCGGGGCGGAAGACCCGCTCGCACGAGGCGAAGAAATTATTGCAGTCGCAAAGTCCGTACATCGTTTTTTCGTGTTGCATGTCGTCCGTCGCCCTCTCCCTGGGCGTTGCCGCTCCCTCGCTGGGATATTGCTAGGGGTGAGGTAGTTGCGGCGTTTCGGCGGCCGCTTCAGACCTTTTTGATGGCGTACGTCACCACGCCCCATACCGTGAAATCGCTCTCCTGGCCGATCTCGATCGGTTTGTAGCGCTTGTTCGCGGGCACGAGGACGATCTTGCCCTGTCCCATCCGCAGGCGTTTGAGGGTGAATTCCCCGTCGAGGAAACATACGGCGACACAGCCGTCGTAGGCCTCCAGCGACTTGTCCACGACCAGCAGGTCGCCGTCGGCGATGCCGTCGTCCTGCATGCTGTCGCCCGCGACCCGAGCGAAGAATGTCGCACCCGGATTGCGGACCAGCTCCCGGTTCAGGTCGAGGGGCGGGTCGAGGTGGTCGTCGGCCGGCGAGGGAAAACCCGCCGAGACGCCGCTCGTCGCCACGGGAAGTTCCGTGCGGGTCGAGGTGTCGGGGCGGACGAGCCGGAGCCGTATTTCTTCCTGGTTGTCCATCTTGTTATCCATAGTCGCTGCAAAATTGCAAAAAATTTCGTGTAAACCGGCAATATTTCCTACATTTGCCTCCTGAAATCCCGGTTTTATGGAACGTGCCAAAGGTATTCTCTACGCGGCCCTGTCGTCGTCGACCTTCGGGCTGGCGCCGCTCTTCACACTGTTACTGCTCGGCCTGGGCTACTCTTCGTTCGAGGTGCTGTCCTACCGTTGGGGTGTCGCGTCGCTGTTTCTCGGTGCCCTGGCGCTGCTCGCCGGGCGCAGTTTCCGCCTCTCATGGCCGGAATTGCGGACGGTATTCTTCCTGAGCCTTTTCCGCGCCGCCACGTCGCTGAGCCTGGTCATCGCCTACCAGCATATCGCCAGCGGCGTCGCGTCGACCATTCATTTCATGTATCCGCTGGCCGTCGCCCTGGCCATGATGTGCTTCTTCCGCGAAAAAAGGCTCCGTATGGGTCTTTGCGGCCATCGGCATGTCCATCGTCGGCGCCGTGCTCCTCTCGCTGGGCAACGTCGATTTCACCCGGGGAATACCACGCTGGGCATGGTCTCGGCCGCCGTTTCGGTCGTCTCTTACGGCGGTTATATCGTCGGCGTGCGCTAGAGCCGTGCCGTGGGGATCGACTCCACGGTGCTGACCTGTTACGTGATGGGGCTGGGGGCTTTGTATTTCATTGCCGGCGGCCTCGTTACGGGCGGTATCCGCATCGAGACGGACGGCACGGCGTGGCTCTGCATCCTCGGGGTGGCGCTTCCGGCCACGGCCGTGTCGAACATGACGCTGGTGCAGGCCATCAAACGCATCGGGCCGACGCTGACCTCGGTTTTCGGGGCCTTGGAACCGCTTACGGCCGTGGTCATCGGCGTCGCGGTCTTCGGCGAACCCTTTACGGTGCAGGGCGCTGCGGGCATCCTGCTGATCGTCGCAGCCGTCACGATCGTCATCCTGCACAGCGGCCGCCGGAAAGCCTGACCAGGCCGCACTGCGGCGTGCTGCCGCCCGGGGAGCGCAGCTTCCGGATAAAGGCGGCGCGCATCCGGCCGCGGGGGACGGCTTCCCGGATATGGATAACGTACTCCCGGACAAAATAGAACCGACGGAAAACCCGTTTTACCGATATGATCATCAGTGCCAGCCGCCGGACGGATATTCCGGCTTTCTATGCGCCGTGGTTTTTCAACCGCCTGCAGGAGGGTTACCTCCTTGTACCCAATCCCTTCGACCCGAGGACGCTCAGCCGCATCAGCCTCGGGCGCGACGTCGTGGACTGCATCGTATTCTGGACGAAGAACCCGGCGCCGATGCTGCCGCGGCTCGGGGAGTTGTCGGGCTACAACTATTATTTCCAGTATACGCTCAATC
>VOFC01000079.1_pt1 | contig 56001 bp, 67 predicted proteins | sample 5384161 | NCBI WGS metagenome assembly VOFC01 (sample SAMN12384722, study PRJNA508395) | human gut metagenome | isolation source: healthy gut B | host: Homo sapiens | reverse complement strand
CTGGTATCATGGAGCATGTAGAGAGAGCCGGAATACATTCAGGTGACAGTATATCCGTATATCCTGCCCAGACCCTTTCACCAAAGGTAAAGAGGATAATAGTTGATTACACTAAGAAGCTTGCCAACAGCCTTCACGTTATAGGACTTATAAACATACAGTTTATTGCTCTTAATGATGAAGTATATGTAATAGAGGTAAATCCACGTTCAAGCCGTACAGTTCCATATATAAGCAAGGTTACAGGAATACCTATCGTAGATCTTGCCACAAGGGTTATCCTTGGTGAGAAGATAAAGGATATGGAGTATGAGCCGGGACTCCAGCCTGAATCAGAGTATTTTGCCATCAAGAAGCACGAAGCAATGAGGCCGCGCCACGGACGGCGCGTCCGAATGGTAGCGTCACCTATAACTACCTATATGAAAAGTCTTAGAGACAGCCGATTGAAGCTTCTGGCATTGAACATAGTGTGCAGGACTGCCTGTAGCTTATATTTGTCGTCCGTTCGTCACCAACTAATATTCAATTAGACAACAATATTATGTTAAATAATTATGAAAACTCATTTTACCAGTAGAACTATATCAGAATTTCGTGTAATATTAATACAGCATTAAATGAGGAGCGGTGTTAAGGATATGAAACGTAGTGATAGATATAATAATATATTAAGAAAGAAGAAAAAATATATAGCGGTTATGCTTGGAGTGTGCATGCTTGGCAGTGCATTATCAGGTTGTGGTTTTGTGGCAAATCCTATGCAGTATATGAAGGATGCTGACAAAGAGCTTGCAGCTGCAGAACAGAATACAGATAATGATACATCGGGCAGTGCAACTGATTCATCTTCTGGTAAGAACAAGAATAACAGTAATAGCAGTGATAACAAGGTTGAAGTAACAGATAATAAAGTTATAGCCATAGGCACATATGGAAGCATAAGTGATATGGTTAATACAGCTGATTATAAATCACAGGCAGATATAGAGTGTATTCAGGAAACAAGAGATTTTGATGATACATCAGATATACTTGCACTTGTAAAGAAAGTGCAGGAGAGCTGCAATACAGATGCTGAATCAGTGATTGTGTCGGTAAGAAGCCGTGTATATAACCAGATAGTATATCTTTTACAGCACACTATAAGTACATCCAAAGGTCTGATAGTCATAAATGAGGATGGAAAAGATACAGATTACAATAAAGTGTTTGATGAAGCATTGAAGATAGCAGTTAATCCGCAATCATATGTTAGTGCATCAGCGGTAAGCACTAACAATGCAAGTAATAGTAATTCAGGAAATAATGTTTCAGGAGATACTGTGACAGGTGTTGATAATAACAAAGGCAATGTTATCAAAGATAATAATAATAAAGATAATAAGACATATGGCAGCTATAAAGTGATTGAAAAGCTTAGTGACATGGATGTTATAGATATATCAGGCATTAATTCACTTCCATATGTTAATATCATATATGACTATATAGGCAATGATGCTTATGCAGCGCAAAAGGCTGTAAATACAAGTGAGGCAGTTGTTGTTGTTACAGAAAGCAGCGACGGAAGTCTTTCGCCAGATATGTCACAGCTTATAAATGATATTTCATCATCAATACCAGTAATAATCATATGCAGTGGCAGCGCTGCAGCCCAGGGCTGTGAATGATGCGCATAATAACTGTATAGCTTCATATGGCATGAGTGCTGAAGAGGCACGTATTATGGCTATGTTGTGTCTTACACAGGGAAAGAATATAAATGACTGGAGAGTGCATTTTACACAGGTGGATTTATAAAAATATATACAAAATATAGTTGTAAATATATATAAAAATATAGTTGTAAATATATGTGAAATACATGGAAATATATACAATATGTTGATTGAATAATGCTTGATTTTATGGTATTATGTACAATATGTGTTGCAGTGTATTGAACAATCCATTGCACATTTCAGAAAGGAACAGTTAATTATGGATCAGACAAAGATACAGGATATCGTAAGACATATCACTAAGGACGAAGATTATGGAGTTGGCATGATGGAGAATCTGACTTTATCAGATGCTGTTGAGGTTATGACACAGATGCTTCCTACTCTTAAAAAAAAAGAGCTAAGGAACAGGGAAATTCCAACGATCTTGCGTATTTTAACAGAATAGAGAATATTTATGCAAAGGTTATGGCTGATAAGTTAAGAAATGAGGAACATCTCTGGGTTGTATATTGCAATACGACAGCGTATCCTTATATGATAGATGACGATATAATGGTGCTTTATAATAACAAGAATGCTTCACTACTTGAAAAGAAGCTTAAGCTTTCAGGCTATGAAGTATCAGTTGGTGTTGAGAATAAAGAACAGTTCGGCTTAGAGCTTTGTCATATGTATAGAAATGGCTATAAGAATATCAGACTTACAGATGGTGATAAGAACGTATATGTTATACCAAGAGAAGAATTCGGTACATATGAAGATTTCTTCAGGGAAGATTATGTGTCTAATCCGGGTCTTCAGAACGCCATGATTGCATATTTTCAGGAGTTCAGAAAGAATACAGATAAGACTTCAATAGCCCAGATTCTTGATAAGAGAGAGAATCAGATGTTAAGAGTCATGGTTAATTCAGAGTTTATGGTTCCATGCGTAAAGGAAGAAACAGAAGAAGAGGTATCTATAGCACATCATTTTATAGATGTAACAGACCAGGTAAGTCATAAGGATGGTGAGCAGGTTATAGCTATTCCAGCATTTACAGATGGTTTTGAAATGGATAAGTGCTACAAGGGACAGTATGAAAATATGCTTTATTCATATAAGGAGCTTGTAGCAGCTATTGAGGAATTAGGTGCATCAGGAGCTATATTTAATCCACTTGGAATAAGTTATTTTATACCGCTTGAAACACTTAAGAAAATAGAAAAAGATTTTAGCAGATAAAGCTGCGATATAAGATGGTACTTTGTGTATTGCTGCTTAATAATCATTTAATATGGTTATTAAGTTAAATACATAGAGTACCTTTTTATATATTATGATGTATGTGTCAAAAATTCTTTTGCAAAAATGTTTTATAAAAGTGTTGGCAAAAGATGATTTATGTTGTACACTAATTATGTTACTAATAAGACAGAGTTTATTATTCCTGGTTATAGTTAGAAAAGACCAGGATAATTATTACTGGTTATAGTAAAGATTAAGCTGATTTATTAAACATATTATGATTATGGAGGTATTTTATGTGGGTAGCAGATTTACAGAATGGTAATTACAGAAATCCGGTTCTTTATGCAGATTATTCTGATCCGGATGCTATAAGAGTTGGGGAAGATTATTTTATGATTGCTTCAAGCTTTTCTAATTCTCCGGCACTCCCTGTACTTCATTCCAAAGATCTTGTTAATTGGAAAGTGATTAATTATTGTTTAAAGCATGTACCTGAGTTCAGATATAATAATCCACTTCATGGATGTGGTGTATGGGCACCATCTATAAGATATCATGAAGGTACATATTATGTATGTTTTCCTATGCCAGATGAAGGTATCTATATGACAACAACAAAGGATCCATGGGGAGAGTGGAGTAAACCTGTTAATATTAGACCAGGAGCTGGATGGATAGATCCATGTCCATTCTGGGATGATGATGGAAAAGCATATCTTGTTGCAGGTGTTGCAAAGAGCCGTATAGGATATAAGAGTGTTCTTCATATAGTCAGAATGCAGCCAGATGGTATGGGAATATTTGGCGATGAAGTTAAGATATTTGATGGTAATGAGAATGACCAGATTACAATAGAAGGTCCTAAGATGTATAAACGCAATGGATATTATTACGTTTTTGCACCAGCAGGTGGAGTTAAGACAGGATGGCAGACAGTCCTTCGTTCAAAGAATCCTTTCGGGCCATATGAATATAAGGTTGTATTAAGACAGGGAGATTCGCCAGTGAATGGCCCTCATCAGGGAGCCTGGGTAGATACAGTAACAGGTGAAGACTGGTTTCTGCATTTCCAGGATGTATATGCAGCTGGAAGAATAACACATTTACAGCCAATGCACTGGGAAAATGACTGGCCAATAATAGGCGTTAACAAGGAAGGAAACGATTATGGCGAACCAGTTATGGAATATAGAAAGCCAGATATTGGAAAGACAGAGTCAGAACTTGAAGATAAGACAAAATATCCAGTGTGCGAGGCCTGACACAACAGACGAGTTTGATTCGGATGCGTTAATGTTACAGTGGCAGTGGAATGCGAATTATGACGACAGCTGGTTTGATACAAAGACGGATGTATATGGTAACAAGGCAGAAGCTGGTTCATATATAAAGCTTAATGCTGTTCCTACAACTCCTTTAAGACCAGTTGGAGATTATCGTAATCTGCTTCTTCAGAAATGGCCGGCACCAGAATTTACATGTGTAACTAAGATGAGCTTTAATGGACTTGTGGATGGTGACTATGCAGGAATAATATCACTTGGTGTTGATTATGCAGCATTAGGAGTAGCAAAAAAGAATGGTTCATATTTTTTAAGAACGGTTAATGGAAAGCAGAATTTTGACTGTGAGTCAGTATATACACAGGAGATAGTTGATGAAAAGCCTATAGAAGCCGACAGATTCGCAGATGATACAAAGACAGTTTACTTAAGGTATACAGCAAAAAGAACAGGAGCCACAGAAACTAAAGAGATGGCACTTTCTGTTAAAAATGTACCTGTAGAAGAAGCATCTCTTGAGATAAGCTTTGACGGAAAGACTTATGAAAACGCAGTAAGTTATACAGCTAAAGCGGGCCGCTGGGTTGGCGTTAAGAATGGTATGTTTGTAAGCCATGATAACACAGTAAAGAATGAAGAAAACGGATTTGCAACTGTAGACTATATAAGATATTCAGAATTATAAAATAATCTGATAACATTTAGAATCATATATCATGCCATATATAGATTGATGAGAGTATTTTTGTACCTGTTAATCTATATATGGCATTTTTATAGTGAAATTATTTTATAATGATAATTATTTTGAAGTGAAGATTAATAGAATACGTGATCTCCTATTACGGTACCACCCTTATCAATCTCACTGTTATACATATGGAAGTATAGGGCATTGATTGTTATATGTCCGTTAAGGACTTCTTTGGCGGCTTTAGTACACTCTGCATCAGCTCCTCTTGCAAGTACAATGGCAAAACGGCCGCTGGCTACAGGACTAAACTGTGAAGGTGCATATAAAACTGCCTGAAGTGTATTTCCGAATTTAGGACTGTTGATTCGGTTTACGATAACGCTTCCGACAGCAAGCTTTCCCTCATATGACTGGTTGCCTGCCTCACATTCGATTATAGCAGCCATCATTGCAAGGTCGCTGGTATCATAGTTAACAGGGGTGTTGTTTATGACTTCATCATTTTTGGTCAGCTGCTTTATTTCTTCAAGCTGTCTTGCAGCAGCTTCTTCTTCAAGCTTTTTTTCATATTCTAGAGCAAGGGCTTCAGCATTTTTTATACCTTCGGATGCAGCATCTATTTTAGACTGTTTGGCAGCTATAAGATTTTTTATGTTATCAGACTGCGATACAGCCTGCTGTTTAAGTGATACAAGCTCTGTCATGTCATTGTTAAGGCTTATTTTGTTCTGATTAAGTGCTGTTATAAGCTCATTCAGATTTGATAACATAGAGCGGTCATAATCTGATATTTGTCTTGCATAATCAGCCTTCTTAAGAAGCTCAGCCATATCAGCAGAGTCCATAAGTACATCCATAAAACTATACTCGTTGCTTTCATACATATATTGTATGCGAAGCTTCATGGCTTCATATTGTTTATGTTTTTCATTCTCCATATCGGATATATCCTGGTTGAGTATATCGATTTTCTGCTGTTTTGAAGCCATGCGTTCTGTTATCAGGTTAAGAGTGTCACTAAAAGTTTCAAGCTGGCTGTTAAGCTCTCCAAGCTCAGACGAGAGTGCAGCCTGTTCTTTTTTTAGATTGTCAAGCTGTCTGTTATTCTCATCATAGTCTGATTGGGTATCGGCATAGCTTATAAACGATACACTTGTAAAATTCAGCATTATTACAAATGATAAAATACCGATAGAAATATATTTAATAAATGTTTTAAAAAATCTGATTTCATGTAAAAAAACTCACCTTCATATAGAATGTTTTATATTATGTTGTGAACTTCTTTAGTATGATTTAAAAATTATAGCATATAACTTAGAGTTAAAAAAGAGAAAAATGGTTATACACATGCGTTGCAGATGGCTGGAAAATTGTATATAATATTGAAAGCGTTAAATGTGCTGTCTGAAGAATTTTTGCACAAAACGTGTACAGAAATGAGGATTAGTGTGAAAAATAAGATTTTTCACACGCAAGATTTGTGCTTCGCATAAACTTGAGATGCGCAAAGAAGCAGCGCAAGAATGAGGATTATTATGAAATATAAATATACTATAGATACACATACACATACTCTTGTGAGTGGACACGCTTATAATACAATAGATGAAATGGCTGCATATGCTTTTCAGACAGGCGTTACTCATCTTGCCATAACAGATCATGCTCCCAAGATGCCAGGAAGTGCGGGAATATTATATTTTTCTAATATGAAGATAATTCCAAGAGTTAAAAACGGTGTCAGGATATATATGGGCTGTGAGGCTAATATTATGGATTATGAAGGCAGTATAGACCTTAAGGAATACGGGCTTAAAGGATGCGATGTTGTTATAGCAAGTCTGCATATACCGTGTATAAAACCAGGGTGATATAAGCCAGAATACCAAAGCGCTGATAAAAAGCAATGGACAATCCATACGTTAACATTATAGGACATCCGGATGATTCAAGATATCCGGTTGATTATGAACAGCTTGTTATGGCAGCAAAAGAAAAGCATGTTCTTCTTGAAGTTAATAATACCTCTCTTAATCCAGATGGTCCAAGACAGGGAGCTTATGAAAATGACATTAAAATGCTTAAACTATGTAAACAGCTTGGTGTGTGCATATCAATAGGCAGTGATGCACATATAAAAGAAAGTATATGTGATTTTGACAGGGCATATAAGGTGCTTGAAGAAACAGATTTTCCTGAGGAGCTTATTGTTAACAGCGACTATAGACTATATGAAGAATATATAGGACGAAGAAATATAAAATAAATATTTTCATAAATGTATTTACTGTAAAACTTTACTGTGTTAAACTGTTGAAATGAGATAAAAGCACGCATAGAATAACGTGGGAATTGAGGGTTATATATGAACGATAAATTAAAGTCAAAAGAAGTAGAACAGCTTTTTAAAGCTATACTCAGTCTTGAGGATGTTAAAGAATGTTATGATTTTTTTGAAGATGTATGCACTATTAATGAACTGTTGTCTTTAGCTCAGAGGTTTGAGGTGGCAAAAATGTTAAGAGAGCAGAAGACATATCTTGAGATAGCTGAGAAGACAGGAGCTTCAACAGCTACCATAAGCAGAGTTAACAGATCACTTAATTATGGTAATGATGGATATGACAGAGTGTTTGAAAAGACTCGGCATCAGCACAGAAAAAGTCTCGGAGAATAAGTAATATAAATATATGTATATATATTATACCGGTTATTTGTAGTCGTGCGTTTGCATGACCTCTTATAACTGGTATTTTTTATCACCCTATATATTATATACGACACTGTGACACCTATACTATGTCATCAATAATAAACCTCTTGATATATAGTTTTTAATACTATATAATAATGGTTAAAAGTCATTGCAAAAACCAATATGTATATTGGTTAATAATTATAGAATTGTTAATGCGGATTGTTTTATGGCAGTCAGCATATAGGAGATGCATAGTATGAATACAAATAGTCAGGAATTCGTTGATGTTTTATTAAAAAGCTCGTAAAGCTTAATTATATTAAACCAGGAGATGTTCCTAATATTGACCTTTATATGGATCAGGTTACCACATTTATGGATGAACATCTCTCAGATATTAAAAGACATGAAGATGATAAGATACTTACCAAGACAATGATAAATAACTACACAAAGAATAATCTGCTTCCACCGCCAGTAAAGAAAAAAAAATATTCTAAAGAGCATATATATGTTTTAACATTTATATATTATCTTAAGAATATTCTTTCAATAAGCGATATCCAGAAGCTTCTTAATCCACTTACAGATAAGTTCTTTAATACAGATGGAGTTCCAGCTCTTGATACAATATATAAAAAGAAATATATGATATGGAGAAGCTTCAGTTAGAGGCATTGCCACAAGATGTATTAGGAAAAACAGAATTTGATGTTTATATGAAGAAAAACATCATAGAAAGTCTTATAGATGATTATACAGCAAAGAAGGCATCATCGGATAAGCCAAAGACTAAGGAAGAGATAAAAAAGAAGAAAAGAGAGAAGCAAAAGAAGAGGCTAAAGAAGCAAAAAAGAGCAGCAAAACAGAAAAAAAGTAATGAATATGTCCAAACAGTAAGTACAATATGTGATTAATTATAAAAAAATACATTAAAAACTAACAAACAATAAAATTATCTGATAAATATTTATAAACAATAGTGACTTTTAATAATTAATATAGTATAATAATTATGATATCGGGGTCAAAAGTTCCCGACTTTGAAAGTTAATTAAAAACTTTTAATCACTGTTAAAGAATGGGAGGATATTATGGGTATTTTAACAAGATTCAAGGACATTATGAGCGCTAACATCAATGCACTTCTCGATAAGTGTGAAGATCCAGAGAAGATGATTGACCAGTACATGAGAAATCTTGAGAGCGACCTTGGAAAGGTTAAGGCAGAGACAGCTTCAGTTATGGCTGAGGAGACAAGATGTAAAAGAGAGCTTGATGAATGTACAGAGCAGATTAACAAGATGCAGTCATACGCAGAAAAGGCACTTAAGGCTGGCAATGAGGCAGATGCAAGATCTTTCCTTGAAAAGAAACAGCAGCTTACAGCAACTCAGGCTTCACTTACACAGGCATATAATATTGCAGCAGACAATGCAGCTAAGATGCGTCAGATGCATGATAAGCTTGTTAAAGACATATCAGCTCTTGAAGCAAAAAGAGCAGCTATCAAAGCAACAGTAAAAGCAGCTAAGGCACAGGAACGTATCAACAAGGTTGGCTCAAGTGTTGTAGGTGCCAATAACAGCATGGAAGCCTTTAACCGTATGGAAGCTAAAGCTAACAAGATGCTAGATGAAGCTAATGCTATGGCAGAACTTAATTCGTCAGCAGAAGAAGCAGATATTAACAGCCTTGCAGCCAAGTATGATGAAGAACCTGCTGACACAGCAGTAGATGATGAACTAGCAGCACTTAAAGCCCAGATGGGTATTCAGTAAATCAGGAGGAAACTATGGGGTTATTCAGGAATCAGTTTTCCAATGTGGTAGAATGGGAAGAATACAGGGATGATTGCATATTCTGGAAATGGACTAACAAAGAGATAAAAAAAGAAGCCGTCTTATAATCCGTCCAGGGCAGGATGCAATATTCTTATATAATGGTAACATAGAAGGTATATTTAAGGAAGAAGGGAGTTTGATATAGATTCCCAGATTATCCCTTTTTTATCAACTCTTAAAGGTTTTAAGTTTGGATTTAACAGTGGAATGAGAGCAGAGGTACTTTTTGTTAACACTAAAGAATTTAATGTTAACTGGGGTACTAAGAATCCAATATCTATTCCATATTCAGGACTTCCAGGTGGTATGCCTATAAGAGCATTTGGTAACTTTGCATTTAAGGTGTCAGATTATGTATGTCTTATAGATAAAGTTGCTGGTATTAAGCAGATGTATACAGTTGAAGATGTCAAAGAGCGAGTTGTTGCTGTGTTAGACCAGCTTCTTATGAAGTGGATATCTAAGGAAGGCAAGGATATGTTCAATCTTCAGGCTAATGCTTATGATATTGCATCAGGAATAAAGGAAGATCTTGATATGCAGATAAGTAAGCTTGGAATAGAAATAACAGATTTTAATATAGCCAGCTTCTCATATCCAGAAGAGATTACCAAGATGCAGAACAAAGCAGCATCGCAATCAATGGTAGCTGACATGGGTAAATATGGTCAGATGGCTATGGCAGATAATATAGGTAAAGGTGGAAATAACATCGCTGCAGATATGATGAGTGTGCAGATGGGTATGACTATGGGACAGCAGATGATGAATAATATCAATAACGGTAACAGCCAGGCAACATCAACAGCAGCTGGTACATACAAGTTCTGCCCGAATTGTGGAACACCTGTAAATGGTGCCAAGTTCTGTAGTAATTGTGGAACTAAATTATCATAGAAATTGTTGTTTAATTGAATATTAGTTGGTGACGAACGGACGACAAATATAAGCTACAGGCAGTCCTGCACACTATGTTCAATGCCAGAAGCTTCAATCGGCTGTCTCTAAGACTTTTCATATAGGTAGTTATAGGTGACGCTACCATTCGGACGCGCCGTCCGTGGCGCGGCCTCATTGCTTCGTACATCCATGTACGAAGCTAGCTGGGAGCGAAAGAAAAGTCTAAGAGTCAGCACGATTGAACTTCAAGTGCATTTCGCATAGTATGCAGGACTGTCTGTAGCTTATAGTTGTCTGTGTTATGGCATAATGTAATACTGAATATTCAATTAAATCAAGGTGACGAAACAGGGCGGAATTGTGCGTAAAGCGCACAATTCCGCCATTCATGTCTCTCCCTTCTGATTTAGCACACATTCATTTTTCGTAAATTAAGCCACAACCAGACATAATATAAGTGAAAATCGGTGCTGCGCATACATCGTGAGATGCACTTGAAGTTCAATTGTGATAGTTCTTAGACTTTTCCTTAACTACCCAGCTATCCACAGACACGGATGTCTGTGGAAGTGAGATATGGGACACGGATGTCCCGTATCGAACGGTAGCGGCAGTAGTCGCAACCTATAAGAAAAGTCTTAGAAATATCCAATTGAAACTTCTGGCATCGATGATGTATGTGCAGCACCGATTTTCACTTATATTATGTCGTCAGTTCGCCATCCGAATGTTTGCTAAACAACAATATTTCCACTTTATTATTTCCACAACATTTGCTATACTAAATAGGTATGACAAGAATACATGTTCGTGCAATATATAGTTAAAACAGGAGTTGTGTATGAATTTAGATGGATTAAATGATATGCAGAAGCGCGCTGTTAAGCGTACAGAGGGACCTCTGCTTATAATAGCTGGTGCTGGTTCTGGTAAGACAAGAGTGCTTACGAACAGAATAGCCTATCTTATAGATGATTGCGGAGTAGCGCCATATAATATACTTGCGATAACATTTACGAATAAAGCTGCAAGAGAAATGAGAGAGAGAGTAGATGCAACTGTGGGAAATGGTGCAGGTGAGGTATGGGTAAGTACATTTCATTCAACCTGTGTACGTATATTAAGAAGATATATAGACAGAATAGGATATTCTAATAATTTTACAATATATGATACAGATGATCAAAAGAGTGTTATTAAAGATATATGTAAGAAATTTAATATAGATACAAAGCTGCTTAAAGAAAGAACTATTATGAATGCTATATCGCATGCAAAGGATGAGCTTATGACACCTGAGGAAATGGTTCTGGATGCTGGTGGGGATTATAATGCTAAAAAGGATAGCCAATGTATACGTTGAATATCAGAAGACGCTTAAGCTTAACAATGCACTTGATTTTGATGACCTGATATTCAAGACGGTTGAGCTGTTTCAGAGTGATGCAGAGGTACTTGAGCATTATCAGGACAGATTCAGATATATAATGGTAGATGAGTATCAGGATACTAATACTTCACAGTTTAAACTTGTTGCAATGCTTGCAGCAAAGTATGGTAATCTATGTGTGGTTGGTGATGATGACCAGTCTATATATAAGTTCAGAGGAGCTAATATTACGAATATTCTTAATTTTGAGAATACATTTGAGGGAACAAAGGTTATTAAGCTTGAGCAGAATTATCGTTCAACTCAGACCATACTTAATGCAGCAAATGCGGTTATACAGAATAATGTTGGAAGAAAGTCGAAAAGTCTGTGGACTGAGAATGGTGAGGGTGAGAAAGTTAATTACACACTTTATGAAAATGGATATGAAGAAGCGGATGGCGTGGTAAATAGTATAAGTTCATTCGTAAGAGATGGATGGAATTATAATGATATTGCGATATTATATAGAACAAATGCCCAGTCGAGAGTGCTTGAAGAAAAACTCATGATGAAAAATATACCATATAGAATATATGGTGGTATAAGCTTTTATCAGAGAAAAGAAATCAAGGATATTCTTGCTTATCTTAAGACGATAGATAATGGCATGGATGGACAGGCTGTAAGACGTATCATAAATGTTCCTAAAAGAGGAATAGGGGCAACTACTATAGAACGTGTCCAGGAATATGCCGATCAGAATGCTTATACGTTCTGGCAGGCATTATGTGAAGCAGATAATATAGATACTATAAAAAGAGGCGCAGGAAAGATAGAACCATTTGTTACGCTTATAAGTTCATTAAAGGCTAAACAGCAGTTCATGAGTCTTAAAGAACTGGCAGAAACAGTATTAGAGGATACAAGATATATAGAAAGTCTTGCTGAAAGTGAAACCGCAGAGGAGATAGAAGCAAGACAGGAGAATATTGATGAATTCATTAATAAAATAGTGAGTTATGAAACTGGATGTCAGGAAAAAGGCGAAAAACCTACGCTAAGTGGTTTCTTAGAGGAGGTTGCGCTTATAGCAGATATAGATAATCTTAATGAATCAGAAAACAGGTTATGCTTATGACACTTCATAGTGCTAAAGGTCTTGAGTTTCCTATAGTATATATGACAGGTATGGAAGACGGACTGTTCCCAAGCTATATGACCATAGTATCAGATGATCCAACAGAGATTGAGGAAGAGAGAAGATTATGTTATGTAGGTATAACAAGAGCAGAGAAAATACTTAATCTGACAAGTGCCAAGTCACGTATGGTGCGTGGTGAAACACAGATGAATAAGGTTTCAAGATTCATCAAAGAGATACCAGATGAATATCTTAATATAGAGAATAACAGTTCTGGATATAAAGGAAAAATATCTTATGGTGGAAAAGATGAGTCAGAAGAACAGCCTGCCTATAATATAAGAGCCAATGCAAAGGCGGCACTCAGCAGATATGGAAGTGGAAATACTACATATAAGCAGTCTGACAGAGTAAAGATAGGTGGCGTTTCAAAGCCGGGTGGAATGTATAAGAGCAGTGGATATGGTAATACTATATATGGTTCAGCTAAGAAAGCTATACGAGATACAGCTAATGCTGGGGTAAACAAGAAGGTTGGGTTCGGAAAAAGAATTTCCTATGGATATATTTGACTTAAAAAAACAACCATTAAAGCTTCATCATCAGAAGATACAGGAAAAAGACTTATCAAAAGAATCATCAGGCGGACTAGGTTATTCTGTAGGTGATACTGTAGAACATAGTAAGTTTGGCAAAGGCAGGGTAATATCTATAGACCATGGTGAACGTGACTATATGGTATCTGTAAAGTTTGATGAATTCGGCTTAAAAAAGATGCTTGCAGGATTTGCAAGATTAAAGAAGATTTAGTTAAATATGTGATTAAAGAAGATTAAAAAAGAAGATATAATTAAATAAGTTACTAAATAAGATATTGAAGATGTAGTTAAATATGGTGACAAATAAAAATGATTATGATACAATATATTTACTTTATTATGTGACTGGAAAGGAGCGGTTGTTATGAATAAGGATAAGATTGAAGAACTTATAGCAGCTAGTAAGCTGAACGAACTTCTTCATAAGAAAGATGTAGAAGAAAAGAACAAAAAATAATGTTGTTGTTATTGTTTTAGCAGTAATCGGAGCAGTTGCAGCTTTAGCAGCAATCGTATATGCTATATACAGATATTTCACACCAGATTATCTTGATGATTTCGATGATGATTTCGATGATGATGATTTTGAAGATGATTTTGATGATGAAGATGAAGCTGATAAAGACTTTGAGAATTAATCAGCAGCGTATCAGTTAGTCAGAATAATATAATGTATATAAGACCACTGGCAGGTTATGTAATCGGTCAGTGGTCTTTTTACCTGTATGGATAAGAAATATACATATATAGGAAAGCATGTGATATATGAAAGGGAATTCTAAATGAAAAAAGGTGGTATATATACAGGGTATGTAGACAGTGTTGATTTTCCTAATAAAGGAAATGTCATAGTTGAAATAGAGGAAGATGGACAACTGATTAAGGAAAAAGCAGTTGTGAAGAATTCTATACCAGGACAGACAGTTACATTTATGGTGAATAAAAAAGAAGCATGGAAAATGTGAAGGAAGACTTCTTGAAGTTGTCAGACAGTCAGATACAGAAACAAACGAAAGATGCGAACATTTCGGAAAATGTGGTGGATGTGTATATCAGACTGTAAGTTATGATGAACAGCTAAAGATGAAAGAAACCACAGTTAAAAAGATTCTGGATCCTGTTATAAAGACAGATTATGACTGGGAAGGAATAATTGGAGTCCGGTATCAAGTGAATATCGTAATAAGATGGAATATTCTTTTGGTGATGAAATAAAGGATGGTCCTATAGCACTTGGACTGCATAAAAGAAATAGTATGTATGACATAGTCACAGTAACAGAATGTAAAATTGTGGATAATGATTACAGAAAAATATTAAAATGTGTATATGATTATGCTTTGGAGAAGAAACTTACATATTATCATAAAATGAAGCATGAAGGTTACCTTAGACATTTGCTTGTAAGAAAAGCAGTAAAAACGGGTCAGATTCTAGTGGATATTGTAACGACTACGGTTAACGATATTCCTATGGATGAGTTGGCAGACAGATTAAAAAGCGTTATCGCTGGATGGTGAGATTGTAGGATTTTTACACACTTATAATGATAGTGTTGCAGATGCTGTAATCAATGAAAAGACGGATATAGTATATGGAAGAGATTATATTGAAGAAGAGCTGCTTGGACTAAAGTTTAAGATTACAGCATTTTCATTCTTTCAGACTAACTCGCTTGGTGCAGAAGTTCTGTATTCTAAGGCAAGAGATTATGTCGGAACAACTAAGGACAAGGTTATCTTTGATCTTTATAGTGCAACGGGTACTATAGCACAGATTTTAGCACCTGTTGCAAAAAAAAGTTATAGGTGTCGAAATAATATCCGAGGCAGTTGATGCAGCTAAAATAAATGCAGATATAAATGGGCTTGATAACTGTGAATTCATAGCAGACGATGTACTTAATGCACTTGATAATATTAAGGATAAACCAGATTTTATAGTTCTTGATCCGCCAAGAGATGGAATCAATCCTAAGGCACTTAAGAAGATAATTGATTATGGTGTGGATTCTATGGTGTATATTTCCTGTAAGCCTACAAGTCTTGCAAGGGATCTGGTTATGTTGCAGGAGAGCGGGTATGAGGTAAAAAAGGGCTGCTGTATAGATATGTTTCCAAATACTGGCCATATTGAGACAATAGTTGCACTACATCGGACAGATTTGTAAGAATCCTTGATTTGCGCGAAGGCAACGAGGAGAGTTCCGAGGAAACAACTGGCTGCAAAGACAGTGTTTATGCGGAATTCGACGACTGCCCGAGAGTCGGGAAGTTTGTAAAACTTCTCGACTTCCGGCACTTTGAGAGGTTTTTCAGGTTTGACCAGAGTGACCGAAAAACATACAAAAAGAGCAATTTCTGATGGTGTGAATGTCTCAGTCGTATTGGACTGCGGCTTCGGAAACACATCAAAGAGAAAGTAATATTTTTATCATTCAACAGAATAACAGAAGCGTGAAAGACCGTTCATTTTCAAGAAAAATTGAAAGTGAGCGGTCTTTCTTTGTATCTGAAAGTCATCGTATCAGATGGATTTCAGAATAGATGAATTCGGTGTATTCGAGAAAGGCGATTTTATGGAGACGATACGGAATGTAGAGATAAATCAGTTGCATGATTTTAAGAATCATCCGTTTAAGGTGGAGGTAAATACGGAATTATGCGAGCTGATGAAAAGTATTGAGAAAGAAGGAGTGATTGTGCCACTTCTTGTAAAGACGGAACAAAGAGAGGTGAGTAATGTAAAATGCCGTTAAAAAGGGACGGCATATAGTAAATAATCGGGGTTTTAGGGGAAAATCTCCTTAACTAGATTGCATCAGGGCGGAGATGTCTCTGATGTGTATCTAGCAGTCCCCACTATGATTTTTAAAAGCGTGCATTTGGTATTATATATAAAAGCCTAAGCGATAAGAACTGATAAATTATCGGAAGTTCTATTCAGACACATATGTCTGAAAAAGAGTGTCTTTTACAACATGCTGGCACGTCGACTCATTCTTTTTATACATATGGTCCTGGTAGGAGATTCTTAAAAGCAGATACAGGACAAACGAGAATGTATCTGAAACAGAAAGAATTAAGTTTGCAAGAAAATATGCTTTCAGCAGTATGTGCAAATGCGGTTTCTGTGGTACGAATCTGACAAGGCGATCCCATCATCAGGACACACAGCATAAAAAGCCTGTATGGAAGTGCAGAACAGCAACCAACAAAGGAATAGAAAATTGTCCACACAGCAAGGCGATAGATGAGGTAATCATTGAAAATGAATTTGTGGAAATGTTTGGGCTTCTTGCTAAAACGCATTGAAAAGGATATAGCCAGTCTTGAGAAGAAAAGAAAGAAATTGACCGATATGTATCTCGATGATAAACTTACTAAAGAAGCTTATGACGATAAATACAGTGAGCTTAGCAAAAAACTGGATAAATGAGAGGAAGAGAGAGCAATATTCACCGACTGTGCATTATCACAGAAAAACATTGCAGATAAGATGAAGGCTATCAGAGCCAAGCTGAAGGATGCAGATGTTCTTGATGAATTTGACAGAGTGGTATTTGAAAGTATGGTCGAGAAGGTTATAGTTGGAGAGCAGGCTGAGGATGGCACAGTTGATCCATATAAGCTGACCTTTGTGTTAAAAGGTATAGATGAAAGAAGCATACCGGATGCGAGAGACAGATATATGAATCTTCATAAAGCAGTTTAGTCGATTAAAAATTGAGGTGACAAGATGAAAGACAACAAGCGTGAAATTAGCATTGTTCGTTCTTCAGCAGCAGAGTATCTTACATTTATAACTGCAACTGGAGAAAGCGATGTTAATGCTGTATATTTTGATGAAAATGTATGGCTTACCCAGAAAATGATGGGAGTATTATATAATGTTGGGACAAATACGATTAATTATCATTTAAAAAAAATATTTACGGATAGAGAAGTAGATGAGAATTCAGTTATTCGAAAATTTCGAATAACTGCCGCTGATGGAAAAACATATAATACCAATCATTATAATCTGAGTGCAATCATTGCGGTAGGAAATAAAGTGGATTCTCCGAGAGCTATCCAGTTCAGAAAGTGGGCAAATCATATAATTGAGGAATTTACAGTTAAAGGATTTGCTATGGATGATGAGAGATTAAAAAATTTTGGAACTGTTTTAACAAAAGATTATTTTAAGGAGCAGTTAGAAAGAGTACGAGAGATTCGCCTCTCAGAAAGACGGTTTTATCAAAAAATAACAGATATATATGCAACAAGTATAGATTATGATGCACATTCTTTAACAACAAAAAAATTCTTCGCAAGAGTACAGAATCAGCTTCATTGGGCAATTCATGGAGAAACCGCTGCAGAAACAATTTATCGCAGGGCAGATAGTGAAAAGGAAAATATGGGGTTGACAACATGGAAGGATGCTCCGGATGGTAAAATTCAAAGATTTGATGTGGTTATTGCGAAGAACTATCTGACAAAAGATGAGCTGGCTTCAATGTCAAGAATTGTCAACGCATATTTGGATTTAGCAGAATTACGGGCAGAGGAAGAAGTTCCGATGACTATGGAAGATTGGGCTGAACAGTTTGAAGGGATTTTAAGACTGAGTAAGAAAGAAATATTAACAAATGCAGGTAGCATATCTGCAAAGATAGCAGAAGAACATGCACTTACAGAGTTTGAAAAATATAGAGTAAAACAGGATAAGCTGTATCAAAGTGATTTTGACAAAATTCTGATAGGAGAAGTTGATGGCAATGAAGTAGATTATATTGACGATAACGTAAACAACAATGAGGAGCTTTAAAATGAGCAATAATCACGACTTGTTGAATGATAATGATATGTATTCTTTTTCGGGTTACGAGGCGAATGATATGTGTTCCAACAAAGATGCCGTTGCATGTAGAGACGGTTGTCTTACTTTCCAATGGTATAATCGACTCTCAGAAAGTAAAGGTTGAGATGTCTTTTGAAGATATGGATATGTCAGGATTTAAGAAGGGCGCCACATATGAAGCGATAAAGGACTATGTGAAGGAGTAGACAGGATACAAGGTATCAAGTTTGTATATTGCGCAGGTAAAGGCAATTGAGGATGCTTTGAGACATTTTCAGATGATATAGGAGTACAAATGCTATTGTTAGGACATCAACCATAGAGGGTTGGTGTCTTTTTTTGAGAAATCTAAAACATAGACTATCTTTTTTATGTAGTCAGTTGTTATACATATTAGAATGGAATAAACGTTTATACATTACTGAAATGGGAAAGGAGGGCAACTTGAATGATTTTCTTTTAATCCTACAAATGAAACAGGGCAATGAAAAGGCTTTTGATAAATTTGTACGGAAATATTATGCAGAAATTCTGTCTTATTGCAGATATCACTGTCTGGATTAGGCAGAAGCAGAAGATCTCACACAGGAAACCTTTCTTCGATTCATGGAAAATATTGCATTTTATCAGCATATTGGGAAAGCAAAGAATTATCTGTATGTGATAGCAGGTAATTTATGTAAGAACTACGCAAAGAAATGGAAGGCAGAGAGTGTAGAGCAGGAAATATTGGAAAGAGAGCTGGTTTCGGATGGCGGTATTCATAGGAAAGAAAAACGAATGGATGTGGAACAGGCACTTGGCAGGTTAACCCCAGAGTTAAGGGAAGTGATACTGTTAATTTATTTCGGAGACTGTAAGCTAAAAGAGGTAGCTGATATCTTACAAATTGGCTTGCCGCTTGTTAAGTACCGACATAAAAGGGCAAAAGAAGAATTAAAAAAACTTTTGGGAGAGGAGGACTCTGATGAATTTGGAAAAGATGATGCAAAACTATAAAACAGAAGCAAAAGTTATTCCAAGAGAAGAAAAGATTCTGGAAACGATTCAAAAATCTAAGGAAATTATGATGGAAGTTCAGTTTGAACATACGATGAGCTATGGAGAGTTTTTATTTTCTCAATTTCGGCTGATCCGAAAGAGATGGTGGGTGTTGCAGGCAGCATTACTGATAGTGACATTTTTTCTCATGAATTATCTGGATGATAGCAAATATTTGATGAGAACAATAGGAACTTCCTCTGTCCTTTTTATCGTTATGATCATTCCAGAATTTTGGAGAAACAAAGAAAGTGATTCCTTACAGATTGAGGCAACGTGCCTATACTCCCTCAGACAGATCTATTCCGCACGAGTATTTTTGATAGGAGTAGCGGATGTATTTATGATAACGCTATTTATGCTCGTTTGCTGTGTGGGTATGAGAATGCATTTTATGGATATTTTGGTGCAGTTTTTGTTCCCAATGGTTGTTGCTGCCGGAATCTGCTTTGCAATGTTAAACAGCAGAGCTTTGAATGAAGCAGCATCCATGTTTGGTTGCTTTTTGTGGAGCGTAATCTGGTGGGTGGTTACAATGAATGATTTTATTTATACTAAGATTACATTTCCTGTATGGAGTATCTTATTTGGATTAGCAAGCTGTTTCCTGATTGGTGCTGTGTATAAGGCAATACATGACTGCAACCGCTTATGTTCGACGATGGAGGGAAATCTATATGAAACTACAAATGGTTAATGTTACAAGAAAGTTTGGTGACTTTCGGGCAGTAGAGAACTTAAACCTGACGATAGAGAATGGAGTATATGGACTTTTAGGTGTGAATGGTGCAGGAAAGACAACGCTTATGCGAATGATCTGTACCCTTTTGCCACCTACAAGTGGACGGATTCTGTGCGATGGAAAGGATATTTTCAAAATGGATGGAGAATATCGAAATCTGCTTGGATACTTACCGCAGGAGTTCGGATTCTATCCGGATTTCACAGTAAAAGACTATTTACTGTATATTGCCAGCTTAAAGGGTATTCGACCTATGGTTGCTGGCAAACGGGTAAAGGAATTGCTTGCACAGGTTGGACTTACAAAGTCAGCAAATAAAAAGATGAGGAAGCTGTCCGGCGGAATGAAACGTAGAGCAGGAATTGCCCAGGCAATGCTAAACAATCCCAAAATTCTTATTCTGGATGAGCCTACGGCTGGACTTGATCCAACAGAAAGGGTGCGTTTTCGGAATCTGATTAGTGAGCTGTCAGAGGATAGGATCGTTATTTTATCGACGCATATTGTTTCAGATGTAGAGTATATTGCCAATGAAATCTGGCTGATGAAGGACGGACAAATCATGCAGCAGGGAAATCTTGATCAGACACTTGCTTCTATGCAGGAAAAGGTATATGCGTGTGAAGTATCACAGGCAGATGCTACGAAGATGATGAAAAAATTTAAGGTGTCTAATATGAAAGCGGAAAGTGGAATGGTGAACCTTCGTATTATTGCCAGTGAGCCACCGATTGCTGGAGCATCTGTGGTGGAGCCGACATTGGAGGACGTGTTCTTATATTATTTCGGTGAAAAGGGCGGTGAGATGGAATGATTAGATATGAAATTAAGAAAATCTTTTCTAAGAGCATCAGTAAAGTATCATTGGTCGTGTTGTTATTTTCACTTTTGATATCATGCTATTTTGCAATCACAAATGTCAGTTTTTTGGATGAGCAGGGCAAATCTCATACAGGAATCGAAGCGGCAAGGAGTCTGCGGGAAGAAAAGCAGAAGTGGGAAGGTATTCTGGACGAAACAGCATTACAAGATGTCATGGATGAATATAAAAAGATTAGTGAAGAATATCCAATTCGCCCTGGAGATGATTCTACTAACTTATTACATGATTCCAAGGTACAAGGGTTTTCAGAAATCAAGGACATGATTAATATGGGATTCTGCGAATTTAGAGATTTTAATTATTATCGCATTGATTCATTATCGAAAGAAGAAGTGGGACATATCTATGAGAATCGTGGAAAGAGTTTGGAAAAATGGTTGAATTCCGAAGATGCCAATGGTTTATTCGATGAAGACGAGAAAGCATTTTTGATAGAGCAGTACCGTGAGATGAAAGCACCTTTATACTATGAGGACTATGATGGCTGGAAATCAGCACTGAGTTACGCTCAGACGATTATTATGCTCATTATGCTTGTGTCAGCATTCTTGGTGTCAGGTATCTTTTCCCATGAATTTAGTTGGAAATCAGATTCCATATTTTTCTCAACAAAATTAGGAAGGAACAAGGGTACAAGATCTAAGATCATAGCAGGATTTATCGTGGTATCAGTTATTTACTTTATTGTAATATCGCTGTATTCACTTGTGGTATTGGGATGTCTTGGCTTCGGTGGTGGAGAAGTCATGATACAGACAGGCTTCTGGCATTGGAAATCCTTTTACAATATCACCTATATGCAGTTGTATTTGCTCACGGTAGTTGCCGGATATATTGGAACAGTATTTTGCCTGTTTCTATCTATGCTTGTGTCAGCAAAGACACATACAGCAGTTGTTGCAGTGACAATACCTTTTGCAATCCTGTTTTTACCGCTGTTCGTATCAAATTTCGACTTCTTATCGGGAATATTAGGTGTGTTCCCAGACCGCTTGCTGCAGATCAATGAGATTATCAATACATTTGATTTATATCATATAGGCGGTAAGATTGTCGGCTCGATACCAATCATGCTGGTCATTTATCCAATCCTATGTGTTTTGATGGTGCCACTCATGTATCATGTTTATCATAAAACGGAGATTAAGTAGATGAAAAGGAAAAAGAGTTTAAAATAACCGGCGTAATTAAGGAAATCTCTCATTTTCTTTTTCTGGCGGAAACTGACATATTATTTCATTAGAATAATCTGGCTTTCTAAATCAATTGGTAACTCTGTATTTTGCAAATTCACACCTCTTTCCTGGTAAAAAAAGCAGAGAAGAATGGCCACCTATCTGCTGGCTGTTGGGACACTGGATTATGGAGCACTAAAAATGGAAAGGCGGGAAATTTGCATCTGTTACTGTACGGAGCCACATTTGTTCTGGTTGGCCTGGGATTTATGTATAATCTGGTTATGACACGGCAGAGGAAGAATATTTCCAGCTTTTTATTGGATGCCGGAAGTGCGGAAGTGTTCTGCACGATACTGCATTGGTGTTTTCCCGGTCTTTTCCCGAAATACAGATGTGAAATAACTTTGACTGGGAAACGCCAGGGTAGAAGAAATTACAGAGATCGCATAATCGGAATGGCAAAGCATATTCTGAGCGGTCTCTATTTTTTTATTCTGTATATAGGAACTGACAGAAATTCCCATCTCTTTTGCGAACAGATGACTTAAATAACCGGGAGATATGCCGGCATGAGCGGCGAGCGTCGGGACAGTGATACGATTATGTAAATGATCATAGATATATTCCAGACACTGGGCAACCGGACGGGAGCAGGCATGATTTCTATGCAATTTTTCCATGCGAGTAGTGTAATCCAGACACATCTGCGGGTGCAGGGCGGAAATTTCTTTTTTTGATTTCATTAGATCCGCCTTATGAATGTAGTAGTCGCTGAGATCATAAGCCTCTGTGACTTCCATACCTCCTTCGATGCAGTACCTTGCCAGCATAGCAGCAGTGATGGTAAAGTGGTATTTCAGATTTTGCAGAGGAGAATCCGAGAGGACACCCAGGCCTTTCTTTTCCTGAAAAGATTCATGGCATAATTCTTTTATTTTTTCAGTATTTCCCTGCCTGACATAGCTGTAGAATTCCGCTTCCGGATCATAAGGGGCGCGATAAGTCTCTAATTCTCTGCGGACATATTGTTGATAGAGAAGTTCCTGAGGAATGTTCATATGGATACCTTTCTGAAATTATTACAGTATTTTTCAAAACCGCTATGTGATTCTTTCACTTGTGGAGTGAAGATAGTGGCACGCTGGTAGTTATAAATAATATAGCATAAAAATGATAAAAATAACATAGAAACGATATATGAATTTTGTTTTAAATTATATGATAAAGAAAAGAAGAACTGCAGGGTTATAAATTCCCGTTGCGAAGAATCAGGAGGGCAAGAGCATGAAATTAGAGAGAGGTATTAATTTAGGTGGCTATTTATCTCAGTGTGTGCATAGCACAGAACATTACGATGCATTTATTCAGGAGGAAGACATTCGTAAGATTGCTTCCATGGGATTTGACCATGTACGTCTGGCAATTGATTATGAAGTACTGGAAGATGAATATGGCAGAACCAGAGAAGAGGGCTTTGCCTACGTGACCAGAGCGGTGGAATGGTGTAAGCGGCAGGAATTGAATATTGTACTGGATCTGCATAAAGCGTATGGCTATGATTTTAATAATGCCGGGGATCAGAAAAAGAATATTCTGTTTACAAATAAAATGGTGCAGAAGCGTTTTGTAAAGCTGTGGATCAAGATCGCAGAGCATTATGCGAACGAGACACATGTTGCGTTTGAACTGCTGAATGAAGTGGTAGAGCAGGAAAATGCGGAAGCGTGGAATCTGCTCATTGCGGAAACGGTGGACGCTATTCGCCGAATAGCCAGAGACACCATTATTATATACGGCGGAATTCAATGGAACAGTGTGAAGACATTGAAACTGTTAGAGAAGCCCAAGGATGAAAATATATTGTTCACGTTCCATTTCTATGAGCCGTTGCTGTTTACCCATCAGAAAGCACACTGGGTACCGACCATTAGCCAGACCGAAGATATCTATTATCCGGAAGCAATGGACTATTATCGTACAAAGTCGCTGCCCATCGGATATCAGGGAGAAGTAGTCTGCAAGGCACAGTCACAGACTATGGGAACCGAATTTATCACGGAAATGGTAATGGAAGCGGTTACTGCTGCAAAAAATGCCGGAGTGACTTTGTACTGTGGAGAATTCGGTGTTATTGATCAGGCTCCTGTAGAAGATACCCTGCGCTGGTTCACGGATGTGGATACCGTATTCCGACAGTTCGGTATCGGCTGTGCTGTCTGGACTTATAAGGAGATGGATTTCGGACTTATTGGGGAACATTATGCACCGATTCGCGAACAATTGCTGAAGCTTTGGAATCGGAAGAAGGTGGAGAGTTAGTGAGGAATTTGGTAATTACATCTAACACACCCAAACCTTTTTTATAATGATTAGGATATTTTAATCATTCATGTCCTTTGTTATATAGTTTTTGTATATTTTCTGGAAGTTTATCAGGTAACATAGCATTTATAGCATCTTCGTTACCATCTTTCATTGCTGTTTCATAATACCAGCATTTGAATTTTAAGAGGGAAAGATTTTTTTGAAGTTCCAGGATTTCAGTTTCAACAGCCGATTTTCTGGTTTCAAATAATTCTTTCCTTTTTTCATAGCTGGAGCTGCCTTCAGATACCCAGATAAAAAACTGCTTTATATCTTTAATCTCTAGACCGGATTTCTTGAGGCATTCGATAACGTGAAGAGCTTCTAATTCATTATCGCTGAAATAACGGATATTTCCTTTGCGTTCCAGATTAGGGGAAAAGCCTTCCTTGTCATAATACCTTAAGGTAGAAACAGGAAGATCAAACTAATACAGAAGATTTCATGGCTGCTGTTGATTTTCTTTCTGTTCGGGAAGATGTGGATCCAGATATTTTTTGAAGAAAATGGGGTTGGTTAGTTGTTTTATAAAAACTGAAAAAGGAGAAATTTAATTATGGCAAAGGTAAAAGCAGATTTTCAAGTGGATTATATTCTGGCGCATTCAGGACCAAGGGAGGTCATTGCAGCTATGTGATATGGAGAAATATCTAATGATGAAGTAGAGTTAAGACGGTATCTGCAGAGAGTTGCTGATAATACAGCTTTTACGGCCTGGTATTTCGGACATTTTCACGAGGATACTAAAGTAGAGGATATGTTCTATTGTTTATATGATGATATTGTTGTGATATAAAGAGTAAAAAATATAAAAGCTGTAGAGCATATGCTTGGATATATACTGATAGTTATGCTTGTATACATTGGTATACAGATTATCTTATATGACAGAAGCTATAAGAAAGCTATGATAAAAATATGATAAAAATATGTGAAAATAAGATAAAAATAGTGAAAGTAGTAAAAGATAGTGTAGAATAAACTATGAAGTATATAGTTAAAGGAAGTTGTATACATGGCTAAGTTTACAAGGAAAGCTATAATGAATAGTCTTTTAGAGCTGCTTAAGATAAAATCAATTGATAAGGTTACAGTTAAAGATATATGTGATGACTGTGAAATTAACAGAAATACTTTTTATTATAATTACAAGGATATATATGATGTATTAAACAGTATATTTACGCAGGCAATAGAGGAGAATCTAAGAGATGTAGCCGAAGGTGGTTCATTTTACGAGGAATACATAAAGGCGGCTTCATTGTTAGTCCAGTATAGGGATGTTGTGATACATGTATACAATTCAAAGAACAGGGATATTGTAACGAATTATCTTGAAAGAGTGACAGCAGAGATTGTAAGAGGATATATTGCAAGAAAAAGTGAAGGACAGAATATATCAGACAAGGATCTTGAATTTATATCATATTTTTACAGTTATGCCATAATCGGAAGTACATATAAGTGGATAGAAAGCGGAATGAAGGCTGATTTTAAGCATTTTATAGGTAAGATAGCAGATTCAATAGATGCAACACTTCCGGTTATGATATCAAAGGCAGGCAAAGCGGATTGACGGAATGTATTGAATGACAATTGGTTTATAAAAATTTAATATTCAGACAGATTAAGGAGAATGTACGAATTATGTACATTCTCCTTGTTTCGTCTATATGAATTAAAGCAGAAAAGTATTAATGTCTATATATCAGATGAAGCAATAAGGAGGGATGCTTATGAATGACATAAAGGGAATAAAGAATATGTACAGTGTGCTTACAGCCTGTCTTATTATTGTAGGACTGGTGCTGCTGGCGATACCGAATTGCATTAAATGCAGTATGCATAATATTTGGTATATATCTCATAATATATGGAGTTGTAAAGATAATAGGCTACTTCGCAAAGGATGTATATCAGCTTGCATTTCAGTTTGATCTGGCACTTGGCATAGTTGCCGCAATAGTAGGCATAGTATTTATATGTAAAACCTCAAGCATTGTACAGATACTTTCAACGTGTATAGGAATCGTGATGCTGATAGATGCCACACTTAAGATACAGACATCACTTGATTCGAAAAGATTTGGAATAAGCAGCTGGTGGTTGATGTTAGTTATGGCAATTATGGTTGCGGCAGTTGGAATCATGCTTATACTTATGCCAGTGAAACAACAAAGGTTATGATAAGACTTATTGGACTGAATCTGTGTCTTGACGGAGTATTGAATCTTATAATAGTGGTAAATACAGTTAAGACGGACAGGAAGCTGCGTGGATAACGTAAAACTTTATATAAGTATTTAAGATAAAACAGGAATGGTGATATATATGGGTACAATAACACATAAAGCAGGAAGAATTGCAGTCAGCAAGGTAACAGATGTTATATTAAAAAAATCTTGATAAGGACAGAGAAAAAGAGATACTAAAGCTTGTTGATTTTATAGAAAAATATATGGATGGTGAAAAACTAGATGTTGATTTTAATAATATAAGAAAAAAGATAGAAGACAAGGACAGTGCAATTAATAAGTATATTAACAAGGCATTAGATGAAATTGATCCAGGTGTGTTAAAGACGATAGTTCTAAATCTTGGCTTTGAAGCATTTCTTAATGGAACAAAGACAATTAGAAAAATGAGAGAAAAATACGATTGTAATGTTCCATGGCTTATTCTTATGGATCCGACAAGTGCCTGTAATCTTCATTGTACGGGATTTTCTTGTAAGAGATGGACAGATGAAGGGTGAGAATATTCACATACTTGAGGCTATGGATATTGCAGGCGGTGCATGTGATGGTATAAATGATCCTACAAGAGGATATGTTATGAGAGGCGGAAGAGAGATGGAGAATCACTTTGAATGCCTGTGGGATCTGTTTAGAAGTATTCCGTCTATTGAGACTCCGGGAGTTTCTGTACTTGATGAATATTACTGGTTAAATAAGCATGATCCTAATTATTCTTTATGCAGGGCAACAGTTAACCAGGGTGAGGATGCACATACAGATGGTAAGTTTAATTTAAGCCAGAAGGGCTGTATGGAGATTATGAAGCTGTTCTTCACTAAAGATGAGGATTTGTATGATAAGAAAATTGAAGATTTCTTTGATGAAGAGGTATTTGATTCTGATTTCTGGCTTTATTGGAGAACTATGTTTGCATTTGAAAACTGGCACAGTGCGCTTGAGATGAAACTTTATATTCAAAGATTTATCCATCATATAGGCGGACTTCCTGATTTCTCAGCATTGAAGTTTACCAAGTATAACCAGTATGAATCACTTATCTTGCCTATGCAGAAATACCTTGAAGATGCAGGTGTTGAGTTCAGGTTTAACACAAGAGTTGATAATGTAATCTTTGATTTCAGGAATGGAAAGAAGATTGCAAAGACTATTGAATGTACTGTAAAAGGTGAGACTAAGTCAATTGATCTTACTGAGAATGATTTGGTGTTCGTTACTAATGGAAGTTGTACAGAAGGTACTATATACGGAGATCATACACATGCACCTGTTGGTGATGCAGAGGTAAGAACAAGTGGCTGCTGGAGTCTTTGGAAGAATATTGCAGCACAGGATAGTTCATTTGGACACCCAGAGAAGTTCTGTGGTGATATATCAAAGTCTAACTGGGAGTCTGCAACTGTTACAACAAGCGATGAGAAGATTATTTCTTACATTAAGAAGATATGTAAGAGGGACCCAAGAACTGGAAATGTTGTTACAGGCGGTATAGTCAGCTGTAAGGATTCAAGTTGGCTTCTGAGCTGGACTATAAACAGACAGGGACAGTTTAAGGAACAGAAGAATGATGAAGTATGCGTATGGGTATACAGCCTGTTTACTGATGTTGATGGTGATTATATCAAGAAGCCTATGAAAGAATGTACAGGTGAAGAGATTACAGCAGAATGGCTGTATCATCTTGGCGTTCCTGTTGAAGAGATTGATGAGCTTGCTAAGAACCACTGTAACACTACACCAACAATGATGCCATTTATTACTGCATTTTTCATGCCAAGAAGAAAAGGTGACAGACCTGATGTTATTCCTGATGGCTGCGTTAATTTTGCATTTCTTGGACAGTTTGCTGAGACTCCGAGGGACACAATATTTACGACAGAGTATTCAGTCAGAACTGCAATGGAGGCTGTATATGGACTGGTCAGTTCGCCAACCGAATGTGTGCTAAACAACAATATTTCAGAAAAATCCCCCTGCTTTTTATTGACATATACCACATATGAAGTGATACTATAACATGACAGATAATTTTACATGTATAATAGTATATGGTTATGTATAATAGCATATGATAATGCGTAATAGTACATGGCGATGTATAATATTTGATGATATATAAAGAATAGATTGAAAATACATATTTTGATGGAGGTTAGCATGTTTAAGTGGTTCATGTTAATAGTGTATATTATTCTTGGTACATATATGCTGTGGAGAATGATACACTGGTTTAAGATAGTTATACCACTATTCAAGCATAAGCGTATCCAGGCATTATGGATAGGATTATACTGCATATTTGCATCAACTATATTTTTTGGGGTGTTTCTTCCAAGAAGCAGTATACAGGTAACTATTCACAGAATAAGTAATGTGTGGCTTGGTTTTTTCATATATCTGCTGTTTTTTATGATAATTGGGGATATTATTGTTTTTGTTCTTAAGCTTATAGATAAGAAGAAAAATGTTCCAATTCTTCATAAACTGTATGGTGCATTTATAATAGGCATAGCAGTAATAGCTGCAAGTACAGGTTTTTCCGTATATGGGACAATACATGCCAGACAGATGACAACAAGAAGCTATGATATAAGTGTGGATAAGCATGTTGATTATATCAGCAGTCTTAATGTGGTACTTGTTGCGGATCTTCACTTAGGTTATAGTATTGGCTGTAGCGATATGGAGAAAATGGTAGACAGGATAAATGCACTTAATCCCGACGTAGTAATATATGCCGGTGATATTTTTGATAATGATTATGATGCTCTTGATGATTCTGAAAGACTTGTGGAGATTATGAGGAATGTTAGTGCTGCATATGGTTCATATGCTGTGTTTGGAAATCATGATGTTACAGAAACACTTGTCGGAGGCTTTTCTACAGCTTCACGCACAAAGGCGTTCAGGGATCCACGTATGGAGGCATTTCTTGGGCAGGCGGGTATTAATATAATGCTTGATGAAGTTACCACAATAGCAGACGGTAAGATTAATCTTATAGGAAGGCTTGATGGTGAGAAAGCAGGCGATGGTACAAGCAACAGGAAAGATTTGTCAGAGCTTGTGAAGCAGTGCGACATGTCAAAGCCTGTGATTGTAATCAATCATGAGCCGGATAAGCTGCATGAGACCGCAGCAATGGGAGTTGACGTTATGCTTAGTGGTCATACACATGCGGGACAGTTTTTTCCACTGACTATAATGCAGCCTATAGCATGGGAAAACTACTGGGGAATAAAGAAAATAGACAATATGTATAGTGTTGTTACATCAGGTGTAGGTTTATATGGTCCAGCAATGAGAGTTGCAACTGACAGCGAGGTAATGAGCGTAAGGATTAACTTTAATTAGGAAATAAGAGGTTTTATGTAAGCTGTGTAATGTTATGGACTATTATGGACTATTATATCCAGTATATAAAATATAATCAGAGTGAGGAATAATTGTATTATGAAAGATCTTACAAAAGGGAAGCCATCAGTTCTTATATTATCATTTGCATTGCCTGTATTTCTTGCAAATCTTTTACAGCTTACATATAGTATTGTAGACACAAGAATAGTTGGAACATTTCTTGGGGAAAATATGCTGGCAGCAGTTGGTTCTACAACTACACTCAGTAATCTGATTATAGGCTTTCTTCTTGGCCTGTCTAACGGCTTTGCCATAGTTACAGCACAGAAGTTCGGGGCCAAGGATATAAAGGCAGTAAAGAAATCTTTTGCAGCTGCGCTTATACTGGGAGTTTCAATTGCTCTTATAATTACAGCAGCAGGACTTATATTTCTTTTGCCAATACTTAAGTTTCTTAATATACCACAAGATTTATCTGGTGAAGCCAGTGCATATATATCAGTTATTATAGCTGGACTTCTTGCAACATTTTTATATGATATGTGTGCCGCAGTTTTACGTGCAATAGGTGATACTATAACTCCTCTTATTATTCTTGCAGTATCAGTTATGCTTAATGTTGCAGGAGACATATTCTTTGTTGTTATATTAAAGGAAGGTGTAAGAGGAGCTGCGATTGCTACGGTTCTTGCACAGTTTATCGCATTTGTTATATGTGCAGTATATATGGTTGGAAAGTATGATATATTAAGACTAACAAAGCAGGACTTTAAAGGCATTAAGGGCAGCATGTTTAAGAATATGCTTGGAGGCGGTCTTTCCATGGGCTTTATGAGTTCTCTTGTCAACATAGGTTCATTAACGCTTCAGACAGCTATTAACAAGCTTGGTCAGGATATTATAGTTGCCCATACCGCGGCACGTAAGATATCAGAGATATTTATGATTATGTTTACAGTGTTTGGACAGACGATGGCTACATATTGCGGTCAGAATATAGGAGCTGGTGAAGTGGACAGAGTGAAAAAGGGCATTAAGCTTTCTATATTTTATACATGTATATGGTGTACACTTGCCATGATAGCAAGTTACACGATAGGAGGCTGGCTTGTTCATCTTGTGACAGGAAGCAGTAACTATGCAGTTATTAAAAATGCTACGGATTATCTTAAGTTTGATTCAATATTTTATTATGTTACGGCAGTTATCTGCATAGTAAGAAATGCTATGCAGGGACTTGGAGAACATATTACGCCGCTTGTATCAAGTTCACTAGAGATGATAGGCAAGATAATAATAGCAGCAACTCTTGTACCTGTTATGGGATATACAGGAGTTATTCTGGCAGAGCCAATAGTATGGTTTATAATGGTAATTCCGCTTTTGATAAAAATATACCGTATGCCTGTGCTTAAGGAGAGCCATTAGTTCATATTAGTGTTCAGATAGGTTTTGGCTATTGCGTGAATAATGATAAATAGTTGCAGTTTTATTTGCGGCTGTGGTATTATAAAACAAGTTTGAATATTTTAAACAATCAGTTAATCCGTGATTTACATGATAAGAGATGTCAGGCTTGATCCAGTTAGCTTAAGTTAGGTGGATTGCATAGAAATACGAAAGGAATATGCAGAATATCTGCACAGGAAAGTTATGTTATCCACGATAGAAAGTATAAACAATGTAGTAAATGATTTTATATGGGGAGTTCCTGCCATGATATGTATCATAGGGGTAGGACTTTACTTAAGCATAAGAATGGGTTTCATACAAATTCGTAAGTTCGCTTATGCCATGAAAGTAACAATAGGAAGAATATTCCGTAAAAGAGAGGCATCGGATGGCGCGCTCACACCATTCCAGGCAGTATGTACAGCACTTGCAGCAACTGTAGGAACTGGTAATATAGCGGGAGTTGCGGGAGCGATAGCTATAGGTGGGCCTGGAGCTGTATTCTGGATGTGGGTATCGGCTGTGCTTGGTATGTGTACTAAGTTTTCAGAGGTTATTCTTGCAGTACGCTTCAGGGAAACTAATGATAAGGGTGAGCTTGTTGGCGGTCCTATGTACTATATAAAGAATGGACTTAAAAAGCATTGGCATTGGCTTGCATACCTTTTTAGTGCATTTGGTGTGCTTACTGTGTTTGGAACAGGTAATGCTACACAGGTTAACACTATAACTTCAGCAATAGATACGGCACTTTACAATATGAATATTATTGCAGATGGGAATACAACAGTTATATCTACAGTAAATCTTATAATAGGTATAGTGCTTGCAATAGTGATAGCACTTATTCTCATAGGTGGAATCAAAAGAATAGGGCAGGTTACGGAAAAGCTTGTACCTTTTATGGCACTTATATATATAGCTCTTGCAATAGGTGTTGTTCTTCTTAATATTAAGAATGTTCCTTCTGTTTTTGTTTCCATATTCAAGGGTGCTTTTAACCCTGCATCGGTTACTGGTGGTGCAATAGGAAGCTTTTTTATGAGTATGAAGAAGGGGGTATCAAGAGGTATCTTTTCTAATGAAGCAGGTCTTGGTACAGGTTCAATAGCACATGCCTGTGCGGATACAAGAAAGCCGGTAAAGCAAGGTTTCTTTGGTATATTTGAGGTGTTTGTAGATACAATAGTCATATGTACACTTACAGCGCTGGTTATACTTTGCAGTAATGTTCATATTAAATATGGAAGTGCAGCAGGAGCAGAGCTTACTATAAGTGGTTTTACTTCAACATATGGTGGCTGGGTATCTGTATTTACAGCTGTAGCTATGTGTTGTTTTGCATTTTCAACGATTATCGGCTGGGGATTATATGGAACAAGATGTATAGAGTTCCTTATTGGCTCTAGAGCCAATAAGCCTTTTATGCTGTTATACGCGTTTGTTGCAATAATTGGTGCAACTATGGATTTAGGTCTTATGTGGGGAATAGCTGAAACATTTAACGGGCTTATGGCTATACCGAATCTTATAGCGGTATTCCTGTTATCAGGTGTTGTCTTTGGACTCGTTAAGGAATACTTTGCAGGTGAGGGAGCAGAGAGTGTTAAAAGATAAGTAAAATATAAAAATATTGAGCAATAAGTTGATGGAATATCGTACTTATTGCTCTTTTTGTTATCCGGCTGTTATTATTTATATCAGACGTATCTTTCTGTAAAATGCGGCATATAGGAGAATAATTCATATAGAGAACAGGCGGTTAGTGCGCTAAGATAATGATAGTTTAGAAAGTGATTAAATATACGGAATGGAGATGACATATATGAAAGATATTGCTAAAAAGTATGAAAAAAAACACGTTATAGAGTGCCATAATGTTCCTGATATTGATATGAATAAACAGGATGGTGGACTGCCACATATGGCAGGTGTTTATACATACCGTACGAAGAAGCTGCAGGGCAGATGGAGATTATACATATAATCATGCACCTATGCTGACCGGGTTTAATGGCAGGCTGCTGTTATCTTATATCAGTGGTAAAAAGGATGAGCATGGGGCACCGGATGAGGTTGTATATACAACATCAAAGGATGGCATGATATGGGAGAAAGAAAGAGTTATGTTCCCATATATGCTTGCGGATTCTTCTGGATATATAGGACCAGACAAGGAGCTGCTGCCTGAACATGCTAAGATGATAGTACATTCAAGAATGTGTTTTTATCAGGCATCTGATGGAAGGATGCTTGCAACGACATTTTATGGTTTTTCACCAGATTTCCATCGTGCTCCTAACAACGGGTTTGGTATTGCAAGGCTTGTGCGTGAAGTATACAGTGATTTTACCCTGTCAGATATGTTTATCATAAAATATAATACAGCGGGTGGATTCACAAAGGAAAACACACATTTTTATAGACCAGAGGATGACAGAGCAGTAAATATTCCATACTATGATGAGTCAGAGGATAGTGGCTTTATAAAAGCATGCAGGGAACTGCTGTCTGATAAACTTGTACTTGAGCAGTGGTATGAAGAGGAAATGTATGATAAGCAGCATTATATTCATGGCAGGGCATTATCATTTTATACAGCAAAAGATGGAAGTGTAGTTGGACTCTGCAAGAAGGGCGAGGGCTATATATTTGATAAAGAAGGAAATATAATACTGGACGAAAAGATACCTACGCTTGTTACGAATACTGCCAAGGTATGGGGACAGAAAACACCAGATGGGGATTATATTATATGTTATAATCCGACTACAGACGGCTCACACCGGTGGCCGTTAGCAGCCATGAGAAGCAGCGATGGAAGAGAGTTTTTTGATATGAAAGCAGTTATTCCAGAGATTCCACCATACAGATATGAGGGACATATTAAGAATCTTGGTGCACAATATATGAGAGGAATCTGTGATTATAATGATGCTTTCGATAAAAATGTGTGGATAACATACAGCTGCAACAAAGAAGATATATGGATAAGTAAGATAGCCGGGATAACATCAGATAATATAGATAAAAAGTATTCTGTTATGTCTCCGCTCTGGGGCAGCGTTAAAAGAGATGGAGATTTTTTATGGAAGGTTGTTGACAGGGATGCATGTGAGCGTGCAATTATAGAATATTTTCCAGATGCATGTGAAAATGTATCTGTAAAGCTTGATGTCAAAAAAATATCTGATGATAATGGTGTCAAGGTTGTGTTTTTATAATGCAGCTGGCGATATCATAAAAGAAACAGTATGCAGGAAAGGCATGTGTATAGCAACATGCAGTCAGGAAGAAATGCAGCAGGAAAATGTGGAGATTCATCGAGTTGCTGTATATTCTAAAGAGAAGCTTGCACTTAATACGCTGTCAGATGATGGAAGACTTGGGACACTTTCTGATATGGAATATGCAGATAGAAAAAGATTATTATACAGAGTTTTGTGTAAGGTTTATAAGTGAATAATATTGATTATAAAACAAATATAGAGTACACTATTATAAATAGTTTGCGTGGAATATATTGCGATTATATGACAGCGGCCAGTAAGAAAAAAGCAGGAGATATGTTATGTTAAAGATAGATGCAAGAAATCCAAAGGAATCGGCAAAGGATTATGTTGTTAGACAGCTTGTATACAATATAATTCATATAAATCTTATTCCAGGACAAAGAATAGATGCAGATGAGCTGAGCAGCCAGCTAAACGTAAGTAAGAATCCTGTCAGAGAAGCTGAATTAGAGCTTTCACAGACACGTCTTATAGAGATTAAACCTAAAATAGGTGCTTTTGTGTCATATATAGACACTAAGATAGTTGATGAGGTGCGGGAATTAAGGAGTGTTCTTGAATCAGAGCTTGCAAGGCAGGCGTGTGATATTCTCACAAAGGAACAGATAGATATATTGTGGGAGAATGTTGCACTCTGGCAGATGTATATGAAGCGCAATGATGAAGAAAAAATATTCCAGCTTGATAAGGAATTTCACAAGAAGATGTATGAAATGTGTGGTAAAGATTACTGGTATGAACTGGTTAATAATATATCACCACATTTTGACAGAACAACAATATTAAGCTTCAGATGCAGGGAGGTTGGCCGTATATTAACAGACCATGAAGAACTTGTATCAGCACTAGAAAATAAAGATAAGGAAAAGGCATATGAGATATCAAGACGTCATCTCACACGTTATACAGAAAATATAGCTTCTATAAGAGAAAGTTATAAAGAATATTTCACGGGAGTATAGCATCATAATATATATGGTTATCATATGCAGAAACGGAGGTTAACATGGCACATTTAACGATAAACTTTAGATCAAAGGCACTTGGGATGCCAGTTATGCTGGATGTTCTTATGCCACAGGGCAGGGGAGGAGATAAAACACTGTATCTTCTGCATGGAGCTGGCGGAGATCATACAAGCTGGGTTCTTAATACAAGGATAGCAGATTATGTTAATAACAGGAATATAGCGGTTGTTATGCCATCTGGTAAGAATAGATTTTATGTTAATAATGAGTATGGAAAGAACTTTTATACATACATAACTGAGGAGCTTGTGAATCAGTGTGAGCAATGGTTTGATATAAGTCGTAAAGCAGAGGACAGATATATAGCTGGTATGTCAATGGGCGGATATGGAGCAGTATATGCAGGACTTAAGAAACCATCTATGTATAATACCGTATTTTCATATTCAGGACTTCTTAATATACTTGAGCGTTACGATAAGCCGCAAGGTATAGATATGTTCCCAGTGTTTGGAACAAGGCAGCAGCTTATAGATAATAATTATGATCTATATACACTTATTAATCAGGCAGAGAATGTGCAGACAAAATATGTAATAGCTTGTGGAACACAGGATCCAAGAATACATATGAGCAGACAGCTCAGTGAAGCACTTACTAATGGCGGAATACCAAATGTATATAGGGAAAGTCCTGGAGCACATGATTTTGCATACTGGGATTATTGTATAGAACAGACAGTTAAGTACATATGTGGGGAGGAATCATTATGGCAGTAATGGATATAAATGTATTTTCAGTTATGTTAAGGCATGGCATGGATGTGACAGTTGTTCTTCCTGATGATATTGATGATGAAGAGCAGCTTAAATGTGTATGGCTGTATCATGGTGGAAGCGGTGATAACACAGAATGGCTGTATCATACAGCACTTGTTGATACAGTTGAGAAAAGACATTTTGCAGCAGTTCTTCCGAATGTTGATGAGTCCTGCTTTGTTAATATGAATATAGGAAACAGATATGAAAGCTATGTTGCAAAGGAGCTTCCATCAATAATATGGAATATGTTTAAGTGTATATCTGACAAAAGAGAGGATAACTATGTGTCAGGATATTCTAATGGTGGATATGGCTGCCTTCATACAGTTCTTAAGTACCCACAGATTTTTTCAAAGGTGGGAGCGTTTTCGGCAGGTGATAAGGCTGATTCAGCATATGTAAATGATGGAAGTACAAAGGCTAAAGGAAGAATCAATCTTTTTGGAGATGGAGATATACATAATACAGATTATTGTCTTACATATCTTGCAGACAAGCTGATTGCGGCTGATACAGATATTATACCAGACGTATATCATGCATGCGGAGGCAGAGATCCATGGCTTGATATGAATCATATTGTAAGAGATTATTTTCTTGAACATAAGGATGTGTATAAGAATTATGTGTATGATGAGATAGAGGAACTTGGGCATGAGTGGCGTTTCTGGGATATAGAGCTTAACAGGTTCTGGATTATGCCGGTCTTAAAGAAGTAAGACCAGCAAAAGTTTAGATAATCTTATTTTATGATGTGCGTAAGCGGTAAGTGAAAGAAGATGTAATATGAAAAAAAGTACATAGTTAAAAATATTGAAGAGCCTGATTTTGGATGTGAAGGTCTTTTGGATGGACAGGTTATAACTGATAAAGTTATACTTGAGGCAGAGAATGGAGATATTATTAGTATTGATGCAGCAGATGCGTATCTGTACGAGAAAGATATAAATGTTGGTGATAGTGTCTATATAGATAAATCAGCGGAAAATGTTATAACAAAGTGTTAATGACATTCAATAAAAAATTAATTGGTATAAAATATCTACAAATAGTAAAAAGAATATTATTTGGAAACGGAGGAGTATTATGGTTAAAGTGACGCTTGGAAGCACAGGAATAACAGTTAACAAAAATGGTTTCGGAGCGCTTCCAATACAAAGAATAAGTCATGAAAGTTCGACAGATATATTAAGGAGAGCTTATGAGGCTGGCATAGATTTCTACGATACAGCGAGATTTTATACTGACAGCGAATGCAAGTTAGGTGAGGCACTTTCTGATGTGAGGGAGCATATATACATAGCTACAAAGACTGCAGCAAAAAATGCGGACGAATTCTGGAAAGACCTAACTACAAGTCTTAATAATTTAAAGACAGATTATATTGATATATATCAGTTCCATAATCCAGAGTTCTGTCCAAAGCCGGGTGATGGCAGCGGATTGTATGAAGCTATGTGTGAGGCTAAAGAACAGGGCAGGATAAGACATATTGAATAACTAACCACAGACTTAATGTTGCCAATGAAGCAATAGAGTCTGGGCTTTATGAAACATTACAGTTTCCTTTTAATTATCTTGCAACAGAAAAAGAGCATAAGCTGGTTGATGACTGCAGAAAGCATAATATGGGATTTATAGCTATGAAAGCACTTTCTGGAGGACTTATAACTGATTCAAAGGTGGCATATGCATATCAGGCTGAATATAATAATGTGCTTCCAATATGGGGGATACAGAGAATGTCAGAGCTTGAGGAGTTTATAAGCTATATAGATAATCCACCAGTTATGGATGATGAGATAAAGTCAGTCATAGAAAAAGATAAGAAAGAGCTGGCAGGCAACTTCTGCCGTGGCTGCGGTTATTGTATGCCTACATGTCCGGCACATATAGAGATTAACAGCTGTGCAAGAATGTCACTTCTTCTTAGAAGATCGCCATCAGAGCTTCAGCTTACAGAGGCTGTACAGGCAAAGATGAAGAAAATAGAAGATTGTATCGACTGTGGACAATGTAAGGCACACTGCCCATATGGACTTGATACGCCAAAGCTTCTTCGTGATAACTATAAGGATTATACCGAGGTGCTTGCTGGCAAACCACTGTAATATTAAAAGGTATATGATTATAAAAATCAGCACATAATACATATGCATCATGAAGCATTTTTAATGCATCAATGGATGGCAGGATTTATTTCTGGTATTCATATCTAAAGTAAGCATGTTAGGAAAAGAGGTATATGTATGTTGTTGACAGAAAAAAAAGAAATGACAGTATTAAAGGACCTTCAGACACAGGAGAAAAGCTGTGTTGATAAGTATGAAAAGTATGCAGGCCTTGCAAAGGATGAGGAGTTAAAGCAGCTTTTTGGTGAACTGAAGAAAAAGGAGCAGGAGCACTATAAGACAATAAGTGGAATGTTAAATGGTGATGTGCCATCCTGTGATTGCAATGATACGGCAGGAAAGGACTATAAGCCGGAAGGTCATTATTCAAAGAGTGAAGCCTCAGAGGATAAAACTAATGACTGTTTTCTTGCTACAGATTGTATAGGAACAGAAAAACTGGTATCTGGCGAGTATAATACTAACGTATTTGCATGTTGTGCATCAGATATAAGAAAGGTACTCGCTGATATTCAGATAGAAGAACAGAATCATGCCGAAATGCTTTATAAGTATAAGATGGCAAATGGCATGCAGTAGTTGAAAGTGCAAAATATTCAGATAATTTAATACAATAATCAAAATATATAAGGTGCCATGAACAATTGTTGCAATTTCATGGCACTTTATTTTTTATTTTATAAATTTATATTTTCTTTCGAAGCATTTTATTGACAAATTAGTTTGGCATTAGTATACTTAAAATAGTTTCCTAGCGAACTAATTGATATATGCATGTAAATAGCAGATAAAATAAGCATTGAGTTATATTTACGTTAGAAATGAAAGGATAATTATGGATGCATATGATCTTATAACATCAGGCGCACAGATAAGAAAACTTATTACAAAGTATGTTGAACCTATTATGCAGGAGTATGATTTAAGACCAGTTGAACTGGATATATTGGAGTTTATAACAAGAGAAAACTTAACAACATCCAAGGAGATTATGTTAAGAAGACATATATCCAAGTCACATATATCCAAGTCATTAGACCATCTTTTTAGAAAAGGGGTTCATTAACATGACAGAGGATGAAAATGATCATAGAATTATGCGTATTACGTTAACGCAGGATTCATACAAGGTTATCAGCCGGGGGAATGAAGTATATGAACAATGTAAGGATGTACTGCTAAGGGGGATATCAGACGAAGAAATGCATATATTCAGGAAGGTTATTCATAAGATGAATAACAATGTAGATGAAGAATTGCTGATGTGATCAGACGGAAAGGAAGTATGTATGATGGAAAAGTGGAACCAGACGATGGAGAATATGGACGGCTATGTTAAGAAACAATCAGATATGTGTATAGAGAATGACAGTATACCAAAGGCTTTATATGCTGATTATGGAGTTAAAAAGGGCTTGCGTGATGAGAACGGACAGGGAGTTCTTACAGGACTTACAAACATATCAAGCGTAAGGGCTTTTGATGTGATTGATGGTGAAAAGGTGCCTTGTGATGGTGAGCTTCTTTACAGGGGATATGATGTAACACAGCTTGTAAAAGGTGCTGGTGATAAAAGATTTATATTTGAGGAAGCAGCGTATCTTTTGTTGTTTGGCGAACTTCCAGATGCAGCACAGCTTGAAGAATTCAGACATATTATAGCTGATTGTATGGTACTCCCAACTAACTTTACAAGAGATGTTATCATGAAAGCTTCTACATCGGATATCATGAATTCTATGACAAGAAGTATACTTACACTCGCCTCATATGATACTAAAAAAGATGACCTGAGCATTGAAAATGTATTAAGACAGAGTATACAGCTTATAAGTACATTTCCTATGCTTGCAGTTTATGGATATCATGCTTACAATCATTATGAAAGAGATGATAGTATGTATATTCACAGACCGGATAAGGAACTTTCTGTTGCAGAGAACTTTCTTAGAATGTTAAGGCCAGATATGAAATATACAGCACTTGAAACACATGTGCTTGATATAGCACTTCTTTTACATATGGAGCATGGCGGTGGTAACAATTCATCATTTACAACAAGAGTTGTCACATCATCAGGCTCAGATACTTATTCAGCCATAGCGGCAGCTATGTCATCGCTTAAGGGAAGAAAACATGGTGGAGCTAACCTTATGGTTATGAATATGATGGATGATATAAGGGCACATGTTAAGGATTATCATGATGAAGAAGAAATAGAACATTATCTTGATAAAATATTAAACAAAGAAGCATTCGATAAAAAAGGGACTTATATATGGTATGGGTCATGCGGTGTACTCACTTTCAGATCCAAGGGAGAAAGTGTTTAAGGGCTTTGTTGAACAGCTTGCCAAGGCTAAGGGTAAGACAGATGATATGACACTTTATAATAATATAGAAAAGATAGCACCTATGCTCATAGCGAAGGAAAGAAAGATATTTAAGGGAGTAAGCCCTAATGTCGATTTCTATAGTGGATTCGTATATGATATGCTTGACATCCCAAGAGAGTTATATACTCCTCTTTTTGCCATAGCAAGAATAGTAGGCTGGAGTGCCCATAGGATAGAAGAACTTGTTACTACTGATAAGATAATACGTCCTGCATATAAGAGCCTTGTTACCAAGAGAGAATACGTAGACAGACTTCATAGAGATTAGTGTGAAAAATAAGATTTTTCACACGCAAGATTTGTGCTTTGCACAAACTTGAGATGCGCAAAGAAGCAGCGCAAGAATGGAAGATTAGGATGAAAAGGAAAGGGATATATATGGAAAGAGAAGAAAGAGTTTTTCCGTCATCGAGTGGAATGTGCAATATACATACTGTAATATGGTATCCGGATAACAGCATATATAACTATCCTGTAGGGGTTATCCAGATTGCACATGGAATGATAGACCATATTGAAAGATTTGAGGAAATGGCAGAATTCTTTGCTGGCAAAGGCTTTGTAGTTGCTGGTAATGATCATCTTGGACATGGTGATTCAGTAAATGATGAAGAAGATTATGGATATTTTGCAAAGGGAAGCCATGGAGCAGATTATCTTATCAAGGACATGCACAGGCTTACGCGCATTATGAAAAAAAATGTATAGAGATATTCCATATATTCTTATCGGGCATAGCATGGGTTCTTTTTATGGCTAGAAAGTATGCATGCATATATGGCGATGAGCTGGATGGTGTCATATTCCTTGGGACAGGTAACCAGCCAAAGTCAGTTGTTAATGCCGGGTTAAAGCTTGCACATATGGCTAAGCTTGTACATGGAGACAGATATAGAAGCAGGCTTATTAATAAATTGATGTTTGGAACATACAATAAGCGTATCAAGGATAACAGAACCGATAGTGACTGGCTTACAAAGGATACAGCAATAGTAGATGAATATACTGCAGATCCAAAGTGTTCTTATATGTTTACTGCCAATGGATATATAGGCTTTCTTAATGTTATCAGATTTGATATAAATGAAAAAATATAGCAAGAACACCAGCTGCACTTCCGGTACTCTTTGCATCGGGAGAAGAGGATCCAGTTGGAGATTATGGAAAGGCAGTAAAAAAAGGTGTTTAAACTTTATACAAAATATGTTGATAACGTGGAACTCAGATTATATGAGGATGACAGACACGAACTTCATAGTGAAACTAACAGGCAGGAAGTGTTTGAGGATCTGTTAGAATGGATTGAGTCAGATGTTCTGGCACATGATATAGACTGATGTCTGATTCAATATAAGTAAGCAATACTTGAATTAAATACTTGAATTAAAAGCGAAGTAGTTTTAAAAACTACTTATCAAATTATAAAGGCTACATTTTGTAATATTAATACCGTGAAGTGTTGACAAATAATTAACACAGGGGTACAATACTACAAAATTGTAGCTTTTCTTATATGTCAGGAGTGTGATGATGTCAGGCAGTAAAAAATATAATTCCAATAAAGTAATATATTATAGCACTTATACAGATGATGTTGTAGAAAGCAGTAACCAGAATTACAGACTTAAGTCCGGGTACAGATGGATTAATAATAATGTATTTCATAAGGCAGGTTCACATATTATATATGGTATTGCTGTTATAGCCGGGTTAGTTGGCTGTAAGCTTGTCTGGGGAATAAGTTATAAGAACAAAAAAGTACTTAGGGAATGTATAGATAAAGGCTATTTTATATATGCGAATCATACACAGCCTGTCGGAGATGTAGTTATTCCAGCTATTTCATGTATAAGAAAAGGGTGTATGTCATAGTTAGTCAGGCAAACTATGGAATACCTGTTATTGGTAAGCTTCTTCCTATGTTAGAGCACTTCCCATTCCGAATTCCATAAGTGAATATAAAAAATTTACAAAAGCATATAAGAAACGTATATCAGATGGACATCCGGTTGTTATATATCCTGAAGCTCACGTATGGCCATATTATAATAAAATAAGACCTTTTGAAAAAAGACATCATTTAGATTTCCAGCAGAGCTTGGGGCACCGGTTTATGTTATGACTACAACCTATACAAGACGAAGGCTTTTTGGAAGAGCTATGAAAAAAACCAAAGATTAATGTATATGTAGATGGCCCATATTATGTAGATGAAAATCTTTCGATAAAGGATAATCAGCAGCAGCTTCATGATAAAGTATATGAGGTTATGAACATGAGAAGTAAACAAAGTGATTATGAATATATACAATATATACATTGCAGCCATAATAGTGCCGTAGATAAAGACATAAGTCATTAAAAGCATGTCAGAGGAGACTACTAATCACATGAAGATATTATTTTGCGGAGACAGAAATGTTCAGAAGGGCCTGCTTATAGCAGTCCTTTCTCTTTTAGAGAATACGCAGGAGCATTTTGATATATATGTTTTAACCTTGAATATTACTATGAATGAAAAAAAATATATAGTCCAATTGAAGCATCATTTATAGATTATCTTAACAATGAGGTTTCAGCACAATATGATGACAGGTTATATATTAAGCTTATAGATACAACAAGTCTTTTTAAAGGCGAAACACCTGATGCTAATCTGTCAACAAGATTTACACCTTGTTGTATGTTAAGACTTTTTGCTGATAAGATTGATGAGATTCCTGACAGGATATTATATCTTGACACAGATATTATATGCAGAAAAGATTTTGGGGATTTTTACTACCAGAATATGGAAGGTGTTGAGCTTGCAGGTGTGCTTGATTACTATGGGAGCTGGTTCTTTAGAAAAATATTTTAAAAAGGGATTATCTTAACTCAGGTGTACTTCTTATGAACATGTCAGAGCTAAGAAAAACAGGTCTTCTTAGTAAATGCCGTCATATGTGTACAACAAAAAAGATGTTTATGCCAGATCAGTCTGCGCTTAACAAGCTTTCGGTGTCAAAACGTATATGTGAAAGAAAATATAATGACCAGAGAAGGCTTCATATAGATACAGTATTCCAGCATTTTACAACGCATTTTAAGTTCTTTCCATATGTTAGGACGGAAACTGTAAAACCATGGCAGACAGAGGAAGTGACAACAGTATTACATATACCGGAGACAGAATATAAAGCATTGTTTGACAGATATTATGATGTTAAGAAAAGTATAATGATATCTGATGCTAAGAAACAAGGAAAGGGAGAATTGTATGTATAACAAAGATGAATTAATACCAATATTTTTACAATAGATGATGGATATGCACCATATCTTCACGTTGCACTTATATCACTTATAGAGAATGCTTCAGAGGATAGAAAGTATAAGATTATAGTTGTATATCAGGGAGCTTAACGAAGAAAACAGAAATAATCTTGCAGCTTTGGTAAAGAATCATAAAAACTTTGAGATTGAGTTTAAGTATATGAAACAGAGCCTTGATATGATAACAGACAGAATTGAGAACAGGCTTCGTTCAGATTACTTTTTACAATGACTATATATTTTAGAATATTCATACCGGATATGTACCCAGAATATGATAAGGCTATATATATAGACAGTGATATAGTAGTGCCTGGTGATATATCAGAGTTATATGATACAGATATGCATAATAATCTTATTGGTGTTGTTAAGGATGGCTCGGTTAATGACGTTGCGGAGCTTCAAAGATACATGACAGAGTCACTTGGACTTAAGCTTGGCGATTATTTTAATTCGGGTATGCTTCTTATGAATATGAAGGAACTGCGCAATGTAAAGCTTGCAGAGCATTTCCTTTATCTTCTTAATAAGTACCACTTTGATTGTGTTGCACCAGATCAGGATTATCTTAATTCTATGTGTTATGGAAAGATAGAGTATCTTGATTCGTGTTGGGATGCAATGCCTAACAGGAATAAACCGGAGATTAAGAATCCTAAGATTATTCACTATAACCTGTTTGATAAGCCTTGGTGCTATGATGATATACAGTATCAGGATTATTTCTGGAAATATGCCAGACAGTCTGTATATTATGACCAGATAAAAGCATTTAAGGCTGCTTATACAGATAAGCAGAAGGAGGATGACCATACACATCTTCTGGATCTTTTCAGAAGAGCAGGAACTAACGCTGATACAGAGGTTACATTTAGAAAAGTGCTTGAAAGTGGAGAAAAGATAAGATTATGATTCTGGGTGGCAGTAAAAAAGAGGTTATTAAGAATATAAAAGAAGCAGCAGATACTGGAAGATTCAACGATAAAGTGGAAACGGGAGATCCAGAATTAAGTACTGCACAACGCAAAAGATTACTTGAAAGTATGTAAAACAACGTAATGAGCTTCCGTATCATTATCGTAATGGGATGGCAAGACGTATAGTAGATATCGTGACGTTTGGCGTTAATATAAGAACAAAGGTTGTTGGAGCTGAAAAGATAAAGAACATAAAAACAGGAGCTATAATAACAAGTAATCATTTTAATCCAGTAGATACAACTATTGTCCGTTATGGCATAAAGAAAGTCAGAAAATACAGAATGTTCATCATAAGTCGATACTAACTTTGCTATGAAGGGACTGGTTGGCTTCCTTATGAGATATGCTGATGAGATACCTATAAGTAAAGATAAGGAATATATGAACAGACATTTTTACCGGACACTGAATAATCTGCTTGTAAACAAGCACGAATATATCCTTATATATCCTGAGCAGGAAATGTGGCTTAATTATCGTAAAACCAAGGCCACCAAAGCGTGGCGCGTATCTGTATGCTGCTAAGTTTAATGTTCCTATAATATCATGTTTTGTTGAGATGGTTGATACAGATAAGGACGACACAAAGGAGTTTAAGAAGGTTAAATATGTACTTCATATATTAGATCCGATATATCCTGATCCCAAAAAAAATGAACGGGATAACAGCTTTGATATGATGAGAAGGGACTATATGCAGAAAAAAGGAAGCATATGAAAAAAGCATATGGAAAGCCTCTTGAATATGCCTTTGAACCATCTGATATCGCAGGCTGGAAGGGCGAAGAGCTTGAATAACATATAAATATTCAGTAACATAATATTATTTATGACATATCTATGACACATCTGTCAGGCAATATACCTGATGGATGTTTTTTTAATGAGAAAATATATCAGCAGCTGTCCGAAAAAATACTTGAAATATACCCGGTGGGGGTATATATTATATGTGAAAATATTAATAGATGTTAAGATTAAGGACAAGGAGAAAGGTATGGCAGAGGATAAAAAATGTTGTTGTAAAAAAAAGAAAGAACGTACTGATTCAGAAAAAAAGCTGCTTTTAAATAGATTAAAAAGAATAGAAGGCCAGATAAGGGGAATATATGGTATGGTTGAGGATGATGCATATTGTATAGATATTCTTAATCAGTCGTTAGCAGCTAATGCTGCATTGACAGCATTTGATAAAGCATTGTTGTCTAATCACATAAAGACATGTGTGGTTGAAGATATTAAAAATGGTGATGATGAAGTCGTAGATGAACTTGTCATGACACTGCAGAAGTTTATGAAGTAAGTTTTTTGTTTTATCAATGAAAAGAAGAGACTTATGAGCTTACAAATATATAGGATACCTGGGTAAAAAGGTCTAAGCTCATAGGTGTGCGAGTACGTAGCACGAAACAATCTGTAGGTATCAAAGTCGTGGGATTTTGCCCCAGACATCATATATAATGCAATGTCAGGAAAAGAATAAAAGGAATAAGGAAAAGAGGTATGAATATGGGAACAGCGGTTATATTAGTAGTACTTGTTATTATAGTTGTATTTGCAGTCAGAAGTGGTATTAAACATGGTAAAGGTGAAGGCGGCTGCTGTGGTGGTGGTAGTTCGGTAAAAAGAAGAGAAAAAAGTGCTTACTGGTGATATTATTGCTACTAAAATAGTAAGTATTGAAGGAATGCATTGTGAAAACTGCAAAAATAGTATCGAACATCAGATAAACAGAATAGATGGAGCATCATGCGAGGTTAATCTAAAAAAGAAAACAGCTGTCATAAAGCTGGATAAGTCTGTTGATGATGATACTATAAGAAGAACTATAGAAAGACTTGATTTTAAGGTTTTGGATATAAAGAATGCATAATATATTTAATCCATGTTTATAAATTAAGTAAGAAGTCAGAAAGGATAATAAATATGCAACAGTATAATGTAACAGGAATGACGTGTGCAGCCTGTCGCAAGGGTTGAAAAGGCTGTGGCAAAGGTAGATGGTGTCACAAGCTGTTCAGTAAGTCTTCTTACGAATTCTATGGGAGTAGAAGGAACGGCTATGGCACAGGATATAATAAAAGCAGTAGAGGATGCAGGATATGGAGCATCTGAAAGGAATGAAGGAGCAAAGTCTTTTAACGGACATAGTGGAAATTCAGTTATATCAGGTCTTGAAGAATCTCTTAAGGATACAACAACTCCGTTATTAGCTAAAAGACTTGTGTCATCTTTAGTATTTCTGCTGATACTTATGTATTTTAGCATGGGACATATGATGTGGGGATGGCCGCTTCCTAAAGTGCTTGAAGATAATCATGTGGCTATGGGACTTATCCAGATGTTACTTACGATTATTATTATGGTAATCAATCAGCACTTTTTTATAAGTGGTATTAAAAGTGCTCTTCATGGTTCACCAAACATGGATACGCTTGTTGCACTAGGCTCTGGCGCAGCATTTTTATACAGTACATATGCGCTTTTTGCCATGACAGATGCACAGCTGCATATGGATATGGATAAGGTCATGCACTATATGCATGAGTTTTATTTTGAATCAGCAGCTATGATTCTTACGCTGATTACCATAGGCAAGATGCTTGAGGCACATTCAAAGGGAAAAACAACGGATGCACTTAAGAGCCTTATGAAGCTTGCAGCAACAACGGCAACTATAATTATAGATGGAGAAGAAAAACAGGTTCCTGTGGAACAGGTATCAAAGGGTGATATATTTGTAGTTAAACCGGGTGAGAATATACCAGTAGATGGAGAAATCATAGAAGGAAGCAGTGCGGTTAATGAATCAGCACTTACAGGTGAGAGTATACCAGTAGATAAAACCGCTGGAGATACAATATCCGCAGCAACGCTTAACACATCAGGATATCTTAAGTGCAAGGCAACAAGAGTTGGGGAGGATACAACTCTTTCGCAGATAATCCAGATGGTCAGTGATGCAGCAGCAACAAAGGCACCTATAGCAAAGATAGCCGATAAGGTTTCAGGCGTATTCGTGCCTGCTGTTATAGCTATTGCATTTGTAACTATAATTATCTGGCTTATAGCAGGACAAAGCATAGGCTTTGCGCTTGCAAGGGGAATATCAGTGCTTGTAATAAGCTGTCCTTGTGCACTCGGACTTGCAACACCAGTAGCTATTATGGTAGGAAATGGTGTAGGTGCAAAGAATGGAATTATGTTTAAGACTGCTATATCGCTTGAACAGACAGGAAAGATGCAGATAGCTGCACTTGATAAGACTGGTACTATAACAGCTGGTGAACCGGTTGTTACAGATGTAATACCGGATTCAGGAATAAGTACACATAAGCTTGTATCTATAGCTAAAATGCTTGAAGCAAGAAGTGAGCATCCACTCGCAAAGGCAATAGTCAATTATGATATGAAGCAGATGGAAAACGACAATAATACAGTTGATTATGATTCAATACTCACGATAACTGAATCAAAGGCAGTTGCCGGAAATGGGCTTTCTGGACAGGCAGTCTGCAATGCTGATATACCTAAAGAGAATGTTAAGGCATCAGACAGACTTGAACTTTATGGCGGTAATGCCAGATATGTAAGCCAGATAATTGATATACCATCAGATATGATAAAGATATCTGAGCAGTTATCAGATGATGGAAAGACACCGATGTTTTTTGCAACGGATAAAGAATTCTTAGGAATCGCTGTTGCTGATACGATAAAGGAAGATAGTCCAGAAGCTATAAAGCAGCTTAAGGATATGGGACTTTATGTAGTAATGATAACAGGAGATAACGAAAAAAGTGCCAATGCCATTGGAAAAATAGCAGGAGTTGATGAGGTCGTTGCAGGAGTTCTTCCAGATGGAAAGGAAAAGGAGATACGAAGACTTAAAAAGTATGGCAGGGTTATAATGGTAGGTGATGGTATCAATGATGCGCCGGCTTTAACAACAGCTGATATAGGAATAGCTATCGGTGCCGGTACAGATGTTGCTATTGATGCAGCAGATGTAGTGCTTATGAAGAGCAGGTTAAGTGATGTAGCAGCAGCTATCAGGCTTAGTCATAGAACCATAAGAAATATACATGAGAATCTGTTCTGGGCATTTATATATAATATTATAGGAATACCACTTGCGGCAGGAGCGTGGATACATCTTCTTGGATGGCAGATGAATCCTATGTTTGGTGCAGCGGCCATGAGTCTTTCAAGCTTCTGTGTAGTAACGAATGCGCTAAGGCTTAATCTTGTTAAGGTATATGATACTTCAAGAGATTCAAGGTATAAAAAAACTGCACATAGAAAAGGACTTATAGTTAATAACACCGGTGTAAAAAACACAGGTGTTTATGCCGGAGACGGCAATAAAGATAATATATCTTATAAAAATGATGAAGAAAAGAAAGAGGTAACTATTATGACAAAGACAATGAATATTGAAGGAATGATGTGTGGACATTGCGAGGCAAGAGTAAAAAAGGCGTTAGAAGCAGTAAGCGGAGTAAGCGAAGCAGTAGTAAGCCATGAAAATGGTACAGCAGTTGTTACACTTACACAGGAGGTCTCAGATGATGTGCTTAAGAAGGCAGTAGAAGACCAGGATTATAAGGTTACGGGAATTACAGCCTGAAATTAAATGGTTGTTTAGCAAACATTCTTAACGTACGGACGACAGCATATATGAGAAAAGCAGGTGTGCATACATCAACGATGCCAGAAGCTTCAATTGGATATTTCTAAGACTTTTCATATACGTAATGGTAGTTTACGCTACCGTTCGATACGGGACATCCATGTCCCATATCTCACTTCCACAGACATCCGTGTCTGTGGATAGCTGGGTAGTTAAGGAAAAAGTCTAAGAACTATCACAATTGAACTTCAAGTGCATCTTATGATGTTTGTACACCTGCTTTTCTCATATATGCTGTCTGACTTTGGCTTAATTTACAAAAAATGAATGTGTGGCTAAATCAAAGGGGAGAAGCATGAGGGGCGGAATTGTGCGTAAAGCGCACAATTCCGCCCTGTTTCGTCACCTTGATTTAATTGAAGCTTCTGGCATTGAACATAGTGTGCAGGACTGCCTATAGCTTATATTTGTCGTCCGTTCGCCAACTAATGAAATTTAATTAAACTGGAAAATTAATTAAATTGTTAATTAAACAACAATAACTACTTACATCTTTTGACAAATATGTTATACTATGTACGAATATGCTGATGATACAATAAGTGTAATTAGTAAAAAGATACCAATGGTAAAAAAATACCAATGGTAAAAATACCATTAGTAAAGACATACAATCAGGAGGAATGTAAACATGTTATCTACAGATGCTAACATATTAAAAGATAAAGCACGAAATATTATATCAAGTTGCTAAGCTTGCTTACGCAGGAGAGCTTGAGGAAAAGAAGGAAGAACTTCCATACGAACTTCTTCCTGGACCACAGGCTAAGTATAGATGCTGCGTATATAAGGAAAGAGAAGTTGTAAGACAAAGAATCAGACTTGTTGAGGGTAAATGTCCATCAGAAACACCTAAGACAGGAAAGGATAATGTAGTACAAGTTATAGAGGCAGCTTGTGCGGACTGTCCACTTTCACATTATATCGTAACAGATAACTGCAGAAAGTGCATGGCTAAGGCATGTCAGCAGGCATGTAAGTTTGGCGCTGTATCTATGGGAAGAGACAGGGCTTATATAGATCCCGATAAGTGTAAGGAGTGTGGTCAGTGTGCCAAGGCCTGTCCATATAATGCTATAGCAGACCTTATAAGACCATGTAAAAAGATATGTCCTGTTGGAGCGATCACCATGGATGAGAATGGTATTTGTGAAATAGATGACAGCAAATGTATAAAGTGCGGACAGTGTATACATGCCTGTCCATTTGGTGCTATAGGCTCTAAGACAGATATAGTAGATGTTATAAAGGATATGAGAGCTGGTAAGAGAGTTGTGGCTATGGTTGCTCCTGCAATCGAAGGCTCATTCGGTGTTGATATTACTATGGACAGCATAAGAACAGCATGTAAGAAGATTGGGTTTGAAGATATGTATGAGGTTGCCATTGGTGGCGATCTTACTGCTGGTTCGGAAGCTAAGGAATGGCTTGAAGCTAACAGGGAAGGCAAAAAGATGACTACATCATGTTGTCCTGCATTTGTTAATATGATTAAGAAGCATTTTCCAGAACTTACAGATAATATATCAACAACAGTTTCACCTATGTGTGCAGTTTCAAGAATGTTAAAGGCAAAGGATCCAGAGATTGTTACAGTATTCATAGGTCCATGTATTGCAAAAAAGGATGAAAGAAGAGATACATCTATAAAAGGTAATGCAGATTACGTACTCACAGTAGGAGAGTTCAGAGCAATGCTAAGGGCAAAGCATGTTAAGATAGAGCCTGAGGCTAATGCAAATCAGCAGGCAAGTGTATATGGTAAAAGATTTGGTAATGGTGGTGGAGTAACAGCTGCTGTTATAGAATGTATGAAAGAGCTTGGAGAAGATCCATCAAAGTTTACTATAGAAAAATGTGCCGGAGGTATGGAGTGTAAAAAAACACTTACATTACTTAAGATGGGCAGACTCCCAGCTGATTTTGTAGAGGGTATGGCATGTGAAGGCGGATGTGTTGGTGGACCAAGCCATCATCGTTCCAATAAGAATGAGGCACTGGTAGCTAAGGACAGGGATAAGCTTTTATCTGAGGCAGATTCAAGGGGTGTTTATGAGAACCTTAAGAATTATGAAACAGATGGATTTTCTATGCATAAATGTTAGAATTACTTTTCAGACAGTAAAGGAAATAGTGAATATGAGATATGATGGAATAAAAAAGATCCATGATGGAAAGTTTATAAGCAGATATGATATTACATACACAACTGAGGAAAATAAAACAAAGGTATATGAAATAATAAGCCGTAATAAGAATATAACATCCATAGCAGATCTTAAGAATCCATCACCGATGGTGTAGTTATAGTTGTGACTGATACAAAGGGTGAGAAGCTTCTTCTTAACAAAGAATATAGAATGGCAGTAGGAGATTATGTTTATAATTTCCCTGCCGGACTTATTGATGCTGGTGAAACAGCTGAGGTTGCAGCAGCAAGGGAGCTGAAGGAAGAAACAGGACTTGAGCTTGTAAGCATAAAGGATACACTTTTCGACAGTTATAGTGCTATAGGTTTTTCTAATGAGACTAACAGGGTTGTTATTGGTAGGGCTGATGGAACGTTTTCAAAGAGTACATCTGCTGTAGAAGAGATATCAGCTGCGTGGTATACAAAGGCAGAGATAAGGGAGCTTCTTAAGAATAACAGGTTTGCAGCAAGAACGCAGGCGTTTTGTTATATGTGGGCGAAGAATGGAGATTAAACCATATGAAAAAAGTAAAAAAGACAGCGCTGATAAGTATTTTGTTTACAACATTTGCCAGCATGTTTCTTATGATATCAGGATGTGGTAAAAAGTATCAGGAGATAGCACTGTACAAGTATATAGAAAATACTGATGGAACATTGACGATTACTGAGCTTACAGATAAAGGCAGATCAGAATATGAGCTTACTGTACCGGCCATGCTTGATGGTAAAAAGGTTTTAGCTATAGGAGATGGAGCCTTTAGGGATGATACATTTATAAAGAAGGTTGTTATAGAAGACGGAATAGAGAGCATAGGTTCTAATGCTTTTTTATCATGCTATAATCTTGCAGATATAGATATACCTGAGTCAGTTACAGATATAGGAATGCATGCATTTACACAGACAGCATGGCATGAAACACAGCTGGAATCTTCAAAGGATATTGTCATAAACAGCATATTATGTGAGGCGGATTCTCAGCAGGAGAGCTATACTATAAGAGATGGAGTTGTAACAATATCGCCAGGAGTGTTTTATAATAATACTGTATTAAAAAAGTGGATTTTCCATCATCTTTAAAGAAAATCGGAGCCAATGCATTTGCAGGCTGTAAGAATCTTACAGAGGCAGTGCTTCCGGATGGACTTGAAACTATAGGTTATGGAGTTTTTTGCTGACAGCGGTATTAAAGAGATAAATGTTCCAAAAAGTGTCAAAAGTATAGGACAGGATGCATTTTTAGGAATAGATAAAGTGAATATGAACAGATAAGCCGCATTATTGTTTAAAGTATCTGAAAAAATGTAACAAAAAGTTATAAAGCTGATAAAAAGATGCCGGGGGTTTGTGCCCCCGGTGTTTATTTAAGGAAATCTTTTCTCATTGGGTTGAATACATCAACAAGTATACCATCTTCAAGTGCAGTAACGCCATGTTCTACATTAGATGGCATATATACACTGTCTCCCTGATTGACAATTTTAGTTTCGCCACCAATCGTGAATTCAAAGCTGCCTTTAGCAATATATGTTATCTGAAGGTGCTCATGCTTATGAAAATTCCCTTTTGATCCCTTTTTAAAAAGAAATTTCACACATCATAAGATCATCTGAATAGCAAAGTATTTTTCTGGTAACTCCTGGTTCACAATCAGTTGGAATTACATCTTTATTGTATTTAAACATACATAGCCTCCTGTTTCGTTTTTTTTAATTATAGTTATATGCTGGTATGTTTGCAATATAATAATTTGTAGTGATTGTCATATTATAAAGATTTTTTGATATATTTTATGGAATATTTATTGTATAGAATATTTTTATCAGTATTCTAATTGAGGTTTAAATATGGTATTATATATATAATAGTAACTTACAGATTAATATTGATGATACATTAGGGAATTGGGTGAATATTATGAATAAGTACAGAGGCAGGTACGGGGCTGTTATATTAGGACTTATGTCAGCTATAATGATAAGTGCGTGTCATGCTGTGGGGAGTAAAGGAAAATATAATGATATCGAAGATACTGGTATATATAATACAGCACAGTCACATGAAACAGAAAATAACGATATGATTATGGAGACAGATTCTGAATCATATGATTATGAAGGGGATAGCACACATAATGAAAATGAATCACAGCAATCCGCAGGTGGACAAACAGCAACAGAATATACGGCGCCAGAACATATGGATGGTAAGGAATATAACAATACACATAAAAGCATTGAAAGCAGTATGTCTTCAAAAGCTGCTGTCACAACCAGAACAAGTGAAAACAGTCAGAGTGCTTCTAGTGTAGATAATAATGCCACTAAAGCTTATTTAGTCAGGACAGAGGTAAGAAAAGTGGTCAATTCATATGAAAAAATTAAATATGGTGCCACACGTAAGAATATCACAGAATATACATATGAAATATATAGTGATGACAGCAGGAAAGAAGTTGCACATGCCAGCAGTGTTGTGATAGACCGTTCAACTTATAGTGCAACAGATGATATATTAAAGGAAGAAGCAGAGTATAATTCTGTCAGCTATGCCGACCTATGGAATGAAATTCTTCAATGTGTTAACCGTTTCCGCGCAGACAATAACATAGCAGCTATAGTTCTTGATAATGATTTGTGTAAGGCGGCATGTATGAGAGCTGTAGAGATAGATTATTCTGCGTATTTTAGTCATATAAGACCAGATGGCAGAAGTGCCTTCACAGCATTGGATTATTATGGCTGTGTGACAGGATTCAGAGGTGAGAATCTTGCAGGAGGGCAAAGAACACCAGAGCTTGTTGTTAAAGCATGGGAGGTATGGGCTCTTGAAATGACAGATTGAATAAGTATCATAAGATAAGCAGGAAACAGGGAAATGAAAAAGAGTATGAGAATATTATGTATTATATTTGCAATTGTATGCTTTGCATATTATATACGATGCGCAGCGTACGCAGGTGTTAAGTCATCTTTTATATGGATATGGCTGGTGGGTACAGCAGCTTTTTGTATATTGTATATATTGGGGCTGCTAGAAGACAGACATATATATACTCTTCCACGCATGGTTAAATATATATCACTTGTTATTATATGTTTTGGCACAGCACTATTTATAACATTAGAGATGTGTATAACATTTTGCATGAAGAAGAAGCCAGAGGATAACTGCGATTATATAATAGTACTTGGATGTCAGATAAGAGGAGACAGAATAACAAAGTCATTAAAAACAGACTTGATGCAGCATATGATTATGCATGCACAACCAGGATACAAGAATTATCGTATCTGGCGGACAGGGAAAAGGTGAGAATAAAACAGAAGCCCTTGCCATGTATGAATATCTGTGCAGCAGGGGAATATCATCAGAACGCATAGTTATGGAAGATAAATCAACAGATACCAATGAAAATATGCTTTATTCTGTCAGGCATATAGATGATTGTAATGCAAAAGTTGGTATAGTTACGAATGATTTTCACATATTCCGTGCAAAGCTTCTGGCACGTGGAAAAGGACTTAACAATATATGCGGTATTCCAGCTCCAAGTGATGAAGTGCTTTTTGTAAACTATATGGTAAGAGAAGCTGTC
>VOFC01000023.1_pt1 | contig 56001 bp, 64 predicted proteins | sample 5384161 | NCBI WGS metagenome assembly VOFC01 (sample SAMN12384722, study PRJNA508395) | human gut metagenome | isolation source: healthy gut B | host: Homo sapiens | reverse complement strand
AACCTTATTCCCGGTACCGAGAGACTGGCGTACATTTTTTCTGAAAAGCGTCCCATCCTTGATGCCGGGAATCTTTATACACTCCTTCAATGGAATGGCTGCGATAACAGCTCTGGTTGCACCAATCTGCATCTCCATATATTTCCCTTGTTCAATGGAAAACTCATAATTGATATATGGACGATTTCGATTCAGTGCCTCATCATATCGAGCTTGAAGAGTTTCATTGTCAACAAGCACAAGATTCGCGCTCAAAGTTTCGCTCTCCGCAAGTTCTGTCTGAAAAGCAGCCAAATCAGACTTAGCAGAATCTGTCAAACCGGATGTGGTAATCAGTTCAAAACAAACCTCATAGTCGTCCTCTAAGGCTGTAGCAATTTCACTGATTTTTGCCTGCAGCTTCTCATTAGCCGCCTCCTGCAGCTTTGCAAGATTCTTAATTTGAATCCACGACGATGTTACCTCACGAAGAGGTTCTGCATCCACAGTGTCGCCTTTGTAAAACTTTCCCTGAATAATGTATATTGTCGAAGACTGGTCATCGATATAGACCGCATCAATCTGCTTGTCTCCGGCTCCATCGGTAATGCAGGCTTTGGCCTCAAAGGTATCAAGGTTATGGATATTACGAAGATACCAAGCGATAAACCGCTGTCCATCATTGGGATAGTTCTTCACATAATATTCTTGTGCTATGTCATTCTTTATTTTCTCGTACATAATATTCCTCCGATTTATTGTCTATGTGAGAACGTCACTCATCCTGATATTCTGCCAAAGCATCCGTATCGATTGCCTTAATTTCAAACGCTTTCCTCGTTGACACACAGAAGTTATACTCAATCATCAGATTTGCAAGTCTCTCACCATCAATCAGAATAATGTGATGCGTATTTGCGTTTTTGTTGTGCGCATTAAGTTCAAAGGAATATTCAACCTGATTTTCAACCGGTGCGGCATTCCGCATAAACTGCGTGTAATACCTTGCCCCTTGATATTTCGATTGATAGCTATATCCCTTCGAGAAAACGACACAGCACTCATCCATGTGCGAGAGAGCATATTCTGACAGCGTAGCATTCCCGGACTGATCTCTCGCTATGTATTTCTCGTTATCGAGAACGAGATGACGATCTGCAAAAATAAACTGTCCGCTGTCAATCAGCTTCTTAAACTCACGATCAAAGCAGTACGCTTTAAACAGATCGGCATAGGGAATAGTGAACGTCTATCATCTGACAGAGGAACATCTTCGATAACCTGTAGTTTCATATCGCTGGCTATTGTCTCGATTGGAACCCTCATAGGTTTTTCCAACGCTTCAGGACAATACCTTGTTAGGAACTTCTCCGCCTCGTCTTCAAACTGTTCGCGGGAAATAATAGGTACTAGCTCTCCGGACAGGCGGTCATTATCAGATTCCTCTTGCGGCTCACAATTACCAACAGACATGATCCGAAACCCGCTCATATCGATGCCAAGAGTAACCTGACAATGGATCTTAAGCCAGCGCTCATTAAAATATCCCTTGCGAGATGCGGATGGCATTTCGACATCGCATGATGCAATTACATCGAAAGCAATCACGCCATCCTCAAGCTGCTCAATATGGATAACATTCTCGATTTCCATATCAATGACCGATAGTCTTTTCGTGTCACCAGAATGATCCTCTTGAATATAAGCTATGGCCGCATCCCGGATGTCGTCATAACGAGATTGGTCGATCAGTTTCTGCAGTGGGCTTTCATCCTGCGCTTCATAGTAGTCCAGTCTGCTGTCGTTGAGCTCTTTACGTATTTCACGCCAATTAGGCATGTGCCTATCCATGTGTGCGATGAATGTAGCATCATGCTTTCTTGTGATTAAATGTGTAAGCTCATGCAAAACAATATAATCAAGGCAGGCATACGGTTTCTGGGCGAGCTGCAGGTTGAACCACAGCTTCTTTTTATCTGTGCTGCAGGCACCCCATTTTGTGACCATATATTTCGTTTGCCAAGAATCACATTTAAGGCCTGTCTGTGCTTCCCACTTGGGCAGGCGCTTTTCTATTTCTTCTTTTAGAATCTTTCGATATTCCTCTTTGACATAAGCGTCTCGCTGTTTCACGGTACTCTTGGCGCTCATGGATAGAACAATATTTTGATTCTGAATCTCGAAGCTGTTCTTTTGATTGTCAGACTTAAAGACAAGGAAGTACTGCTTTCCCCATATATACATCGTCTCACCGGAAACATACTGACGCCTCGATGCCCTTGGCTGTTCCTGAAACTGCGCAATAGCCCTCTTGATAAAGCCCAGCTGAGTTCTGGCATAAGCCTCTATAGCTTTATCGTCCACGGATAAAGACGCAGAAATTACCACATGTCCACCCGGCGGCTTCACCTGAAGGTACATATTTTTTATATTCTTTTTTTGCACATCAATCGGAATCCCGGAAATGACAATGCGCATTAATACTCCTCCTGCTTCTCAATGATCTTATAGATGCGCTCCACCTCGGAATCATCACCCAGAATCTCAAAGAGAGCCTTTTTTTCTTCTTCTGACAACAACCTGATTATCCCTGAAACCAGACAGTGCCTGCTTTTTCACAGCCTTGTGAATGCGAAGAGCAAGTTTCTCGTCCTCGCCAGTGTTGTCATAAATGGCCATGAGCGCTTTGCTCTTACGGATGCTTTCCGGATATTTATCGTTATCCTCCGGGCAATCAACGTCCTTAGCCAGCTTTATATATTTCTCAAGCATCTCAGCATAGTCAAGAACTCCCTGCTTACGCTCTTCAATGAGCTTATCAAGGATTTCTGACATTTTTGCGTAATAGCGTGGATTGACAGTGACCTTTTCGATAACCTTCTTACGGATGTTATTCTCGATTGCCTCTGCCGCACCTTCCTTGTGGCCGCTATCGCCTTCACCGGTAAGCATCTCACCCTGCTTTGCTACAAAATCCAATAGGGTAAGATCATCAAAATCACCGATCTTTTCTGCGTCCGCTGCCGTGATGTAGTTATCGATCATCTTTCTCATATCAGGCTCATAGGCCTTCAAATCGAGAAAGTCTCCACTGGCCGTACCGATAGTTTTCTTCAACTCAATGTAGAAAGTGACCTTCTTATCATATTCATTCAATTTGCCAGATGAGATGTCATCAATCAGATATGGTTTCGCTTCCGCGAAAGCTCTGACAAGACTGCTCACCAAACGATAGAGTTTTTTCTCTTAGGCGTGCGTAAATCTCGTCGCTCTCCTCCGACTGACCAGAAACACCACAGAAATAATGGATGTACTGGATTTCCCCACGAGGTTCCTCGATGCCTTCGCAGAGTTCTTCGACGGCATCATACACTTCCTCAAAATAGGATACCGTAGCATCATGGCGATCCTTAACAAGTCCTTTTACATCCTCCGGATCATATCCTTCAAAAGCGCCGGAAGTATAGTCCTTCATTGCAGTCTGGAGTTGTCCAAACAGCTGCTTGTAATCCACGATATAGCCGAAGTCTTTACTATCATCATCAAGGCGGTTGACGCGGCAAATCGCCTGAAACAAGCCGTGATCCTGCATCCTCTTGTCAATGTATAGATACGTGCAAGGAGGTGCGTCAAACCCGGTGAGAAGCTTGTCCACGACAATGAGGAGCTTCATATTCGCGGGCTCCTCTACGAATTTGCGCTTTGCCTCCTTTTCAAATTCCTCCACCTTAGCCTGAACCGATCCTGCATTCGGAAGGTCAGACGGATCAAGCCCCAGCATCTTCAAATACGTCTCATATTTGAGGAAGGTTTCAGTATCATCCTCATCGCTGACAGTATCAGTGCGCAGTTCGCCCTTGTTCGGTGTATAGGAAGATATGATGGCACACTTCTTAAAGCCCATCTGTTGGAAGATTTCATAATACTTACAAGCCGTAGGAATACCATCAGCTACAAGAATCGCATTACCGTTTCCCTCCATCAGTCGCGGTTTCATATTAAAGTCCTGAATGATATCCCATGCAACCTTTTCCAGACGAGAGCGGGAGCTATATACCTTCTGCATCGTGCCCCACTTCTCCTTGAGCTTTGCTTTAGCACGAGAAGAGAGGCCTCTGGTCTTTACATCAAACCACTGGTCAACACGATCCTGCGAAGATAAATCCTGTGGAACATCACGATATTCATAACGCAAATCCAGCACGACGCCATCGGCAACGCCTTCGTTATATTTGTAAGCATGGATGTATGTACCGAAAACTTCGATACTGATCTTTTTATCCTTTTTTAGCAACGGAGTACCCGTAAAACCGATAAATACAGCATTCGGCATGATAGTCTTCATCGCCGTATGGAGCTTACCGGACTGCGTTCTGTGGCATTCGTCTACAAATACCACGAGATTTCCCTTTGCCTCGAAATCAGCAGGGAGGGAGGCTTTCAGTTCTTCAATATACTTATCGTAGTCATTCTCTGTCGCTTCACCGCCACGACGGCCAAACTTATGAACCAGAGAGCAAATTAGCGAATCATCATATACATTCAGGCGATTCAGCAAGTCCTTCCCGCTCTTGGTACGAGCAATATTTTCATCCACGCCAGTGAATGTTTTTTCTATCTGCTCATCAAGCTCATCTCTGTCTGTCACAATAAGGACACGGGCATTAAGTTCCGCCCAATGTGTCAGAATCCACTTGGCGAGCCATACCATTGTCAGCGTTTTGCCTGAACCCTGTGTATGCCAAAGAATACCACCCAGCGGTTTATCCTGATCTCTGTTCGGATTGTGAAGCTCCGTCCTCAGATTATTAAGCCTCTGCTGAGTGCGCTTGATGCCAAAATACTGATTGTACCGGCACACCTTTTTGATGCCTTTATCGAAGACAACAAAATTCATAATAAGGTCGATAAAACGTTCCTTATCGAACATGGCATATATCTGTTTCAGGAGTTTATTCTCTATGCCTTCGCAGGTTTTACTGATACGGACATCTACCGGATCACGCTCTTCCTCATGTTCTTTGAATCCGTCATCCTTCCACTCCATATAAAACTTCTCTCCGGTCAGAAGCGTGCCATAGCGCAGGCCTTCCGACTCGTTTCCGGCCATACAGAACTGCATGGTAGTAAAGAAGCCTCGAATAAAGGAGTCCTTCTGATTTGTGAGATTCTGGCGGATGCCTTCAGACACGGAGATGCTGCTTCGTTTTAATTCGATAACGGCCACAGCAATACCATTCAAATAGATGACAAGATCCGGCCTCTTCTCCTGCTGCTCAACAACAGTTACTTCCTCAGCGACTGCAAAGTCATTATTTAGCGGATTGGCCTCGTCGATAAGTTCAACTGTCACCGGAGGCTTCTCCGGGCTCTCACTGACCGGAATGCCGTACTTCAACCGCGAATACACTGTCTTATTGGCATCATAGACCCCACGAGAAAGATTTCCTGCTTCCTGCTGAAGCTGCATAACGGCAGCATCAATCAGCTTGTCTGCATAGCCCTTCAGTCGAAGGTACTGGCGCAGACGATCTTCATTGATGTTCTTATTTTGATAATCTGACAGGTTACCAATATACTGATAGCCCAAGATCTCCGGATCTTTAAAGAAACGGATCACTCTTTCCTGTGTTTTAATTTCGGCATCGCCAATACTCATCTGACAGGCACCTCCTTACACTAATCTGACCTTGCCGGTCAGCAATTCTTCCATCATGCCTTGCTTAATAGCTTTATATTTCAAGCATTTCTTTTCCAAGGATAGTATGTCGCCTTCCATATCTGCCAATGTTTGAGCTATTTCAACCTGATCCTCATACGGAGGCAGCTCGATTTCTGTTTGGCTAAAATAATCTTTGGAAAGGTTAAATCTCGTAGCTCCTTGAGCCAATACTCGCATAATTTTTTCTTCCTTCTTGACTGTTAAAATAGTAGGAGAAAAACAGCGCATATACTTTCTTTGTCTTTAACCGAAACCCGAAGCAGAAGCTGTTTAGATAAGTATTTCTTATAGAGTCCATCAATACGGCGCACATTCCGACTTCTTCCGGCGTTTCTGACGAGGTATTAAAAAACAAATCTCCCTTTAACACTTCATTCTGATACTCATCTTCATTTACTTGCACAGATTCAAGTTTCGATATATCTATGACCGTGTTGTTTAAGACGTTGAGAAATGTAATATATCTTGCATTCCCTTTGCCGAAATCATCTTTCTGCTTTCCAGTTAGTCCACTATAGAAGTCTCCAATATCCCCGATCACATATTTCTCCCATAAAGAATCTGATATACGTATTTTTCCAGAGAGCAAACTTTGCATTGTCCCAGTAAAAATGTTTTGTTTTTTTTTATGAGTTTTTCAAGGTCATAAATGAGTGCCTCGATATCACTTATTGCTTTGACAATAAATTTCTGTTCTTCAATGGACGGTCTTGGAATACGGATTTCCAGCAAACGCTCCTTCGATATGTTTTTCATACTGTTGCTTGTGCCTGTAGCAACAGCATGTATAGCATTTTTATACCTATACTGATTCAATAAGTAATTTAGCCAGCGAAAGTCATACTTCTCCGGCTTGCTATTTATCACTTGCCATAACCTATCTGGCAAAAAAAATAACCTTTGGCGTCTTCAGCTACATACCCGCACGCACCTACTAATTGTGGAGTATTCATCCTGCTTATGATGATGCTTCCTTTTTTTACCGGACATTTAAGACGCGCATACTCCTTTTTGACTACAGGCTTAGCCTCATCTATGTTGATAAGTCCATCGGAAATTGCAGATGTCTTCAAAACAAAAGAAATCTGCATTTTGCCTTTCATCTGAATTTACACTTACTCCAGCTTCAAGGTTCTGAAAAGCGTCTGATAGTGAGGTCACATCCCATTCCTCTAGAATAGATCCAATTTCTGTTTCTTTATATTTGCTTACCATTCGAATCCCATCCTTTCCAGATGAGACTTTACCTTTGCCTCATTCTCAGTTGTATCTTTATCAAGCTCCGGAAGTGTATCTTCATAACGATCCGCAAGTTCAATTATCCTATTTGTCAGGTGATGAGAAATCGCGGCGTACAAATCAGCAATACCAAAGAAGATACTGTCAAACCACTTCTTGTTTACCAGCAGCTCCAGAATTTCTTCGTGTGTCAGGCTGTCGTATCTTGCTCTGCATTTTTCATCAAGCGCCTTGTTCAGGTCTTTGACAACCTTGTTGTAATCTGAAATCATGCCACACAGCTCCAATGCAGCTTTCAGCTGGTTAACATCATCCTGCAAACTTTCCGGTATGTTCTCCTCAGTCCGAATAACCAGCAAACGCAGCATAATGGATGATTTATTGACGGTACCCTTGTCAGTCAAAGCGCTCTTGCAGCGCGGATGGCCAACAAGATATGCCTGAAGGCGCTTTTTCTGCATAGGAAGTTGATCCATTAGGAGCTCCAGCTCTATCGTTTCCTCCGTCTCTACATACTGTGTGAGTTCCTCGATCTTAGCCTCTAAGTCCTTTGCCTTGACTTTTCCGTTCTCAGCCACATCGGCAAGAGCAGATTCTTCATCGGCGCTCTCAACCAGATCAGAAAGCTGGGATTCAGTTTCTGCGACAACATTCTCGGCTTCCTCTATGGCATTCTTCTCCTCACGGAAAAAGGTATCTATAACGATGGCCTTTGGAATCAATCTGCCTTCCCATCCGGTGACTTTCATCTCGCCTTTATTCTTACCTTGCGTGATCTCTTCCTCGATATTGTCCGTCACTCTGGCATTGGCATAGCCATCCGGTTCACTTATGATAAGCGACACGTCATCGTTCATGACCTCGTTCCAATAAGCCAGCAGTACTTGATACACGTCGTATTTATCAATCAGTGTCAAGTGTTCGAATTCAGCAAGGATATCCTCCGCAAGACTAATGATTAACTCTCTGGCGGATACATCTTCATCGAGGGAAGATAGCGCAGGATATTCTTTGGCTTTCCAAGCTGCAAAAGCCTCGTCGAGTTTCTCGCCATAATCTGAGAACTCGGCGTTTTTATATATCGTCTGACGGATGTTTTCGTGCTCCACATTCAGGCTGTAATACTTCTCGCTGATCGCCGTCAGCAGCTCAGATTTCAACGAAGGAAATACTTCCCAGTACTTGGAGAGGCCATCGATGTCAACCGCAGGGATACCTCCATGGATGTGCGCATAGATATCCTGAATGTCCTCCGGATCTGTGGAGTCAATATATCGGGTGATGTTCAGGTTATACCCATTCTTCTTTTTTCAATTTCATCATTGGGTATGAAACGCGCATACTTAGGATCGGTTGTTATCTGCTGATTGAATGTAGTAATGATTCTGTAGATATCGCGTTCACGCAGACGGTTTTTATTTCCGTCCTTAACGTACCCACGGCTGGCATCAATCATAAAGATGCCCTGTCGGTTTGCAGCGCCTTCTTTATCAATCACGAGCACGCAGGCGGCTATGCCGGTGCCGTAAAACAAGTTTGCCGGAAGGCTGATAATGCCCTTGATCCAGTGCTTCTTTATAATTGCTTCTCTAATAGTCGCTTCGGCATTTCCACGGAACAGAACACCATGAGGGAGAATAACCGCAGCTTTGCCATTTGATTTCAAAGCCTTAAGGATATGCATGAGCCAAGCATAGTCTCCGTTCTTTTTCCGGTGGCGTGTCCCCATAGCCCTCGAAGCGACCATATTCTTTACCGGCAATACCATCGCGCCAGTTCTTCATAGAGAAGGGCGGATTTGCCACTATGTAATCGAAACGTTCAAGTATGGAATTATCGGACTTATCAAGATACTGCGGATTTGAGAATGTGTTACCGCTCTTGATGGTAATCTCGGCCTTACGATGCAGGACGGCATTCATCTTCGCCAGACCAGCTGTCGTGCTTTCCTTTTCTTGGCCATATCCCATGATTGGGATAGGAGCTGCATCAATAGCTCGAATTAATAGGCTGCCACTTCCACATGCCGGATCGCATACCGTGGCGCTGGTGTCCGTGCAACGGCTGATTCCCACTACATTGGCGAGGATTCTGGAAACCTCTGCAGGTGTATAGAATTGTCCCTTGCTCTTTCCGCTTTCTGTAGCGAATTTGCGCATCAAATATTCGTAGGCATCTCCGATGATGTCATCACCTTCAGTCTTATTCCGGGAGAAGTCGAGTTCCGGGCGCTGGAAGATGGATATGAGATCGGTCAACTTATCAACCATTTCCTTACCGCTTCCCAGCTTCTTCTCATCATTAAAATGAGCAATATCAATAACACCCTTCAGGTCAGTATTCTCGTCAGCAAGGCGTGCTATGATTTTATCCATACCTTCGCCGATGTTTTTCTTTCCCTTCAGAGCAATAAAGTCATCAAAGGAGCAGCCCGTCCGTTTCTCCGGATCGGGATCTTTATCATGTGCCTTATCAAAGACCCTAATGTCTTCATAGGCTCCTTTATTCTTAAATTTATCCGTGACATACTTCATGAACAAAAGTGTCAGGATATAGTCCTTATACTCTGAGGAATCCATGCCTCCGCGAAGTTTGTCACAGCTCGCCCACAGCGATGCATATAATTGCGTTTTCTTGACAGCCATCTTTGTCTGCTCCTTGTCTAATGATTTTCTTCGATTTTCCCCTTGAATCAGTCAGCGCTTTTACCGCTCTTAACCCATTCATCGAGTTCGGAAATTTTAAACTTCCACTGTTTCCCGATTTTTTGAGCAGGCAAACCTTCTTTACCATTTCTGATCCAGCTGCGAAGAGTAACTGTTTTGATTCCTAAATATTCCGCAGCTTCATCTATGCTTATCCATTTGTCATTCATGATTTCTTCCATGCTCTCACCTCGTGATTTGAATCTGAATACAGCTCAATTATTTTAGTATACACCATAAATGTGAATTTTTCAATAGTTTGCTGTTATTTGTTGATATTATTTTTTATTTGTGCGTTCTTAAAATTCCCCACCGGACACAACTATGTCTGGTCTTTTTTATCCATTTTTCAATATAAAGTTCATCTTGGCCTTCTCATTTCTGCCTATCAGCACCGCAAAAACGGACATGCCTGTGTCTGAGGTTCCAATCCCGAAAAATGGCATACTTGCTTTAGCACGTGGGAGCCATCTGCGCAGGGTGTTTCCGGTTCCACGTGACTACCGATGACAATCAAATAGTCGCTGATTATATCAAGCGTCACATTCAGCTTCTGGATGATAAGTTTCTCGTCCTGGCTACCGATGAGATTAGACGGCATCTTGAAGATTACGCAGAACACGAGCCAAATCCGAATCTTTGGCATGGCCTTTTAGGTGCACTTGAGACAGAGCAGAGAGAGCGTGCCCATCATCAGGCAAGAAAAATTAGACCTTGCCCAACCTGTGGGAAGCCCTTGGAGGTCATGAGTATTACCGACAACCAGCATTCACCAGGCAGATTTGATGTAATTGCCCACTGCCCAAACTGCCATTCTGATTACGAGTGGTTCTGCGATAAGGACGGCGGTGTCTCAGATGTAAAGCAGTATTTCTTCGGGTAAGGCGAGTGTGTTTCGGCAGGGGACTTTGGGTATATTCCTTGTCTATAGCGGCTCAACCGTTGAACTATACGCCAACTTCCGTAAAGCGACCAAAAGGGCCGCACCTGCTCGTATGAACAGGTGCGGCCCTCTAATTTGACGGAAATTTAATTCAGTCTGAAATAGCAGGTGTTTTTACCTTTTCCTTCTTTTTTCAGTTCACCAACGGCGACTAACTTCCGCAAGGCTCCCTCTATGGAACTGTCGCTGAGCGTCGGGCAAAGCTCGCGGATGTCCTGCTTATTGAACCGCCCGATTCTATTCTTGCTTGCTCTGCGCACCATTTCCAGTGCAGGCAGCTTGGTTTCCACAAGTGCCGTACGATCTTCAAAGTCTTTATACGCGGCAAGGATCGTCCCCAGCAGGTACTTGATGAAAGGCACTACATCTTCGGTGCCTTCATGCCAGCCGGTTTGCGCCTGCGCAAGTGCGGCGTAATACAGATCCTTGTTTTTGGCGATTTTAGCTTCAAGGGAGATGTACTTGCCAACGTAAAAGCCGCTGCGATACAGAAGCAGCGTCGTGAGCAATCGACTCATTCTTCCGTTGCCGTCATTGAAGGGGTGGATGCACAGAAAATCATGGATGAAAACCGGAATTGCAATCAACGGCTCCAGTTCCATATTCCCAATCACACGGTTGTATTCTGCGTAGATCCTGTCCAACGCTTCCGGCGTTTCATAAGGGGCAAGCGGCGTGAACAGCGTTTCCACATGACCGCCCGGATAGGTGGCAGTGATATAATTCTGCACGCTTTTTGTGCGGCCCGCAAGCGGGTTATTCATGTGGCTGTAGAGGATTTTGTGAAGCTGCAGGATGTAGTTCTGCGTAATTGGTATCGCGTCAAAGCTCTCGTGAATGATACTCAGCACATCGCGGTATCCGGCAATTTCCTGCTCGTCACGGTTTCTCGGCGTGGTTTTCTCCTCGACGAGCTGCCGGATTCGGGTACTCGTAGTGACGATGCCCTCAATGGCATTCGATGCCTCGGTGCTCTGTATCTTGGCAATCTCCACGAGCTTTTCGAGTTCCTCCGGGCGCTGCTTCAAATACAGTTCTTGCTTTCCGGCTTCCTTGTATATGGCCGCAATCAGGCCAAGAACATCCGAGTCCCACTTCTGCTCCTTGATTGCGGAGTAATTGAAGGTTCTCATTCCCTCACCTCCCTTCGTTTTCCCTTAAATGATAATATAAAATAAGGGAATAGTCAATGGGCTGTGCCTTAAATCCCTTACTATTATGTCTGTATTAAGGGATTTATACTCAGGGAACAAGAAAAAGTACGACGGCGCTGGAACACCCGGAAACAGCGGAGATAAGAGCGTCAAAGAGTAAGTAAAACAAATTAAAAATCACTGAAAACCGCTATAAACCTGCTAAAAAGTCAAGTCCAAATTCAAAGAAAAAGTTATCGGCAGAAAAAGAGCATAGCAAAACAGAGGCGGCAAAACGGAACACTTGGCCGCCTCAAATAAAGTATTGGGGATCTCAGCTCATTCTATTGCCGGCAAGCTGCGGTAGAGCTCTGTGACCTTGCCATAATAGATTCGGAGGAACTTATTCAAGCCAGCCACCATAGCGAGTTTACCACTCTTCCCCTCGCCGCGTTTTTTTCTCAATGAATGTAAAAATCGGATCGTTTGCCGGCTTGTGCATCACATAGCTCTGCATGACTTCGTACCCGGTCTTACGCAGATAGCGATTTCCCCGCTTGGAGATATGCCGGTTATTCGCGCAGAATTTGCCGGACTGGTACGGCGGCGCATCGATGCCGGCGTATGCGATGAGAGCCCGCTTGCTGTGAAAGCGTCGGACATCTCCGATCTCCGCGATCAGGCGCGGAGCCAGCGTGTCCCCGATGCAGGGCATTTCGCGCACGAGAGAATATTCCGGCAGAGTCTTGGCGAGAGCTTGCATCTGTGTTAAAATAGCGTCACGGGACGCCTCCACTGTGTGGAGGACTCGTATCGCTTCCGTAATGACGATCTGCGTGGATGGTGCATTGGGAAGCACAGGGATACCGTTTTGAGCTGTGGCAAAGATGAGTGCTGCCATACGTTCGCAATTGCGGTATCCCTTTTTTTCCGCCCATTTGCAATAATCCTTCCGAAAGCGCGTTTCTCCCATTTCGAGGATAAGAGTGGTGTGACAATACCGCAGGACAAAGTCCGAAAGCTTGTGCCGCCCTGCATGGTCGCTCATGAGTTCCTGCATACCGGGCAAAACCTGGTCACAGAGGGCATTAAAATCGACCTTTGCTTTGATCAGGAGGGAGGTCATCTGGTAGTATTGCCGTGCCAGGAGCTGCAGCTCCCGATATGTATTTTCTGGCAGCTTGGTAGGTTGAAGTTCCTGCCAATAGGCCAGACCGTACAAAGCGATCTGCATGGCGTCGATTCGATCGGTCTTCACCTTGCGGATACTTTGTGAGCAAAACCGCTTCATCCGCAGCGAATTGACGACGGAGACGAATATTCCGTTCTCCAACAAAGCGGCCACCACCGGGCAATGGTAGCTGCCGGTGCTTTCCAAAACGACACGAACCTCTTCGCCGCTGCCGCGCAGCAGCGAAACCAGCTCCGACATCCCTTCCCTCGTGTGCTGAACTTCAAACGGAGTGTACACGATTTCTCCTCCCGGCTTCATTCCGCACACTGTACTTTTTCCTTTGGACACATCGATCCCGATACTGAGCATGGGCATTCCTTCTTTCCTGATAAAATATTGCAATGCTTCCGCACCGGCTTATTACGATTCAATTTGGTTCGTGACGCGCACGCGGCATAGCCGGAGCAACCTGCTCAATCGAATCTTTATAACAAGAGGGCGGAGGACTGTTTACAGCTCGAGCGCTTGGCTCATCAAAGAGACCGTCCATCCATTGCCCTCCCATTATAACAAAAATAAGCATAGCCTCCGAGGCTTCATATCCGCTTCGGGTGCTATGCTTATTTGCGGCGCAGAATTTGAGGTGTGTCGTGATGGTAATGAAATCGCGAACATCAGTTTTTTCCCCAACTTAGTTTTCACGATTTCGAGACTCTTCCGTTTCGACTCATCGGTTGCAAATCCCTTTACAACATCGTGCATTGTTTCTGAACTCCAGTAAATTTTTAGGTTTGTTTTGGCTCGAGTAATTGCTGTATAAAAGATACCATGGGTTATTTTCTCAGCATTATTACTTGGAATTATCACCTTGACAGAGTCATACTCAAGGCCTTGCGCCTTGTGAATTGAAACGGCATATGCAAGCTGAAACGGAACAACAGACTTGAGTCGTAAATTCTCGTCCAAATCCTCACCTTTTTTGCTCTCATCATACTCATATACTGCAAAACGAATTCGTGTTCCATTTTCTATAGACTCAATAAATTCAATGCCGTCTCTTTTACACATTAGTTCAGTCAATGGAATCTCAACATCAACTGTTCGCGGCGTTGACGATGGCCCCGCACTTGAGGCGCGTGATGTCCCCCTGCCAGAGGTAAAGGTCACCACTGACCGGCCGCAGATCGTCGAGGTCGGTAATGCCCTCGTCTGCCAGCTCTTGCTGCAAGTACTCGTCCTGCACGCGCAGAAACGCTTCGTCTGCCACTTTCGGCATACGGACATTCATCAGCGAGCGCAGCAGCTTGCGCTGCTCCCCCGCGTCCCGCGGCACGTTCAGGCTTTGGTATTCCGTTTTTTCGTTCAATAGCGACCGGATCAGGTACAGCCGCCGCTCCGCCTGCGTCATGTTTTGCTCCTTTCTCAGGGCGTTTTACTTATTGGGGAAGAAAAAGCTCACCGTCATGTCAAGATAGTTCATTCCGCTGTAATCAGGATACTGTTCCTGCACCTTGGCCTTCATCTCGTCGGCGCTTTCGCTCTCCAGCGCGATCTCCTTGAGGTTCGTCAGGTAGTCCACCTTGGTCTGCGCATCCTTCAGGTCTTCCGGCGTGTAATGCGCGGTCAGGACAAGGTCAAAGCCCTTGCGGATGTAGTAGTTGAGCTGGGAAATGATGCCGTCTGCATGCGGGCAGCCCGCCACGATGGAGTGGCAATCGTGGCCCATCATGTGCGTGTAAACACAGTTGATCTCCGGAATTTCAAGGTCGAACGCCTCGGCATTGGGCTTCACAACAAAGCGGATACCCGCAAGCTCGATCTCACCCTCCTCCAGCACGTAATCCACCTCGCAGATGGCGGGATCGAAGCTGTCGCCGAATGCGTTCTTGAAATTCGCGACCAGCCCTGCGCCGCCGCCCGTCGTGTTATAGGCGACGGAGGATTCGGTGCCGTAGGCGGGAACCTCCGGCAGGAAGGACGCGCCCGCCGCGTGATAGGCAACGAACTTCGCCTCGACCGTGACACCCTCGCTCTTAAGGAAATCAGTCAGCTCGCGAATATTGTCAAAAAAGCACGGCAGCTCGATCACGACGCCGCGGCCTTTCTTTGCCAGCACAAAGACCTCGTTGTCGATGAGGTCGCGGGTCTGATAGGCGTAAAGGGTGATGCCGTTTTTAGTATAGACGTCCACGCGGCCCTTGTCCAGCGCTACGGTACGGTCAGCAGTCTTGTTCATGATAAATATCTCCAAAATGTTTTGTACTCGAAAGGTTGTATTTTTCTTTCGTTGGCCTTATCATAGCGCCATAGAGAACTTTCGTAAAGTAAGCACAATATTGTGGCGTAGTTACCAAAAGAATACTATTGTATATTTTCAACACTTTTTTCACAGCTGATGGAGTGATACCATGATCGACAAAATGCTCATTCGTGGGGCAAAGGTCCACAATCTTAAAAATATCGACGTCGACATTCCGCTCGGTAAGATCGTCGGCATCGCGGGCGTGTCGGGCTCAGGAAAATCCTCACTGGCGCTCGGTGTGCTGTATGCCGAGGGCTCGCGTCGCTACCTCGAAGCGCTGTCCACCTACACGCGCCGCCGCATGACGCAGGCATCCAAAGCGAGCGTGGATGAGGTCCTGTATGTTCCCGCCGCGCTGGCGCTGCACCAGCGCCCCGGCGTGCCGGGCATCCGCAGCACATTCGGCACGGGCACAGAGCTTCTCAACAGCCTGCGTCTGATGTTCTCGCGTTTAGCCAGCCACCGCTGCCCGAACGGGCACTACGTCCCACCTTCCCTGCTCGTTGCGGCGGGCAAGGAGCTCGTCTGTCCCGAGTGCGGCGCGCATTTCTACGCGCCGTCCGCCGAGGAGCTGGCGTTCAACTCACAGGGTGCCTGCCCAAAGTGCAGCGGCACGGGCATCGTCCGCACCGTCGACTTAGACACACTCGTGCCCGACGATTCCCTGACCATCGACGGCGGCGCGGTCGCGCCGTGGAACAGCCTGATGTGGTCGCTGATGACCGACATCTGCCGCCAGATGGGCGTGCGCACGGACGTACCGTTCGCGACCTGACCAAAAGCGAAAAGGACATTGTCTTCCACGGCCCCGCGGAGAAGAAGCACATCTTCTACCACAACAAGAATTCCAACCAGGCGGGCGAGCTGGACTTCACCTACTTCAACGCCGTCTATACCGTCGAAAACGCACTCGCCAAGGTCAAGGACGAAAAGGGCATGAAGCGCGTCGAAAAATTTCTCAAGGAAGAGACCTGCCCCGAATGCCACGGCACGCGTCTCTCTTCTGCCGCCCGCGCGCCGAAGCTGCGCGGCATTTCGCTCGACGAGGCCTGCGCAATGACGCTCTCGGACCTTGTCGACTGGGTGCGCGGCGTACCGGAGAGTCTTCCTACGGAGATGCGCCCGATGGCCGAGAGCATCTGCGAGGCGTTTGAGAGCACGGCAAAGCGGCTCATCGACTTGGGCCTCGGCTACCTGACGCTCGACCGCTCGGCCTCTACCCTCTCCACCGGCGAGCGGCAGCGCATGCAGCTCGCCCGCGCCGTGCGCAACCGCACGACCGGTGTCCTCTATGTGCTCGACGAGCCGTCGATCGGTCTGCACCCGTCGAACATCGTGGGGCTTACCGGCGTGATGCACGATCTCGTCGCCGACGGCAACTCCGTCATCTTGGTCGACCACGACACACAGATTTTGAAGGAGGCCGACTGGATCGTCGAAATGGGCCCCGAAGCGGGCGCTAAGGGCGGCCATGTCATCGCCGAGGGGAACATCCCAATGATCGAAGAAAACTCAAATTCGCAGATTGGGCCGTTCCTCTCCGGCAAGGCTGAAACAAAGCTGCGCGAGCGCGCCAAAAAGGACGAACTGTTCGCAAACGGCACGCTTCATCTGTCCACTTCTCAGATTCACACTGTCAAGCCGCTTGAGGTCGACATCCCCAAGGGCCGCTTCACGGTCGTCACCGGCGTGTCCGGTTCGGGCAAGACGACGATGGTGCTCGAGAGCCTTGTCCCCGCGCTGGAAGCGAAGATCAACGGCAATCCCCTGCCCGCGCACATTCGCTCGGTCGAAGCCGACGGCATCGCGCACGTCAAGCTCATCGACGCGACGCCCATCGGCATCAACGTCCGCTCCACGGTCGCGACCTACGCGGGCGTCCACGACGAGCTGCGCAAGCTCTACGCCAAGTCTCCCGACGCGAAGGAACACGGCTATAAAGCAAGCGATTTTTCCTACAACACCGGCTCTCTCCGCTGGCCCGGCTGCGACGGCACGGGCGTTGTAAGTCTCGACGTGCAGTTTCTGCCCGACGTCAACATTCCCTGCCCCGACTGCCGCGGCTCGCGCTACGCAAGAGCCGCCTATGGCGTGAAGCTCATGAACAAGGCGGGCGAAAACGCCTCGCTTCCTGAACTCATGGACATGGACGTCAACTCCGCCATTGAATTCTGCGCGGATCGGAAGACCGTCAGCCAGAAGCTCGGCATTTTGAAGCAGCTCGGCCTCGGCTACCTGACGCTCGGCGAGGAAACGCCGAGCCTGTCCGGCGGCGAGGCACAGCGATTAAAGCTCGCCAGCGAGATCGGCCGCACGCAGACCGACTCTGTCTTCGTCTTCGATGAACCGTCGATCGGCCTGCATCCGCTGGATGTTCGCGTGCTGCTCGGCGTCTTCCAGGCGCTTTTGGACAACGGCGCAACGGTCGTGGTCATCGAGCACGACCTCGACGTCATCCGCAACGCGGACTTTCTCATCGACATGGGCCCCGGCGGCGGTGAGGCCGGCGGCAGGATCGTCGCCTCCGGCACGCCGGAGGAAATTCAATTGAACCCCGACAGCATCACCGGTCAATATCTGTAACACGAAGGAGGTCATACCATGGAATTACCCGCCTGCCCCGTCGAGACGACGCTCATGCTCATCGGCGACAAATGGAAGGTGCTCATCCTGCGCGACCTGATGGACGGCACCAAGCGCTTCGGTGAACTTAAAAAGTCCATCGGCCATGTGACGCAGAAGGTGCTGACCGCGCAGCTGCGCGACATGGAGGCCAAGGGCCTGCTCACCCGCAAGGTCTACGCCGAGGTCCCTCCGCGCGTCGAATACACGCTGACCAAGACCGGCTACAGCCTAAAGCCCATTCTCGATTCCATGGTCGTCTGGGGCACACATTACAAGCAGCAGAATGCCGCGCAGGAGGAACGCCATGATTCGTGAAATATGCAAAGCTGAAGTCTTCCTCGCCCAAAAGGCCGAAGCCGCCACGGCGGACGATCTCAACACCGCGCAGGACCTTCTCGACACGCTAATCGCCCACAAGGACGGCTGCGTCGGCATGGCGGCGAACATGATCGGCGTCAACAAGCGCATCATCGCTTTTGAAAATGACGGCGAATACATGCTCATGTTCAACCCCGTCATCGTCAAAAAGTCCGGCCCCTACGACACCGAGGAGGGCTGCCTGTCCCTCACCGGCACGCGCAAGGCAAAGCGCTTCCAGACCGTCAAAGTCCAGTGGCAGAACGAAAAATTCCAAACACGCCTCAAGACCTTCACCGGCTGGACGGCGGAGATCATCCAGCACGAGATCGACCACTGCGAGGGGATCGTCATTTAGACATCAGGAGGTGCATCATGCTCAAGCAGCTCAAATACTTTCAATCCGTCGTGCGTCTCGGGAGCTTTTCCGCCGCAGCGGAGGGAAATTTCATCTCGCAGTCAGCCATCTCCCAGCAGGTGCAGTCCTTGGAGCGTGAGCTGGGCTTTGCGCTGCTCGTGCGCAAAAATCGCTCATTTTCGCTCACGCCTGCGGGCGAATACTTTTACCGTAAGAGCCTGCTGCTCACAGCGGACTGCGACCGCATGTGCGCCGAGGCGGCGAAGATCGCCAAGGGCGAGGCGGCGAATTTGAAGATCGGCTACCTGCGCACCTATGCAGGGGGGAGAGTTCCACCGCGCGCTCGCGGCCTTTTCGGCGAGGTATCCCGACGTCAGCGTCTCCATCGCGTACGGCAGCCATGGGGAGCTGTGTGATATGCTGAGCGAGGATCGGGTCGAGATCACGCTCAACGATCAGCGCCGTGTATTTTCCGACGCCTGCGAAAATCTGATCCTTGCAGCCCGGCCCGCCCTGATTGAAGTCTCCGCCCACAGCCCAATCGCGCAAATGGAGGCGGTCGCACCGGCAGAACTCAAGAATTTTCCCTGCATTCTGATTGCCCCGCCGCCGGAGCGGGAGGCAGAGCAGGAATTCAGCCGCATTGTACTCGGCTTTCCAAGTGAATTCCTGTATGCCGAGAATCTGGAGGAGGCGCGTCTTCTGGTCGCGGGCAGCAGGGGCTTTCTTCCGCTGGAGGGCGGCGAAAGGCAGGCAGCCGAACCGCTCACCCGTGTGCCGCTCGTGCGAAACGGCGAGCCGATTCTTCGCACATACTGCGCGTTCTGGAAAAAGGAGAGCGCGAACCCCTACGTGCCAGAATTCGCGCAGCTGCTCAAAGGACAATTTGATACCTGAACGAAAAAAGGCAGGGACGATGGACAATACCGTCCCTTGAGTTAGCGACAGAAAGCTGGTATCAACAAAAACCGTGCGCCGCTTTTGGCGCAAAAAGATAAGAAAGGAGCGAAACAATGGCAGCATTGATCGCATTTTACTCCCGCGCGGGCGAGAACTACTTCGGCGGCGCGTACCGCCGCATTTCCGTCGGCAACACCGAAAAGGTTGCTGAGATGCTCGCGGATCTGACCGGCGGCGAGCTGTACAAAATTGAGCAGGCCGAACCCTATTCAGACGACTACAAGACCTGTGTGGCGCAGGCGCGTGAGGGCTGGCAGAAAAGCGCCCGTCCCGCGGTGTTGGATCTGCCCGATGACCTGGACGCCTATGATGAAATTTACCTCGGCTACCCCAACTATTGCAGTACGATGCCGATGGCGGTCTATACCTTCCTCGAGCACTACGACTTCACGGGCAAGACCATCCACCCGTTCTGCACGCACGAGGGCAGCGGCCTTTCCGATACCGAAAACGACATCCGCAAGGCTGCCCATGGCGCGGCGGTCACGAAGGGCCTCGCCATCCACGGCAGCCACGTGGACGAGGCGAAGAGCGCGCTTGCCCAGTGGGTTGAGGAGTTCGCAAAATGAAAAAGCTCCTGATCGTTTACTACTCCTGATCGTGCGGCAACACCGAGCGCACCGCAAAAGCGTTGCAGAGCGTCGCCGGCGGCGATCTTGTGAGGCTCGACACCGCCGTGCCGTATACCGGCAGCTACAACGATGTGGTCGATCAGGGCCAGCGCGAGGTGAACGCGGGCTTTGAGCCGGAGCTCAAGCCGCTTCCCATCAACGTCGCCGACTACGACGTCATCGCCGTCGGCACGCCGACATGGTGGTACACGATGGCTCCCGCCGTCAAGGCATTCCTGCATGGACAGAATTTTGCAGGCAAGACCGTTGTGCCGTTTATGACAAACGGCGGCTGGCCGGGCCGCGTCATCAAAGATATGAAGGCCGCCTGCCCCGGCGTGGATTTCGCCTGTGATATGCAGGTGAAGTTCGACTCGAACGGCGGCGACCATCTGGAAACGCCGGAAAGCAAGATCAACGCCTGGGCGCAGAGCGTCAAGGCGCTGCTGTAAGGAGAAAAACGATGAAAAACGTCATGTTATGGGCCGGTGCCGGACAGATCGGCATGGCCATCGCCCGCCGCATGGGCGCGGGCTGAAGATCGTCGTCGTCGACAAAAAGCTCACAAACGCGCAGGCCATCGCTAAAACGATGAACGAGGCGGGCTTCGATGTCACACCCGTCGAGATGGACCTCTCGAGCCGCTCGTCCATCAAGGCCCTCATTGCCGGGGGCAGAGGTACGGCGAGATCAAGATGCTCGTCAACGCTGCGGGTGTGTCGCCCAGTCAGGCGCCCATCGAGGCGATCCTGAAGGTCGATCTCTACGGTACGGCGGTACTTTTAGAAGAGATCGGCAAGGTCATCGCACCGGGCGGCGTGGGCGTGACGATCTCGAACCAGTCCGGCTGGCGCATGCCCGCCCTGATGGCAGAGCAGGACGAAAAGCTCGCCACCACGCCGACGGAGGAGCTGCTGTCCCTCGACTTTTTGCAGCCCGAGAACATCCGTGACACGCTCCATGCCTATCAGATGGCGAAGCGCTGCAACGAGAAGCGCGTCACGGCGCAGGCGGTCGAATGGGGCAAGCGCGGCGCGCGCCTGAACGACATCGCCCCCGGCATCATCGTCACGCCGCCGGCACTCGACGAGTTCAACGGCCCGCGCGGCGACTTCTACAAGAACATGTTCGCTAAGTGCCCCGCGGGACGCCCCGGCACGGCGGACGAAGTCGCAAACGTCGCCGAGCTTTTGATGAGCGACAAGGGCGCGTTCATCACGGGCTCGACCTTCCTCATCGACGGCGGCGCGACCGCGAGCTACTTCTACGGCCCGCTGCGCCCCGAAAAAGCATGATTTTTCCCCCTCTCTCTCAAAAAAGCGGCAGAGCCGCCGGAGCATTCCGGTGGCCCTGCCGCTTTTTTTACTCAAATCTGCTCCTCGCATTCTGTCTTGATCGTCTTCACACCGAAGAGGAAGTAGACGAGGTGGCAGAGCCACACAATAGCGAGAATAGTGCAGGGAATGTAGAGCGCTTTTCGCAGCATCAGGAAAAAGCCGACGGCCATCAGCAGCGTCACGGACATCAGGATGCCTGCCTTGGTCTGCGCGGTCATGCCCTTTTTCTTCACGAATGAGTCGAGGTGTTTTTGATAGAGCTCTGTGCCGAGAAACCATGTGTGCAGCTTTTCCGACGAGTTTGCAAAGCAGAACACCGTCGCAAGGAAGAACGGCACCGTGGGCAGCACCGGCAGCACGATGCCGACGCAGCCGAGCGCAAGGCACACGCAGCCAAGGATCAGGAAGAAAAGGCGTTTCAGCTTCATCGGTTTTCTCTCCAGTCTCTTTTTTTCGCGCTTTGTCTCCACCACGTGGCGGATTGCGGCGACGGGGTGATAGAAAATTATCCGCGGGCCGGAAAAGCGCATCACGGCGCGGATCTTTTCACGCATGTCAGGTTTGTAGCAGTGCACGCGGCAGTTGACGCAGAAGGTCTTCGTCTCCATGAACGGGCAGTGCTCGGAGCGGGCGCGGGCGTAGTCGTTCAGCGCCGCGCACTCGGGACAGAGCACGCCCTTTGTGTGGTGATTGCGGTGGCAGTAGAGGGCGATCATCTGCGAGATCATCTTCTTTTCGCGCTCGCGCTTGGTTTCGATATCCTTCATCAGCTCATTCTCCCGTGCTCGACGGAGTAGACCGTGTCGGCGATGCGCATGGTCGACGCGCGGTGCGACACGAGCACGACGGTCTTGCCCGCGCACTGCTCGTGCAGCGATTTCAGGATGACCGCCTCGTTCAGGCTGTCGAGATTGCTCGTCGGCTCGTCAAGGAGCATCAGCGGCGCGTCGTGCAGAAACGCACGGGCGAGTCCGAGGCGCTGGCGCTCGCCGCCGGAGAGGGTGTCGCCCAGTTCGCCGACCGGCGTGTCGTAGCCCTGTGGCAGCGTCATGATGAAGTCGTGCATGGCGGCCTTTTTGCAGGCCGCGGCGATCTCGTCGTCCGTCGCATCGAGCTTTGCGATGCGGAGGTTATTTTTGATGCTGTCGTGGAAAAGATGCGTCTCCTGCGTGACGAAGCTCTCCATCTCGCGCAGATTCCCCGTGTTGATGCTGGAAACGTCCGTGCCTGACAGGCGGACGCGGCCCTTCTGCACATCCCAGAAGCGCATCAGGAGCTTTAAAAGCGTCGATTTTCCGCTGCCACTGCGGCCCACAATGCCGACGACGCTCCTCTCCGGGAAGCGGACGGAAACGTCGGAGAGAATGTCCTCCCCGCCGTAGGAGAACGTGACGTGCTCGGCCTCCGCGCCGGTAAATTCGACCTCTTTCTGTCCGGTGGCCTCGTCGACCACGGGTTCTTCATCCAGAATGTCGAGCACGCGGTTGCCCGCGGCGAAGGTGTTTTGCAACGTCGCACCGAGATTTGCCAGCGCGACCGTGGGGCCGAACGACGAGAACAGCGCAAGGACCGCAATGAGCGCCCCGTCGAACGTCAGCTCTCCGCGCTGCACCAGCGCCGCGGAAGAAACCAGCATTGCAAGGTCGAAGAGCAAAATGGCCGTGTTCGTGATGCCCATGTTCTGGCCCGTGAGACGCTTGAGCTTGGCTTCCTCTTTGGATAGCGCATCGGTGCGCGCATCCATCTCGGCGCGGCGCTCTGCGCCCCGATCGTACTGAATGGTCTCGTTCAGGCCGCGCAGGCTGTCGAGCACGAAGGCCGACAGCGCGCCCGACTCCGTGCGGAATCGCATCCCCGTATCGCCCGAGCGGCGGGACGTAATGAGTGGGATGACTACGCCGACGCAGACGTAAGCCGCGAGTGCCAAAAGGCCGAGCAACGCGTGATAATGCCCGATGAACAGACACATGATGAGCGTGAACAGCGCCGCGATGGCTGCGGGCGAGATCGTGTGCGCGTAGAAGACCTCGAGCAGCTCAATGTCCGACGTGATGACGGAGATGAGGTCGCCGCGGTCGCGGCCCTCGAGCTTCGCGGGGCAGAGACGGCGCAGTGCGCGGAAGACCTTGTCGCGGATCAGCGCAAGCAGCTTGAAGGCGATGAAGTGGTTGCAGGACTGCTCGGCGTAGCGGAAGATGCCGCGCACGAGCGCAAAGAGCAGCACACAGACGAACGTCGTCTTGAGCACGACGGGCGTTGTGAAGCCGAGCAGGTCAAGCACGGCAAAGCCGCCGAAGATCGTGATGAACGCGGCGCAGAGGTGGCCGACAAGGCCCATCAAAATGGCGAGCACCATGTAGCCGCTCAGTGGCTTCACGAGGCCGATGAGCCGCGCCATGACGGTGAAACCGCTTCTTTTTTTCATTTTGCCGCCTCCTCTCCGTAGTGCTCCAATACCTGCTGGGCTGACCACAGCGCGGCGTAAGCACCGCCCTGCTTTAGCAGCGCCTCGTGCGTGCCGTGCTGAACGATATTGCCGCGCTCCAGCACGTAAATTTCATCCGACGCTGTGACGTTCGCCAAACGGTGCGAGATCAGCAGCACCGTCTTCCGGCCCGCCAATGCGTGAATTTGCGCCATGATGTCGTTCTCGCTCTCAACGTCGATGTTCGACGTAGCCTCGTCGAAGATGTACACCGGACTGTCGTGCAGCAGCGCGCGGGCGAGCGCAAGGCGCTGGCGCTGACCGCCCGAAAGGTTTTCGCCGCGCTCGGAAAGTAAGGTGTCGAGCCCCGCTTCCCCTCTGAGAAAGTCCGCGAGATTGACCTGCGTGAGCGCGCTCCAGAGCTCGTCATCGCTCGCATCAGGTTTTCCCATCAACAAATTGTCGCGCACCGTGCCCTTGAAGAGATAGCTCTGGTGGCTGACGTAGGTGATGCGCCGCATCAGGCTCGCTTTTTCAATGTCGCGCAGCTCCGCGCCGCCGATTGCCACAGAGCCGGTGTAGCCCTTGTTTCTACCCATCAAAAGCGCGGAGATCGTCGACTTGCCGCAGCCCGACTCGCCGACGAGCGAGACAATTTGCCCTGCGGGATCGTCAGATCAACGCCGTGCAGAATTTCGCGCTCCGGTTCGTAGGAAAAGCGCAGGCCGCGGCAGACAATGTCGCCCGCGGGACAGCTGACGCCGCCGTGTGCGGGCTCGGACAGGTCGAGCAGGCGGAAAATCTTATCGCTCGCGGCCATGCCGTTCATGGCAATATGGAAAAACGAGCCGAGCTGGCGCATGGGGATGAAAAAGTCCGCCGCCAGCAGGATGATGAGCAGCGCGCCCGCAAGGTCGATCTTCCCCGCGCGCAGCTGCGTTGCGGCCATGATGACGCCGAGCGCCGCGCCGCCGTAGGCGATGAGGTCCATGATCGTGATGGAGTTGAGCTGCATCGTAAGGACCTTCATCGTGATCTTGCGGAACTTTTCGGCCTCGACGTTCATCTCATCATTTTTGAAGGCGTCGGCCTGATAGATTTTCAAGGTCGTCAAGCCCTGCAAATTTTCAAGAAACGTGTCGCCGAGCGCCGTGTACTGCCCCCAGTATTTCGAGAGCAGCTTCTTCGCCCATGTCTGTACCGCCGCGATGGCGACGGGGATGAGCGGCACGCAGACGAGCAGCACGACCGCCGCCGGCACGCTCACAAAGCACAGCACGACAAAAAGCGTCAGCGGCGCGAGCATCGCGTAGAAAAACTGCGGCAGATACGCGCCGAAGTACGTTTCGAGCTGGTCGACGCCCTCGACCGCGACCTGCACGACCTCCGACGTTTTGACCTGCTCGGAATACGACGCGCCGAGGCACATAGATCGCGCCGCGCAGCGTCTTCTTGACCGCCTTGGACGATAGATACCCCATGCGCGACGCGCCGACGGTACAGCCGTATCGCACGGCGACAGCTGCAAGCGCGATCACGGCGGTCGTGACGATCTTACTCTGCGTCATGCTGCCCGCGAACAGCGCGGCGAGCAGCGCCGTCACGGCGCTCATCATCGCGATGTTCGCGCACAGCGAGCACCATTGCAGCGCGACGTTGCCCGCGATATATTTTTTGCTCTCCGGCACCGCGCCGATGAGCCGTTTGTTGATCATCATAAGAAAAAGCCCTGCCTTTCGGTGGTCGTTCAGTTAGAGAACGTGAACCGCCGGTCGAAAACGACCGACGGACACATGGTTCAGGATACCATATCCGCCCCCATTCCGCAAGCAGAAAATGCAGGAAACACAAGTATACGAGAGGCAATACGCCTCTTTCGCCCCTTTCGGTTAAAAAAAGAACCGCGGCGATTTTTCTCTCAAGTTCAAGTCCCTTTACTCCGCCGGTTTTCCTACACAAAGCGCTTGTCTGCGCGCGCCACGGCTGGTACAATAGAGGCAATACAATATTCGGGCAGTGCTCGAGCAAAGACACAGGAGGTCGCCATGGTACTCTATTTCACCGGCACCGGCAACAGCCGCCACATCGCCGAGCGCATCGCACACGCGCTGAACGATACGCTCATCAGCCTGAATGACCGCATCAAATCAGGCGACATAACACCGCTCGCCGTCAACGGACGGCTCATCCTCGTCATGCCGACCTACGCCTGGCGCATCCCGCGCATCGTGCGCGACCATCTGCTGCGAACAGAGCTGCGCGGCGCGAGGGAAACGTGGTTCGTCATGGACTGCGGCAGCGAGATCGGCAACGCCGCGAAGTACAACCGCGCGCTCTGCCGCGAAAAGGGCCTCGTCTACATGGGCACGGCGCAGATCGTCATGCCGGAGAATTTCATCGCCATGTTCAACGCACCAACCGTCGAGGAGGCTCGCCGGATCGTCGCCAAAGCCGAGCCGTTCATCGACCGCGCGATCGCCGCGATCCGCGCAGGACACATGTTCTCGCCGCCGCGCAAAAAACTCTACGACCGCATCGCGAGCAGCGCGGTGAACCCGGTTTTCTATCCGCTGTTTGTGAAGGCAAATTCCTTTACTGCAAGCGATGTCTGCATCGGCTGCGGCAAATGCGAAAAGCTCTGCCCGCTGAATAACATCACACTGCAAAACGCCCGTCCCGTCTGGGGAAGCAACTGCACACAGTGCATGGCCTGCATCTGCTATTGCCCGACAAGAGCCATCGAATATGGCAAGAAAAGCGCCGGCAAGCCGCGCTACCATTTTGAAGAATTGTAAAATAGTTTCACTTTACAGAAGTTCAGCAAGCAGAGCGCGTCTCTTACAAAAGTTTTTCTCTTTCGACATGGTCTTCCCATATAGGCAAAAACCTCGTGCTTTCTCAAAAATGTCATCCCTTTGCCGCGCATTTCGATCAGCGGCGATACCTCACAAAACTTATCAAAAGCCACGCGCCTAAGGGCGCGCGGCTTTTGATGTTTACATAATATCACGTTCTGCTGCTTTCTCTTTTTTCTCCATCCTCCATTTGACAAAGGTCCACAGGGCGTTGACCAGCACCCAGCCGAGGCCTGTTGCCAGTGCGACGGCGGGGAGGCCCATTTTGCCGACCAGCAGCCACGAGAGGACGACTCGCAGCGCGATGTGGCTCGTCGCACCGAGGAACGGGACGGACACCTTCCCGATGCCGTTAAAATAGCCAGCGAATGTGCTGCCGGTGAAGCAGAGCGTGTAGAAAAGCGCCACGAGCTTCAGATAGTCGCGCGCATTCTCAAACGCTGCGCCGCTGCGCGTCCCGAGCATAAAGCCGACCGACGTGCTCGCGCTAACGTACATGATGAGCGACATCGCAAGCCCCATCGCAAGCATCAGAAAAAGGCTGCTGCGAAACGACTCCTTCACACGCTCTTCTTTCCCTGCTCCCCGATTCTGTGCCACGAGCACGGAGGTCGCAGCGCTGCCGCTGTCGCCAAACGAGTTGGCAAAGCCCTCGATGCGCGTCGTCGCCGTGTAGGCCGAGATCATGTCCGTGCCGCCGGTGTTGACCGCGCCCTGCACCAGGAGCTTTCCGGTGTACAGGCTCGACTGGTGCAGCGCCGTGACGAAGCTAAAATGCGCCGTCTGCTTCAATAGCTCTCCATCCATACGGCAGTCCGCGCGGGCAAAAATGAGCTCCGGTGCCTTGCGCCGCAGGTAGAGGATGCACAGCACCGCCGAAATGGCCTGCGACGCCGCCGTCGCCCACGCCGCGCCCGCGATGCCCAACTGAAAGCGCGCAACAAAGCAGTAGTCGAGCGCGACATTGACCGTCACCGCCGTGGCGAGCGCCATCAGCGCCGCGTTCGCCCGCCCGATGGCACGCAGCAGCGCGCCGTAGAGGTTGTAGAGAAACGCCGCGGGCAGGCTCGCCAAAATGATCGTCAGATACACCGAGACAAAGGTCTTGAGCTCGCTTGGCGTCTGGATGAGCCGCAGCAGCGGTGAGAGAAGCAAAAAGCCGAGGCCGCTGCACGCGAGCGTCACCAGCAGCCCGCACGAGAGCGAGAGCCAGTGCTCGCGGCGGAAGCGCTCGCGCTCGCCCGCACCGTAGAGCTGTGCGAAAATGACGGAAATGCCCGTGCACGCGCCTGTGATCATAAAGAGGAAAACGTTCATCACCGAGCCCGCGACGCCGACGGCGGCGAACTCCAAATCGCCCGCAAAGCGCCCGAGGATAAAGGCGTCCACCGTGTTGTAGAGCTGCTGCAAGATATTGCCCATGATGAGCGGTGCGGCCAGGCGCAGCAGATGCTGCGGGATGCTGCCGCTCGTTAGATCGTAAGAGCGTGCCATAGTTTCCCCCATTTCCAAGGATTTGACAACAGCATACACCCGCGCTATGCTTTGCGTAAACCGATGATCCATCAAGCCATCTTTGACAATTTCGCAAAGGAGAACGCCATGGAACTCGATCGCTACCGCGCGCTCGTCTGCGCCATTGAGACCGGAAGTCTGTCCGCCGCCGCGGAGGCGCTGCAATACACGCCCTCCGGCGTGAGCCGCATGGTCGCGGCGCTTGAGGAGGAGACGGGCGTTCCGCTCCTGCTGCGCGAGCACAGCGGCGTTCGCCCGACAAAGGAGTGCGAAAAGCTGCTGCCCGCCATCCGCGACCTACTGCACGCGGGCGAGAGCTGCGCCCAGCTCTCCGCGCAGCTGCGCGGGCTGGATGTCGGCACGGTTACCGTCGGCACGGCATACAGCGCGTTTTATTCGCCGCTCGCGCGCATCATATCGGATTTCCACGCGCGCTACGGCGGCATTCAGGTGCAGCTGCGCGGTGGGTACAGCACAGAGCTGATCACACAGCTCAACGCGCACCAACTCGATCTGTGCTTCATCTCCGCGCGCGAGGGTGGGCACGACTGGCTCCCCATCGGCTACGATGAGTTGACGGCCTGGGTTCCCGCTGCGCATCCGATGGCATGGCTGCCCGCGCTGCCGGTCGCGGCGTTCGCCAAAGAGCCGTACATCGAGACCTATCCTGACAAGGACATCGACAACGCGCGCAGACCGCCGCTTCGGTTATGCGGCCATCCCGCTCGCCGTGCTGCTCGCCTTCTCTCGTCTTTATTTATATGTGCACTTTCCGAGCGACGTGTTCGCCGGCGCGGTGCTGGGGCTTGTGATCGGTGAGCTCGTCTCCCGTTATGCTTCAAAGCTCTTTCAAAAGCGCGGATAATGGTGCAACCCCCTTCGCACAGGGCAAACTTCTTATTATTTCCAGATAAAATTAGGGTTCTTTTAAGGTGCTGTTCATACTGTATTCATATTCCCTGTGTAGTCTAAGCGCCGGTACAACAGAAAGGGTGATAATTTGAACAAAACATTTGGCAAAAAGGCCGGGGTGCAGATTCTTTTTCTGCTGCTTGGCCTCGCATTTCTCGTCTGCGGTGTGATGCGCGGCGAGGCGGACACGGTGCTGAACAAGGCGATCAAACTATGTCTGGAGTGTGTGGGCATTGGATAAGAAAAAACCGTTTTCCTTTCTGCTCGCCCGCTGGCGCGGACTGGTCCAGGCCTGCGCGGCTCTGCTGACGAATCTGCACCTGCCGAACTTCCTCACGGGTACGCTCTATCGCGGCGCAGGCAAGACCGTGTGCGTGCCGGGACTGAACTGCTACTCCTGTCCAGGAGCGGCGGGCGCGTGCCCCATCGGCGCGTTTCAGGCCGTCGTCGGCTCGTCCAAATTCCAGTTTTCCTATTACATCACCGGCATCCTCATCCTGCTTGGCGTGCTGCTGGGCCGCTTCATCTGCGGCTTCCTCTGCCCGTTCGGCTGGTTTCAGGAGCTGCTGCACAAGATCCCGACCAAAAAGCTCTCCACCAAGCGCCTAAAGCCGCTGACCTACCTCAAATACGTCATCTTGGTGGTGATGGTCTTCCTGCTTCCGGTGCTCGTGGTGAACGAAGCTGGCATGGGCGACCCGTTCTTCTGCAAATATCTCTGCCCGCAGGGCGTGCTCGAAGGCGCTATCCCGCTCTCGCTTGTCAACAGCAGCATCCGTGCCGCGCTCGGCAAGCTCTTTTCGTGGAAGCTCTGCGTGCTCATCACGGTCGTCGTGCTGAGCGTCATCTTCTACCGCCCGTTCTGCAAGTGGCTCTGCCCGCTCGGCGCGTTCTACGCGCTCTTCAACCGCGTGTCGCTGCTGTCGATGCACGTTGACGAGAGCAAATGCGTCTCCTGCGGCAAGTGCGCAAGGACCTGTCCCATGGACGTGGATGTGACCAAAACGCCGAACCACAGCGAATGTATCCGCTGCGGCAAATGCGTGACCGCCTGCCCGACGGAGGCCGTCCGCTTCCGCTACGCCTTCGGCAGCGGCGGAGCATGTTCCAAATTGTCTCAAAAACCGATCATTGAAGAAAACAAAGGAGAATAAACCATGAATTTTAAGAAGATCATTACGCTGCTGCTCGCCTTTACGCTGACGCTTTCCCTCGCCGCCTGCGGCAGCAAGGGCGACGGCAAGGGCGATGGCGATGCGCAGGGCGCGACCGCCGAGGAGATCTACGCCCAGATTCAGGAGCTCGCCGACAAGGAAAACGCCATCATGGAAGAGAACCTTGAGCTGTGGCAGAAGCTCTTCGCCGCCATGAACGAAAAGCGCGACGAGATCCCCGATGAATCGAACTACGGCGCTTACCTGCTTGCCGCCCTCGACCTTGTGAAGGATCAGTTCACCGAGGACGAACTCAAGACGCTGACCGAAGGCTCCGAGCAGATCCGCGACCTTGAAGACCAGATCCAGCCCCTGCAGGAGCAGTACGCCGCACTTCAGCCCGCGGGCGACGGTGAAGACGGCGGCATGAACGATGCCGTCCCGACCTTCCCCACCTTCACCGGCAAGGACCTTGACGGCAACGACGTGGACAGCAGCATCTTCTCCCAGAACGCTGTGACGGTCGTGAACTTCTGGTTCAGCGGCTGCAAGCCCTGCGTGGCGGAGCTTGGCGATCTGAACGCCCTCAACGAGACGCTCAAGAAGCAGGGCGGCGCGCTCATCGGCATCAACGTCGATACCCTCGACGGCAACGCCGATGCGATCAGCACGGCCAAGAGTCTGCTTGAATCCAAGGGTGCAAGCTACCAGAACATCTACTTCCCCTCCGACAGCGCAGCCGGCGACTTTGCGGGCGACATCATGGCCTTCCCGACCACCTATGTCATCGACCGCAGCGGCGCCATCGTCGGTGAGGCGATGCTCGGCGGCATCGACAACGAGGACAACATGGCAGCGCTCCAGAAGCTGATCGACCAGGCCCTCGCAAACGACAGCGCAAAGTAAGCTTTCCATCACAGCAAAAATACGCCCTGCGGATCATCCGCGGGGCGTATTTTGTTTCTCTCTATCTTTTTACCCGAGCGATACCTCGCGGTAGAACGCGGCGTATGCCGCCTCCTGATAGGGGCGCAGCGCAAGGTTGCCAAGGCCGAACGTCAGCGAGCTGAGGATCATCCAGCCGATGAAACTGAATTGCAGGCAGAACAGCCGCCAGCGGTTGCCCTCCATCATCGCCTTCGAGCCCTTCATCACCTCGCCCGGCGCCATGTCCGGGTGCTCGGCCAAAATGTAGTCCGTCATCGCGTAGGTGTAGCCCATAATCAGTCCCGGAATGACGAGCAGGATCGTCCCCAGCAGAATATAGAGGCCCTTCCAAAGCCGCGTCAGCGTCGTCGTCTTCCAGTTCGGAAGATAGGCGAACAGCGCCTCAAAGCCCGGCTCCGTGCGGTCGACAAGGCCGAGGTTATATTTGGCATACCCCACGCCCACGATGCTGCCGAGGATGAAGTACGCCGCCGCCAACACGAGCGCGATCACGATGAGATAGACCGCACCGACGACGAGCAGTCCGCTCCACTTCGGGTCCAAACCGTAGCCTGTGGAGTAAATCGTCTGTCCGCCGTAGCCAAACGTCGTCGACACGCCCGAGGACACATCGTAATTGAATTTGACCTCCGGACCGCCGCTCCCCGCGCCGCCGAGCAGCACCGCCACAAGGCCGATCAGAATGGCGATGGGCCACTTGCCGCACAGCGCCTCGCGCGCCGCCTGCCGAAAATCCGCCGCAAGCTTCATAAACTCTCCTCTCCGCCCTCCGCAGGGGAGGGTCTCTCTCAAATCTTCTTGCTTCTGCTTATTTAGACGCATTCCGCGCCCGTTTTGTTTCACCGGGCGCCAAATTTTCTCGCATTCATGATATCATATGCCGCTGGGAATGGGAATCTCTCTTCTTTCTTTTCCTTGCAAGTCGTTTCCGCCTCTGGTAAAATACCAGAAAACGACAATGGAGGAGACGCATGAGACCAAGCGAACTGCTCGCCGCGCTGCACACGGCGGAAAAATTGAAGGACACCACCCGCCACTGCTACACCTCCGGCGGGCGGCACGAGAGCGTTGCCGAGCACAGCTGGCGCATCGCACTGATGGCGTTTTTCCTGTGCGATGAATTTCCCGAGGCCGACATGGACAAGGTGACGCGCATGTGCCTCATCCACGACCTCGGCGAGTGCTTCACGGGCGATATCCCCGCCTTTGACAAGACCGCACAGGACGAATCGACGGAGGAAGCGCTGCTCTACCAGTGGGTCGCATCGCTTCCCTCCCCCCTGCCGCGAGGAGATGCGCGCACTCTACGACGAGATGGCCGCGCTCGAAACGCAGGAGGCCCAAATCTACAAGGCGCTCGACAAGCTCGAGGCCGTGATCTCCCACAACGAGTCCGACATTTCGACCTGGGAGGACCACGAATACGACCTCCAGCTCACCTACGGCGAGCAGAACGTCGCCTTTTCGCCCTACCTGACGGCGCTTCGTCAGGCTGTCCGGCAGGAATCGCTCGACAAGATCGCACGCGAGGGTGACCGGCGCAAATAAAATCTTTCGCAGCCCATGTACAGCAAAAAGCACTTCCCGCCGCTGGCGGGAAGTGCTTTTCTATGTCTTTTATTCCACGATCTCCGCGTCCAGCAGGTCAAGGATCGCCTGGTCGGCGCTCCAGAAGTAGGACTCCTCGCCGAGAAGCTCGGTGATGCCCGCGCGGTCAAAGTAGCTGCGCACCGCCTCGGTCATACCGCAGCAGGCGACCGTCTTGCCCTGACTCTTGAGCGACTCGCACAGTTCGAGCATCGCCTGCGCGCCCGAAACGTCCACGCTCGGCATACCGCGCATCGACAAGATGATGTGGTCGTACTGCGGCATCTCCGCCATGCGGTGGTTGAACTCATCCACCGCGCCGAAGAAGAGCGCGCCCGTGATGTACGCCACGCCGGAGGTCTCAAGAATGGGGGGCTTACCCTCCACCGAGCGCAGCTTGTTCGCGTCGATATCGGAGAAATTCACATGGATATGACTCGACTTCGCCATGTACAAAATGGCGGAGTATACCACGCCGAGCAGAATCGCGACCGTCAGGTCAAAGACGACCGTTGCGAGCATCGTGATCAAAAACTGGCTGATACCGGACTTGAACTTGTGGCGGAAGATGTAGCGGATGCCCTCCCAGTCGTTCATGCGCCACGCCGTGACCATCAGCACACCCGCGAGCGCCGAGAGCGGCAGGCGCGCCATCACGCCGCCGAGCAGGAACATCGAGGCAAGCAGGAACAGCGAATGGAACACGCTCGTAAGGCGCGTCTGCTGGCCGGACTTGACCGCTACGCTCGTGCGTGCGATGGCTGCGGTCGCGGGAACACCGCCAAAAAGCGGCAGCAGAATATTACCCACGCCCTGTGCGATCAGCTCCTGATCGGCGTTGAACGCTTCGCCCTTCATGCGCGAGGCCGACGCGCCGCAAAGCAGGCTCTCGATCATGCCGAGCGCCGCAATGGTCACGATGGGAGAGATCAGGTTTTCGAGCATCGTGAAGCTCAGGCCGCCGAGCGACAGGCGGTCGGCGAGCAGGAGCGTCTTGGGAATGTCGCCGACGACAGCGAGCTGATCCATGCCCGCGACTGTCGCGACGATCGTCGCAAGGATGATGCCGACGAGCGAGTCCGGCACACGCGCGCCCCATTTTTTCGGCCAGAAGACCATCACCAGCACGACGAGAAGGCCGATGAGCACCGCCTGCATGTTCGGATGGAAGCCAAGACGGCCATAGGACGCGATCTTTTCCAAATTCGAGCCGCCCTCCGACACCGTGCCGAAGAAGTTGTCGATCTGCCCCATCGCAATGATGATGGCAATGCCCGAGGTGAAGCCCATGATGACGGGCATCGGGATGAAGCTAATTAAGCGACCCAGCTTGAAGACGCCCGCAAGCAGCAGCAGAACGCCCGCGGCAAAGCAGGCAAAAAACACGCCCTGCAGGCCGTATTCCGCGACGATGCCGACCAGCACCGCGCTCATCGCGCCCGTCGGCCCCGAGATCTGGAACGACGCGCCGCCGAGAATGGCGATGACCACGCCCGCGATGATGGCCGTGACAAGCCCGGACGCCGCGCTCGCGCCCGAGGAAACGCCGAACGCCAGCGCCAGCGGCAGCGCGACGGCGCAGACCGTCAGGCCCGCCATCATGTCGGCGAGCAGCTTTTTCGAGTTGTAGCCTGCAAATTCCTGCTTCAGGCTGCGAAAAAAGGCAGAAAACATATTGATCCTCCTAAAAAACACATGCCTGTTTACTATACCACCTGCCCCGCGCCCGTGCCAGTAGTAAAAGGGACGGTTTTTAACGAGTTTTTAACACTAATGCGTCGGTTTTGCACAAACAAAGTCGAAATCCTGACCGAAACGGCAAAAAAGCGCCGCGTCCCGAAGAAAATACGGGACGCGGCGCTTTCTGTTTCGCCGGATTTACTTGAATTTTTTGCCGTCCTCGAACGCGCTGGCGACCTTCTCGCCCAAGACATAATAGCCGTGGTTGGCGTAGTCAAAGGTGATGACATGCAGCTTTTCGACAGCGAGCTTGCCGTTTTCGTCGAGCGCGCGCTCGTCCACGCTGACGTTCACGATCTCGCCGGTCAGGAGTCTTGTCTCCTCGTCGTAGCTCACGAGCTTGCACTCGAGCGCGAGCGGGAGCTCGTCGATCACCGGCGCGTCCACATGCTCGCTCTTCGTCACGCGGAAGCCCGCGCGCCACCTTGTCGGGCACGCTGTTGCCGGACTCGATGCCCACATAGTCGCAGGCGACCAGATGCTCCACATCGCCCATGCTCACGGTGAACGCGCCGCGCTTTAAGATGTTCTTCACGGTCTTGTGGCCGCCGCTCAAATACATTGCGATGATGAGCACGGGCTGCGGATAGACCTAGGGCTGTGCGCCAAAATTCTTTCTCATGTCGATATCCCTCCAAAATAAATCTGTCAATTGATTTTATGGCCCGATCTTTTCGAGCTTCGCGCGCAGCGAAATGCTGCGCGGCGTTCCCATGCCGTCAAACTGGATGACGTGCGCGCCCTTGTTCAGGTCTACGTCCAGCACCGTTCCCTCGCCGAACACCGCGTGGCGCACGCGCTGCCCGATGGGCAGCGTGCCGTCGCCGTCGTCCTCGCGCAGATACTTGTCTCGCCGCGCGACGTCATCCGCCGCTTCACGCAGAAGCGTCTCGTCGACCTCGTGCGTGAACGACAGAAGCTCGCGGTCGATATCCAGCAGAAAGCGCGAGGGATAGCGCGGCGAGCCGTTAAAATTCCACCCGTCGGCCTCGGAGAGGTAAAGCCCCTTCTCCGCGCGCGTCAGCGCAACGAAAGCGAGCCGCCGCTCCTCCTCCATGCCGGGGAGCGTTCGCACCTTGCGCGAGGGGAAAATGCCCTCGTTCATGCCGCAGAGGAACACATACGGGAATTCGAGGCCCTTCGCCGCGTGGACGGTCATCAGCTTCACCTTGTCGCCCTGCTCGGCGACATCGCCGTTGCTGAAAAGCGCGATGTGGGCGAGGTAATGCTCCATCGTGCTCTCCTCGCCGCAGCTCGTCTCGTATTCGTAGATGGACTGCTTGAGCTCGGCCAGATCGTCCAGCCGCTCCTGACTGCCCTCGGTGCGCAGCGCCTTTTCATACCCGCTCTTGTCCAGAATATCCGAAAGCACCTCAGAGATGGGCCGACCCTGATACGAGTGCGAAAAGCGCTCGATCAGATCGACGAACTGCTTTGCCTTCGTGCCGCTGAACACGCTGTCTTCGAGGTGGTTTTTGAGCGTTACATAGAGGCTCGTCCCCTCTTTTTCCGCCGTCTCCTGTAAAAAGGCCATGCGCCGCTTGCCGAGGTTCCGCTTCGGCGCGTTGGCAATGCGCCGGAACGACAGATCGTCCTGATAGGCGATCATCCGCAAATATGAAAGTGCGTCCTTGATCTCCATGCGGTCGAAAAACTGCACGCCGGAGTAGATCGTATAGGGAATTTTTTCGTGCATCAACGCCTCTTCCACCGCGCGCGTCACATAGTGCGCGCGGTAAAGGACGGTCATATCCCGCAGCGGCACGCCGCGATCATGCAGCCGCTGCATCTCGCCCGCCATCCACTGCGCCTCCGCCTCCTGCGTGTCGGCAAAGTGGCAGACGACCTTCTCGCCCGAGGGCTTCGTCGGGAGCAGGTTCTTTTTGATGCGGTGGCCGTTTTTTGCGATCAGCGAGTTCGCCGCCGCCAGAATCTCCGGTGTAGAACGGTAGTTTTCCATCATCATGATGGTCTGCACGTTTGGAAAGACCTTGTCGAAATCCAGCAGATACTTGACGTTCGCGCCGCGCCAGGTGTAGATCGTCTGGTCCGGGTCGCCCACGATGAAGAGGTTGCCGTGATAGCCGCACAGCACCTCCATCAGCTCATATTGCAGCGCGTCGATATCCTGAAACTCGTCGATCATGATGTATTCGAGCCGCTGCTGCCACTTGAGCCTGATGTCCTCGTGCTGCTCGAAAATATAGAGCGAGAACTTGATGAGGTCGTTGTAGTCGAGGCCGAAGCACTTTTTCTCCTGATAGAGATAGCCGTAGAAGATGATGTCCCCCGCCGTGTCGGCGCGCTCGTACTTTTCGCGCAGCGTGTCGAGCGACATCGTGATCATGTCCTTGTAATACTCCGGCTCCTTAAAGAGCTTTCGGATCTCGATCATGTCCCGTGCGGCGGAATAGGTCATGTCGCGCAGTGTGAGGCCGCGCTCTTCGTAGATGATGCCGAGCATCGCGTCGATGTCGGAATTATCCAGCACGAGGAAGCTCTTCGGGTACTGCACCGCATGGCTGTCCTCCTGCAAAACGGAGACACAGAAGCCGTGGAACGTGTTGATATAGCCCGTGTCGTTGTCGCCGGTCAAGGCGTGGATACGCTGGCGCATCTCGTTGGCTGACTTGTTCGTAAACGTCACGCACAGGATGTTCCCCGGCAGGATGCCGAGCTCGTTGACAAGATACGCAAAGCGGTGCGACAGCGCACGCGTCTTACCCGAGCCCGCGCCTGCGATGACGCGGACATACCCCTCCGTCGCCGTGACGGCCTCGTGCTGCGCGCGGTTCAGTCCCGCAAGCAGATGCTCCATGCGCTGTCCCCTCCCCTCTGCAAATTTCTCAATGGCGGTATTATAGCACGGTTTTGATAGTCAAACAAGTGTTCGCTTGAAAACCTCTTCTCTATTGCACGGCGAGCTTGCTGCTTCAAGCTTCATTCCACCGCAAAATGTGCGGCAGGAGCTTTTCAAGAAGCGCATCACGGTTCTGCTCGTCGATGAAGACAAGCTCCGCGTTCTCATGCCCGCGCACGGCGCGCAGGAACGGTGTGTCCTTCGGCTTGACCGCGGCCAGCACCGGCGTCTCGCCGTCCAGTGCGCACAGCACCGCGGACTGGAACACCTTGGCGTCATTTTCGAGAAAGCCGAGCTCGTCCATCAAAATGATGCCGCCTTCCGGCGCGGACTCGATGAGCTGTGCGCCGAGCGTGTCGAACACCTCCGGATGGCGGATGCTCGAGCAGCTATCGCACGTCCCGACAAGATTCGCCGTCTCGTTGCGCCGCTCGCCCTCACTCTGCAATGTGGGATAGAGGTAAATCGGAAAAAAGCCGTTCTCATCCGCGACCGGCAGCCGCTTTGTCACAAAGCCGCCGACCTCCCGCGTACTATGCTCCAGCAGGCGGCGGATCAGCGTCGACTTGCCGACGCCGCGCTCCCCGCAGATCAAAAGATGCCGTTTCATACTGCTTCCTCCTTCGAAATAGCCGCCGTCTCAATGGTGAACAGGCACAACGCCTTTTTCGCGCAGAACATTCTCCGTGCTCCCCGCCGTGTACTCGCCGAGGCTCACCTTTCCCGCGCTGAAGCGGTGGTTCGAATAGTCGCTCTTGACGAGGAAAATCTTTCCGCGGCACTGCTTTCTCGCGATGCGCAGCGTGTCCTCCGTGCGGCCAAAGAGACAGAACACCATCGCGTCGTAGGGCTTCTCCAGCGTAAGCGCCTCCACATCGCCGCAGATCGCGGTAACGCCTTTTATCAGGTGAGCTTCCAGCGTTTTGATGGCCAGCTCGTCGGCGTCCACCGCCGTGACATGGCGGCAGTACGGCTTCAGAGCAAGGCTCAACTCGCCGATGCCGCAGCCCGCGTCGCAGACGTGCGCGTTTTCTGGGAGCTGCGGCGCGATCCTCTCCGCGATGGTCTCATAATAGCGGTTCATCGCCGCCGCATCACGCAAAAACGCAATGCTCTCGTCCGTCCACTGCATGCCGCATTCTCCTTTTCCCATTCAACCTGTTTCACGGGCAAACCGATACCAGCGCAAAGCACCGCTTTCACGCAAGACATAGCCGCTGAATATCAATATACCTTTATAGAATCACTATAATTCGCCGTGCCGTCTGTTGTCAAGGTACAGCGAGTACCGGTGTCGTTTGAAAGCGCCGTTGCTATTTTTAATCGCTGACTCAAAGAGGATATTTAAGAAAAAACAGCAGGAAGCCGGTGCGATACGCCGGCTTCCTGCTGTTTCTGATTTTTATAGAGGCTCAGCCCTTTTTGAAGAATGCGACCGCCACCACGCCGGGGCCAGTGTGCGTGCCGATCACGCTGCAAATGAGCGTGGAGTCGAGCGAGTCCGCCTTGTCCTGCCAGATGTCGCGGCTGTCCTCGACATATTTTTTGAGATACGAATCGCTCAGCCCGCTGTATCCGAGGATGATCGGCTCGTCGAAGTCGATGCCGCCGCTCTCGTGGATTTTCTGCACCAGTAGATTGTTGCCCTGCTTCGACCCTCTTGCCTTACCGATAACCTGAATCTCGCCGTCGACCACGGTGATGACCGGCTTGATGTTGAGAAGTCCGCCCGCAAAAGCGACAGTCTTCGAGATACGCCCGCCCTTTTTGAGGTATTCGAGCGTGTCGAGCAGCGCGATGAGGCAAATTTCGTCGCGTTTTTTTTCCAGCGTTTCGGCGATGGTCTTCGCGTCCATGCCCTTGTCCGCGCACTCGAGCGCGTACTCGGCGAGGATGCCAGAGCCGATAGCCGCGCTCTTGCTGTCCACAACGTAGATGTTGTCGTACTCCGCCGCGGCGATGCACGCGCTCTGATACGTGCCGGAGAACTTCGACGCGAGCGTCACAACGACCGCGCTGTCGCCCACCGACGCAACGTCGGAGAAGATCGCGTCGAATGCCGCGGGCGACGCCTGACTGGTCGTCGGCAGCTCGTCGCTCTCGACAAGCCGCTCATAAAAGCGGTGCTTGTCGATGGTCACGCCGTCGATGAACTCCTCCGCGCCAAAATGCACCGTGAGCGGCACGATGCGAAAACGGTCCTTCATGCGCTCGGGCATGTCGACCGTCGAATCCACAATGATCTGAACATTCATGCTTTTCCTCCGTTATTGTTCGTCGCGGGCGGCTCTGTCGCCCGCGGTCTTCTTATGGGTATAAATCCGTTCCAAATTCTCGCTCACGAGCGCGAGCGCGCGGTACATCGTCTGCCGCTCGGCCTCGCTCAGGCCCTCAGATGCCGCCTCGACGATGCGCATGATCTTCTCCCCGATCGCGTGGCCGACCGCCTTGCCCCGCTCCGTCAGGCGCAGTGGGCTCTTATAGCGCTTGCCCGCGCCGCTTGCGCAGGTGATGTAACCGTTTTTCTCGAGGTCGTCCAGCGAGCGGGAGATGGCCGCCTTGTCCTCGTCGCAGCGCTCGCAGAGCTCGGCGGCTGTCATGCCATCCTGCTGGGAGAGGTAGTACAGGCAGGACACATACGGCCCTTTCAGTTCGAAGTCCGCCATTTCGTCCGCCTTGATGCGCTTGATGCTGCGGCTGATACGCGCAATCAGGACGGTAAAGGTCTCAAAGCGCTCCTCCATTGGTAATTCTCCTTTTTCCTATTTGTTGACAAATCAACAAGCTTGCCTATCATAGCGCATCGATGTTGATTTGTCAACAAGTTTATTTAAAAAAGAAGTGCCCTTACGATAGGCACTTACTTTTCTATGTCGATCTTACCCGATTCCGCCACCGCTCAAATTGTACTCCGCGGTGATGTCGTTCCCGTCTTTGTCGTAAAACCGCAGCGTGCTGCGGTCGAAGTCATAGTCGCCGAGCTGTGGAGAAAGCTCTGTGCAGAACAGGAAATGCGTCTTTCCCTCCGCATTTTCCATCGTGCAGGTCTCGCCGTTCTGCGTCATGGTAATCCTGGGCGATGCGGCCGGTCACATCGCGCCCGCCAAAGAGGTAGTAGGCTTTGTCGCCGCTAAACATAACGCCGTCACGGAAGCTCCGCCGCCGTAGCCGAGGCGCACATTGTAGCGGCCAAGGAAATTCCGTTCCAGCTTGACATAGCCCAGATCTATGTCCTCGCCGATCTCCATGAGATACCACACCGTATTTTCGAGTTCAACACTGTCGTACACCCGAATACTCAGCGAGAGGGGCTGGGGCCTGCCGATATTGTAAAAATCACAGATATGGTCCGGCAGCGTCGCCGGGTCCAGCGGAAAGGTCGTGCTCCGGATGATCCCCACGGCGCACAAGGCCAATATCAGCACTGAAAGTATGGTAATGCTCACTTTCTTGCCTGTTTTCATATTGTTCTTCTTTTTTGTTCAGGGGGAACTCAGAATGCCACGTGCATGAACAGCGCCACGCAGCACAGGATGACCGCGAGCGGCACGTAGACGAAGCGGCCCACGTTGTACCACAGCGCACCGCGCTCTTTCTTGCTGCCGGTGTTCACGGCGGCCAGCAGCTCGTCCTTTTTCATCACGTAGAACCACGAGATCGCGCCGAGCGTCGCGCCGATGGGGATGATATAGATGGAAACAAGATCCATCCACGGGCCCCACTTGCTGATGGGCTCCATGAAAATACCGATACCGAGGCACACCACGCACAGGATCACCAGCACCGCCGTGCGGCTGAGCTTCGGGAATTTGTGCAGCAGCGATTCCGCCACCGCCTCAAACATGTTCTGCAGCGAGCTGACGCCCGCGAAGATCATCGCAAGGTAGAGGATGATGGCGAACAGCCGCCCGATCGGGATATCCTGTAAAATGGTCGGCAACGTAACGAACAGCAGGCTCGGGCCCGCGCCGACGTCCAGCCCGTAGGAGAAGCATGCGGGGATGATGACGAGCGCCGCAACGACGGCGGCGATCGTGTCAAACAGCGCCGTGTGCTGCGCGACGCCGACGACGTCCTCGTCCTTCGAGAGGTACGCGCCGTACACGATCATGCCGCTGCCCGTGACGGAGAGGGAGAAGAACGCCTGTCCCATCGCCCAGATCCAGATCATCGGGTCCTTGAGCGCCTCCCAGCGTGGTGTAAACATAAAGCGGTAGCCCTCGCTCACGTCCGGCAGCATCGCCACGCGCACCGCGAGGATCAGGAAGATGATGAAAAACAGCGGCATCATGATCTTGTTGGTTTTTTCGATGCTGTGCGCGCCCAAATAGAGCGTCAGCAGCGTCCCCACGACCACGATGATGTGGTACGGAATGACGGAATACGGTGTGGAGGAGAACGTGCCGAACCACGACGCGGTGTCCGCCGTCATCAGCGTGCCGACGAGCGAATCCACCAGCGCCTTTAAGATGTACGTCACGATGATGGCGTAGCCGAATGCGATGCACAACGAGCCTGCGAGCGGCAGCCAGCCAAGAAGGCCTCCGACCTTGCCTGCGCCCCTTGCCGCGCGTCGACCATGCCTTTTCATACGCGCCGAGCGTGCCCGTCGCCGCGTGGCGGCCCATCGCGAATTCCGCGGGCAGACCCACGTAGCTGAAAATGAAAACAAACAGCAGATAAATGAGCAAAAATGCCCCGCCGCCGTTGCTGCCAAGCTTGTTAGGAAAGCCCCAGACGTTCGCCATGCCGACCGCCGAACCGACGGACGCCAGAATAAAGCCCCATCGGCTCGCAAAGTTTTTGGTGTTCTTCATGTTTTCTCCCATCCAGGTGAAAAAATAACCGCGTAAGCATTCCTCGGCTCACGCGGGCATCAGCCTGTCTCTCATCAGATTTTGTACGCAGGATACACAACGCATGAAAATTCCTGCTCTTATGTTTTATACATTTTAATGCCGCTGCACAAAAAAGTCAAGCGCTCGAGCGGTTTATATTATGGCTGTTCCAGCCTTTTCCTCACCGGCGCGCGTTCTTCCCGCACCGCGGCGCAAGGGTCTCGTAACAGCATCGCAGTAGATTTGTTCATATCTTTTATGATATGGTCGCCGTACCAAAAGGAAAATGAGGCATTACAGGAGGATCATGATGAGCGCCTGCATCTTTTTCGCTTCCGACGCGCCGCTGCCGGAGGTCTTTCCTCCGCCGGAGTACGACTACCTCGCCATCAATGTGGACGACGGTACGATCGACGACGGCGGCGCGGACGACAACTTCGCGCTGCGCACTTACCCAGACAGTTTTCTCTATACCGACAAAGCCTTTGCCGTCTGCCTCGACTGGGCCTACTATACCGAGGGCCGCGCGCGGCAGCTGATCGACTACATTGGCTCTGCCCTCGAATCCGCGCCCTGCGTGGAACTCTGGCACGTCTGGCAGGGCGGCTTCTACTTGTTCGAGGAGCGTCCCGTCGTTCACCGCGCTGCTGTGCGATTCGATGAATTCGTCGTAGACGATCTGCGCGAGCTCGGCGAAACTGACCTCTGGAACAACAAGGAGACAAACCGGTTATCATTTTACTGCCTGACCGTCACACGGTGAGCAGTATTTTCCATACTTTACAAAACGAGATGACTCCCATGTCTCATTGCACCACATTCGCCGAAGCAGGCCGCCTTGTGGACGCCGGCCGCCGTGCACCGTTTCTCCTGACGCTGTGTGAGGAGGATGAAAACGAGCTGCACATCACCATCTGCTGCGCTAAAGCGGAGCCAAATGCACAGACTCCGTCCACAGGAAATGCCGCCCTCGACGACATTCTCGCGCACTGTACGCCGCTGTGCCCCGATGAAAACGCCAAGATCGAGCTCATCTTTGAAAACTACCTGCTCTATCAGGTGCGCAACGAATCCTACTGTGTATTTGACGCAGACGAAGTCCACAGCGGCACCTATCTTTGCACGTTCGAACGGTCCAAACTGCTCGACTATCTTCCCCGTGCCATTGATGTCCATCTTATACCCGATGGAACGGACGCTCCCGCATCGTGGAAGCACTACGGCATTTACACGCAGAATCAGATCATCGACATCGTTGCCCCGTCCGAGCCCACAGTGCGCACGTCCTTTTGACGTACACGCGCATATATTATGTCAACAGATGTTCTATTCCATAAGACAGTCAAAAAAAAGCCCATGTCTTGTGACACGGGCTTTTTTGAACCTCGCAGTAGGGTGAGATTACTTGATCTCGACCTTCGCGCCAGCCTCTTCGAGCTGCTTCTTGAAGTTCTCGGCATCCTCCTTGGACACGCCCTCCTTCAGAGCCTTCGGAGCGGACTCGACGAAAGCCTTGGCCTCGGCCAGACCCAGACCAGCGATCTCGCGGACAGCCTTGATGACCTTGATCTTGGCAGCAGCGTCGAAACCGGCGAGGACGACGTCGAACTCGGTCTTCTCCTCAGCAGCGGGGGCAGCACCACCGGCAGCGGGAGCAGCCATAGCAGCGGCGGAAACGCCGAACTCTTCCTCGAGAGCGTGGACGAGCTCAGAGAGCTCCAGGACGGTAAGGCCCTTGATTTCTTCGATCATAGCGGTAACTTTCTCGCTCATTGTAATGATCCTCCAATTTTAAGATATTTGTTTTAGTTTTTGAGTTGGGTGCAGACGATTACTCTGCGGAAGCTTCCTCGGCGGGAGCACCGTTCTTCTCGGCGATCTGCTTGAGGACGCAAGCCAGGCCCGAAATGGGAGCCAGCATGGTGCCAAGCACCTGTGCCTGCAGGACGGGCAGTGCGGGGATCGCGGCCAGAGCATTGACGGTGGCCATGTCGACGACCTTGCCGTCCATGAAGCCGCCCTTGATCTCGAACTTACCGTTGAGCTTCTTGGCAAAGTCAGCGATCACGCGCGCGGGGGCGACGGGATCGGCAGCGATGGCAAGAGACGTGGTACCGTTCAGCTGATCATCGAGCTCATTGAGGCCGACGTTGTTGAAAGCAAAGCGGAGCAGGGTGTTCTTGACAACTGCATACTCGACATCGTTCTTACGGCACTCAGCGCGGAGCTCGGTGTCTTCCGCGACGGTGATGCCCTTGTAGTCAACGATAACGCCGGCAGCTGCGCCCTGCAGCTTCTCGGTCAGAGAGGCCACGATCGCCTGCTTTTCAGACAGAACTTTTGCGTTAGGCATTTCTTGAGTTCACCTCCATTGGATTTTGCGGCACGCCTCGCGTGCCAGGGGAAAGAGGCGTTCTAAAAAGGAAACCGTCCTCATGCAGGACATGAGGACGGTAAAGCAATCAATAAATGTTTGCCATCCTCGGCAGGACTTACGAGACGAATCTCACCTGCTGTCTTTGGAACGCTCTAATAGTATATCCAGAGTTGGCAGCATTGTCAACCCCAAATATCGTTTTTTCCGCAAAATACCCCATATTTGCGCCGCGCACAGCGCAAATCATTTTTCTGACGACATGCGCGCCAAAAATAATCCAATTTGATTTTTCTGACGACATGCGCGTCAGAAAATACCGCGGCTCAGCCGCGATCGCGCGGCGACACCAGTTCGCAAACTGGTGAGGGGGAATCTAAAGGGGGGGACAGCGTCCCCCTCTTTAAGTTTTCTTAGATCTTTGCGGTGTTCATCTTGACGCCGGGGCCCATGGTGGAGGCGGCGACGCAGGACTTGATATACTGGCCCTTGGAAGCGGCGGGCTTGGCCTTGATGATAGCACCCATGAGAGCGTTGAAGTTCTCAGCGAGCTTCTCGGGGCCGAAGGAAACCTTACCGATGGGGCAGTGGATGATGTTGGTCTTGTCGAGACGATACTCGACCTTACCGGCCTTGGACTCCTGAACAGCCTTGGCGACGTCGGGAGTGACGGTACCGGCCTTCGGAGACGGCATCAGGCCCTTAGGACCGAGGACCTTACCGAGACGGCCGACAACACCCATCATGTCAGGGGAAGCGACGACGACGTCGAAGTCGAACCAGTTTTCCTTCTGGATCTTCTCGACGAGGTCCATCTCGCCGACATAGTCAGCGCCGGCAGCCTTGGCTTCCTCGGCCTTGGCGTCCTTGGCGAAGACCAGAACACGGCCGTTCTTGCCGGTGCCGTTGGGCAGGACCACGGCGCCGCGGACCTGCTGGTCAGCGTGACGGGAGTCGACGCCCAGCTTGACGTGCAGCTCGACGGTCTCGTCGAACTTCGCGGAAGCGGTCTTGCAGATCAGGCCGAAGCCCTCTGCGGCGTCATACTGCGTGTTCTTTTCGATCTGCTTTGCAGCATCCTGATACTTTTTACCTCTAAACATTGTTCACACCCTCCTTATTCTTCGACGACAACGCCCATGGAGCGTGCGGTACCGGCGATCATGCTCATCGCGGACTCGAGAGTGCTCGCGTTGAGGTCACGCATCTTCATCTCAGCGATCTTCTGGACAGAGGCCTTGGAAATGGTAGCGACCTTGGTCTTGTTGGGGACGCCGGAGCCAGACTCGATGTTGCATTCCTTCTTGATGAGGATGGCAGCGGGAGGAGTCTTGGTGACGAAGGAGAAGGAACGGTCGGCATACACCGTGATGACGACGGGGATGATGAGGCCCATGTCGTTCTTGGTGCGCTCGTTGAATTCCTTGGTGAACGCAGCGATGTTGACGCCGTGCTGACCGAGCGCGGGGCCAACGGGGGGTGCGGGAGTTGCTTTGCCTGCAGGGATCTGCAGCTTAACATAACCGGTGATCTTCTGTGCCATGAGAGGCACCTCCTTAATATTGAATGTGGTAACGACCGGCGATTCCGGCCGCCCTTGGCGAGACTGAACGTCTCTCCCACGTTTGCCGCATACGCGGCTCATCGCTTTTAGCGGTGATTACGGTTCTACGACCTCGACCTGATCGAGCTCCAGCTCGACCGGCGTTTCGCGTCCGAACATGGACACGACCACGCACACCTTGTTCTTCTCTGCGTCGATCTCTTCGACCGTGCCGAGGAAGGACGAAAGCGGGCCGTCGGTGATCTTGACCTGATCGCCGACATTGTAGCGCACGACGATCTCTCGCCGTTCCATGCCGAGCGCCAGGACTTCCTCTTCCGTCAGAGGAATGGGTTCATTGTTCGCCGTGCCGACAAAGCCGGTCACGCCGCGAATGTTGCGGATCAGATGCCAGGTGTCGTCCGTCATGACCATCTTGACCAGCACATAGCCCGGGAAGACCTTGCGTTCGACTTCCTTCATATCGCCCGAGTCGGTCACTTCCGTGACGGTCTCCAGCGGGATCTGGATGTCGAGGATCATGTCCTCCAGATGACGGTTGGCGACGAACTTCTCGATGGCCGTCTTGACTGCGTTTTCATAGCCGGAGTAAGTATGCGCAACATACCACTTAGCATTATCAGCCATGACTGCTCTCCTGTCAGCCCGCGAGACCGATCAGCAGGTGCACTGCGGAAACGGCCACGTAGTCGAAGATCCAGATGCAGGCGCCGACGGCGAGGGAGCACAGCAGCACAGTGCCGGTGTTCTTCGCAGTGGTGGATGCGGTGGGCCATACGACCTTTTTCAGTTCGCTTCTCATTTCACGGAACCACTTGCTGCGGTCCTTTTTCTTCTTTTCTTCTGCCATGTTTCAACAGCCTTTCCTAATTACTTGGTTTCGGTGTGGACGGTGTGCTTCTTGCAGAAGGGGCAGTACTTGTTCAGCTCAAGCTTGTCCGGGGTGTTCTTCTTGTTCTTCATCGTGTTGTAGTTTCTCTGCTTGCACTCGTTGCATCTGAGCGTGATCTTAATGCGCATCTAACGGCACCTCCTTATTTACTCAGCTCCGTTTGCCAAAAGCGGCATGAAGCTGGCGATTGCCTCCCTGCTCTCAAATTTGAGGGGTGCTTTTCCCTTGCGTGCCGAGAAGCAAAAGCGCGCAAAAAGAAAGCCCTCTTTCACAGGTAAGTAAGATGATACCACATGTCATGTCCAGCCGTCAAGCACTTTTTGCACGTTTTTGCAGAAAATCGCGCAGATTTTGCGCTCTTTCCCCTGTTTTTTCTCTCCCGCTGCCTCTCTTGACGCGATTTTTCCGTTTCCGCACGCCACTTCCCTGCCCCGCGCTTGCTTTTTGGGTGAAAATCCTGTATGCTGGCAGTCAAAAGAAACGCTCAGGAGGCAATTTTATGAAAATCATGGCCATCGACTACGGCGACGCGCACACCGGCGTCGCGATCTCCGACCGCACGCTGACGCTCACTGGATTTTCGACCGTTATCACCGCGTACCGGCCCGAAGCGGTCATCGAAAAGCTGCTGCCGCTCATCTCCGAGCACGAGGTCTCAGAGCTCGTGCTCGGCCACCCACTCAACATGGACGGCACGCGCGGCCCCCGCGCAGAAAAGGCCGAGGGCTTTGCAGAGCTTCTGCGCGAGACCACGTCGCTTCCCGTCACGCTCTGGGACGAGCGCCGCACGACCGTCGACGCGCACAATATTCTATTGAATAATGGCAAGCGCGCCAAGGAGCGCAAGAAAACCGTCGACGCCGTCGCGGCGAGCCTGATGCTTGAAGGTTACTTAACCTTCAAAAAACGTCAAGGGTAACATATCACAGCGCGGCAGCGCTGTACTTTGTTCCCCTGCGCCGCGCAGGGGACGCGGTTAAGGGGATATTCTCTTCTCGGAAAGAGAATATCCCCTTTGACCCCCAAGAGAAAGGGATTAGATTGGCAGTCTGAGGCTTGAATGACACTTATACCTCCGGAATGGGAATATCTGCGCGCGGCGTTGCCGCGGTTAGTGTTGCTATACGATTTGCCGCTGCTTCTATCATCCGCTGTTGCGCAGCCGTTGGCGGCTCTGCTGCCTTACGGATGCGGCACACCCCTTGCGGGTGCTGCTCTGCCAGTCTCGTAGAAGTGCAGCCTAATTTCCGTCTACCGCCAGTCTCATCAATGCGGTGAGCGAAGCAATGCCGCATTTCGCACGCAGTCTGCCGCCCAGACAAACCGTCACTCGCGCCTCACGATAGTAAGGCGCGGTTGATGGATATATCGAAACGTAGGGATTCATGGCGAAGCCATGTACACCGCACTTACATTGCGCAGCGCGTGCAGTCCGGTAGACCTTTAGCGCCGCCCGCAGGCGGCGCAATCCCCAAACCCGCCGCAGCGAAACAAAATAGCCCCGCCCCGGGGCCAAAACCGGGGGCGGGGCCGGGCGGAGGGGCGCGCCGCCGCAGCGGCGCGGCGGCCAAAGCCGCTGGAGCAAGCCCCCCCCTTGGTTGCCCGCGCAGAGCGACGCGGGCGGGGACGGCGGCGGGGACGGCGGCTGCGCAGACGCCCCACCGCTGCGCGAACTGGACAAGGGCGGCTGACGACTGACGACGCCCCCCGCCGCTGGCCACGGACGACGGCGGCCAGCGGGCACAGGGGGCGCAGCGGAACCCCGCAGCGGGCGCGCAGGCTTTTGCCCCCCGCTGACGACGCCATCTGCGAAGCGGGGCGGCGGCAGCGGAAAAGGGGCAAAGCCGATGAGGGCCGCGGCCCGCCGTTTCGGCGGGACGGGGCCGCGCGCATACCGAAGAGTGCTGACGCCATCAGGCGGCAGCACAACGAGCGGCAACGGGGGGGCGGCACGGCAGCGGCGCAGGCCGCGACGGAGCCCCCCACGGCAGCCGCGAGCATCCCCCATGCACCCACAGTCTCCGCCGCGAGCTACCGTCACGCGGCGGAAGTGGGGGCCCTATTTATAGGGCCACCACTCTTCCCCGCGTTCGGCGTAGTAGTCGCTGACGTATTCGACGCACTGCTGCTCGTATTCGTCTTGCAGCATCCGGTAGGCCGCGTAGCGCTCTTCTGCGGTGTGCGGCGGGCGAACCGCGTGACGTTCGGCGACCCACGTGCCGTGCGCTTCCGCATGGCAGCGCCAGCAGAGCGTGATGAGGTTGCAGGGCGTGTCATTGCCGCCGCAGCTGCGATGAACGATGTGATGAATCTGCAAGCCGTGCGTGTCGTCGCACAGCGCGCAGCGGTAGCCGTCACGGGCATAGACGGCCTTTCGTGTCTCGTTCGGGATGGATGCGGACAGGTTTCTTTTGGTCTTCATGATCGAAGCCCCCTTTCGTTTGATACCCGCGCAGCAACACGCCTGTCAAGGGTGGCCGACAGGCCACTTGCGAAGCCCTTGACGGGCGTGTTATCCACAGAGTTTTCCACAAACGAAAGGGGGCTTGATTCTGAAGACCGCAGGCAGCAGCATCCATCCCGAGCGAGACGGACGCAGGCATTCGGCTGCTGCTGCGCGCTGCGCGACGACGTTTCTTCAGGTCACGCGGTTCTCCCGTTCATACGCTGCGAGCTCTTCGAGGACCAGTGTGCGCAGCAGCGAATAGCGCGTGGTCCGTATCCAGAAGCAGTATGCGTCGAGGCGGGCCAGCTCCACCGGCGTTAGCTTGGTCCCGATAGAATGCAGATGCTCCGCGTCCCACGCTCGCCGCTGCTGCTGCCGTTTCGCTTCCGCTTCCGTCATTCCCTGCACCATGACGCCAATCCCGCAATGAACGCAGCGTTCGTCGCTTTGCCCTTGTCATAGGCTGCAATGTTCCCTAGATAGTGCTTGAGCATGTCCTGATTGCCGTACGTGTAGGCCCATTCTATCGCGTGCCGGATGCAGCGTTCGACCCTTGACGGTGTCGTGTCGTGCTTGGTTGCGATGGCCGGATACAGCTCTTTTGTCATGTGGTGCGCAAGCTCTTCGTCCGCTGCGACCAGCTTTACACCGTCCAGGATGTACCGCCAGCCCCGCACGTTCGGCTGCACGCCAATCAAGCGCAGCATGACCGCAATTTGACACTCTAAGGCTTTTTCTTCCACCAGTAAGACCCCCATTTCGTGTTGTTCTGGTAACCCCAATCTTAACAAGAAACTTGTAATTCGTCAAGATGTAGTGCTATCTGATTCAAGAAAGCACTACATGTGGTGTTTGCGTCGCAAGACGCATGCCTTGGGTGGCGAAGCCATGTACACCGCACTTACATTGCGCAGCGCGTGCAGTCATTCAAGCTACAAACTGCCAATGTCGGGGGTCGAGGGGAACTCCCTCGCGTTCTCTTGGAGGTTTAAGGGGGCCATTCTCTCACGTGAGAGAATGGCCCCCTTTGCCGCGTCCCCACACGGTGTGGGGATAAATCCCAAAAAGTATCACTTTTTGAACTTCTTAATCGTATCAGCAATGATATTCTGCTTCAAAATCATGCTGACCAGCACGTAAACAACGCACCCCACAACGCCCGTCAGGCCGCACTTGACGACGAGCATCAGCTTGCTGTCATCCGCCGCGACAAGAAGCGAACGCCCGCCGTAGAGGACGACCGCCATCGCTGCCGTGGCGGCAAGGCCCTTGAGGAGCGGCACCAGGCGCACGATCTTCGTCCCGTGGAAGAGCTGGATCGTCATCGCGATGGCACCGATCGTCAGCGCAAGCGACGTTGCCAGCGCGACGCCGGTATCGGTGTAGAACACGCGGTTCAAAATGAGATTCAGCACCAGCACGCCGAGGTTGATGAGCAGCGGCACCAGCGTCTTTTTCATCGCGTAGTAGGCCTTGTTCAAAAGGTCGAGCACGGCGAAGGCGCTCATGCCGAGCGCGTAGCGGGCGAAGATGCTGCCCGTCATCTCGGTCGACTCAGCGGTGAAGCTGCCGCTTTCAAAGATGACGCGGATGATATCCGTGCCGAACGCGCACATCATCGCGCAGACCGGCAGGATGAAAAGCAGCGTGTTTTCCGTCACGTTCCAGATGTAGCCGAGGTACCCCTTCGAGTCCTCCTTCGTGAACTCGCGGTTAAAGCGCGGGAACATGACCGCGCTGATGCTGTAGAGCACGCTCGTCGTGAGCGGGGTGAAGAGCTTGTCGGCGTAGTAGAACGCGCTGACGGCGCTGTCGTTGAGCGCCGTGGCGGTCGCCGTGTCGATGAGATAGCAGAACAGGAAGATCGATGTCGTCAGCACCGTGACGAGCGCGGTCTTAAAGTACGTGCCGACGTAGTCCGCCTTGCGGTCGAGCATCGGTCGGTAGACATAATGTTCCTTTTTCGCATACGGGATGCTCATAGCAAGCTGCAAGAGCCACGCGCACGAACTCGCGATGACGACGCCCTTGATGCCCCACTTTGCGCCCAGCGTCACAAGGAAGATCGCAAGGAAAGCGTTGTACGGGATGCTCATGCTGCCCTGCAATTCATAGTGGTCGGTCGCCTGGAAGATGGCGACGTTCAGATACGCCGCCGCCACGACCGGCAGCGCGCAGGCCATGATGCGGATATAGCTCGCAAGGCGCGGCAGCTCGGCCGCGTCAAGATCCCAGATTGTGCCGACAAGCGGCGTCGAGGCAAAAACCTGCCACAAAACGACCGCCGCGAGCGAGCCGAGCAGCGTGATGGTCAACAGGTTGTTGGCCGCTTTCTCGCCGCGCTTGCGGTCGGCAGCAAATTCCTTCGTCAAAATCGGCACCGCCGCGATGCACAGCGCGTAGCACATCGTCGTAAAGAGATAGAGCGTCGAGTTGTAGGACGCGGTGTAGAGGTCCGCGTCGATGCCGGTGCCGAAGATGTTGGCCTGCATCATCTCGCGCACCACGCCGAGGAGCTTGGCAAACAGCGTCAGCAGAAAGACGAAGCTGATCGCGCCCGCCGTGCGGACACCTGATTTATCCTTCTTTTCCGTATTGTTTTGAGGGTCTTGCATGGTATGTTTCCTCGATTTCTCCATGATCGCGCAGATCATCTTCTCGTTCGTGTCGAGCTTGCGCGAAAGCTCGACCATGTGCACCTCGACGCACTGCACCTGCTCCTTGCCCGTTTCGAGCACGCGCTCGGCCTCGGGCAGAAAGAGCTCCGCCGTGAAGTTCTCCTTCGTGCTCAGCTTGTCGAGCCCCACGGAGTTTAAAAACGCCGTGCACTTGGGGTCATACGAAATGCCGATGAGCGGCACGCCCATGATGGCGGCATAGATGAGCGAATGCAGGCGCACGCCGACGAGCAGGTCCATGTTGCCGATGATGGAGAGCATATCCTCGGAGAGGTACTTTTCATTCAGGCACACCGCCGTGTCATCGGGCAGCTGCGCCGCGATATGGCGGCAGACCTCGCCGTCCTCTTCATAGTGGAACGGGATGAGCACGGACTGCGCGTTGTACTTGTCCTTCATCATCTGGATGGAGCGCAAAAGCTCTTTGACAAAGCGGCTGTCTGTGTCCCGCTCACGGATGGCCCAGCCGACAGTTAGACGGCCATCCAGCGAGACACCTGCCTTTCGCAGGATCTCCGCGCCGACATCGCCATCGGGCTTTTTCATGCGGATGACGGGGTCCGCCGTGATGACGACCTTGTCGCGCGCGATGCCGATTTCCTCCAAAAGCGATGCCGACCGCTCGTCGCGCACGACGATACCGTCCGCCCGCTTGAGCGCCGCCGCCGCGGCGCGGCGGTTGCCGGGGCGGTCGATGGGGCCGATGCCCTGGGAATAGATGAAGACCTTTTTATGGAAGAATTCCGCGCAGCGGATGATGGAGAGGTAATAGTGTAAGCTCTTGCTGCTCGTCACATCCTGCAAAAGGCTGCCGCCGCCGGAAATGAGCATGTCGCACTTTTTCACCGCGCGCAGGATCGCCACCGGCGACATGCGGTCCACCGCCTCAACGCCGTACTTTCCGCGCGTGGAGGCGGGATTGTGCGAGAGCACTGTGAGCGAGCAGTCGGGAATGTGCTCGCGCAGCGACGAGACGAGCGTGCGCAGGATGGACTCGTCGCCGATGTTGTCGAAGCCGTAATAGCCCGAGATCAGAATGTTAACCATTCGTCACCCCGCAGATCCTGCGCACAAGGCGGTAAATGAGCTCCGCCACAATGACCACGGCTGTGCCGATGAGAAGTCCGAAGAGGATGCCCCAGCCGGTGCGCAGCAGGCTCAGCAAAAACGGCGTGCGGATGTGCAGGAACGTGTTGACCACGCTGACAAGGCCGATGCTCATACCCATGCCGAAGATCATCGGCAGGAACTTCATTCTGCGGCGCAGCGACCAGATGAAAAGCATCAGCATCGGCCAGCCGACGATCATTTCCTTCGTGCGCGGGCGGGCAATGAGCGTATTTTCCAGGAAGTTGCGGAACGCAAGCTCCCTTGCCGACGTCGTGGTCGAGTTGCCGGTGCGGTACATGTAGTAGACAAATACCAGCAGCATAAAGACTGCCGCCACCGCAATGACGACGATCGCAAAGGAACCAGCCGAGCTTCATCGGCGTCTGCATCAGCTCGCCGAAATAGGCGTTGAATCGCTTGACGCGGTTCTTCTCCCCGCGCTGTCCCGCATGGGCGAGGACGGCCTCGCGCGCGCCGGTCTCCTCATAGGCGTAGACCAGAAGATAGGCGAGCATGAAGAGCGCGATAGGGATAAGCTGCATGAGCTTGACGCCGCGGTACAGGTCGATCTCGAGAAGATACGAGAGCTGCGAGAGCGCGGACGATGCGAGCAGCGACCCGCAGAATGCCGTCAGAATGGTCGCGATGGCTGTGCCAAGCGTAAAGCCAAGCAGCTTGCCGAACTTGATCTGCGGCTCGCTGCGTCTCTTTTCCAGCAGCACGCGGCACAGGCCGACCGCCGCGAGCGACGGCATCACGATGCCGCCGGACATCGAGGGGATCAGGCGGAACATCGAGGGCTTCAGCACCGCGCGAGGCCGGCAAGGCCGAGCGCGCCGACGGCAAACAGGATCGTGCGCCAGCGCTTGCCGATAAAGAAGAATAGATCAAGCAGGATCACGATGAGCGCCGCCGTGCCGATGCCCTGCAGCACCTTTGAGCGCCATGGACGGCGCTTTCAGCTCCATCGCGGGCACGGTCGCGTGCGTGTAGCCGAGAGGCTCCAAGCGCGCGTCGAGGTCCGTGAGCATCTGCTCATAGTCGGCAGGGTCGGTGATGCCGACCCACTTCTTCTCGTCAGCGTCCCAGCTGACATCGGTATCCGGCTCTAAGATCATCTTGAGGAAGATGATCTTGCAATTACGCTCGGCGATGGCTCTAAAGAACGTGTTCGTGATCTCCTCAGGGCCTTCGTAGCCGCAGTACTGATAGCGGTTCTGGATGTAGGCCCACTCGTTGAAAAACGCGCACACCACGATAGCCCGTGTTGTCGAGCAGTTCTTCAACGCCGGGCCAGACAAGGTTCTGGCTCTGGTCGTTCTGCTCCATCATGGCGACGCTCGCGCCGCTCTCGTTGAGATACTGCGTCAGAAGCTCCAGGCTCTCGTCATCCTCATAGCCGACGAGCTCTCGTCGCCGTTATTCATAAAGTACGGCGCGTTGAAGTGCTTGAGCACATCGATGTATGCCCGGCAAACTGCGTGCCGTTCATGTCCTTTTTCGTCACGGTGCGCGGTATGATCTCGTAGCCGTGACGCTCGAGCAGCTCCGCCGTATCGGGCCAGATACCGAGGCACAGGTCGAGCAGCTTTTCGCCCTTCATGCCGTTTTTCTGCTGCTGGATGAAGATGAAGCCGTGCTCGCCCTCCAGATACGTCTTGGCCTCAAAGTCCTCAAAACGGGCCTCGAAAGCGTTCAGGATCCACTCATAGCTCGCGGCGGTCTCCGTCCAGATGATCGCGTCGCTCACATCGGTGCTCTCACGCAGCCATTGCGCGACCTCGGCGGGGTACTGATCTTCAGCCGTAGCTCTCCGCCGCCTTTTTCACGGTCATTGCGTGGACGGGGATGGCCGCGTTATCGTGCAGGTTGAGGGGCGCTCGCCTCGCTGAGCGCGACCTTTGTCGACGCCGAGCGACTTGAAGAGATCGAGCCACTCGTCCTCTGACTGCGAGGATTGGCGCGCCATCGAGCGCATGCTGTTGTAGTCGAGGACGATGTCGCAATTGCGCATTTGTTGCTCTCCTCGGTCTGCACACGGTTTACGATTGGCACCGTGGAGGCGAGCAGCCCCAGCGGTGCCAGAAGCACGAGGAGCTTGTCTTTTCGTGAAGCTTTTCATTGGCAGTTCTCCTTCTGCGCTCATGCGCGCGGGGTGTTTTAGAGTGTGGCATCTGGGTGTCACCGGCGTGCTGCCGATGGACTTGGCATACGATGTAGAGATTCTGGCGACGTCCTCGATGTCTATTCCGCGCGCAGGTACGCCTGCGCAAAGGTCCTCCCACGGCGAGCGCGCCGTGATTGGCGGCGATGCAGCCGCCGCGGTCATGAGCACTTGAGGGATTGCGTGCCGACGGCCTCAGTCCCCGGCGCGGCATGTCACGCGGCAGACGTCGCCGCCGTTCGATCAACGCGGGGATGCTCGCTTTCGCACGACGGCAAACGCCGTGGCATAAGTGAGGCTGCGATAGCTGGCGTTCGTCGCCATGCGCCTTGTAGACCGCCGCGTGCGCGCATCACTCCGCTCGAGATTTGCAATTCCCCTTCCGGCACCGTGCCGTCAGGCTTCATGCGCACGATGGCTCCTATGTTCGCCAGCGCGGACATTCGGCGTGAAAAACAGGGCGCCTCACGGAACGCTCGTGCAAGCGATTTGTC
>VOFC01006131.1_pt1 | contig 56027 bp, 76 predicted proteins | sample 5384161 | NCBI WGS metagenome assembly VOFC01 (sample SAMN12384722, study PRJNA508395) | human gut metagenome | isolation source: healthy gut B | host: Homo sapiens | reverse complement strand
GGGTAAATGGGGATATAATCCAGACAACATATCCACAAATCTTGTAGGGAATTGAAACTGAGATCCCCCGAAGCGATAGAGGATTGGGAAATTTCGGAAAGGAGGGCATCAATATGACGCTGATCTGGAAAAACCTGCTTCACGCGAACTTCCGCTGTGGGCGAATGTACACACTCCGGGCAGAATGTTTGACCGAGCGCTGTGCATTGCCCTCTGCAGACCGAATGTGTATGCGAATGTGAAGGCAGCCTGCCGCTCAGAGCTGATTTTTTGCCCGGTTCACTGGAATGTGTGCAGTGACCGGGATTTTTTATACGTCAGGATTATACGATAAGTACAGATAGAGAGGTATATTACAATGTCTAACTACAAATTTGAGACCCTGCAGCTTCACGTTGGCCAGGAGCAGGCCGATCCCGCTACCGATTCCCGTGCCGTTCCCATTTATCAGACCACTTCTTATGTGTTCCGCAACAGCCAGCACGCAGCAGACCGCTTCGGTCTGGCAGACGCCGGCAACATCTACGGCCGTCTGACCAACTCCACCCAGGATGTGTTCGAGAAGCGCATCGCTGCTCTGGAGGGCGGCGTGGCCGCTCTGGCAACCGCTTCCGGTGCCGCTGCCATCACCTACACCATCGAGGCTCTGGCACAGGCCGGTGATCACATTGTGGCCCAGAAGACCATCTACGGCGGCAGCTACAACCTGCTGGGACAAACCCTGACCCAGTTCGGCGTCACCACCACTTTTGTAAACGCCCATGATCTGACTGAGGTGGAGAACGCCATTCAGGACAACACCAAGGCCATCTATCTGGAAACGCTGGGCAACCCCAACAGCGACATTCCCGACATCGACGCCATCGCGGCCATTGCCCACAAGCACGGCCTGCCCCTGGTCATCGACAACACCTTCGGCACCCCCTATCTGATCCGGCCGATCGAGCACGGCGCGGACATCGTTGTCCATTCTGCCACCAAGTTTATCGGCGGCCACGGTACTTCGCTGGGCGGCATCATCGTGGACAGCGGCAACTTCGACTGGAAGGCCAGCGGCCGTTACCCCAACATTGCTGCCCCCAACCCCAGCTACCACGGCGTCTCCTTTGCCGAGGCAGCCGGCCCCGCCGCTTTCGTCACCTACATCCGCGCCATCCTGCTGCGCGACACCGGCGCTACCATTTCTCCCTTCAACGCCTTCCTGCTGCTGCAGGGCACCGAGACCCTGAGCCTGCGCATCGAGCGCCATGTGGAGAACACCAAGAAGGTCGTGGAATACCTGGCCCATCATCCCCAAGTCGAGAAGGTCAACCACCCCTCCCTGCCGGATCACCCGGATCACGCCCTGTACGAGAAGTACTTCCCCAACGGCGGCGCTTCCATCTTCACCTTCAACATCAAGGGCGGCCGTGAGGAGGCTTTCAAGTTCATCGATAACCTGAAAGTCTTCTCCCTGCTGGCAAATGTTGCCGACGTGAAGAGCCTGGTCATCCACCCCGCTTCCACCACCCACAGCCAGCTGAATGACGAGGAGCTGGCCGAGCAGCAGATCTACCAGAACACCATCCGACTCTCCATCGGCACCGAACATATCGACGACATCATCGCCGATCTGGAAGCCGGTTTCGCAGCCGTCCGCGGTGAATAACTCCTGCAGCGCGTCCCCCGCGCTCCGAACCGAACTTCATCCTCCATTCTCCTTTTTTTGATTGTGTGTGCGTAAAACAGAACCGCCGCCCGGGTCACCCGGAGCGGCGGTTCTGTTTTTTCTGTGTATCCGACCGGTCACAGCTGCGCTTCGATCCAGTTTCCGATGTCTGCAAACACTTCCTGCCGGTTGGTCTCCACCAGCAGCTCATGCCGGGCACCGGGATAGAATTTGACCTGGATGTTCTTCATCCCTGCGTCCTTCAGGCTCTGGACGGCCCGCCGGACTCCGGCCCCCTGTTCGCCCACCGGGTCTGCATCTCCTGCCAGGAACAGCAGGGGCAGGTTCTTTGGCATCCCGGCCAGGACTTTGGGGTCATACAGCCGCAGGATGCCGCTGAACATGCTGTAATAGGCGTTCAACGTGAAGGTGAAGGTACACCGCTCGTCGGCAAGGTACTTGTCCACCTCGGCCTGATCCCGGTTGAGCCAGTCGTGGGTAGTGCGCCCTTCCAGACCCTTGTTGTACCCGGCGAAGGACAGGTTTGCCACCAGCTGACTGCGGTAGTGCCAGCCGTGAAAGACGGCCAGCACCCGGCAGACAGTTTTAGCCAGCTGCACCAGCGCTTTGGGCTGGAAGCCGGTGCCCATGATGATGGCTCCGTCCAGCTCGCCGCCCCACTCGCAGAGGTACTGGCGGGCGTAGAACGACCCCATGCTGTGCCCCAGAAGGAAATAGGGGACGCCGGGGTACCGCTCTTTGGTGCGGACGGTCATGCTGTGAAGGTCCGCCAGGACCGCGCGGTTGCCGTCCGGCTCCGCGAAATAGCCGTAATCCTCTTTGGTGCGGATGGACCCGCCGTGTCCCAGATGGTCGTGCCCGGTGACCAGAATGCCCCGGGCGGCAAGGGCTTCTGCCAGCGGTTTGTAGCGGTCAATGTATTCCACCATGCCGTGGGACAGCTGCAGCACCGCCCGCACCACGCCTTCCGGCTCGCAGCGGAACGCGTGGAGCGTCCGCCCCGGCTGGCAGGACGGCAGGGTAAAATCGATCATCCGGCTCATGGCAGCTCTCCTTCCGGGCAGTTACAGGGCACCGATCTTCTTGCGGCACTCGGAGCAGATGCAGTAACCTGCATACTGCACCGCATCGTCGTCCACCTCGCCGCAGAAATCGCAGCTGCCGGTGGGCCGGTACTTCTTGAGGATGATCTCATCCCCATCCACGAAGATCTCGAGCTTTGCGTCATTGTTCAGCTTCATGCTGTTGCGCAGCTCTTTGGGCAGGACGATGCGGCCAAGGCCGTCAACGCCGCGGACGATTCCGGTACTTTTCATAGTTTGCTCTTCTCCTTTTTCATTACACTAGGAGAGGCCCGTTTTTCCTGTCTTCTCCAAGGTTTTGTTCTCTCTACCAAAGCCTTGCAGGAAAATTTATGTGCCATCTCTCCCATTCAGTATACAAAATTTCCAGTCCTTCGTCAATGTTTGCGGGCGTTTTCGACAAAAGCGTCTTTTATTCTTCCATTTATTCCTTATTTTCCCAAGGCTTCCGCGGCGGCCAAAATGTCGAAAAACAGCTCTTTTTGTCGGATATGATTTTCCTTCCGCCAAAAAACAGGGGCCGGTACACCCCCGCCTTCCGGTCAGATACCGGCGGCGGGAGTGCATCGGCCCCACTCAGGATCATTTGATTTTCAGGATTTTTATTTTACCGCCCGGAGAAGCTCCCCGGCACGGGACAGGAAGGTTTGCACTGCCGTACCGCCATCATAGATGATCGTATTCCCGATCGACTTGTTGTAATAATAGTACCGCACGGTAGAATTTCCCGCTTTCGGGCAGACATACACGGTCAAGCTCTTCTTTTTTTCACCGGGCTGCAGCACGATTGTGTCATCCACAACGATCATTGTTCCCCAAAGTTCACCGTTTGTCAGGCCTGCTTTTATGGTGCCCGTCTGATGATCCAGGAACACCTGCCAGGCCGCATTGGCCCGGAGTTCGTCCTCCGGTGCATCCGGATACAGCTTTCTGACGCCTTCAAGATGTTCTTTGTACAGGCTGTCATATTCGCTCTTCGTGATGGCACCATCAAACAAAACTGCTTCGGTTCCCGTATTTTCCACTGTGCAGGAGCCTTCCACAAGGTACAGATCTTGTGCGTATATCTTTGTACTCCTGACGGTGTTGGAAACATCCCATTCCAGTTTTGCCTCACCAGAACCGCTGCTTCCGCTGTCCGAGGTGGTTCCGCCATTGTTTCTCACGCGGAATCTTGCGTACTTCGTGCCGTCATCCACGGGCAGGGTGTACTTCAGGATAACTTCCTTCCAGTCTTTCGGCACACGGAGTACAACCTGAATGATGGCCTCCTGGCCGGGAGCCACATAGGCAGCACCTTCTCCATTGTGGATCTCGGTAATCACACCATATTTGTAGGTTCCCCGCTCTCCAGAGTGACATACTTGCTGGCATAGTTTCCGGAAGTTGCAACAGTCACATAAGAAGGGACGTCCTGACTGCTTTCCGGATGAGTCGTATGTTCCACCGGCAGATCGATCGAATCCGAGCTGTTGTGAATATACAGCCGTGCTGCCACATAAGTATAGTCGCCCTCTTCATAATTCGTGCTGACAGTGTGTCCGTACAGCGCAACCTGAACGCCACGATACTTTGCAATGTTGTCCTGAATTTCGTCCTGAGACATCGTCACATCCGTGATCTCAGTCAGAATCCGTCCGTGGCCGAGATCCTTGTCCTCCGACAGATCCGGGTTCTCCAACCGGTTCATATAGGTTCCATTCTGGTAGTATTTGATTGCGGACCAGTTCGTACCTGCGTCCGCCTCCACAAAGGTGAACACATAGACCGTGTCGATCTCGCCCTTTTTCATCTTCGGATCGGTTCCGGTTTCTTTCGCAAAGTAAACATCCCGATTGGGATCCGTTTTACCCGAAGTCAGGACAGCAGTTGCCGTATACTGGCTGGCCTGCGTTCCGCTCATTGCCTTTTCAGCTGTGATGGTATTCGGCGTCATTCCGCAGAGCCAATGTGTTGCCGATCGTATACTCTCCGTCTGTGCTGTTCACCACACGCACCTTTGCCCAGATGAGATAGCCGGCTTTTCCATTCAGCGTATCCTTCTTGGAGGAAACCGACATCGGGACCGGCATCGGCTCAGTGGTATACAGTTCCTTGCGCATATCCAGAACCTTATTCTCTGCACTGTCAGGATCCAGCTTCTCTTTCGGGATCTTCACCATCTCTTTGCCAGCATAAGATGCCGTAACATCCTCACATTTCGGCAGGTAGAAGATGACCGACACATACACGGACTCGCCGGGGTTCAGATAGTTTTTTCTTCTTCCCGGTATCGCTGTCAAAACTGGCCACGCAGGACGCCTGACCGGATTCCGATGTCAGCGTGATCGCCTTGCAGACATAATCCGACTTCGTATAGAATTCTTTCGCTGCCTGCGCATTCGCCTTCATGAGGTCGCTGTAACTGTTATTGGAATTGATAAGATCTTTCGAGCTCTGTTCGAGTTGTTTCTCCATTGCGGTAGCTTCTCTGCCGGATACGAACCCGGACAGATCTGCCGTACCCGTGCTGGAGGTATTGGTGATCTTGATCGTGCGGCTTACCAGCCAGAAGTCCTCATAAATGGACGCACTCGGACCTCCTGCGGAAGTGATATCATTAAATTCCAGATCTGCCTTGGGTGCCTCGCCGGTGCTGGTGACGGCAAAACTTGCCTTGAGCGGTTCCTGCGTGGAATCCGTGGCCGGAAGGTTGTATTCCACCTTCAGGGGCTCGTCTGCTTCCACCCAGTCTGCGGCCACCTGTGCCACAACGTTGAATTCGGCATACCAGCCCTTTCCCTGCAAGACGTACCCACTCTGCGGGGCACGATTTTCGTCATAGACCTGGATCGCCGCACGGGCCTGAACCGGTTCGCCGTTCAGCGTCACCGTCAGGTGATCGGAGGGCGCATTCTTGTCAAACGTTTCTGCAAGAGAGCTTCCGGTCGGGTCATCCGCCGCAAAGACTGCGACCGCACTCCGTGCCGCCTGCGGGGTCTGCTTGTTTTCCAGCAGATCGATCGGCTCTTCCGAAGTGTTTTTGATGGAGAAGGTAAAGGGCACATAAGCCGTATCATCAACCGTTTCGACCTTGGCTGTGATATCCGCCTTTTCGACCTTCATCTCCGCGCCGCCCGTCGTGACCGTCTCGCCGGGAGCCGCGACTTCCTTCTGTTCGGGCTCTTCGGGTGTTTCCGGTTGTTCCGGCTGGGTGGGCGTGGATGTGCCCGGGTTCGGGGCAGGCGTCGTGCCGCCTCCGCCGCCGTTTCCGCCTCCGTCACCGCCGCAGCCGGTCAGCAGGACTGCCGCCGCAAGGGCAGCCGATGCCAGTGCCAGAGTCAGGGAATGGGGCCTGTGTTGAAAAAGTCTCATTTTCTGTTCCTCCTGTAAAGTAATCGTCCCCTTCCCTCTTTTATACCCCCCTCCCCCGGCCGCCGTCAAGGCTTTTTTACACAATTTTGTCACATTCCGGTGTTTTGGCCGCACAGCAGACAGTTTTCCCGCTTCGCCGTTGACAAAGCACCGGCTGCAGGTTAAACTAAAAGATAGCGATCCGCAAATTTTTTGCCTGTAAATATAAAGGAGCGTTTTTCTATGCCGAGCAATAAAGTCCGCACCCGCTTTGCCCCCTCGCCCACCGGTTACATGCACGTGGGCAACCTGCGCACCGCGCTGTACACCTACCTGATGGCCAAGCACGAGGATGGCACCTTCATCCTGCGCATCGAGGACACCGACCAGGGCCGCTATGTGGAGGGCGCTGTGGATGTCATCTACAACACGCTGCGGGAGACCGGTCTGCTGTGGGACGAAGGCCCGGACGTAGGCGGCCCCGTGGGCCCCTATGTGCAGAGCGAGCGTATGGGCATGTTCAAGCAGTACGCCGAGCAGCTGGTGACAGAAGGCAAGGCCTATTACTGCTTCTGCACTGAGGAGCGTCTGGAGGCCCTGCATGCCGAGCAGCGGGCCAACGGTGAGATGACCCACTACGACGGCTGCTGCCGCGACCTGCCCAGGGAAGAAGTGGAGAAGCGTCTGGCCGCCGGGGAGCCCTATGTCATCCGCCAGAAGATCCCTGCCGAGGGTGTGACCGGCTTTGACGGTGTGGTGTACGGTCACATTGAGGTGGAGAACCGTGAAATGGACGACCAGATTCTGCTTAAGAGTGACGGCATGCCGACCTATAACTTTGCCAACGTGGTAGATGACCACCTGATGGGCATTACCCATGTCATCCGCGGCAGCGAGTATCTTTCCAGCACGCCGAAGTACAACCTGCTGTACCAGGCGTTCGGCTGGGAGGTCCCCACCTACATCCACTGCCCGCCGGTCATGAAGGACGCACAGCACAAGCTTTCCAAGCGCAACGGCGACGCCAGCTATCAGGATCTGCTGGCCAAGGGCTACCTGAGTGAGGCCATCCTGAACTACATCCTGCTGCTGGGCTGGAGCCCCAAGGGGAGTATGCCGAGCAGGAGATCTTCAGCCTGCCCGAGCTGGTGAAGATCTGGACGCCGGACGGCATCTCCAAGTCCCCTGCCATCTTCGACCCCCTGAAGCTGCGGGCCATCAACGCGGAGTACATCCGCCGCCTGAGCCCCGAGGACTTCCAGAAGGCTGCCGAGCCCTGGATCGATCAGGCCGTACACACCCCCATCGACAAGAAGCTGCTGTGCGCGAACCTGCAGCCCCGCTGCGAGGTGCTGGAGGATATCCCGCCGCAGCTGGACTTCTTTGACGCCCTGCCCGACTACGATGTGAGCCTGTACACCAACAAAAAGCAGAAAACCACCCCGGACTCCGCCAAGGAGGCACTGGAAGCCCTGCTGCCGGTGCTGGAGGACGAGGCTCTGGACTTCACGAACCGCGATGCCGTCTTTGAGGCCTGCAAGGCCAAGGCCGAGGAGCTGGGCAAGAAGAACGGCTGGCTGCTCTACCCCCTGGGCATCGCCCTTTCCGGCAAGCAGCGCACCCCCGGCGGCGGCACCGACCTGGCCTGCATGATGGGCCGCGAGACCACCGTTGCCCGCATCCGGACCGCTCTGGAGAAGCTGAACGGGTAAGATTTTGCCGCTTCTCCCGATCCTCCCAAAAAAGCCCTGCGTCCGCGCTACAGTATATGCAACAGGCGCGGGAAACAGAACCATACAAGCGTGATCCCCGCCGGAAAGCGGGGATCTTTTTATGCCGGAAACTACCAGATTCCGCCCGGGACAGCCGGGAAGCACGGCCCTTGCAGCGCGGGCCGCGGTCCGCCCGCGCTGCGGCAGGGGGCCGCGTTCGGGCTGGGGCTTGCCGGAGGCTGGGCCGTCCTCTACGGTGCCCTTCTCCCCTTCGGGCTGGGATTGACTCTGGGGCTTCCGGAGGACTGCTTTGCGGCTGGGGCCGCCGGGGCCGCGCTGGGCATCCTGCTGCATGGGTTCGGAGCCCTGTCGCTGGACAGTCTCTGTCTGCTCTGTGCCGTGGGTGCTGCCGTGGCGGCCCGGTGGCTCTGGCCCGGAAAGTTCCGCCCTGCTCTGCTGAGCGGCTGCGGGGCGCTGCTGCTGGGCGGAGTCTGTTTTGCCTTTGGCACCGGCGGGGGCGGGGCCACCCTGCTGCTCTTCTGCGGGGCAGACGCCCTGCTGGCCGGGAGTCTGGGCTATGCCCTGCGGCGCTTCCCGCCCGAGAAGCCCGGCTTCGGCACCCTGATGACGGCTGCGGCACTGGCCGCCGCACTGGGCGGGATTCGGATCGGCCCTCTCTGCCCCGGCGTCCTCCTCTGCGGGACAGCCGATGCCGTTTTCTGCTGCCGCGGACAGGAAAAGGCCGCCTTGTCCCTGTCCGCCTTCACCGGGGCGGCCCTCTGCGCCGCAGACCCCGCACTGGCCCCCGCAGCAGTGGGGCTTTGCTGCGGCACCGCCGCCGCGGTCCTGCTGGCCCCGGGCGGCGGCTGGAAACGCTGGCTGCCTGCGGGGGGCGGCTGTGTGCTGGGGATCCTCTGTGTTCCGGCTCCGGCCGCGGCGCTCCCCTGCTGTTCCATACGGCGGCAGGACTGGCCCTTGCGGCCCTTCTGCCCCGGCGCTGGCTCACTCCTGTGCCGGAGGAACCGGCCCCGGAGACGCCGCCCCGGTTTTCCGCCGCCGCCACCCGGCTGGAAGCCGTGGCCGAAAGCCTGTCCTCGCTGGCCGAGACCGTCAACGCGGTCCACGATGCCTTTCCGCCCCAGTGTGGCAGCTTCCGCTGGGTCATCGACAACACCCATGACACCCTCTGCTTCAACTGCGGGCGGCAGGAGGTCTGCTGGAAGCAGGAATACGCCGCCACGCTGGAAGGGATGAACGCCCTGCGGCCTCTTCTGGAACAGAATGGCCACCTGCAGACCGGGGATCTGCCGGGGCTGCTGTCCCGCTGCATCCACCCGGCGGCCCTCTGCGCGGCGGTCAACCGATCCTTTGCACTCTACCGCAGCCGGAAAGAGGCCTTCGTCCACGCCGAGGCCATGCGCACCGCCCTCACCGAGCAGTACAGCGCCGTGGCCGATGCGCTGGGGGTCTTGAGCGAGCAGCTGGGCCGCCCGGGGAACCCGGAACCTTACAAATCCGGACGGGTGGCCGACTTCTTTTCCGGTCTGGGCACTCCGCCGCTGGAATGCAGCGTCACTCTGGATGACCTGGGCCGCACCCGGGCTGCCGTCACCCTGTCCCGCACCCGCTTTTCACCCCAGGAGCTGACCGCGCTGGCCCAGGAGACCGGCCGCATCTGCCGCCGGGCCTTCGACCCGCCGCAGGTACTCTCCTGTAAGGGGATGACCACCCTGCTCTTCTGCGAGAAACCTGCCCTCCGGGCCCGGTTCGGGGCGGCGGGCACAGCGGCCCGGGGCACGGTGTCGGGGGATGCCGTCCAGCAGTTCTGCAGTCCAACCGCCGCCCAGATGATCCTGTGCGACGGCATGGGCACCGGCCGCCCCGCCGCCGGGCCCGGCTGCTGAAGGCTGGCTTCACTGCCGAGCTGGCCGCCCGGCTGGTCAACGTAGCGCTGGCCCTCAAGAGCGATGAGGAGGGCGGGGCTACGCTGGACCTCATCAGCGTGGACCTGTACACCGGTACGGCGCGGCTCTTCAAGGCCGGAGCCGCCCCGGGCTTTCTGGTCCACGGCGGGAAGGCCCGCCCCGTGGGCGAGCTCAGTCTGCCCATCGGCATTCTGGGCGGGGTGAACGGACAGAGCCGGGTGGTGCACCTGACCGCCGGGGACTATGCAGTGCTGGTCTCCGACGGGGTCCTGGTGGACGGGCCCGGTTGGATCGTCTCGCAGCTGGAACTCTCGGCCGCCGCTGCGGACCCGCCGGAGCGGATCGCCCGTATCCTTGTGGAGACCGCCCGGGCCCGGGCCGAAAAGACCGGCCGCCCGGATGATATCACCGCCGCCGTGCTCCGGCTCGAGACCGGATGATGACGTTGAAATATTCATAAACACCGCTTATAATAGCGGCAGCTGTACCGGAATCCAAACGCAAAGGACTGTGAATATGAAAAAACTTCCCACCGCCGTCAAATGGCTCATCATCGTTGCGGTACTGGCCCTATGGGCTGGATGCTGGTCAAGGTCAACGACCGGGCCTCCCGGGTCAAGATGCCGGAGCCGGACAACACGTTCGGCATCTACCACGTCACCAACTCAACGAAAAAACCCTCTGCCCGGTTGCTGTTCGCCCAGAAACCGACAGGGGGTCTTTTTAATGGTCGGAAGAGTCCGTGTCCGTCATGATGAACCAGAACGTGGTGCCTTTGCCCACGGTGCTCTGGACACCAAAGCGGAAACCGTGCTGCTGGAAAATGGCTTTGGTGATGGAGAGGCCGAGGCCGGTCCCCTGCTTGCCTGCGTCGGAGCGGGAGCGGTAGTAGCGGTCGAAGATATAAGGCAGGTCCTCGGCCGAGATGCCGGGGCCATGGTCTTCCACTTCCACCCGGACGCCCTCGGGGCATTTGAATGCCCGCAGGAAGAAAAGCCCGTCCTCCCCGATGTGGTGCATGGCGTTGCCCAGCAGGTTGTGCAGGGCCCGCTGCATCATGTCGGGGTCGGCGTAAACGGGAAGCTCCTCTTCCGGGCAGCTCCAGCTTGAGCTCCCAGCCGTTCTGGGCGCAGACGGCGTCGTAACGCTCGCTGACCTCGTCGCAGAGCTGGCCCATATCAAAATGCACCCGCTCGCACTGGATGGCACCGCTGGTCACCTTGCTCAGTTCCATCACGCTGGAGACGAGGGCTGTCAGCCGGTCGGCTTCGTCCACGATAATATTCATCTGCTCGTTGCGGTGGGCCTTGTCGTCGCCCGTGATGTCCCGCACCGTCTCGGCGTAGCCCTTGATGAGGGTCAGCGGGGTGCGCAGGTCGTGGGAGACATTGGCCAGCAGGTCCCGCTGCATCTGGGAGGCATGTTGGACTTCCTGCGCCATGTGGTTGAAGTCCTGCGCCAGATCGCCCAGCTCGTCGTTCCGCTTGGAGTCCACCTGCACGTTGTAATTGCCCTGGGCCACCTGCCGGGCCGCGCCGGAAAGCTCCCGCAGGGGCTTGGTGAACCACTCGCTGAACAGCCAGGCCGCCGACATGGAGAACGCAAAGATCAGTGCCGCCGCCAGCGGCAGCACGGTGCTCATCACCCGGCCGGCCTCCGCCACATGCATCAGGCTGGTGGTCACCAGCACCGTATAGCTGCCATCGGAGGTCGTTTTGCCCACCATCAGCTGGACAGAGCCGGAGGGCGTGGGCGGGTTGATCTTCCGCACACAGCTGCCCGTCTCCCGGCAGAGCTGCCGCATGGCGCGGGCCGTGCTGTAGGAGAGCATTTCGCCGCCGGTGTCCGTGGGCTTGGTGCGGTGGAGATTGCAGTAGGAAAGGTTTTCGATCTTGAAGATCTGGCGCAGCGTGGTATCCGAGATGTCCACGCAAAAGCTGCTCATGCCGCTGTTCTCGAAGATCTCAGACCCCAGCTCGTTGAAAAACGTGGTGTTGACATAGAGCTGGCTGCCGAAGCCCCAGTAGGAGAGGGTCTCCCCCCCGATGGCCTTGTCCAGCCGCTCCACAATGGCGTCTGCCTGGGCTGTGAGCTGTTTCTGGATATGGGTGGTATAAAGCGGTTCCAGCAGCCGGGTGCTCAGGAACCAGAACAGCAACAGCAGCAGCAGGCAGATGAAGCACAAAAACCACAACAGCTGCCCGCGGATGCCAATGGTGCGCCGTGTTTTGCGTTTGCTCGTATGCCGCATCAGGAGCAACGCCTCCGCTTACCGGGCTGCGTCGGGGTCGAACTTATAGCCGATGCCCCACACAGTTGCAATATAGCCGCGGCACTTGCCCAGGTGGCCCCGCAGCATCTTGACATGGGTGTCCACGGTGCGGTCCTCGCCAAAGTAATCGTAGTTCCACACTTTCTGCAAAATCTTCTCCCGGCTGAGGGCGATGCCCTTGTTGGAGGCCAGGAAGACCAGCAGGTCAAATTCCTTGGGGGTCAGGCTCACTTCCTCACCCGAGACGCGGACGGTGTGGCTGGCGGTATCAATGGTCAGCTCCCCAAAGGTCATGGTGCCGTCCGAGCTTTCGGTGTGGGGCATGGTGCGGTTGAGCACGGCCCGCACCCGGGCTACCAGCTCCCGGGGGGAGAACGGCTTGACCACATAGTCGTCCGCGCCGCCCTCAAGCCCGGCCAGCTTATCGTATTCCTCGCCCCGGGCCGTCAGGATGATGACGGGGGTGGTGATGTGGCGGTTGCGCATCTCCCGCAGGCAGGTCATGCCGTCCATAAAAGGCATCATCAGGTCAAGAATGACCAGGTCATACCCGCCGCCGCTCAAAAGGCTCAGGGCCGCGGAGCCGTCACCGGCTTCCTCGCAGACATAGCCCGCATACTGCAAATGTTCCCGGATGAGCTCCCGGATACGGGGCTCATCATCAACGATCAGAATTTTAGCCATAAAAAGTCGCCCTCCTCAAATGCAAAAGGTGCTTTGTTTATTTTATAGAATGGTCCCAATAGTCCCGATTTTATCTTAATACGACAATTGGAAATTTTTGTGAAGTTTGCGTGAAGCCTTTGGAAAACTCGTGTTTTGCTATAGTATACCACGGAGGAAAAGGCAAAACAATTGCGGCTGCAAAAGGTTTGTGTTATACTAATTTGATAAATCAATTCCCTTTGCAAAGGAAAAAAGCTTATGCGCATCGGACTGGTTGAGTTTTTTTTGATATTGTTCATTGCGTCGATCACCGTGGGGCCCCAGGTGGCCCTCTTTGTGGACCGCTGGATGCGCCGCGCCAACCGTGCCAGCGCGCTGGCCGCCCGCCGCAAGGCCGAGGCGCAGGCCCAGATGGCCATCGAGCGGGAAGCCATGCTCCATCGTTTCCGGGCGGCCAGCAACGTGTTTGCGGCGCTGGCGGCCGTGGCGCTGGTGTACGCGCTGGTGTTCCGGCCCATCGACACGCCGCCAAAGACCTATGCCGCCCCGGAGAGAGCGGAGCGCGCCGAGCATGTGCGGAGCGTGGACCCCGCCGACGCGCTGAATTTGAGCGCCTATGAGATCGGCACGGCCATCCGGATGCAGGATGGCTGGCTCTATGCGGCGGCAAAGCTGCCCAAGGCAGGCGTTCTGATGCGGATGCAGCCAGACGGCAGTGGGATGAACGAGGTATCCTGGACGTGGCAGGCGGCGAGATCACAGACCTTGCCTTTGCGCCGGACGGCACCCTTTGGATGACGACGATCGAGGCCGACGGCGGCAAGCTCTGCCGGGTGAGCAACGACCAGTGGGGCGTGACCGTGGAGCCTGTGGTGACGCAGATCGACGGCAAGGCCCTCTCCTGCCCGGCGGCGGTAGCCGTGGGGGCAGACGGGAAAGTCTACTTCACCAACGCGGCGGATGTCTCCGTGAAGTATGGGCTGGAAAGCGCCCTCCGCACCGAGCTGCTGGCCCATACGGCCACGGGCTGGGTCTATGTCTATGACCCGGTGACCCGGGCCGTGGAGCGGGTGCTGGGCGGGGTGCGGGGCCTCCGGGCTGGCCCTCTCGGCGGACGGCGAGACGCTGTACGTCTCCGACCTTGGCAGCCGCTGCATCTGGGCAGTCCGTCCGGTGGACGGGAGCTGATGGCTGGGGGCAAGGGCTGTGCACAGCTGGCCGCGGGCCTGCCCGGATACCCCGGGGCTGGCAGTGGAGAGGACGGCACGGCACGGTCTCGGTGGGCTACCGCTGGGCGCGTTCCGCCTGGCTGGAAGACCACGCCGACGGCACCCTGCTGCGGGGTGCCGCCCTCCGGCTGAGTGAATCCATGCAGGAACGGCTGTTCCAGATGCCGGACGATGGCATCTGCGCCGAGCGCTTTGGCCCGGACGGGGCGCTGCTTGCCTCCTACGGCGGCAAGGCGCTGGGCGGTGTCCTCTGCCCTCTGCCCGGCGGAGAACCGGGTGTATCTGGGCGTGGCCGGTGAAACGAAGATCCAGTGGGTAAGAATTTAAAACCGAGGTGTTTTAGAATGACGGAAGCGTTCAAACAACAAATCGAACAGGAAGCCGGCGGCAGGCGGTCACGGAGCTGTTGGAGCAGGCAAAGCTGAAAAAGGGCGATGTCTTTGTGGTGGGCTGCTCGTCCAGTGAGATCGTGGGCGGGCACATCGGCAAGGATTCCAGCCTGGAAGCGGCGCAGGCCGTGTACGCGGGCATTGCCCCGGTGCTGGCGGCGCAGGGCATCTGGTTGGCGGCCCAGTGCTGTGAGCACCTCAACCGTGCTATCATCATCGAGCGGGAAGCCGCCGAACGATACGGCTGGGAGGAAGTCTGTGTGGTGCCCCGGCCCCACGCGGGCGGCAGCTGGGCCACCACCTGCTGGAAGCAGTTCCATGACCCGATCGCCGTGGAAGAGATCAAGGCCCATGCAGGCATTGACATCGGCGGCACTCATCATCGGGATGCACCTCAAGCGGGTGGCCGTGCCGGTGCGCCTGAGCCTGAATCAGATCGGCGAAGCAAACATTCTCTGTGCCCGGACCCGCCCCAAGCTCATCGGTGGGGAGCGCGCAAAATATACCGAGGAGGATTGACCTATGGCGGAAAAGACACTGGAAGAAATGCGGGAAGCGGTGGAAGAGATCCGCGCCAAGATGGCGGCGGCCGCCCGGGAGGCGGGCCGCGACCCGGCCGACGTCCACCTCTGTGCCGCCTGCAAGACCCGCACAGCGGACATTGTTGCCGCCAGTGCAGCCCTGCCCATTGATGTGTTTGGCGAGAACCATGTGCAGGAGCTCTGCGCCAATTTTGACGCCGGGGCCTACTGCGGCAAGCCCAGCCATTTTATCGGCCATTTGCAAACCAATAAGATCAAAAAGGTGCTGGGCCGTGCCAGCCTCATCCAGAGCGTGGACAGCGAGCACCTGCTGGCCGCCATTGAAAAAGAGGCTGCCAAGGCTGGCATCGCGCAGAACGTGCTGCTGGAAGTGAACATCGGCGGCGAGGAGTCCAAGACCGGCGTTGCACCGGAACGGCTCTGGCCGCTGCTGGACACCGCCGCTGCACAGGAGCATATCCGGGTCAAGGGTCTGATGGCCATTCCTCCGGTGAACGATGACGACGCCCAGAACCGCCGCTACCTGGCCCAGGTGTACAAGCTGTTTTTGTGCAGGCCGGGGAGCGGGGCTACCAGAATGTGGCCATGGAGACCCTTTCCATGGGGATGAGCGGCGATTTTGAGAATGCCATCCGGGAGGGCGCTACCCTCGTCCGCATCGGCACCGCCATCTACGGCGAACGGGATTATAGTAAAAAGCATAAAAAGAAAGAGGAATTATGCCTAAAACGACCATCCATGACCCCGGTGCACACCATACCAGCAGCGGGGCTCTCATCCGGCGCTTTCTGCCCTATCTGGCCAAGTACAAAAAGGTGCTGTTCATCGACCTGTTCTGTGCAGCCCTGACCACCATGTGCGATATCATCCTGCCCAAGATCATGAGCACCATTACCAACTCCGCCATGGGTGTGGGCATCACGCTGACCGCCCAGATCGTGCTCAAGCTGGCAGCGCTCTACTTCGTGCTCCGCGTTATTGACGGAGCGGCGCAGTATTTTATGTCCGGCATCGGCCATATTATGGGCGTGCATATTGAAACCGATATGCGCAAGGACGCCTTTGACCATCTGCTTCTGCTGGATCACACCTACTACAACAACACCAAAGTCGGCACCATCATGGGCCGCATCACCAATGACCTGTTCGATGTGACCGAGTTTGCCCACCACTGCCCGGAGGAGTTCTTCATCGCGGGCATCAAGATCCTGGCCTCGTTCATCATCCTGTGCCAGGCCAGCATCCCCTGACGCTGGCGGTGTTTGCCTGCGTGCCCCTGATGGGCGTCGTGTCGGTCAAGCTGAACCAGAAACTGCGGGCGCGGTTCCGCCAGCAGCGTGTCCAGATCGGTGAGTTGAACGCCACCATCGAGGACAGCCTGCTTGGCCAGGGCGTCGTCAAGGCCTTTGCGGCGGAAGAGCAGGAGCGGGCCAAGTCGAGCAGGGCAACCGGGATTTTGAACAGATCAAGACCTTAAGCTACCACGCCATGGCGGCGTTCAACACATCCACGCGCCTTTTTGACGGTCTGATGTACTTGGTGGTCATTCTGGCGGGCGGTCTCTCGCTGGTGTACGGCAAGATCAGCGCGGGCGATCTGGTGGCCTATGTGCTGTATGTGTCCACCCTGATCGCTACCATCCGCCGCATCGTGGAGTTTGCGGAGCAGTTCCAGCGCGGCATGACGGGCATTGAGCGCTTTGCTGAGATCATGGACACCCCGCCCCATCCACGATGCCCCGGACGCCAAACCCTCTCCAGCCCGGCCCCGGTGCGATCCGGTTTGAGGATGTCAGCTTTGAGTACCCGGACGACCACAATAAAGTCCTGCACCACGTCAGTCTGGACATCAAAGCCGGCGAGCGGCTGGCGCTGGTAGGCCCCCTCCGGCGGCGGCAAAACGACGCTGTGCAACCTCATCCCGCTTTTATGATGTGACCAGCGGCCGCATCCTCATTGACGGGCAGGACATCAGCAAGGTGACCATCAAGAGCCTGCGGGAGGACATCGGCATCGTCCAGCAGGACGTGTACCTGTTCAGCGGCTCGGTGGCGGATAACATCGCTTACGGCAAGCCCGGTGCCACCCGGGAGGAGATCGTCGAAGCGGCCCGTCTGGCGGGCGCGGAGCGCTTTATTCTGGCCCTGAAAGACGGCTTTGATACGTATGTGGGGGAGCGGGGTGTCAAGCTTTCGGGCGGCCAGAAGCAGCGCATTGCCATTGCCCGGGTCTTCCTCAAGAACCCGCCCATTCTCATTCTGGACGAGGCCACCAGCGCGCTGGACAACGAGAGTGAGATCCTCGTAGGCCAGAGTCTCGAAAAAAGCTGGCCCATGGCCGCACGACCCTGACCATCGCCCACCGGCTGACCACGATCAAGAACTACGACCGCATCCTCGTTCTCGGTGCCGAGGGCATTGAGGAAGCCGGCACCCACGAGGAGCTGCTGGCAAAGCAGGGTGTTTACTACCGCCTGTGGAACCAGCTCCCCGGCGAGGATACGCTGTAACAGGAGGAAAACCAGATGACAGAACGCGAAAAATGGGAAGCGGGCCTGTGGTACGACGCCAATTTTGATGAGGAACTCCGCATCGAACGCGAAAAGGCCGAAGAGCGATACACCGAGTTCAACCAGACCCGCCCCTCCCAGAAAGAAAAAGCGGGCCGAGCTGCTGCACAAGCTGCTGCCCGGCATGGCGGAAGATGTGGTGATCCTGCCGCATTTCTACACGGACTACGGCTACAACTGCGTCATTGGCGCAGGCAGTTATCTCAACCACGGGGCCTACCTGATGGACTGCGCCAAGATCACCATTGGACAGCACTGCTTCATCGGCCCCGGCTGCGGCATGTACACGGCCATCCATCCCATCCTGCCGCAGGAGCGCAACAGCGTGGATGGAGCAAGCCCATCACGCTGGGCGATAACGTCTGGCTGGGTGGCGATGTGACCATTCTGCCCGGAGTCACCATCGGTTCCAATACGGTCATCGGGGCCGGGAGCGTGGTGGTGAAAGACATCCCCTCCGGTGTCGTCGCCGTGGGCAACCCCTGCAAAGTGGTGCGCCCCATTACGGAGGAAGACAGCATCTATTTCCACAAAGATTAAACAGACAAAACAAAAAAGCGGGACCGCTGAATTTTCAACGGTCCCGCTTTTGTTTGTGGAAAACTTTGCGTTATGCGCCCACGATCAGGCGGACAGCGCCATAAATGCCGGCATCATTGCCGAGGCTGGCCTGCTTGATGGGGGTCTCACGGCAGGATTTGAACGCATACTCCTGGAAGTGCTTGTTCAGCGGGGCAAAGAGGACGTCCCCGGCGCGGGCAACACCGCCGCCCACCAGGAATGCCTCGGGGTCTACTGTGGAGGCAATGTTGGCCAGAGCCATGCCCAGCGTGTCGGACATCTCATCCACCTCGCGGGCGGCGAGAGCGTCGCCATTGCGGGCAGCGTCAAAGACGTCCTTGGCGGCAAACTCGGTGCCGCGGAGCACACAGGGGGTATCCGGGTTCTCGTCCAGCAGCTTCTTCATGCAGCGGACCACGCCGGTGGCGCTGGAATACTGCTCCAGACAGCCCCGCTTGCCGCAGCCGCAGACAGCTGTTTCGTGGCGGTTGACCGTGATGTGGCCGATCTCGCCGCCCGCGCCGTGCACACCGTCAATGACCTTGCCATTGACGACGACACCGCCGCCCACGCCGGTGCCCAGCGTGACCATAACGGCATTTTTGGCACCCTTGGCAGCGCCCATCCAGATCTCACCCAGGGCGGCGACGTTGGCGTCGTTGCCCACCAGAACTTTCAGGCCGTCCAGCAGGCCGGAGAGCTGGGCGGAAACATTCCGCTCGCCCCAGCCGCCGAGGTTGGCGCAGACGATGGGGACGATGCTGGAGTCCAGCACCGGGCCGGGCACGCCAATGCCCACGCCCTCTACCTGCTCGGGCTGGATGCTCTGCTCTTTCATCTTGCCCAGGACGGCAGCGGCCAGATTTTCCAGGATGTGCTCGCCTGCATTGGAGGTGTCGGTGGCAACCTCCCACTTTTCCAGCAGAGCGCCGGAGGTGGTGAACAGACCGATCTTGGCGGTGGTGCCGCCAAGGTCAATGCCGAATGCGTACTCTTTCATGATTCATTTACCCCTTTACTGCGGCGGACACACCGCCGGATTTTATTGATAATAGTATAACATAGTTCAGGGGATAAAAAAGGCCCTCCCTTGCGGGAGAGCCGGAAAGCCTTGGGGAAATTATTCGTCGTCCTCGGTGTCGTCGTCTTCGTCCGCGGCATCCGATTTCGGCTTGTAGAAGATGCCGCTCAGGAAGATGCTGATGAAATACAGCAGCACCATGGGGAGCGCCACCATGCACTGGGACACGATATCGGGCGGGGTGACCACAGCTGCAACGAGGAAGATGCAGACAATGGCGACGCCTCGGACTTTCTTGAGCAGCTCGGGGTAGATGATGCCCATCTTGGACAGGATGATGGTGACCAGGGGCATCTCAAACACACAGCCAAAGATCACGAACATCGTCAAACAGAGGTTGACATAGCTCTCGATACTGGTGGTGGTCTGGATGTAATCAGCGCCCTCAATGCCCGTGCTCAGGAAACGGAGCATGAACGGCATCATCAGCTTGTAGGCAAACAGCACGCCCACGCAGAACAGTGCCAGGCCCAGCAGGATGACCAGCTTGAGGAAGAACGTCTCGCTCTTTTTCAGGCCGGGCTTTGCAAAGGCGTAGATCTGGTACAGCGCCACGGGCACCGTGATGACGAATGCCGCCAGCAGAGACACGCGGAAATACTGCATCAGCTTTTCCTGCGGGGCAATGGAAACAAAGGTGTAATAACCCTGGCCCATCGCCGTCAGGATATCAATGAGGCGGTCCGCATACATCAGGGTGATGACCACGGAAACCACAAACACCACCGCGCAGATGATCAGCCTGTTCCGCAGCTCTTTCAGATGCCCGGTCAGCGTCATGCTGCCGTCGTCTTCCATGACTTCGGCTTTCTTTTTGCGCTTCAAGTTTGTAGCCACAATTACTCCTCGTCGTCCTTCTTCTCGGTCTTGGTCTCAGCCTTGGAGGTGTTCTCTTCCTCCTCGCCCTCTTCCATGCCCTTCTTGAAGTTGTTCATGGTCTTGCCGAACATCTTGCCCAGCTTCGGCAGGTTCTTGGGTCCAAAGATCAGCAGAGCGACGACCAGGATGATAAGCAGCTCGTTCGTACCAATACGCATAATAAAAAAATCTCCTTTTTTTTTGCCGCGCCGTGTGGCGGGCGGATTCCAATGTATTCGGCAACCGCAGGCGCGGGTGCATCAAAATAGAGGGATACGGGGCAAAGGCAGCTCAGACCTTTGCTTCTTCAGCGGGGGCAGCTTCCTCCGCGGCCGGGCGGCGGCAGGCTCTGCAGCTTCGGCAGGAGCGGCTTCGGGAGCGGCCTCTGTCGGTTCTGCCTTGCCTTCCCTCTGCCTTTCCTCTTCTGGGCTCCTCGGTGGCAGGGCTTTTCTTCTCAGGCTTTGCGGCGGGGGCAGTGTCTTCCAGCTCCTCTACCTCTTCTAGCTCGGTCACTTCCTCTGCCTGCTCGGCCTTGGCAGCTTCTTCCTTGTTGGTCTTGCCGATGCCGGTAAAGCCCTTGGTCACGTCCTTCACGCTGTTGTCGATATCCTTCTTGATATCGGTCAGCGGAGCGACAGCTTCCTTTGAGGGGAGCCTGGATCTCGTTCAGCGGCTCGACCACGTTTTTCTGGATCTCCTCGGAGGCAGCGCCGGTGTATTTCTTCAGCTCACGGAGCATTTTGCCCAGTTTCTGTGCATAAACGGGCAGCTGATCCGGGCCGATGAAGACAAACGCGACCACCACGATGACCACGAGTTCCCAAAAACCAATTTTCATAGTGATCCAATTCCTTTCCTGTGCCAGCGCGGGCCGGCAGGGCTTTTTTGTCCAGTATAACAGATTGTGCGGCGGTTTGCCAGAGCAGCGGGCCCGGAATCGGGCCGGATGGTTCATTTTTGGGCACACCGTGCTATACTGCGCGGGGCAAAGGCGCTCTGCGCGCCGACGTTGCCTTACATATACCGGAAGTGTGTGAACTGTATATGAATTTATTATGAATTGTTTATGAACAAGTGGACGCTTCCTGCGAATTTTCAACATACAAGATATTTTTCAATAAAAATTACGGAAAGGATAACCAAAACATGAAAACACTCTATGCAGCCCGCTTTGCACGGGTGGCCGAAAACCTTGCCAGACAGGGCCTGACCCAAATGATCGTCAGCGACCCGCCCACGATCTTTTATCTGACCGGGGTGCGCATCCAGCCCGGCGAGCGGATGCTGGCGCTGCTGCTCCGGGCCGACGGGAACCACCGTTTCTTCGTCAACGCACTGTTCGGCCGGCCGGAGGCCGGCATCCCGGTGGAAAACTACTCGGACGGCGAGGACGCCCCGGCTAAATTGCTGCCCTGGCTGGAGCGGGACAAGCCCCTGGGCATCGACAAGAACTGGCCTGCCCGGTTCCTGCTGCGTCTGATGGAGCTGAACGCTGCCCCCGCTTACCGCAACGCCTCCGCCGCCTGCGACGACGCCCGGGCCGTGAAGGACGCGGCCGAGCAGGAGGCCATGCGGGCCTCCTCCCGGGTCAACGACGACTGCATGGCCGAGTTCCGGGCGCTGATCCGCCCCGGCATCACCGAAAAAGGAGATGGCTGATGCCATCCGGGGCATCTATGCCGCCCACGGCTGCTCTGACGTCAGCTTTCCCCCCATCTGCGGCTTCGGGCGCTCATGCTGCCGACCCTCACCACGACAACGACGACACCCCTCTCGTGGCCGGGCCAGTGCGTCCTGATCGATGTGGGCGGCGTGTATCACGACTACTGCTCCGATATGACCCGCACGTTCTTTACCGGGCCCAGCGAGGGAAGAAGAGCGGAAGGTCTATGAGCTGGTGCGGCAGGCACAGGCTGCCGCCGAAGCGCTGGTCAAGCCGGGCGTCCGTCTCTGCGAGATCGACGCCGCCGCCCGGGATCTCATCACTGCCGCAGGCTACGGCCCCTGGTTCAACCACCGGCTGGGCCACTTCATCGGGCTGGAGGACCACGAAGCCGGGGACGTCTCGGCCGCCAACTCCGATGTGGTCGTGCCGGGCATGTGCTTCTCCATCGAGCCGGGCATCGCGGGTCCATCCCCATGCCGACCCCGGCGGGGGTGCCGGTGGCGATGATGGTCCCGGCTTTCAGGGTCATCCCCTGCGAAAGCTCCGCGATCACATGATCGATGTCAAAGATCTGGAGCGATGTATCGGAGTCCTGCCGCTTTTCGCCGTTGACAAAACTACGGATGCCCAGCCGGGGCGGATAGTCTGCAAACTCGTCTGCGGTGACGATGCAGGGGCCCATGGGGGTAAAACCGTCCAGACTCTTGCCGAAATACCACTGCTTGTGGGCGGTCTGGACATCCCGGGCCGAGACATCGTTGACGATGGTGTAGCCGAACACAAAATCCCGGTCTGCCCGGCCGGTACGTCCCGGGCGTCCCGGCCCAGCACCACGGCCAGCTCGCACTCGTAGTCCAGTTTCTTCACAAGGTCGGTGTGGGCCTCGATGCAGCCGCCGTCCGGCACGGCCCGGGTCACCCGCTTGGAGAAGTAGATGGCATCCTGATGCTTTGTGGCAAAGGCCTCGGAGGAATACTTCTCCGCTTCATCGGAGTGAGCCATGTAGTTGATGCCCAGGCAGATCATATCCTGTGCCGGGGACGGGATGGGGCTTTTCAGCGTGACGGCCTCCGCCGGTAAAGCCGGGATGCCCGCAATGGCCAGCTCCAGCCCCGCCCGCACCTGCGGTGTCAGGAAAGGGATGGCCTCTGCCAGCGTCTCATAGCTCAGCCCCAGCCAGCTCAACGGCCAGACCTGACGCCCGTCCGCCGAGAGGATGGCCGGGTCTTCCACGCCGTCCGGCAGACGGCAGGTGATAAAACGCATAACTGATCCCCCTTTCAGTGCCGGTAGGCGATGGCCTTCTGGATGCGGTCCGCTTCCGCCGGGCCGGCCAGCTGACGGACCAGTTCCAGCGCAAAGGGGATGGCACCGCCCAGACCGTAGCTGGTGGTGATGCTGCCGTCCACCACGACCTCTTCATCGTGGACGACGGCACCGGCCAGCTTGTCCTGGAAAGCGGCGTGGGCGGTGGCCTCGCGGCCTTCCAGCAGGCCCAGCGAAGCCAGAATGCTGGGGGCGGCACAAATCGCGGCCACCTTTTTGCCCGCCTTTGCAAACTCGGTGCAGGTCCGGGTCACGGTCGGGTTGGCGGCAAGGTTGGGGGTGCCCGGGATGCCGCCGGGCAGCACCACCAGATCGACATCCGTATAATCCACGTCCTCCGCCAGCGCATCGGCGGTCAGATGGATCTTGTGGCTGCTGACGATCTCGCGGCGGCCCGAAGCGCTGGCCACGGTGACCTCCACCCTGGCCCGGCGGAGCAGATCCACCACCAGAAGGGCCTCGCACTCCTCGGTGCCGTCGGCAAAAAAGACAACTGCTTTGCTCATTGTAAACTCTCCCTTCAAAAAGCGCCGCAGGGTGCGGGCTCTCCCGTTCCCCGCGGCGCGCGGCTCGTGTTATTCTTCGGGCTGGGGCGCTTCGTCCGCCTTTTCCTCCAGGATCCGGCGCAGGACGCTGTCGTCCCGGCTGATGACCCGGCTGACCCGGCTGATGATGGCGCTGGACGCGCCGATGTTGCCCATGATGCTGGTATAGCTCTGTTTCCCGACCAGCTTTTCCGCGATGTTGTACCGCTGTTCCATTGCGCTCAGTTCAGCATAGCTGCACACGTCCTGCAGAAAGCGGTAGCACTCTTCCGGCGTTTTCAGCTCCAGAAGTGCAGAATACAGGCCGGACTCTCCGGTGGGATGGTCTTTTGCCATGACGTTTTCCTCCCTGTGGTTCAAGGTTGGGTCTGGCCCCTATGGGGCACTTCAGTACACTACTTTATTGTAGTGCAAGTGCCGGAAAAAATCAATGGGAAATTCAGAGCCGTTTTTCCAGCGCTGTCAGCTGCATGGCGATCCCGGCAGCTTCTTTCTCCGCCGGGCCCAGGGCACGGTAGCCCCGGCCCTTGAAGAACTGCAGCACCGGCAGGCAGCGGGTATGCACCTCGCAGCAGACCCGGCCCCGGCCTCGCCCCGGGCCAGACGCTCGCAGGTGGCCAGGATATCCCGGCCCAGGGCCTTGCCCCGGTACTCCGGCTTCAGGTAGAGGTGGAGCAGGTGCAGGGAGGTGTTCTCCATCTTCCAGGCAAAATAGCCGATGAGCTTATCCCCCAGAAAGACCAGGAAATAGTTCACGTCGTTGTCGATGTCCTCTTCGATGGCGTCGGCGCTCTGCAGGGTGTCCACCAGCGTGTCCAGCTGCCCCGCCGGGTAGTAACGCTTGTAGACCTCGTGCCAGAGTTCACTGGCAAGGTCGGCGTTCATGTGGATGTATTTGGCCTTTGCGACCAGCTTGTAATCCGGTTTCATAGCGCTCCTTCTGTGCGATCATACATAGACGATATAGTCCGGCTTGCGGGGGCAGCAGGCCGGGGAGCCTCGGCAGGGGTAGCCCAGGATGCAGTGCCCGATGCCGATGTAGTCCCCCTCGATGCCCCATTCCTTCAGCAGGGCCTTGCCCTCTTCGGTCTCGAACTCCTCCCGGGCGCGGTTGATCCAGCAGCTGCCCAGCCCCAGCGAGGCCGCTGCGTTCATCAGGTTGCCCATGACAAGGCTGCCGTCGGGCACCGCGTTGTAGTTGTGGGCATCCGCCAGCACCACCAGAATGGTGGGAGCCCCGTACATGGGGTCTGCGGTGCTGCCCATGACGGCGGCATTCATCCGGCTCAGCCGGGCACGGGCGGCGGCATCCTGCACGACCACGATCTTCGCGCTCTGCAGGTTTTTCCCGCTGGGGGCAAAGGTGCCGGCCCGCAGCACGGCCTCCAGCTCTTCCTTTGTGATCTGTTCCGGCTTGTAGGCCCGGCAGCTGCGGCGGTTTTCAAGGGTCTGTAAGGTTTCGTTGGTCATTGCATTTTCCCTCCTGAAAAAAGTTCTGCCCTTATTGTAGCATACCACCGCATAAAGTGCAAAACAAAAAGGCGGCTGCGCCCTTTTGCGGGGTGCAGCCGCCTGATCGTTCTTCGGTTTTTCCGGAAGATGCCTTACAGCGCGGTCTTGATGTTGTGATGCGTGGAGCTGTAACGAACAACTGCTTCCATCAGGGCAACCGGCCACAGAATGACCTTGCCCAGGGTCTCGGCCGGCCTGACGTCCACCGTATCCATGCTGTTGATGCCGAAGGGAACCACGCAGGCAATGCCGCAGCCCAGAATGTAGTAGTACATAATCAAACCTCCTATATTTTTTCTCACAGGCTTCCGCCTGAAGTTCAAGTGTCGGCGGGGCGTCTTCCCGCTCTCCGCATCCTTACTATACCGCAGTTTTAAGATAAAGTCAATATCAAAAAACATGAAACAAATTAAAGCCTCTTCTGAATTCCGTTTTCATCATGAATATAAAGCCCCAAAGCGCGCTTTGCTTTATAAACATGAAGTCAGTGTCTTGAATTGACCGTCTGCCGGAAACATTTTGTTCACATTTCCCGGCGGAACGCCCCCGGAAGGGCCGTTTTGTTTTCCGGTCAGGGACAGCACAACTCCGGCCTCCCCGCCCCCGGTTTTTCCGCCGCAGAACAGGCCGGAGCAAACTGCACAAGAATCCCGCCAAAATTCGTCAAAAATCAATCTTGTTGACAGGCGGAAAAACCGCTATAATAAAGCCATGAAATCGGGTCTCACCGGAAAGGAGATACAGACGTATGGCAAAAGCATCACAGGTCGTCTTAATGGAAAACGAATTTTACCTCATCAAAGCCCCCCAATGGGAAGGTGTTGGAGATCAAGAACTTCAACACGGAGAACGGCGCTTCCATCCGTCTGTGGGACTACGCCGGGCATCCGTGGCAGCAGTGGCAGTTCGTGGACGCCGGGGAAGGCCGGTGGCGGATCAAAAACCGGTTCACGGGCAAGTTCATGGATCTTGCCCTCGGCGGCGTGGTGGAGGGCACCTGGCTGCACCAGTGGAGCCGCACCAGCGGCCTGAGCCAGTGCTGGGAGCTGGTGCCCACCCGGAACGGCCGCACCCATCCGGAACGTGCTGGCCGACAAGTATGTGGATCTGGTGGGCATGAACACCGCCAACGGTGCGCAGGCCCAGATCTGGAACTTCGTGTCCGGCGGCAACCAGGAATGGAACTTGGTCCGGGTAGACCCCGACACCGCCCGGACCGACGCCCGCGCCGAGGAAGCCCACGACCCGGAGCCCACCCCCTCCCAGCGCAAGCACCAGAATGATCTGGTCCGGAAGCTGAACAACGCCGGAAAAGGCCGCGCAGCCCGGAAATAACGCAAAACAGAATGAGGCAGCCGCACGTCCTTCTGTGTGGCTGCCTCATTTTTCAGATAATGATTCTTTCGGTAATTATAGTGATCAAAGGAGTTCTCTTATGGATCTGTCCGCCTTCATGGACCCGGAATACCCCATCTTCAGCACGACCCTGTGCTACCTCGAACGGGATGACGCCTACCTGATGCTCCACCGCATCCGGAAGCAGGATGACTACAACCACGACAAATGGGTGGGCGTAGGCGGCAAGTTCGAGCGGTTCGAAAGCCCCGAGGACTGCCTGCTGCGGGAGGTGCGGGAGGAGACCGGCCTTACCCTGACCTCCTACCGCTGCCGCGGGCTGCTGACCTTCGTCTGGGGCAATATGACCGAGTTCATCCACCTCTACACCGCCGACGGCTGGCAGGGGGAGATGATCCGGGGCGACGCCTGCCGGGAGGGCGTCCTGGAGTGGGTCCCAAAGGACAGGGTGGCAGACCTGCCCATCTGGGAGGGGGACCGGATCTTCTTCCGGCTCCTGCGGGAGGAGCGGCCCTATTTTTCCCTGAAACTCATCTACGACGGGGATACTCTGGGGGAAGCTGTCCTGGATGGAAAACGCCTTTAATCCAGCTTCAGGTCGCCGTCCTTGATCCAGCCCAGTTTCCGCTCGATCTGGCAGAACAGGACGCTGAGGACGGCCGGCACGATGAAGCAGATCAGAAGCATGGCGACCCAGTCCATGGGGGTGATGGCTGCCTTGGTGCCTGCGGCAACATCGTTGACCCAACCGGTGTACACGCCGATCTGGCCCACCAGACCGCAGGTGCCCATGCCGGAGGAGACCGCCGCGCCGTTCATCTCCAGCCGGAACAGGCAGGTGGCGATGGGGCCGGTGATGGCGGAGGCCAGGGTGGGGGGGATCCAGACCCGGGGATTGCGGACGATGTTGCCCATCTGCAGCATACTGGTGCCCAGGCCCTGGCTGACCAGGCCGCCCACACCGTTCTCCTTATAGCTCATGATCGCAAAGCCCACCATCTGAGCGCAGCAGCCCGCCACGGCGGCACCGCCCGCCAGACCGGTCAGGCCCAGCGCCGCGCAGATGGCGGCGGAGGAAATGGGCAGGGTCAGCGCCACGCCCACGATGACCGAGACCAGGATGCCCATGACCAGCGGGGCCTGCTCGGTGGCCCACATGATGAGGGTGCCCACCTGACTTGCCGCCGCGCCGATGGGCGCTGCAATGAGCATGGACAGGCCGACGCCCACAAAAATCGTCACCAGCGGGGTGACCAGGATGTCCACCTTGGTCTCCTTTGCTGACAGCCTTGCCCATCTCCGATGCCGCGATGGCAATGATCAGGACGGCCAGGGGGCCGCCTGCACCGCCCAGCGCATTGGCCGAGTAGCCCACGGTCACCAGACTGAACAGCACCAGCGGCGGGCAGTGGAGCGCCCAGCCGATGGCGCAGGCCATGGCCGGGCCGCTCATGGCCGTGGCATAGCCGCCCAGATCCACCAGCGTCTCAAGCCCCGTCTGCTGGCCCAGCGTCTTGATGATGGTGCCGATCAGCAGGCTGGCAAACAGGCCCTGCGCCATGGCACCCAGCGCCTCGATGAGGTAGCGCCGGGGGTGATGACGATATCTTTCCGTTTCAAAAAGTCCTTTACACTTGACATGTTCCTTCCGCCTTTCTCTCCCGGCCTGCGGCACGGGATCACGTGTCAAGTATCATACCATACACCTGTCAAGACAGCAAGAGAAAATCGCATTTTTCGTCTAAAGAGACAAATTTCACAGCTTTGAGCGCAATGTTTCTGCTTTCCCGGACGTTTTCACCGTGGAGCGAATTTTTTTCGCGTTCCGGCCCGGCCCATCGCAGGCATCCGCCGCACCGAAAGCAGATTGACGGAGCTGCGGGGTTGGTGTATACTGGAAGAGTGAAATCAGCATTCGCGCATCGCGTTAAAATAAACGGACCGCCGCGTGGAATCCGCGCCGCGTGTCCGGTTCAGTCGGAGGCAGAGCAGGCGGCATGAAACCTTTATTTTTCACCCGAAAGCATTCCCGGAGCGGCTCGGGCCGCAGCATCGGCCAGGCAGTGGCCGCACTGGTCATGGCAGCAGCCATCGCCGTGGGCGGTGCAGGCACCACCCTTCTGCTGGCATCCCAGCCCGCAGGTCTGACGGTGGAGCCTGCCGCCACCCTGCAGTGGGACGGAAAACTCCTTGAGCCCAAGGCAGAGGACTCCGCTTCCTCTGCGGCAGAAGAAAAAAACCGAACCGGTCCAGGAAGAGACTGCCGCGTCCAGTGAGGCTCCGGCTTCTTCGGCGGCTGCGGTGCAGAAGCCCGCAGCCGGAAGCACCTCTGCCCCGGTGACTTCCAAAGAAGAGGAAACCGCCCCGGAAGAGCCCGCATCCGAGACCCCTGCGGAAGAAGATCCTGCCGCCCCGGAAGCACAGCCGGAGGAGGCCCCCGCTGAGGATGACCCCATGGCCGGAAGCTCCGAAGAGCTGGACAGCGAGAACTCCCTGCCCCATTTCGTGACCGAGACCGAGGCTCTGGCCGGTGAGGACCCCCTGTCGGCCCCGGAGGACAACAGCGTCCTGCCCGAAGAGGAGCCCGCTGCCGAGAGCAGCGCACAGCAGACCGCTGCTTCCGAAAACGGCGAAGAATCGCTGGAAGATGCACAGATCCGCGATGTCAACGGCACTGTTCTGCTGACCCCGGAGGAGATCCGTGAGGCACTGGATGCCGGAACGCTGGATGAGGATTCCGTGGACCCCAACTGCCTGAACGATGAAAACGGCCTGCTGCGCTGGCTGTGGAACTTCTTCTTCGGCAAGGATGACGATGAGGACGATGAGGATGAGGCAGGCGACAGCTCCATCCCCACCCCGGCACCCACCTACTCCGGCTGGCGGACCGTGAACGGCAAGACCTATTATTACAGCCAGAGTACCAACCAGCGCCTGACCGGCATCCACTGCATCGACAACAAGCTCTACTATTTTGATGCCAACGGCGTCCAGACCCCTGCTACCTTCGGCATCGATGTCTCCAAGTATCAGGCCAACATCGACTGGCAGCAGGTCAAGAGCGCCGGTGTCGAGTTTGCCATCATCCGCATCGGCTACCGCGGCTACGGCTCCGGCACACTGGTCATGGACCCCAAATTTGAGGAACACTTTACCAACGCCCGCAACGCCGGGCTGCGGGCCGGCGTCTACTGCTTCAGCCAGGCCGTCAACGAGAACGAGGCCCGGGAGGAAGCCCAAGCCTGCGTCTACGTCCTGAACAGCCGCAAGCTGGATTACCCTATCTACTTTGATTCCGAGGCTTCCGGTGCCGGCAACGGCCGCGCCGACGGTCTGGGCGTCACCGACCGCACCAAGTGCGCCGTGGCCTTCTGCGAGGAAGTCAAGGCACTGGGCTACCAGCCCGGCATCTACGCTTCCACCACCTGGTTCCGCAAGCGTCTGGACATGAGCCAGCTCACCGGCTATTCCATCTGGAACGCCCACTATAACGTTGCTTCCAGCCCCATTGCCTGCAATATGTGGCAGGGCAGCTGCACCACCCGCATCCCCGGATACGGCGGCCAGATCGACATCGATATCAGCTATATGGGGTAAAGCATGGATCGCATTCGCCTGATCGCGTCTGACATGGACGCCACCCTGCTGGATGAACACAGCCGCCTGCCCGACGGCTTTGAGGACACGATCCGCGCACTGGCGGCACTGGGCATCCGGTTTGCCCCGGCCAGCGGACGCCCCCTCTACGCGCTGGAGGAGATGTTCCCCACCCTGCGGGACGAACTGATCTTCATCGGGGACAACGGCGGCGCGGCCCGCTGGAAGGGCCAGCCCCTCTTCACCTCCGAGATGTCCCCCGCAGGCTGGCGGGATCTGTACCGGCTGACCCGGGAACAGGGCGATATCGCCGTTCTCTGCGGGCTGGACCGCGCCTATGTGGAGCGTCCGTTCGCCGTCTACGATGCCGTCCTGCGGCATTTCTACACCCGGCTGGACTACGTGGACTGTCTGGAAACCGTCACCGCACCGGCCGACAAATTCACCATCTACCTGCCCCGGCACAACGCCCAGCAGGCCTACGATACGGCCTATGCCAGCCAGCGGGAAGCCTATTCCGTGGCTGTGGCCGGGGAATGCTGGGTCGACATCATGAACCCCGGGGTCCACAAGGGCTCTGCTCTGGCCGCGCTGGGGAAGCTGTGGCAGATCCCGCCGGAAAGCATGATGGCCTTCGGCGACACCTACAACGACGCCGAGATGCTCCGCACCGCCCGCTACGGGTTCCTGGTGGAGAACGGCAGCGCACCGCTGCGTCAGACCGTGCCGTTCCTGGCACCGTCCCACCGGGAGGCCGGTGTGATGCAGGTCCTGCGCAAAGTTCTGGCCCAGCAGGGCCTGGTCTGCCCGGCCGATTTCACCCCGGCGCACTGAGTTATAAAACAAAAAACGAGCTGGGATCATGCGGTCTCAGCTCGTTTTTGCATGTTCAGGTTATGCGAACATGTCCTTCAGCTTTTTGAAGAAGCCCTTGCGCTTTTCGTAGTTTTCTTCTTTCAGGGTGCCCTCGAACTTCTTCAGGGCCTCCCGCTGGGCCTTGTTCAGCTTCTTGGGGATCTCGACTTCGCACTTGACGTACATATCGCCGCGGCCGCGGCCATTCAGGTACTGGATGCCCTTGCCGCGCAGGCGGAAGGTGGTGCCGCTCTGGGTGCCCTCGGGCACGGTGTACTCCACCTTGCCGTCAATGGAGGGCACCTACGGTGTCGCCCAGCACGGCCTGACTGTAAGTGATGGGCACGGTGGCCGTCCCGCTGGAACACCTCGCTGGGACGGACCGTGACCATCACGATGACGTCACCGGCGGGGCCGCCGTTGGCACCGGCGTCGCCCATGCCCCGCAGTGCAAAGCTCTGGTCGTCGTCGATGCCCATGGGGATGGACACCTCCAGCGTCTTTTTGGTGGCCGTCTTGCCGGAGCCGTGGCAGACCTTGCAGGGGTTCTTGACCAGCTTGCCCTTGCCGCCGCAGCGGGAGCAGGGCTGCTGGGTCTGCATGACACCGAAGGGTGTGCGCTGCTGACGGATGACATAGCCGCGGCCGCCGCAGTCCGGGCAGGTCTCGGGGCTGGTGCCGGCTGCGCAGCCGGAGCCATGGCACTCGGTGCATTCCTGCTGACGGGTGATGGTGATGTTCTTCTTGCAGCCATGGGCGGCCTCGTCAAAACTCAGGGTGATCCGCACACGGATGTCCTGGCCCTTGCGGGGTGCATTGGGGTTCGACCGGCGGGACGAGCCGCCAAAACCGCCGAAGCCGCCGCCGAAGATATCGCCGAAGATATCGCCGAGGTCCACACCGTCGCCGCCGAAGCCGCTGAACCCGCCTGCTCCGCCGCCGTTCTGGGCTGCGTAGCTGGGGTCAACGCCTGCAAAGCCGTACTGATCGTACAGCTGGCGCTTCTTCGGGTCCGAAAGCACCTCGTTGGCTTCGTTGACTTCCTTGAACTTTTCCTCTGCGTCTTTGTCGCCGGGGTTCTAGTCCGGGTGGTACTTCATGGCCAGCTTGCGGTAAGCCTTCTTGATCTCCGCATCCGTCGCCGTTTTGGATACCCCCAGCACCTCGTAATAATCACGTTTTTCCTGTGCCATATCCACTCACCTCTCATAGGTTCTCGCAACCTCTCCCGTCCGCGGGACTGAGAGGTTTTCCCTGAACCAGCAAGAGCCGCCCCGGCAAAACCGGAGCGGCTTTTTGCTTATTCTACGCACCTGCCCGCCGGTTTGGCCGGACAGCTGCGGCTTTGATTACGATCAGACTTCCTTGAAGTCGGCATCCACGACGCCGTCATCGTTGGGCTTCTGCTGGTTGTTGTTTGCAGCACCGGCATCGGGGCCCGGCTGTGCGCCTGCGGCCTGCTGGGCAGCGGCAGCAGCCTGATACATCTTCTCAAAGACGTGGCTCAGGGCATCCTGCTTTGCCTTGATGTCATCGATGGAGCCGGACTGGACAGCCGTCTTCAGCTCAGCCAGCTTAGCCTCGGCCTCGCTCTTGACATCGGCGGGCATCTTGTCGCCGTTCTCCTTCAGCATCTTCTCGGTCTGGAAGACCATCTGGTCGGCACCGTTGCGGATATCGACCTCTTCACGCTTCTTCTTATCATCGGCAGCGAACTGCTCAGCTTCCTTCACAGCCTTGTCGATATCGTCCTTGGACATGTTGGTGGAAGCAGTGATGGTGATGTTCTGCTCCTTGCCGGTACCCAGATCCTTTGCGCTGACCTTCACGATGCCGTTTGCATCGATATCGAAGGTGACTTCGATCTGAGGCACACCACGGGGAGCCGGAGCAATGCCGTCCAGGTGGAAGACGCCCAGGCTCTTGTTGTCGCGGGCAAACTCACGCTCGCCCTGCAGGACGTTGATCTCGACCGAGGGCTGGTTATCAGCAGCGGTAGAGAACACCTGGCTCTTGTGGGTGGGGATGGTGGTGTTGCGCTCGATGATCTTGGTGCAGACGCCGCCCAGGGTCTCAATGCCCAGGCTCAGCGGGGTGACATCCAGCAGCAGCAGGCCCTTGACATCGCCCTGCAGAACGCCGCCCTGAATAGCAGCACCGACAGCCACGCACTCGTCGGGGTTGATGCCCTTGAAGGGCTCGCAGTTCAGTTCCTTCTTGACGGCATCGTAGACAGCGGGGATACGGGTGGAGCCGCCGACCAGCAGAACCTTGTTCAGGTCAGATGCGCGCAGGCCTGCATCCTGCAGAGCCTTGCGCACGGGGGTCATGGTGCGGTCCACCAGATCGGCGGTCAGCTCATTGAACTTGGCGCGGGTGATGGTCATATCGAAGTGCTTGGGGCCGGTGGCGTCGGCGGTGATGAAGGGCAGGTTGATCTGGGTACTCATGGCGCTGGACAGCTCGATCTTCGCCTTCTCGGCAGCTTCCTTCAAGCGCTGTGCAGCCATCTTGTCCTTGCGCAGGTCGATGCCGTTCTCGGTCTGGAAGGCGTCTGCCATCCAGTCGATGATGCGCTGGTCGAAATCATCGCCGCCCAGGTGGGTATCACCGTTGGTGGCCAGGACCTCGGTCACGCCGTCGCCCATCTCAATGATGGACACATCGAAGGTGCCGCCGCCCAGGTCGTAGACCATGATCTTCTGGTCCTCCTCTTTATCAACACCGTAAGCCAGAGCAGCTGCGGTGGGCTCGTTGATGATACGGCGGACGTTCAGGCCTGCAATGGTGCCGGCGTCCTTGGTGGCCTGACGCTGGCTGTCGTTGAAGTAGGCAGGCACAGTGATGACGGCCTCGGTGACGGTCTCGCCCAGATAAGCCTCGGCGTCAGCCTTCAGCTTCTGCAGGATCATTGCGCTGATCTGCTGGGGGGTGTACTCCTTGCCGTTCAGGGTCACCTTATGGTCGGTGCCCATGTAACGCTTGATGGAAGCCACGGTGTTTTCGGGGTTCGTGACTGCCTGACGCTTTGCCACCTGGCCGACCATCCGGTCGCCGGTCTTGGAAAAGGCGACCACAGACGGGGTGGTGCGTGCACCCTCAGAGTTTGCGATGACAACGGGCTCGCCGCCCTCCATGACGGAGACGCAGCTGTTCGTGGTGCCAAGGTCGATACCGATAATTTTACTCATAATGAAAGCTCCTCTCAAAATCAGAACGTTTTTGTTTATATGATGCTCAAAGTGTTTATAAGCGGATGGTATATTCAAAACTCCCTTGCGGAAGTTCAGGCGTTGTTATTCGGCCACCACAACGGTCGCATGGCGGACGATCTTGCCGCCCAGCTTGTAACCCTTCTGGTAGACGGTGACCACCGTGCCGCTCTCCTGCCCGTCCGGGGCGGGGATCTGCTGCACGGCGTTCATGAAGTTGGGGTCAAAGGGCTTGCCCAGCGCTTCGATCTCCTCCACATGGAGAGCTTCCAGCGCCTTGGCGGCTTTGTCCAGCGTCATGACCACACCCTTCTTGTAGTTCTCGTCGGTGGTAGGAGCGTTGGCCGCCATATCCAGCGTGTCGAGGATGGGGATGATCTGGTTCACGGCGAAGGACACGCCATCGTTGAACTTCTGATCGGCTTCCCGGGTGGAACGCTTGCGGTAATTCTCATACTCGGCGGCCATCCGCAGCAGCTGGTCCTTTGCCTGGTTGGCGTTCTTCTCGGCGGCGTCCAGCTTGGCTTTCACAGCTTCCAGCTCCCGGGCCTTCTTGTTGAAGAAGCCATGCTTCTTTTTGGGATCTGCCGTTTCGGCATTTGCTTCCGGAGCAGCTTCCTGCTCGGGGGGGCAGCTTCCGGGCGGCCTGCCCTGCGGTCTTGGGCTCCGCTGCGGCCTGCTCGGCCTGCGGGGTCTTTTTGTTTCTTCGCTCATTCCAGGTCCTCCTTATAGATCTCAGTCCGCCGGGGTGCGGCGGCCTGCGGGGTATCTTTTCGTTTGCCGCTCATCCCTTCGCCCAGCTGATCGGCAAAGGTGTGGAGCAGCGGCATCAGCTTCTGGAAGGGCATCCGGGTGGGGCCGATCAGGGCCACGGAGCCCCAGAGGCCTCCGCCCACCAGATACCGGTCGCTGACGATGCACAAGCCCGGGATCTGGGGTTCCAGATCCTCGCCCAGCAGGACGCTCTCGTTCCGCTCCGCCGGGGGAGCGATGAGTTCTGCGGCCTGCTCTTCATCGTTCAGCAGGGTGAGGATGCTGCCCACCTTGCCTTCCAGCTGCGGCCAGTCCAGCAGGTACTGCTCGCCGCCCAGATAAACATGGGGGTAGTGGAGTCCTGCAGGATCGCGGCGGCGGCGCTGACCACCGGCACCAGCTCCGGGCTGATCTGACTGCACAGGTCCGCGAGGAGCCGGGACGACAGATCCACCGGTGCCACAAAGGTAAGGTTGCGGTTGAGCAGCGCCGCAAGGGCGGCTGCATTTTCCCGGGAAAGCCCGGTGCGTACCCGCGCCACCCGGGTGCGGACGTAACCGGCGGTGGTGACTGCCAACACGGTGGCGGCGCTGCGGCCCACCTGCACCACCTCGTAATGGGCGATGCACAGATCCTCGGCGCAGGGGGTGCTGACGGCGGCGGTGCAGCCGCTGATGGCGGCCAGCGCCTTGGCAGCGCCCTGTGCCAGCTTTTCCGGCTCGTGGTCAAGGCTGGCGAACACCGCATCCACCCGGGCGCGGGTAACGCGGTCCAGCGGCTGATCATCGGTCAGCAGGTTGTCCAGATAATACCGGTAGCCCTTGGCACTGGGCACACGCCCCGCGCTGGTGTGGGGCTGCTCCAGCAGACCCAGCTTTGTCAGCGCAGCCATCTCGTTGCGCAGCGTGGCGCTGGACACTGCCATATCAAAGTAGTTTGCCAGCACACTGCTGCCTACGGGCTCGCCCTCGAGGCCATACAGCGCGACGATGGCCTGCAAGACTCGCTGCTTGCGTGCATCCATTGTCATAGCGCCTGCCTCCTTTGTTTGCTTTCTGTTCTTTAGCACTCCATCTTCCTGAGTGCTAAGACCATTATATCCAATTTTCCGGCTCTGTCAATAGGTTCCCAGAAAAGTTTTGAAAGATTCATAATTCTGTCATAAAAGAGGGTCAGCCCTCTCAGTCAAAGCCTTGCGGCTTTGCCAGCTCCCCCAAAGGGAGAGCCAAGGCATCTGCGGGGTCAGCGTCAGAAAAAGGCTGGGCCGCCCCTGAGAGGGCAAGCCGCCTGCCAGCAAAAAAAAAGCCGCCGCAGGTTTTCCCCGCAGCGGCTTCCCTATTTATAATGTCTTATTCCTCCATCTGTTTTGCCAGGAACGCTGCCGCGACGGCAACGGCCTTCTGCTGGGCAAGATCAGGCTGGGCGGCGCGGTCCTCGGTCAGCAGCCCTACCGAGCCTGCCACGTCCCCTGCGGCGATGATCGGGGCCGCGCACAGCAGCGCCCGTGGCGAGCCCCCTCACAGGGCAGCAGTGCCTTTTCCGGCACCCCCTCGCTGTGGTAGACCCGGCGGCTGTCCATCAGCTTTTCCAGCGGCTGGCTGACGCTCCGGTCGGCAAGGTCCCGCCGGCCCGACCCGGCCGCAGCCAGGATCCGGTCCCGGTCCGACACAAAGGCCGTCAGCCCGAAACTCCGGCTCAACACCTCAACATACTGTACCACAGTACCGCTGAGTTCCCCGATGGTCGAATACTTCTTGAAGATCACATCCCCGTCGCCGGTGGTGAAGATCTCCAGCGGGTCTCCCCGGCGGATGCGCTGGGTGCGGCGGATCTCCTTGGGGATGACCACTCTCCCCAGTTCATCGATGCGGCGGACGATCCCGGTTGCTTTCATCTGTATCTCCCTTTCCATGTTCATCTTTTCCAGTTCTCCCAGATTTCTGCGAAGTATGGTTATTCTGTGGAAAGTCATGGAGATTTATTCATCCGATTCAACGCTCGCGGCTCTGTCCGAAGCGCTGTTTGTCTTCATACATCCGCTGATCCGCCAGGATGCGGATCTCCCGGGCGTCACTGCTCTCGCTGGGGAACGATGCGCAGCCGCAGCTGGTGCCCACCTGCACCGTGGCCGCCTTCAGGACGAAGGGCTCCCGGATGGCCGCCTTGATCTTCTCGATCCGCCGCCCGCAGAACTCCCGGGTCATGGCACCGTTCAGGATCAGGGCGAACTCGTCGCCGCCGATGCGGAAGGCGTAGTCATCCTCCCGCACACAGCCCCGCAGGCGGTTCGCCACCTCCCGGAGCAGCTGGTCGCCCACATCGTGGCCGTAGGTATCGTTCACCGGCTTGAACCGGTCCAGGTCCAGATAAAACAGGACAAAGGGCTCCTGCCGCCGGGCCTTTTTCTTTCAACAGGGCATTGAAATACCGCTCGTTGTACAATCCGGTCAGGCCGTCGGTGTTGGCAAGGCCCTCCATCTGCTGGCGGGCCTGCTCTTCCTGACGGAGGGCGCACTCCTTCTCCTGCACCCGGAACCGGGCGTCCCGCTTGATGCTCCACACCAGCACCGCGGCGGCGCTGGCAAACAGGACTAAAAACAGCAGGAGGGTCGCGTTCTGGATCTTGCGCATCCCGCTGTCCACCGCATCCCGGCTGACGATGCCGATGATGGACAGATCCTGAAAGCCCACCGGGCGGTAGACCAGATAATAGCTCCTGCCCTCGTACCGGTACAGCAGGCTGCCAGTCCCGCCGGTCTCCACGCCCTGCCGGGCTGCAGAAAGCTCTGCGGGCTTCACCTTGGTGTTCTGTTCGAGGTAGTCGAAGAGGTTCTCCATCCAGGCCTCGATCTCGCTCTTGGGCTCCTCCGAAAGCATCACGTTGCCGCTGGGGTAAACGATGTAGCAGTCGCTCTGCCCGTTGTAGGAGTGCCCGCCGATCAGCTCTTCGATGGTGGAGTTCTTGTAGCTCACCGCAAGACAGGTGTAGGTCTTGCCGTCGATCCCCACCGGGTCGATGGGTACGGCAAACACGACCCGGCGCTCCCCGTTGGTCATCACATAGCTGGACACGGTCGGCTCCCCGGTGCGGTACATCTCTTCAAAGGCCGTCCAGAGGTGTTCCACCTTGTTGTGCTTGTTCTGGGTGCTCCAGTATTCGCAGTCCTCATTGAACAGGTATACCCCGCTGTACTGCCAGGTGTTCCGCTCCGCTTCAAAGCTTTCCAGCTGCTCCACCGTCCGGCCCTCTGCGCTGGCGGTCTGCAGGCTTTCGCCCCACTCGCTCAGCACGTTCCAGTTCCGCTGGGTGAAGATGGTGAAGGTCTTGTTCACCTGCTCGTAGATCTCCTGCAGGTTGCTGATGCCCTCGTCGTAGAACTGTTTCCGGATGTAAAAGCCATAGCAAAGCAGGCCCACCGCAAGGATCACGGCCATCAGTCCGGCCAGCCTCCAGTTTTCCCGGTTCTTTCCCATTTCCGACACCCTTTCCGGCAGGCAGTCCCGCTCTGTCAGGCCATACGATCATAACATCCTAAAATTACCAAATCCCGGCCCCTACGTCAAGCGTTTCGCAAAGATTCTTTGCCCCGCATTTGATGCCTGTGCATATCATTTTGTTGCAGCCTGTGTTATAATGAGGCTGATTTCATCAGAGAGGTGCTTTCCATGCAACAGATCGTAGTTCTTGGCGGCGGTGCCGCCGGTCTTGCCGCCGCACTGGCCGCCGCGCAGGCGGCCCCGGCCGGGTCCGTGCGGGTGACGGTGCTGGACCGCAACCCCAGGTGGGCAAAAAGCTGCTGGCCACCGGCAACGGCCGCTGCAACCTCGACAACACCGGCATCGCACCGGAGTGCTATTTCACCGCAGACCCGAAGGCCCTGCGGCCCCTGCTGGCGGCCGTGGAAGCCGCCGCGCCGCTGGAATGGTTCGCGGCGCTGGGGCTGTACACTCGCACCGACGAGGCCGGGCGGGTCTACCCCTACTCCAACCAGGCCGCAGACGTGCTGGCCCTGCTGGAAGGCCATCTGGCCCGGCTTAGGGTGGAGCTGCGCACCGGCTGCACCGTCCAGACCCTGAGCCAGAACCGGGGCGGCTACACCGTCCTCTTCGGGGACGCCGACGGCCGGGACCTCACCCTGCGGGCAGATGCCGTTATCTGCGCCATGGGCGGCGCCGCCGGGCCGCAGTTCGGCACCGACGGCTTCGGCACAAAATTCGCGGCCCAGTGCGGCGGAAAGCTGGAGCCTCTTTACCCCCCTGCCTGACCGCCCTTCAGACGGCAAAGCCCGACAGGACGCTGGCCGGCATCCGGGCAAAGGCCGCGGTCCGGCTGCTGGATCTGGACCGCCACACCGCCGTGGCCGCCGAGACCGGCGAAGTACAGTTTACCGACTACGGGCTTTCCGGCATCTGCATCATGCAGCTGTCCGGCCATCTGGCCCCGGGCCGGGGGCCGAAGCGCCCCGCCGTGGAGCTGGACCTCTTCCCCGCGCTGGACGAAGCCGCCCTGACCGCCCTGTTTGCCGGGCGGGTCCCCCTGCTGCCCGGCAAAGCCCCGGCGGATTTCTGGACCGGCCTGCTGAACCCGAAGCTGGGCCGGGCCCTCTGGAAAGCGGCCCGTCTGCCGGACGCCCCGGTGGACATCCTGCCGGATGCGGCCTGGCAGGTGCTGGCCAACACCGCCAAGCACTGGCTTTTCGAGGGGCTGACCCCCTGCGGCTGGAAACAGGCCCAGACCACCGGCGGCGGCCTGAGCCTGACCGAGCTGGAACCCACGTTCCGCTTCAAGGGCTGCCCGGGCCTTTACTTCATCGGAGAGACGCTGGACTGCGCCGGGACCTGCGGCGGCTTCAACCTCCACTGGGCCTTCGGCAGCGGCATCGTGGCCGGACGGGACGCCGTGCGCATCCCGCGAAAAAAACATCGATAAGAAAAAAACGGAGCTGCGGTGCAGCTCCGTTTTGTATTATCCGTTACTCGTTGACGGCCTTCTGGCGCTCGGCCGCCTCTTCCGCTTCTTCCTCTTCCTGATACTCCGCAAAGGCCGACCACATGGGCTCTATGTCCGCGCCGTGGAGCCTGCGGTCGATGTAGTTCTTGGTGATCTTTGCCACCGTGCCCGACAGGGTGATCACGCCGATCAGGTTGGGCAGCATCATCAGGCCGTTGAAGGTGTCGGACAGATCCCAGGCGAGGTCCAGCTTCATGGTGGCACCGATGACCACCATGCCCACGAACACGGCCTTGTAGCCCACCGTGGCTTTGGTGCCGAAGAGGTACTCAAAGGCCTTGGTGCCGTAGTGGCTCCAGCCCAGGGTGGTGGAATAGGCAAACAGCAGGATGGACACTGCGATGAACTTTGGGCCCAGACCGCCGAACACGGTGGAGAAGGCCTCGCCCACCAGCGCAGAGCCCTGCACCTCGGTGAGCATATGGCCGGTCTCCAGATCCACGAACCCGCTGGTCAGCACCACCAGAGCCGTCAGGGTGCAGACCACGATGGTGTCGGCAAAGACCTCAAAGATGCCCCACATGCCCTGCTGCACCGGCTCTTTTACGTTGGAAGCCGCGTGGACCATGACCGAGGAGCCGAGGCCGGCCTCGTTGGAAAAAGCGCCCCGCTTGAAGCCCCAGGTGATGGCCCGGGAGACGCCGTAGCCCAGCACACCGCCTCCGGCAGCCTTTGCGGCAAAAGCGCCCTTGAAGATGGAGGCGAACGCGGCGGGGATGGCGGTGAAGTGGGTGCCCACCACCGTCAGCGCGCCCACGATGTAGAACAGCGCCATCAGGGGGACGATCTTCTCGGTGACTGCCGCCACACGCTTCAGGCCGCCCAGGATGACCAGAGCCGTCAGGATGGCCAGCAGGATGCCGGTCACGGCGTTGGGTACCCGGAAGGCTGCCTGCATGTTGCCCGCGATGGAATTGAGCTGGCTCAGGTTGCCGATGCCAAAGCTTGCCAGCGCACAGAACGCGGCAAACAGCACCGCCAGCACCCGGCCCAGCTGTTTGCAGCCCTTCTTGCCGCCCAGACCGTCCGAGAGGTAATACATGGCACCGCCGGACCACTCACCGTCGGCATTCTTGCGGCGGTAGAAGATGCCCAGAACATTCTCGGAGTAGTTGGTCATCATCCCCAGAATGGCCATGACCCACATCCAGAAGATGGAGCCGGGGCCGCCGGAGATGATGGCGGTGGCCACTCCCACAAGGTTGCCGGTGCCGATGGTGGACGCCAGCGCGGTGCACAGGCTCTGGAACTGGCTGATGGCCTTGTCGTCCTTGCCGGTGTGGGCGGTGATCTTCCGGTCCGCAAAGATAGCGCCGATGGTGTTCTTCATCCAGTAGCGGAAATGCCCGAACTGGAAAAAGCCGGTGCGCGCCGTCATGAGCAGGCCGGTGCCGAAGAGCAGCGCCAGGCCAACCGGGCCCCAGACGATGCCGTTGACAAAGCTGTTGGCATTGGTGATGGTCTCTAACATGGTTTCTTCCCCCTCTTGCTTCCCGAACAAAAATGCAGGCAGAACCGCCAAAGGTCCTGCCTGCACAAAAAAGTCTGCTTCACTTGCGCCGGAGCGCCCCTGCCGCAGGCAGGCACACCCCATTGTGCGCAAAAGACGAATGCTCTGTCCTTTTGCCTGAGAGACTCGACCGCTTTCCCATCGGTCTTACACCTTCGGCCCCCGCTGTGGGCGGGTTTCTCCAGAGTACAGCCGGGCTTCAAAACAGCCCGCCGCACGTCCTTGTCCTGTATTTTGTTCTCGCATCGCGTACAGATGTCTGTTTTCTGTAAACATTAAAAAGACTCTACCACATTTTCCCCGGTTTTGCAAGGCCCCAGTTTCAATTTATGGCAAAGCTTCATCTCTCATGCCGGGGGGATGAATTTTATTTTGGTATGACTTTTTTCTGCATAGCTCTTCCCCGCGCGGCCCATCCTGTTCCAAAACAGGAGCGGAGGGAACGGAATGCACAGAGACCACCGAAACGGCTGGAGACCCTTCTGGGCGGCGCTGGGGGCAGCGCTGATGGTGCTGCTGCCGCTGGCGGGGGCACGGTACTGCTGACCCGGCAGGCCGTGCGCAGCCGCATCCAGACCGCCGAGCCCCGGTCCGGCATCCCGGTACAGCTGCCGAAAGCCGGGGACCGGATGACGTTTCTGGTTTGCACCGCCGGGGAGCAGCCGGGCTTCCTGCTGGTCTACCTGAATGCGTCCCAGAACCGCCTGAACCTTCTGGCAGTGCCGGGGAACTCAGCGTTCCCTTCGGGGACGGAACGGCCGCGCTGGCCCGCTGCTATGGGGCCGCCGGGCCCGCCCGGTGCCGCCAGGCCCTGCTGGAGGCCCTGCCTCTGCCGGAGGATACCCTGTATCTGGCGCTTTCCCCGCGCTTCTGGAAAAGCTGGCCGCCCGCTACGGCTCCCTCCGGGTGAGCTTTTCCGGGGCGCTGACGGCCGGGGAGCTGGACGCCGCCGGACTCTCCGCCGGGGCGCAGACGGTCACAGCCCGGGAGTTGACCAGGCTTTTTGCTGGGTGGGACGGGACAGGCGTTTTTCCGGCGGAACACCGGGCCGCTGCGCGGGCCGCCGCCTGGGATGCTTTTTTCCGGCAGGATCTGGAACTTCTGCCCGCTACCCTGCCGGAGGGGCTGCGGGCCAACAGTTCCGCCCTGCTGACGGACTTCTCGGCCCAGGACTACGCCCTGCTGGAGCGGGTGCTGGAATTTCTGGCCAACGGCCGCGCCCTGCCCCAGACTGCCGCCCTGCCCGGCCTTGAGGGAGCCGACGGGTCTTACACGCTGACGGAGGATTCCCTTGCCACCGTGCAGACTTTTCTCAGCGTTTCCCCCACTTCCGGGAATGCGGAGTCCTGCAGGGAGCCGTAACCACCAGCGTCCCCGACCGCCCAGCGGACCGGCCGGTCAGGTCGTAATCCCCCAGCAGGCTCAGACGCACCCCCTGCTCCCGGGCGGCGGCATGGAGGGCGGCATCCGGCGGGGCATCCTTCAGCTTTGCCAGCAGATGCAGGCCGGTGTGCAGACCGGTCAGGGTCAGCTCCCCGGGGGCAAAGGCCTCGTTCAGGGCCTGGGTCAGGGCGTCCCGCCGGGCCTTGTAGGCCACCCGCTCCCGGGCAAGATGGCGGGTAAAGTAGCCCTCCCGGAGGAACCGGGCCAGCGTCTGCTGTTCAAACCGGCTGACCGTGCCGGAGTACATCCGGTATTTCGCCCGCCATGCCGGCAGCAGATGCCGGGGCAGCACCATATAGGCGATGCGGATGCTGGGGGCAAGGCTGCGGGAGCAGGTGGACAGGTAAATCACCGGCCCGTCCTCCCCCCGCCATGCCCTGCAAACTGGGCAGAGGGCGGGTGTCGAAGCGGAATTCCGAGTCGTAGTCGTCCTCGATGATATACCGCTGCCCCGGGCAGCGGGCCGCCCAGTGGAGCAGCTCGGCCCGGCGGCCCGCCGGCATGGTGACCCCCGCCTGGGGAACTGATGGCTCGGGGTCACATAGCACACCGCCGCCCCGGAGCCGGACAGCGCCTTCAGCGAAAGGCCGTCCTCATCCACCGGCAGACAGCAGCAGGTCACGCCGTTATTTTCCAGCACCTGCCGGGCACGGGGGTAGCCGGGATTTTCCACCGCTGCCGGGCCCGGCAGCAGCGGGGCCAGCAGGCCCAGCAGGTACTCCATTCCGGCACCCACCACCACCTGCTCGGCGCTGCAGCGCACCCCCCGGTATTCTTCCAGATAATCTGCCAGCGCCTGCCGCAGCTCCGGGTCCCCCTGCGCATCCCCATGGGTCAGCAGCTGAGGGGAGGAGTAGAGCAGCTCCTTCTGAATCCGCCCCCAGGTGCGGAAGGGGAACAGCCCCGGGTCCACGCCCCGGGTGGATAGATCGAACTGCACCGGCGGCTCGGCGGCTCCGGGGTCCGGTGCGGCTGCCGGGGGCGGCAGCGGCACCCCCCCGGACAGGCAGGGCAAGATACTCCTGCACATAGAAGCCGCTGCGCTCCCGGGACTCCAGATAGCCCTCCGCCGCCAGCATCTGGTAGGCGGCATCCACCGTGTTGACGGAGACCGAAAGCTCCGCCGCCAGCCGCCGCTTGCCGGGCATCCGGGTGCCTGCGGCGATGGCCCCGCTGCGCATCTCCGCCGCAAGGCTTTTATAGAGCTGTTCATACAGGGGCACCGCACTGGCCGCGTCCAGCGCTGTTGTCAGATGAAACATAAAGTCCCTCCTCTTTTTGAGCGTTCCTCCAAACTGACCCCATAAAAAAACTTTATTCTGGGTATTTTCATGGTGCCAGTTCTGCGTATAATAGGAGCATACCCGCCGGACAGGAAAAAAGTCAATCGGTTTGATGGGTATTTGTGAAAATTGGAGGGAAAAATCATGTCTGCAACTGCAATGTGGCTTCTGCTGGCCGTGGTGGTCATCGCCATCGTGATCGGCAGTGTGCTGTACAAGCGTACCTTTACCACCAAGGAGCTGGCCCTGACCGGCGTCATGGCCGCCCTGAGCCTTGTGGCTTACCTGTTCTTCCGGGTGCCGTTCTACGGCGGCTCCTCGTTCCATCTGGGCAACACCTTCACCGCCCTCACCGCCCTTCTGCTGGACGGCGTGAGCGGCGGCCTGGCGGGCGCCATCGGCCTGGCCCTGGCGGACATCTTCGCCGGTGACCCGGGCTACGCCATCACCACCTTCGTGCTGAAGTTCATCATTGGCGTGATCTGCGGTGCCGTGGCCCACAAGGCCTTCAAGCTGCGCCAGCTGGACCGCCACAGCGCCGGTTATCTGGTCAAGGTCATCGTGGCTGCCGGTTCCGGCCTGCTGCTGAATGTCTTTACCGACCCGTTCCTCGGCTACTTCCGCAATGTCTACATCTTCGGTCAGGAGTACACGGTTGCCCAGGCCCTGACCAAGATCGCCGGCGGCGTCACCTTCGTCAACAGCGTAGCCTCCACGGTCTGCGTGGTCATCCTGTACCTGGCTCTGCGCCCGGCTCTGGAGCGCGCTAACCTGCTGCCCAAGGACAAAACGAAATAAGCATACCCCTCTATCCTGACATACAGCACCACAGCCCCATCCGCCGTTCCCGGCAGATGGGGCTGTGGTGTTTTATGATGAAGTTTTCGGGTCTTTATTCTTTTTCGAACACCAGGAACCGGAACGAAATATCGGTGGTCAGCTCCGGCAGGGCGGCAAGGCGTTCTGCGCCGCCCCGCGGGGTCTTCCAGTAGTAGGGTGTCATGGCAAACAGGGCTTCCAGCTGCTCCTGCGGCACGGTGATGCCGCCGCAGACCTCCCGCTGCCCGATGGGGCGGAAGCCCTCATAGGCCACCTCCTGCACCGGGTTTTTGTAGGGTGTCTCGTAGAGGACAGCCTTCATCTGGAAAAGATGTTCTGCCCCGGGCACCACATAGATCATCCGTCCGCCCGGGCGCAGCACCCGTAGGAACTCCTCCCGCGCAAAGGGCGAGAAGCAGTTGACCAACAGGTCGGCCCAGCCGGTGCGGATGGGCTGGGCAAAAGCTGGACGCCACCGCATACCGGGCTGTGGGCAGGGCCTTTGCGGCCAGCCGGACCGCCGGTTTTGCAATGTCGAACCCCGCCAGCTGCACCTTCCGGCCCGCTTCGGCAAAGGCCTGCGCGATGCACCGGTCATACCAGCCCTCGCCGCAGCCTGCATCCAGCAGATGCAGGGGCGCGGACGGGGCGGCGGGGACGCCGTACTCCCGGCAAAGCTCCCCCATGGCCTGCCCGAAGATGCCGTAGTACCCGGCATTCAGGAAAGCCCGGCGGGCCTCCACCATCTCCCGGCTGTCGCCGGGGGCTTTGGTGCGCATGCTCTGGACGGGCAGCAGATGCCAGTAGCCCTCTTTTGCACGGTCAAAGCTGTGGTTCTTCGCACACTTCAGGGCCGTGTCCCCGGTCAGCGGTGCCCCGCACAGGGGGCACTGCCACGGTGCAAAAAGCTCTGCTCTCAGATCTCATCGCTGTGGTCCTCAATGGGGGCGGTGGCACCGCCGTGGGCGTTCATGTACTCCTCAAAGTTCGTGAACTTCTGCTGCGGCGGGCGGCGGCTGATGAGCACCAGACCCGGGTCCTCGTCCCGGGCAGGGGCGGCATTGCGGCCGCGGCCCCGCCCGCGGGAAGCCTCGCTCTTTGCGGGGCGGGACGGGCGGCTGCCGCCGTTGTTCTGCGGGGCGGCGTTCCGACTGCCGCGGCCGCTCTGCTGTCCCGGATTGTTCTGGGCGGGACGGCTGTTGTTCCGGGCAGAGCGCTCGTTCCGCTGCTCTCCCCGCTCGGTGCGGGCATTGTTGTTCTGCCGATGCTGGCTGTTCTGGGGGTTCTGGGCCGGGGGCAGCCTGCTTCTCGGCGGGCTGGGCGGCGGGGGTCTTTTGGCGGGGCGCAGGGGGGTGGCCTCCGGTGCGCTCACAAAGTGCGGGTCAAACCGGGGCTGTGCATTGCTGCCGCGGTTCTGGGGCTGGGCACCGCCCTCGCGGCGGGGACGGTTGTTATTGGAACGGCGGTTTTCATTGCGCCCGCCGGGGGTACGCTTCTGGTTTTCCTCCATGGGTGATTCCTCTTTCGGTTCGGTTTTTATGGGTTTCGGCTGCTTTGCGGCCGTTTTTTCCGGTTTGGGGGCAGCTGCCTTTGCAGCTCTGGCCGGTTTCTCCGGCCGGGCAGGCTTTGCTGCCGGTTCCTGCTTTTCGGCAGGTTCCTTGGGCTTGCGTCCCCGGACAGGGGCTCGGCCTTGACGGGGGCGGGCACACCGTCCCACGGGTGGCCGGACACCACGGGGATCTGGCGGCGGTTCAGCTTTTCGATCCCGGCCAGATATTCTTTTTCCTCCGGGGCGCAGAAGCTGATGGCGGTGCCGTCGGCACCGGCGCGGGCCGTCCGCCCGATGCGGTGGACGTAAGTTTCCGGCACCTCGGGCAGATCGTAGTTGAAGACATGGGACAGCTCGCTGATGTCGATGCCGCGGGCTGCGATATCGGTGGCCACCAGCACCCGGGTCTTGCCCGCCTTGAAATCTTCCAGGGCGGTGACGCGGGCGGTCTGGCTCTTATTGCCGTGGATGGCTGCCGCCGGGATGCCCTGCTTGTTCAGGTCCCGGGCGATCTTGTCGGCGCCGTGCTTGGTGCGGCTGAATACCAGCGCGTTCACCACTTCCGGCTTCAGATTCTTGATGAGCCAGGGCAGCAGGAGTTTCTTGTTGCCCTTCTCCACAAAAATACAGGCTCTGCTGGATGCGGTCCACGGTGCTGGACACCGGGTCCACCTTCACAAAGGCAGGGTCGTGGAGGATGCCTGCGGCCAGCTGCTCGATCTCTTTGGGCATGGTGGCGCTGAACATCAGGTTCTGGCGCTGCTTCGGCAGCTTGGCGATCACCTTTTTCACATCGTGGACAAAGCCCATGTCCAGCATCCGGTCGGCCTCGTCCAGGACAAAGATCTCGACGTTGGACAGGTCGATGAAGCCCTGCCCCACCAGATCGTTCAGGCGGCCCGGGCAGGCGATCAGGATATCCACGCCCTTCTTCAGGGCTTCCACCTGGGGGCCTGCCCCACGCCGCCGAAAATGACGGTGCTGCGCAGGGTCAGGTACTTGCCGTAGTCCTCAAAGCTCTGGCCGATCTGCAGGGCCAGCTCCCCGGGTGGGGGTCAGGATCAAAGCGCGGATGGCCCCTTTCTTCCGGGGGGCGCTGGCGGTCAGGCGGTCCAGCATGGGCAGCGCAAAAGCAGCCGTCTTGCCGGTGCCCGTCTGGGCGCAGCCCATCAAGTCCCTCCCGGCCAGCACCGGCGGGATGGCCGATGCCTGAATGGGCGAGGGGCTTCGTAGCCGGCCTGCGCCACAGCGCGCAGCACAGGCCCGGACAGATTCAGTTCGTTAAAAGTCATGATTCTCCTACAATTTTTCTGCATTCAAAGTAATAGCGCTTTTCTTCCGCGTGGCCCATGCTGAAGGTCTTGCGGGGCAGCACACCGCCCATGACGACCCCCTTGAACAGGTCGCTCTTGGCAAAGGGCGGCATCAGGAAGGCCACACCGCCCTGCTTGCAGAGGGCGCGGACCGCCGGCTCGTCGTGGATATAATCCACCCGGGCCTCAATGTGGCGGGCCATGAAATATTCGATGAAAGCATCGATAGTACCCACCGTCAGGGGGGCAACGGGATGTTCAAAGCTGAGTACATTGGCCACATGAGGCCCGGCCAGCGTAAAGGACTGCTGTTTTGCGTCGCCAAAGCAGATCCCGGCGGCGTTGGAATCGCTCCACGCGATCAGGGCCAGCAGGACGGCACCGCAGTCCACGTTGAAGAGGACCCGGTGGATGGGCTCGATCTCAATGGCGGGCGAATGGACGTTGCACACCTCCGCCAGGCACCAGCGGGCCGGATGGGTCAGCTGCTGCTCCGGGAGCCAGGGTCTTTTTCAGCTCCTCCCAGCAGGCCTTTGCGGAGGCCAGGGAGTGATTGCCGTCGCCCACAGCGAGGGTCAGGGGCGGCTGGCCCTTGGCCTCGGGGTATTTTGCGTCAAAGGCCTCCTGACTGCCCAGGGCAGTCACGGCCCGGTCGATCTGCTCCAGCAGGGCGGGGTCTTCCACCGCCCAGCCTGCGATATGGCCGCCGCCCAGCATCAGGTCGCCCTCGTAGACCTTCCGCAGACGGTCCTTCTGTGCCCCGATGGGCTCGATGAGGGTGCAGTCCGGGTCATCGGCCAGCATCATCACATGGGGGTCTCCAGCGTGGCCCCGCGGCGCACGGCCATCCGGGGCGGGATGCGGCTCTCCACCGTATGCTCGCTGGGGCGGATGGCGGGCTTTGCGCCCTCGGCATAGCTGTATGCCTCCAGATCGATCCGGCCCACAAGGCCCTGCCGCACCCGGCCGCTCTGCTCGGTGCGCTCCACATAGACAAAGCCGTCCACCGCCCGGGTCAGGACGCTGCGGGCGTACTCGTCCATGGTCCGGTGGATCGTCTCCACCTTCCCGGACACGTCCCCGTCCTCCAGACAGACTTCCGGCAGGATCAGGTTCAGCGCACTGGGGCCGCCTGCGGCTGCCTGCGCGGCCTTCTCCCAGTAAGTGCGGTCGCTGGTGAACTGGTCGCAGGCCACACAGCCCCACTGCTCCACCGGGATCTGCTCCGCAGGCAGAAGGATGTGCGCCGGAGAAAAGCACGATGTTTTGTTCATATCACATTCCTCACTCTCTCACATTGAAAGAAAAGCACAGGTTCGTGCCGGTTCACTCAAAGTAACCGGCTGCATTGTCCCGGATGACGATATGCTCCACCCCGGCCTCGGTCAGGCTGAGGGTCAGTTCCTCCCGGGCCGTCCCGTCCAGCGTGGACGATGCCGGGACCTTTACCAGAAGGTTCTTCACGCCCAGCTGCGGTGCCGGTGCCCCCAGCGTGGTGGAAGTGCCGGTGACCTCGGCCAGCGTATAGCCGTACCAGAGGGTCACCGTATCCCCGAAGCGGGTCTGCCATGCGGCGATGTCCGCCGCCAGCTGCCCGGCGCGGTCCACTCCGCCGGTGGTGCCGTAGTCCTGCTTGGAGCTGGTGGAGGAGGGGAACTGCACGTTCTCCAGCAGCACCTGCTCAAAGCCGTCCTGCTGCAGCTCTGCGATGAGGTCCCCGATATACTGCACGGTTTCCGCCGCATAGGGGTTCAGCCAGGGGCTGCCCCTGCCGAAGCCTTGTTGTCCAGCCAGAGGTATTCCTGATTCTTGTACCGGATGGCCAGGGCATGGTCGGCGCGGGCTCCGGCGGGGTCGCGGAAGGCGGCCAGCTCTGCCACCGGGATGATGCCCTCCTCCTTGAAGATGGAGGCCACCAGCGCCGGGTCGATGAGGGTGGGAGCTGCATTGGCCGCGCCCACTGCCGTCCGGGAAGCGTAATACACCAGTCCGTCGGTGTCCTTCAGGGTCACGACACCGTAGGCCGCGCCCTGCGCCTTCAGCTGCTGGGCTGCCGCGCGGATGGCGGCTTCATCGGTCAGGGCGGAGACATCCACGCCGGCCCAGCTGCCCTCCACGATCTCGGTGCCCTTCACGGCAGGCTCTGCCGGCTGTTCCGGCTCCGAGGATGCCGCAGGCCCGCTGTAAGCGGCCGCGCTCTGGGCCGCAGAGGAAGCGCTGCTGTCGGCCGCGGAAGAAGCCGAGAGGTCCTTGTCGCGCACCACCGTGTACCAGGTATGGGTGGCCCAGTCCAGCACATGGGGGCCGCCACCCATGCAGCCGCCAGCACCGCCACCACCAGCACGGCAATACCGATGCCCTTTTTTCAGCCGCATTTCCCGGCTGTAAAAACTGCGCCGGTAGCGTTTGACTTTCTGGCGTTTGGGATATCTTGCCATAGTTCAACTCCTCCTTGGGGTCCATTACAGGATCACGGAATGGCCGGTAAAGCCGTAGATGGCCAGCGCCAGCACACCGATGTAGATCAGGGTGATGGGCAGGCCGCGGAATGCCTCAGGGATGGCCCGGCTGCGCAGGCGGTTGCCCGCCTCCGTCACCAGTACCACGGCCAGCAGGTAGCCCAGGCCGCTGCCCAGACCAAAGCCGATGGACTGTGCCAGCGTAAAGCTCTGGGTGCGCTCCACCAGCACCGTGCCCAGTACGCCGCTGTTGACGGCGGCAAGGGGCAGGATGCGGATCAGCAGGCCGCTGCGGAGGCCTTTGACCGCCCGCAGGATCAGATGCTCGAACAGGCAGACCAGCGCCACACAGGCCAGATAGGCCAGCGGACGGAGCTGCGCCCGGTTGGGCAGGCCGACAATGAAGCTGCCGGCATAGAACGCCAGCGGTGCCACCAGCACCTGCGTGACGCAGAGCATCAGGGCAAACCACCAGCTGCTGGTGCGCTCGTCCCCCACCAGCTGGATCAGGCGCGACACACCCAGGCCGCGGGTAAAGATGGCGTTCTGGGCAAAAAGCGCCAGCACGGCGTAGCTGAAGGCCACGCCCACCACATTCATCACTTCACTCACCGGTCACGCGCCTCCTTTTTGGGGTACGCAGCCAGTGTGCCGCGCGCCTCGGTCTTCAGGTACTCTTTCTGTTTCCGGGCCAGGGCGCGCCACACGGCGCACACTACGCCCAGCACGATGAAGCCGCCGGCCGGCATCCCGGCCATGGGCAGGACCGGACGGCCCAGCTGCACCCCGAACACCGAGCCCAGGGCCAGCCACTCCCGCAGGCAGCCCAGGATCAACAGGATCAGGGCGTAGCCCACCGTGATCCGCAGACCCTTGAGACGGCCTTGTGTACCGACTCCTGCACGCGGCCGAAGCGGTAGGTCAGCAGCGGCTCCACGATCAGCAGGGGCAGGTAGATGCCCAGCGTCAGCAGATCGGTACCGAAGATGGCGTTCAGGATGGGATAGGCCGCGAGGTACACCACCGCGGCACTGCCGCTGTACACCAGCGCCCGGGGCAGCAGCTTTTTTCCAGCTCTTCCGGGGCAGGCTGCTCGTCCCACAAAGGGAACAGGCGGCTCAGCAGGCAGGCCAGCACCCGGGAGGGCGTCAGCAGCAGCGCCACGGCCACCGCCAGCATCAGGGCATTGCGGCCCGTGGTGGCCAGGACCACCAGCGGAGCCAGCCCCATGCCCTGCATGACCACGGGGTTGTTCTTGAACACACGGTCGTGATGCGCGAACCGCTCGGGATCGCGCTCGATCATTTCTGCAACGACACGCTTCATTCTGCCCCCTCCTTTCCGGCCGCACGGCGGTGCATCAGCTGATACAGGCGGCTCTCGGTGCGGTCCATCCAGCCGGAGATGCTGTTGCCGGTGAGCAGCGCAAAGCAGACGCCCGTCTCATAGACGCCGAAATACCGAAAGCCCATGGTGAACGCACCCACCAGCATCCCGTAGAGGATGCGGCCCAGCCGGTGATGGGCGCAGGTATAGGGCTCGTTGAGCAGGAACACGGCGCTGAACAGCATGGCACCGGTCAGCAGCTCGTCCCGCACACACTGCAGGCGGAGCAGCAGGTCAATGCCGTCCACGCCCACCTGACGGGGCCAGAGGAAGGCGATCAGCGCGCTGGTGGCCAGAAAGCTCACTGCGGCGCTGAGCCGGATATCCTTCTGCATCCAGAGGAACAGCCCGCAGGCCAGGATGATCAGGGCTGCGCCGGTGCCCATGGGGGGCAGCATACTCGCCCAGCCCCAGCGACAGCGCACTGATGTTCAGGGAGCCGCCGCTGCGCAGGGTCTCGGAAATGGTGTCGGACACCGGCACCCCGGAGGCATCCCACAGGGGGATCCCGGTGTAGGGCTGGGGATACCGGAACACCTGCTCCGGCCAGGACACCGCCGCCACCGCATAGCCCACGGCGGCGGGGTTGAAGGGATAGCTGCCGTAGCCGCCGAACACTTCCTTGCCGATGAGGACACCGGCCAGCACGGCGGCGATGAGGACATACCAGTCCACGGTCGCCGGCATCAGCAGGGCAATGACAAGGGCAAAGCTCTCGTTGGAAAAGTCGCCGGCCTGATACACCCGATGGCGGAGCAGCGAGACCAGGCGGTCGCACAGGTTGCCCGTCAGCAGAGCCGCACCGCAGAGCAGCAGCGGCCGCAGGCCGTAGAGGAAGCAGGACATGCAGAGCAGCGGGATGGCCATAAAGCAGAGGTGCCGGTAGTATCGGCCCGTCCGCTCCAGCTCCTGTTCCTGTTTTTGGATCAGCTTTTCATCCATGGCAGGGCACCTCTCAAAGGGCCGCCAGACGGCGCACGGCCGCGGCCGGGTCTGCCGCGCCGAAGACGGCGCTGCCCGCCACCAGGATATCGGCCCCGGCTTCTACGCAGAGGGGGGGCTGTGGTGTCATCCACGCCGCCGTCCACTTCCAGCAGGAACCGGCCGCTCCGCTTTGCCCGCTCTGCCTGGGGCCAGCGCAGCTTCTCCAGCGCCGAGGGCATGAACTTCTGGCCGCCGAAGCCCGGCTCCACGCTCATGACCAGCACCAGGTCCAGCTGGTCCAGATACGGCACCAGCGCCTCGGGGGAGGTGCCCGGCTTGATGGTCAGGCCCACCTTGCAGCCCAGCGCCTTCACGGCGTCGATGGTCTGCTGGATGTCATCCTCGCACTCGAGGTGGAAGTTGTACAGGCTGGCACCCGCCTTGATGAAGGGCTCCGCATACTGCAGCGGGTGGCTGATCATCAGGTGGACATCGTAGAAGGCGGCGGGCATCCCCTTGTGCAGGCTTTTCAGCACCGGGACGCCAAAGCTGATGTTGGGCACAAAGTGGCCGTCCATCACATCGTAATGCAGCATCTGCGCACCGGCATCCAGCACCATCCGGCAGTCTGCGCCCAGCTTCGTGAAATCGGCTGAAAGGATCGAAGGACTTACAATCGTCATGTTGTTTGTACTCTCCGTTATTTTTCAGAAAGATTTCGCCATGCGTCATTCCGCCGGGCCGGTTTTCCGGGCAACGCAGCGGGCAGGCATGGATAGATATAGTTTACATGAAAACAGGCAAAAAATCAAACCCACCGCCGTGTTTTTCACGGAAAAGTCGCAAACCCGGCCGTGTGTGCGCCCCGGAAGCCCCGTTCCAACCAAAAAGACCAGACCGTCCCACCCGCCGCAGGGGACAGTCTGGCCGCAGATTCAGTTGACCGGCTTCATGCTGGCAGGTTCTTCCACCGGCACGGGCCGCCCGGATTCGTCCGGCAGGCGCTTCATGTCGCCGGGGTTGGGCGGGGTGGCGGGCAGCGTAAAGACAAAGCGGCACCACTCGCCCTGCTGGCTCTCCACCCGGATCTGACCGCCGGACAGATTCACCAGCACCTTGCAGATGTTCAGGCCGAGGCCCGCGCCCCGGGCATGGAGACCCCGGGACTTGTCCTCTTTGTAGAACCGCTGGAACACGTAGGGCAGCGCCTCCGGGCTGATGCCCTGCCCGGAGTTCCAGATGGAGATCTCCACCTCCGGGCCCAGCTTTTCGACCCCGAAGCGGATGGTCCCGCCGGCCGGGGTGAACTTGATGGCGTTGTCGAGGATGTTGTAGGCCACCTGATGGATCAGGTCGGGGTCCGCGTAGACCAGGACTTTTTCGTCCATGGTCAGCCCGTCGATCTCGATCATGCCGTCGTTGATCCGCTGCTCGGCCGAGAGGGCCACCCCCGTCAGCGTCTCCCAGATGTTGAACATCCGGGCGTTGACCTGATACTCCCCGCTTTCCAGCTTGGACAGATCCAGCATATTCTGGATCAGGCGGGCCAGACGGCCGGTCTCCTCGCTGACCAGCTGCAGGTAATGGTTCTGCATCTCCGGCGGGATGGTGCCGTCCAGGATGCCGTCGATGAAGCCCTTGATGGTGGTCATGGGAGTGCGCAGCTCGTGGGCGATGTTGCCCATGAACTGCCCGCGGGAGGTATCGTCGGACTGGATGTTGTCCGCCATCCGGTTGAAGGTGCGGGCCAGATCCGCCACTTCGCCTTCACCTTCCACGCCCTCCACGCGGACCGACAGGTCTCCCCCCGCCGAACCGCTGGGCTGCATCGGTGATCTTCTGCAGCGGGTCCGTCAGCTTCCGCATCAGGAAGGTGGTCAGCACACTGGCGCAGAGCAGCATGACGCAGGCCGAGAAGAAGAAGTTCGACCAGAACTCCTCCTTGAAATCGGTCAGGCGCGCACCGGACGAACACAGGAACAGGTAGCCGCTGCCGTGCCCTGCCGCATCCTGCATCCTGCGCACCGAGACATAGCTCTTTTCGGTCAGCACACCGTCCAGTGTGCTGAGCAGGTGATAGGGTTTCTCCTCCGGCACCTTATCCGTCAGCTCTGCCGGAACGGTGTCCACCGCCAGCATCTCGGGGCTGGAGGCAATGAGGATCTTTCCGTCGTCATCGGTGAAGAAGAGATACACCTCGGCACTCTCCCCGATGATCTCCAGTTTGGTACTCAGGGCGTCCAGCTCGGCCTCTTTGGGCAGAGCCGCCTGCTGCACCACATAATCCGCAGCCCGCTGGGTCACCTCGGCCACGCTGTCCAGCGCATCGTACCGCTCCTGCGCAAAATACCGGCTGAACAGCAGCCACTCGGAACAGCCCAGCACCGCCGTGCCCAATACCAGCAGGGTGGCCACCATGGAAAAGAAGGTGACCGGAATACTTTTGCGCATTACTGACGCACCTCGAATTTATAGCCCACGCCCCACACGGTCTTGAGTTCCCACTTGTCGGATGCTCCGGCCAGCTTCTCGCGCAGACGCTTGACGTGGACATCAATGGTACGGCTGTCGCCGTAGTACTCGAAGCCCCAGACCTCGTCCAGCAGCTGGTCCCGGGTGTAGACCCGGTTCGGGTGGGAGGCCAGGCAGTTCAGCAGCTCCAGCTCCTTGGGGGAGCCTCCACCACCTTGCCCTTGACCCGCAGCTCGTAGCTGTTCATGTCCAGCCGCAGGTTGTCGAACTCGATGACGCCCTCCGTGATCTCAGTCTGGGCCGAGGTATTGGTGCAGCGGCGCAGCACCGCCTTGATGCGGGCCACGACCTCCTTGGTGTCAAAGGGCTTGACCATGTAATCATCCGCGCCCAGCTCCAGGCCCAGCACCTTGTCAAAGGTCTCGCCCTTGGCGGTGAGCATCATCACCGGGGTGTTGCCTGCCTTGCGGATGCGGCGGCAGACTTCCAGACCGTCCATCCGGGGCATCATCACGTCCAGCAGCACCATGTCGGGCTTGACCTGATTGAACTTCTCCAGGCCCTCTTCGCCATCGTTCGCGGTGGTGACCTGATAGCCTTCCTTGGTCAGATAGAGCCGCAGCAGCTCGCAGATATTGGTGTCGTCATCCGTCGCCCGCACAGGTACACGATGCCTGCGCCTGCGCACCCGCGCTGACCGCGCCGCAATGAAGCGAACAGGGGTGCGTGCCGGTCTTTTCGTGGATGGCCACCGGGTGGAAGTGATGAGGGCGCGGTAGAGCTTTTCGCGCTGCAGCTTTGGCGGTGCTCGTTGAGGGCACCAGGCGGGTGATGTTTCTGATTGCCGCTGCCGGAGTTGATGATGACCGGCAAACCATGCGGGCATCGGAAGCCGGCGGCGGCGACTGCGCGGTTGGAGACATCGTTGCCGTAAGTGGTCGCTTGGCAGCACCACGCTTGATGTTAGCGCCATGGTCGCCCAGCAGGCCCTCTTCTGCAATAACGTTGTTGGCAGCGGATCTGCCGTTCCAGCAGGTCTGCCACGTCCACAGATGAAGCGGTCTCGGCAAAGTCCCCGAATGTCCCTGCATGTTCAGCAGGCTGCGGTCGGCGGGCATCTCCTGCACGTCTCGTCAGCGAGGCACCTCG
>VOFC01003768.1_pt1 | contig 56098 bp, 78 predicted proteins | sample 5384161 | NCBI WGS metagenome assembly VOFC01 (sample SAMN12384722, study PRJNA508395) | human gut metagenome | isolation source: healthy gut B | host: Homo sapiens | reverse complement strand
GCCAGCCCTACCTTTTTCGGTTGGGTGTTTGGTTTTAATGGCAAGGTACAGATACTTGCACCTGAGAGTGTGAAAGAACAGTACAGACAGATGATTGCACAAGCCGATGAGGGTATGCAGCAAAAAGAAAACAAAGAACAGGAAATCTAACACTCCAAAGCATACGATGTCAAGAAACGGCAGAATCTTTTCCGAAAAGCTCGCAGTATGAATATGCCGAGGGCGTGGAGTTTGAAGTTTATCCGTCTGCGGATACAACCGACCCAAACTATTATTGTGAAAATTTGTTAGCCGTGAACGAAAAAGCTGAGTAATAAGGACAGCAACTGCGAGTTGCTTGCTTTAGATAATGCGTGAGACTATAATAAAGGTGTAAGGGAGGTACTGCATAATGGATACAAAACAGGTCATACTTGAACTTCGCACTCAAAAGGGAATGTCGCAGGCTGAGCTTGCAGAAAAAAGTTTTTGTAAGTCGTCAGGCAGTTTCACGTTGGGAAAACGGAGAAACAGTTCCGAATACGGAAACATTGAAATTGCTGTCAAAAGTATTAGATGTTTCCATAAATACACTTTTAGGCTCACCGAGAAAGCTTATTTGTCAATGCTGCGGAATGCCGCTTGAAGATGATGATATTATTGGACACAATCACGACGGTTCTTTCAACGAGGACTATTGTAAGTGGTGTTATGCCGATGGAACGTATACTTACAATGATATGGACGATTTGATTGAAGTTTGTGTTAAGAATATGGTAAGCGAGAATTTCACGGAGGAACAAGCCCGTTCTTATATGAAAGAGCTGCTTCCTACTTTGGATTACTGGAAGAAATATGATGAGCTTAGTGATAACGGTCAGTTTGAAGAATTCAAGAAAAAGTTAATCAATGAGATTAACGAATTGAATGTTGACGGAATGCCAAAGGTGGAGAAACTGAATGCCCTTGTCGGAAAGTATGTAAATCTTGAGTACCAGCTTCCGAATGGGCAAGCGGTTAAGTTTTTTGAATGACGCAAAGACATATCTGGGCAATCAGCTTGAATGTGAATACGGCGGCGATAGATGTTTCGGCATTGTTGCAGATATGGATTTTATTCTTATTTGCACTTATGAAGAAGACGGTAAAAATCCGGAACTTGTATTGTAATTTTGAGTATAATAAGAAAAAGAGGAAACGAAAGGACGGTTGATAATATGTCAGTTTTTAGTGAAAGACTTATCGCATTAATGAAGCAAAATAGAATTAACCAAAAAAGAATTGGCACAGAAGGCTGGAGTTACTGAATCCGCAATGTCTTACTATGTAAAAGGAGACAGGACGCCTCGCAGTGATGTATTAACCAGAATAGCGAAAAAGCTTTAGAAACTACCACAGATTATCTGCTTGGTACGTCTGAATCTGTCTCAGAAGTACCACGTGGAGAACTACAATATTTACAACGCAATCTTGGCAAGTTGGATTCAGACCAACTAAAAAAAGCCGAGAATATATTAAAAGCAGCATTTGATGATATTTTTGATGATGACGAGGAGTGATGAGATTGCCGAATAGTAAAAAACCAGATTTTTCAAGAGCATATTCAAAGGCTAATGAAATATTAGTAAAATCATCGGCAATTCAAACATTTCCGTTTTCGCCGAAAGATTTAGTAAAGGAACAAACACCGATTGTATGTCGTTCTTTTAAGAAAGCAAGAAAATACGGTGTGGACATCACAGCATTTGGAAGTGAATCGGCTATTATAATGAGTTTTCAGGGAAAGAAAATCATATTTTATGATGAAACAAAGCCGGATACACATAACCGTTTTTCAATACTGCACGAATTAGGACATGAGATTAACGGTCATGATATTTCTAAAAAGATGAGGACACATACCATCGGTATGAAGTTGAAACTAATTATTTTGCAGCACAGTTGCTTATGCCTGAACAGATACTTAGAGAGTGCCAAAACAGAGGGGCAAGAATAAACCGATTTTTCTTGCAAACCAACTTTGGTGTTTCAGCTCAGGCGGCAGATAAAAGGATAGAAACATTGGCAAGAACAAATGTGGAATGGCGTTCAAGAGCGGAAAAAGAATTTGATGACATAATCCTCATAAAATATGCCGATTTTCTAAATAGAATTTGTCCTGTTCGCATACATACGATTTTGAAGATGAATATATTCGTCAGCAAGAGCGTAATAGTTGCTTTTGAAAGAATTTGGACTACTCCGAATAAGTATTTGCCAATTATAAAGAAATTTAGGGGCGTAATCACGCCAGATTTTAGCGTATATCGGGATATGCCACTTGTAATGCAGCAGTGGAATATTTATCGTAGCCGTGCAATCGGTCATTGGTTGCAGGAAAAACGGTGTAACGGTTATCCCGAATATCCGATTTGGAGATGAACGTACATATGAGTTATCTTGTGCAGGTATTCAAAAGCGTGGGACAATAGCAGTCGGTTCGCACGGTTGCATAAAACTGTTGTCTGACCGCAACTACTTTGTTAGTGGATTAAAGTATGTGGTTGACAGATTAGAGCCAAGTACCCTTGTTGTTTATGGGGCGGCACCGGATAAGATATTCACTCCATACAAACAAAAAGGCATTGAAGTACTGCAATTTGACAGCGACATTATGAAAAGCCGAAAGGCGGTGAGTGCCTGATGGGAGCAGGATTTCATGGTGGATTCGGAAACACTGAGGGTGCGAAAAAAAAAACTCAATTCCGGTTAATTCATTGGGAGATGTCAGATACAGCAAAAAGAAAACAGAAGGATATTTACTAAATCCTAATCATCCCATCGGTGCTTCAAAAGCAAAATTTATGAAAGAAATTTTGGGATATTCACAGGAAGACTCAAGGTTGTTTCATAAAAATGTTGTATCTGCAATAATAGGAAAGACGCCTACAAAATCTGAGCAAACGCAGTACGGCATTAAATATACCTATAATACTATACTACAAGGGAAAAATGGGAAAGCAATCAGTGCAAATATTGTCGTGGTTATTCAAAAAGACAATGAAAGAACCACTTATAAAATAGTAACAGTTTATCCGGATAAAAAGGAGTGATAACCGATGAAAGAATTAGATGTTGTGAGACTTAAAGAGGATTTTAAAAGTATTCCGGCAGGAACAAATGGGACAATTGTGTTAGAATATGATGGTCACTGCTATGAAGTTGAATTTGTTGATGATGATAGCAATACTATAGGTGTTCTTACGACACCTAGCGAAATATTGGAACTTGCAAAAACGGAATAGTCTGGAGGTGAATAGTTAATGTTTACAGTGAAAATAATGAATGAGTTTATTCATAGTCCACTCTGGATTTATGATGAGGACAGCATAATTGATGAACCGGAATTTATTGCAAACGATGCAAGATTACAAGATTTATGCAATAAAGTAGAAAATATGTTTTCATCATATTATGAATTTGATTCTCACAATGAACCTTGCTGGTTTAATCATGAAAAAAAAAAGCAGAAAAAAAAATATAATGCTCAAACTTATTTCTTGTATAAAAGAGCGACTGGCTGAAATCAATGACGGCAACTTTGTAGTTGAGGACTTAGAGACGGAAAGATTGAAAAACTTGTAATCATTTTGACAGTATTCTTTGCAGAACCGAATCTTATCGTTTTTTACTGAAAAAAAGCAATAAAGAAAGGTGTGAATGTAAAAAGCGGAAAGGATATAGTTTGATACTGAGGTGTTAGCAATTTGACACCTCTTTTCTTTTGCGAAAAACCTACTTACATGAGGCAATTATTCCAAGGAAATTATATGCTAAGGTTCAGGAAGAACTATTAAGACTAGCCAATCTTCATAGTGGAAAAGACAGAAAGAAAAATAGTCTACAGTTCTAAATATGCACTATCAAGCATTTGCTATTGCTCAAAATGTGGAGAAATCTACAGAAGGACGGCTTAGAGAACAAAAACAGAATTTAATGACAAAGAGTGCTGAGCGAGAAGGCTTGAAACAGAGGGTGGCAGAAATGAAGGAGTTCCTAAACGAACAGATTGGAAAAATTGAAGAATACGATGAAGGGAATATTAACTGTTTCATTTATGGGAGTATGTGTATGAAATACCTATCAATAAGGCAGACGGCAGAAAAATGGGAAATATCCATTAGAAGAATTCAGGTGCTTTGCAATGAAGGAAGAATTCCTGGAGCAGTTAAGATAGGCTCATATTGGGCTATACCATCAGATGCTGAAAAAATAACGGACTTAAGAATAAAAAGTGGTAAGTATATTAAAAAGGATATAGGATTAGAGTAAACGATAAATCGGAAGTTAAAGGAGAGAATGTAGATGAACAAAACCGCCAAAATAGATATAAGCGTAAAATAATGAGGCTCAATGTCAATAGTTTGGGTAACCCGAAAAATGAAATAATTGATAATTACAAACGGCAGGGAATTAAACTGTCGCTTGAGGCAAATGCACCCATAGACATTCAAGATATTTAATATAAATAATCAAGATTTAGGACTTAAACGTACTTTTTTGTAGGTTTAATTCTAAAAAGCGTTGATTTTTATTATTTTATGTTTTAATATTAACTTGTAAATTATACTAAATTTCGCATTTGTCGTAATTTAGAATTAAAAGGCGGAATATTATGGTTTCTACAGTCAGAAAAGGACTAAAGAGTGGCGTAAGCTTTGTGCTTGTGTTTATTATGCTGATTTCATCGTTTTGCATAAATACCATCGTCTTTTTCGCAAATGTTTCTGTTAATGCAGCAGGCGGCTTTATCACTACTAAGCTTACAACGGTTGCAACCACCGTGCTTTCCAGACAGGCGATGAAGCTTCTCGGAAAAGCTGCCGATTCAACGGATTCTAAAATTTTGGATCTTGTTTACAAGTATAAAGCAGGACCAACATCAATGAGACTTAAACAAATTGCGGAAACATCGCAACAAATTCTCGAAACAGTTACGCTTATAGAACAGGACTTAAAGGATCTTTCGAAAACCGTAAGTGAGGGCTTCGGAGAGGTAAAAAGTCTTATCTATAATCAAAACGTTACAAACGAATACACTCGTATTACGGATATAAGCTCAAAGTATCAGTCGCTGTGGGAGGATTACTGTAAATATACGGAAGCAGCTTCAAAGCTTGGCGATAATCCGACCGACGAGCAGCTGCACGAGCTTGACATTTTGCTTGCTCAAATGCAGAAGGAATACAAGCGTCTTGATATGGTGTCTTTGGTAGACGCACTTTCTGAGGTTTTGTCGGATCAGCCGTCGCTTACAGGCGATACGGATCAGAAGGTAGAGCATAACGCAGACGATGCTACATATGTAAAGGCGGTTAAAGATAGATGTAAAGGAACTGTTCCTTTTGAGCATCAAACGCTTGTCGCTACTAAAGAGGCTGCAAACAAATCAATTGAGCCACTTATAAACCTTTTGGTTTTGTACCGTGAGTTTACATATTACAACTATAATGTTGTTATGGATAACGAAGACAGTACTAAGGCTCAAAAACCGCAGCAGAGGCTGATCTTAAAACCTTTGAGCAGAGATACACAAAGGATATGAACGCCATAAACAACAACTGCGACCAAACGGGTGCGGATTCGCTTATGGAGTATGAGGATCTTAACACAACTATGATAGGCGTATCTACAAGTGGCGGAGTTGACCCTTATCATAATGAGATTCCCGCTTATCGTGTTGTTAATAACGACAACGGATATATGTCCTTTATCCAGAACGGCAGCGAAAAAATCAAAAATTATATTTATGCTGGAAAAATCGATAATTACGTATTTATTGACCCATACAACTATTATTATAGTGAAGCATTTAATTCTTTGTTAAAAAGTCGTGACGGAAAATACAAAAATGCCGTCGTCAATGTCCGACGCAAATAAGTTCTTCGCAAAAATTTATAAAGAGCAGGGCAAAGAAAATCCCTTCTATTATATAGCCGAATTGGGCGGAATCGGAAATGTTGCCGATGAAAACGGTAATGTTACGAATGAATTTGTGAAGGGAGATTATTTCCCATTTGATAATATAAAGTCGGATGAGGACATCTTATCAAAGGACATAACAAGAAAGTCAAAGGCAATAGACACGTCAAAATACAGCACTACAACGAATGATGATAAGCAGCTCAAGGAAATCAACACCAAGGATATTTACAAGGATAATTCCGCTGAAACATTTACGGTGCTTTGGGTTGCAAATTCAAACGAAAATTCAAAAACAATTTTAAAGCCTACTTTGATTAGTGGCTTAAGTGGACCAAACGTAAAGGCCACTCTTACAGATAGCAGCGGAAAAACGCTTGGCTCTTCGGTAAGCCCGAAAACTCTTGTGAACATTAAGATAAACCCTAAGAACGGCTACCGCCTTACACAGCTTTATTATGTTCGTGAAAACGGCGTTAAAACAGTTCTTGCCGATGAGAGCGATTTACCGAAAAATTATCAGGATAGTTACGAATATTCTTTCTATATGCCCTATGAATCGACAAGGATATACGCAAAATATAGCAATGCCTATTCTATTACTTCATCTGTTGACGGGAAAGGAAGCGTAAAGTGCAATGACAGTGCCGAAGTCGGTTCGGTTGTATCGGTTGACGCAGACATTCCTTATGGCTATAGTAAGGATTCCTTTGTGTGCATACGGAACGGTTACGCAAAATGAAATAGAGATTAAAGACAACAGCTTTGTAATGCTGGACGAGCCTGTGTATATTTATTTGAAAACATCTACGGGAATTAAAGACGGCGAGGGAACGCAGGACGAGCCTTTACGTTATTTCAAAAAGAAGCGAGCTTGAATATGTTTCTTTACAGACCTCGGACAAATATATGAGTGCAAGCTATATTCTTGCAAACGATATAGATATGTCAGGCTCGGATTATTTGCCGATTGGTTCAAACGAAGCACCTTTTACGGGAACATTTGACGGTAAAGGATACTTTATCAGAAATTTAAGCTGCAACAAGGCTTCGGCAGGACTTTTTTCGGCACAAATAAGGGTACAATTAAAAACCTTATGCTTGAAAACTTTAGCTTTAAATTGGCGTACCAATACTGCGGTGCCGTTGCAGCCGTAAACGACGGCGTTATCGGAAACTGCGGCGTTATCGAACCGATTGCTGCGAATATCGAAAACGAAGGAGCAATTGCAGGCGCAGGAAACGGAACGATAGAGGGCTGTTACGCTTATTGTGTTAAAGCCGAACCGAGCTTTAAAGAGATATGCGGCGGAACTCAAATGAAAGTTACCGATTGCTATTCAAGCGGAGAGAGCGAAACAAAAGCAAGCCGCATCACTGCGGAAAAAATGGTATGCTCTGCATTTGCCGCAACGATGAACCAAACTCTTACCGCAAAGAAATACGATTATCACTGGAAAAGCACCAAGAGAGTTGTAAACGGTCTGCCTGTGCTTGATAACAACAGTGAGCTTATGAATATGTACGGCTTCTGGGGCTACGAGGGCGAATTCGGAACAATAAGCTGTAACCCCGAAATGGCTTCACAGGGTACTTCGGTTGAATTTACGCTTACACCTGCAACCGTTCAAAACGGCTCAGAGTATGACGCAGAAATTGAAAGTATAAAAGCGTTTGACGATAACGGAAACGAAGTTACAATTAAAAACAATTCACTTACAATGCCTGATTCAAACGTAACGTTTAAGGTTGAATATCACTTTAACGAAACCTTCTCCGGAGACGGAACAAAGGAAAAGCCGTACATTATTTCAACGATTAAGCAGTTTGAGGACTTGGCTACAAATCTGTATAACTTTAACGACAAATATAAGGATGCTTACTATGAGCTTGGCAGTGACCTTGACTTCAACGGTGCAGAGATTACTCCTCTCGGAGATGAAACGCACAAATTCAACGGTAAATTCAACGGTAGGGGACACGTAATTTCAAACTTTACGATTACCGATAAGGCATATGCAGGCGTTTTCGGAGTTGCCGATGTTGACGCCGAAATATATGATTTAGGCGTTGAAAACGCAGCTATTAAGAGCGAAAGTGACGCTGTAATGGGCGGTATTGTCGGTTGGAACAGCGGTATGATATACAAGTGCTACTTTACGGGTGAAGTAACTCAAACCGGCACAACGCAAGTATATGAAAGCAAGGTTGGAGGTATTGCCGGCTTAAATTTAGGTTTAATTTTCAGCTGCTATAATCGAGGAAGCATTTCTGGACCTGTCGGAAATATGCTTTATTGCGTAGGCGGTATTGCGGGAAGCAACTCACTGTTTGAAAAGAATATGATTTTCGACTGCTACAACGAGGGAGTTGTTAAAGAAACCGAAAACCTCGACAGATTTATAACGGCAGGAGCAATCTGCGGAGCGTCCGCACCTGTTTTAAACTGCTGGTATGATAAAGATCTCTGCGAATACGCATACACAAATTCTAACGGACAAAGATGCGTAGGCGACGCTTGTACTGCTTCCGAAATGAAAACAGATGTAGCAGATAAGCTCGGAAATGATTTCAGAACCTCTCCGAGTGATGAGGTAAACGACGGTTTCCCAGTTCTTACATCCGTAGGTGGGGAAGAACGCTTAAGGTAATGTTTACCGTTGAGGGCAACAAAACCGCAGTAAAGAGCTTTGTAAGCGATGTCCTTTACCAAGAGAGCATTAAGAAATCCTCAAGTCTTTCTAACAGCCTGAACATTGTTTCAAAGCTTTCGCACGCTGTTAGAATTGATGACAACACATTTGAGGTATTCTACGGCAAGGATTTCAAATTTACAGTAAATCCCGATAAGTATAATAATATATCTAAGCTTACGGTAAACGGTAAGCAGCTTGCCGCCGACAAGAAAAACAGGCGAGTATACTCTTGAAAACGTCAAAGAGGATCAGACGATTACTGTTTCGCTTACAGGCGGTGAAAACAAAGATAAAAACAAAGATGAAAAATCCGACTCAAAGTCTACTGAGGTTCCCGGAACCGGCGAAAACAGAATACTTTTTGTAACTGTTCTTTCGGCAATACTTATAGGAGCGTTTGTATTCATCACAGTTATTGTATTCATCACAGTTATGAGACGTAAAAAGACAAATTGATTATTTTGATTAGTATTTAAATCATAAATAATAAAACGCAGGCAAAAGCTATTTTTGCCTGCGTTTTGATATTATGAATGTTGCAATAAAAGGATACTGTAAAAAACAGCCAAACAAGACACCGGAATTCACAAAAAGTGAGTTCCGGCAATTTTTTTTTTTTTATTTGCATTTTTAATAGGGTGATGGCGAACAGGCAGAATCAAATGATATGCCTGCCGATGAGAAAGAGAGTATGCCGGATCAATATGATAAGGTTTCGTTGGAGAATTTTATAAAAGTACAGCAAAGATATGTTTGCGTATTGGACGGAGAATGATTTTGCCGCATCTTTCCGCAAGATGCTTACATTGGAACAGTTCAGAAATGAAGAAAAATGCAGGCATTGTATCAGCAGTACCTTGTAGCAGGACCGGCAGGATATGTGAAAGATTTATTTGTAGGCATGGGAATGAAAGATGCTGATAATAAGGCAGATATGTTCTATTCGGTTATGTTTTTCTATTATAGCCTGTATGATGGTGCAGAGGAGAAAGGACAGATAAAAGACAGGTTTGAAAATGTCATCGATGATATTGCTTTGAAACTGAACAATTAAAGAGCCAGACGCAAAAGACGCAGAGCTGCTAATTCTAAAAGATTTGAATTTAGGATAGTGGATTTTATTTTACACTACCAAAAAGAAATGGAGAGAAAAGAAAATGAAGGAAAATATTATCATTCGATTGGAAAAAGAAAAATGAGCATCGAGAGGTAGAAAATCTGGTAAGGGAGAGTTTCTGGAATGTGTATCGCCCAGGTTGTCTGGAGCATTATGTACTCCACAAACTTCGAAATGATCCGGCATTTGTTCCGGAACTGGATTTTGTCATGCTAAAAGATGGAAAGCTGATCGGGCAGAATATGTTCATGAAAGCTGTAATCGTAGCGGATGATGACAGAAGTATTCCGATTATGACCATGGGACCGATCTGTATTACACCAAAGCTAAAGAGAAAAGGATATGGAAAACTTCTGTTAGACTACTCGTTGGAAAAAAAAGCGAAAGAACTTGGTTGTGGTGCATTATGCTTTGAGGGAAATATTGATTTCTATGGAAAAAGTGGATTCAGACAGGCTAGTGAGTTTGGCATCCGCTATCATGGATTGCTGGAAGGCGAGGATGCATCTTTCTTTTCTGTGCAAAGAACTGATACCAGGATATCTTAATGGAATTACAGGAGAGTATGCACCTCCAGTGGGGTATCTGGTGGATGAAAAGGAAGCGGAGGTATTTGACAGGCAGTTTCCATATAAGGAAAAGAAAAAGCCTGCCTGGGCAGATATTTTAGAATGAAAATGTAAATCTTTTCAACGATTTTAGTTGTACTGCTAGCCATCGTTTCGCTTGTAATGCTTATAGTCGCCAGTGCAAAGAGTAAAGAATATCGAAGCTTCGGTGTGTTTGCAGGAATTGCTCTGGGAATGATGCTGGTTGGTGCACTTGGAATGAATATCATACCGTAGGAATATGTGATTGGTTGTTTGGAGCTGTCGATTTAACCGGAATTTGCTTGCACTATTGCCACTATACTCCAAACAGATGGATGGCTTTGTAATAGCAGTAAATCTCTGGGATTTTAAGCCGGCAAATGGCTGGATTTGCATCATCTGCTGGATTCTGATAGCGGCATTCGTTCTACTTGGAATCGCAAAATTAGTATTGAATCATATGTGCATAGACAATGGGAAAAATCATATTACTATCAGTTCTTTATTGATCAGCATAATAGCAGTCTTATATTTTGCAATGATAAGAGAGACCTATTGCGTTGTGATAGTCTTTCTTTAGTTGATGATAAAGGGTGGGTTACTTTTTTATGCTATTGTAAGATGCAGTATGAAGGAGCGTCAGGATGTTTGATTTAACACAGGCATTACATATTTGAAAGGACTGGGAGCAAAGTTGTGAATAAATATTTAAATTTATACGGACTGATATTTGTTATTGTAATTCTAATCCCAAATATTGTTTTTTCGATTACTTGCAAAGATGGATTTGTAAATCACTATCAGAACAAGCTTGTAGAGATATTAGAGCAGATAGGAAGATTTGGCTGTTTTATCAGTATGTTTTTTAATAAAGGCTTTTGGTTTAAAAATGGAAAGAGCCAAAGATTTCTTTTATAAAGTATTTTAATGCAGCAGATGCTGGATATCTTAATAAAACAACCAGCTTTCGTTCTTATTTTTTGACTTTTTGAAGATGGAGCCAGACTGGAAATTATGAACCAGTCAGATTTGGTTGACAATGAAAAAGTATTGCTGAGAACTGGTTATGTTCATATTGCATTTAGTGTAGGAAGTAGGGCTTCTGTGGATACATTGACGGAACTGTTACGACAGTTACAACAATCATGTTGCTTATATTGGTTGGGTTTATCGGAGAATCCATAGTTAATCGTTCAAACATTAACTACTGGGGAAGGAGAAGCCTGTTTCTTCTGGTATATGGACTTACGATATGCTGTTTTGCAGCGGCAAGGGACGGACTAGACAAGACGATTCAGAACACGATTAACGGAAGCTGCGCACCGGGAGTATTCCCGCTTATCAGCATCCCGAATCTGATTGGCTGTATTGGAGCTGCAATTATAATCATTGCAGCTATTGCAACACCGATAGCAAAGTCGCAGCATATGAGACAGATTTGGTTTTATGTGATGTCCGGCGGAATTACAATGAAGATACTGGTAATGGAAATAGCAAGGATTGCTAATATCCTTTGACTTAAATTCGAATAGTAACATTTTTTCCGCACATTTTCTATCACACACCGTTATTATACTGTTTGGGGTAAGGGAGAGTATACCCTTTTTAAACAATTGCCTTATTTTTGCAAAAATTGAAAGGGGCTGCGAAGAATGAAGTCTTAAACTTCGTTTCTTCACAGCCCCATTTTCTTAACAAGGAGAATTAGCAGCCACAACCGCAACCGCTGTTGTTAGAAGTGTCATTGCCACAACCGCAAACCGTTTCCACAGCAGCTAACCAAAAGGATAAGGATGATAATCCAGCAGCAGCTGTTGTTGTTACCTAAGAAGTTACCACACATTGTTCGTTTCTCTCCTTTCATTTGTTATACTACATTATACGCTAAGAAAGAAAAGTTGCTACTGATAAATCAAAATTAAATAAAATGTTTCGCTGTTAAAATAAAGGCTTGAGTGAAATTTTTAATTTTTATAGAATCAAATTTAAATTGGTGTTTTTCTATTAAAGAAGAATATATTCTTACTACTATTGCACAAGCATTGAAAAATTTGTATAATAAAGTCATATTTTAACGAAAAAGGGAGGGAATTGTAAGTTGTTAGGAAAAACACATTTTGCGGTGGGTGTTGCCTCAAGCCTGATATTTACTCAGCCAAAGACAGTTCAAGATGTAATACTTGCAGTTGGTATCGGAGGTATGGGAGCTTTTAATATCTGATATTGATGTAGATACATCTGGTTCACATAAATATGCAAATAGAATCATCGCAGTGGTGGTATTAATTGTTGTTGCAGTATTTGCGGCTGAACAAATTTGGAATGCAGAAATTGTTAAACAGATTATAAGCGACAGTAGCTATGCAAGAATTGCAATAGGTGCAATTTTATTTATAGCAATTTGTGCCTTTGGAAAGCAACAACCACACCGCTCATTTATGCACTCTAGCTTGGCGTTGGTCTTGCTTACAGCATCTATAGGAATGGTTTGGCAGGATTTGATTCCATATTTTGCAATAAGTTTTGCATCACATATTATAATAGATATGTTTAACTTTGAAAAGGTAAGACTATTATATCCGTTTAAATGTGGAGTTGCATTGAAGCTTTTTCATGCGCAAGGATTGGCAAACAATTTGTTCTTTGTTATAGGAAGTGCATTGGCAGTTATTCAAATTACGATATGTTTAGTTAGAATTTTCTTTTTTTTTCATATGAAAAATGGCTATACCCCAATAGAGAGGTATAGCCATTTCTAATATTATAGAAATTATTAAATGGTAATACTATCGTTTGAAGTAAACGCTTTTAAGAGAAAAAATAATTTATTTCCAAATGTACTAACGCAATAGAGCATTATTATAGATAGTCTGGAATATATACGTTGCAGTAGCAAGTAGATACTTTTACTGGTGATAAATTTAATGATGAAAATAAATTATAACTCAAACAATAGTCTGTCTGAAAAGGCAGGATATTTTCGTTTTAGTGAAATTTTATTGTGGTATAATTTTGAGATGGATTTTATGTATAAACTTGCATAGCTGTATAATACTTAAAAAGCCCGTAAAAGCTCACTTTACGGCTTTTTTACGGGAAATTATCGCTGTGTGCTATGAATATTTCTGCAAAAGAGATAAATTTTTGACTAATATTAGTTTGATTGCTTATTGAAAAAAATTGTTCTTAATTTATGACAATATATGAATTTAAAGCCTTCTTATGGGCTTTTTAACTAAGAAACTGGCTTAGTTATAAACTTTACAGAGATTTTTATATGTGGCATTAAAATATTGCTTTTAAAATAAAATGAAGAAAAATTTTTAAAATTCCCGAATAAATATGCAATAAAAAGCTTGCTTTTTTGCATAAAGAGTGTATAATATACTTATCAAAGTTCTAAAGCCACTAAGGCTTTCGCACTAAATAGTGCAAATATAATTTTGGAGGTTACATAAAATGGGTGATATAAAAAGGTAGTTTTGGCATATTCAGGCGGTCTTGATACTTTCTATCATCATTCCTTGGCTCAAGGAAAATTATGATAACTGCGAAGTTATCGCTGTTTCTGGTGATGTAGGACAAGCAACAGAGCTTGAAGGTCTTGAAGAAAAGGCTAAAAAACAGGTGCTTCTAAGCTTTATATCGAGGACCTTAATAAGGAATTTATCGAGGACTATGTTTTCCCAACAGTTAAGGCTGGTGCAGTTTATGAGAATAAGTACCTCCTTGGTACATCATTTGCTCGTCCTATCATTGCAAAGAGAATCGTAGAAATCGCTCTTGCAGAGGGTGCAGACGCTATTTGCCACGGCTGTACAGGTAAGGGTAATGACCAGGTTCGTTTTGAACTTGCTATTAAGGCTTTTGCTCCTGATATGAAGATTATCGCTCCTTGGAGAGAGTGGGACCTTAAATCTCGTGATGAGGAAATCGACTATGCTGAGGCACACAACATTCCTCTTAAGATTACAAGAGAAACAAACTATTCTAAGGATAGAAATATTTGGCACATTTCTCATGAAGGACTTGACCTCGAGAATCCTGCAAATGAGCCAATGTATAATAAGGAAGGCTTCCTTGAGCTTGAGTTTCTCCGGAGCAGGCTCCTGATAAGCCAACCTATGTAACAATTCACTTTGAAAAGGGTATTCCTACAGCTATCGACGGCGTAGAGAGGGGTGCTGTTGAGCTTGTTAAGAAGCTTAATGAACTCGGCGGTGCAAACGGTATCGGTATCGTTGACCTTGTTGAAAACAGACTTGTTGGTATGAAGTCCCGTGGTGTTTATGAAACTCCAGGCGGAACAATTCTTTACCACGCACACAACAAGCTTGAGGAGCTTACTCTTGATAGAGATACATATCACTACAAGCAGAATGTTGCACTTCGTTTTGCAGAACTTGTTTATTTCGGTCAGTGGTATACACCACTCAGAAAGGCTCTTTCAGCTTTTGTTGATTCAACACAAGAGCAGGTAACAGGTGATGTTAAGCTTAAGCTTTATAAGGGCAACATCATTGACGCAGGTGTTACATCTCCATATTCACTCTATGATGAGGATATTGCAACATTTGATGAAGATGAAGTTTATGACCAGAAGGATAGTGCAGGTTTCATCAACCTCTTCGGACTTCCAATCAAGGTTCAGGGCAAGAAAGGCTTCCGTTACGATAAATAATGCGGTTGGCTGATTTATTACGAATATTTTAAGAAATAATTTATTCGCTAAGAGCATAGATTTTATGCGGAAATCCGTCGAAAAAATAAATTTTTTCTGTTTGGGCGTGTACCGATTTTGGGATAAAATGCGGTATTCGCCCGAATGTTATTTTATATAAGTCAAGGAGAATATGATATGAAGCTATGGGCAGGACGCTTTTCTAAAGAAATAGATAAAAAAACGAATGACTTTAATTCATCAATTTCATTCGATAGCAGAATGTATAAAGAGGATATAGAGGGTAGTATTGCCCATGCTGAGATGATTGGTGAGGTCGGAATAATTGATAAAAAAAGGAATCCGAACTCATTATTGAGGGCTTAAAGGGAATCCTTGCTGACATAGAAAGTGGCAAGCTTGAGATTGACCCTAATGCGGAAGATATTCATACCTTTATTGAGGGTGAACTTACTGAAAGATTGGGCAGTACAGGTAAAAGACTTCATACAGCAAGAAGCAGAAATGACCAGGTTGCAGTTGATATAAGACTTTATCTCAAAAAAGGAAACTAAAAATTTGGTTTCTATGGTAAAAGAGCTTGTAAAGGTTATTTGCGATAAGGCAGAAGAAAATGCATCTGTTGTTATGCCTGGATATACTCATCTTCAGAGAGCACAGCCGATTACTTTCGGACATCATCTTATGGCTTATGCAGAAATGCTTCTCCGAGATATTAGCAGACTTGAGTCGGCTTATGGTCGTATGGACGAAATGCCACTCGGAAGTGGTGCTTTAGCTACTACTACATATCCGATAGACAGAACTATAACAGCTCGCTTGCTTGAATTTGACAGAATTTCTCAGAACAGCCTTGATGGCGTATCTGATAGGGATTTCTGTATGGAGCTTGCATCTGCACTTTCTATTATAATGGTTCATCTCTCTCGTTTTTCTGAGGAGATTATTATGTGGTGCAGTTGGGAATTTAAGTTTGTTGAACTTGATGACGCATTTTCAACAGGTTCAAGTATTATGCCGCAGAAGAAAAACCCTGATATAGCAGAGTTGGTTCGTGGAAAATCAGGAAGAGTTTTTGGTGACCTTATGACCTTGCTTTACAGTTATGAAGGGTATTGCACTTTGCTTATAACAAGGATATGCAGGAAGATAAGGAGGCTATATTTGATGCTGTTGATACAGTTAAGATGTGCCTTACAGCCTTTACTCCAATGATAGAAACAATGAAAACTATTCCTGAAAATATGCGTAAGGCTGCTGCACACGGTTTTATAAATGCAACAGATTGTGCAGACTACCTTGTTAAAAAGGGAGTTCCTTTCCGATGCTTATAAGGCAACTGGTACACTTGTTGCTCTTTGCATAGAAAAGGGCTTAACACTTGAAACACTTCCTATCGAGGAATACAAGAAAATCTGTGATACCTTTGATGAGGGTGTTTATGATGCAATTTCTCTCGAAAACTGCGTAAACGGCAGAAAGGTGCTTGGCGGTCCTGCACCTGAAAATGTAAAGGCTCAGGTTAAGCGTGTAAGAGAAATAATTGCTTGATTGTTTTTTGCGGAGGAAATTTTATGATAAAAGATAAAAGCTGTTTATTTAAGGATATTATTGAAGATATGAAAAATATATACCTTTGAATTTGGCGATGAAAAAAGCTTATTGAAGATGATGATTGGTGTATATACACTGTCGAAGAAAAGCTCGAGCCAGATACTGAATGCTATGTCTTTGATTATCCTGATTATGACGATGAAACAGGAGAAGAAATTCTTCCTGAATATGCTGTTAAGCATCAGATGAAGTGTGTCACAACCTGCGAGGCACTTCAAGATGTAATCGCAAATTCACTTAGCCAAAGAAGTGATTTAACAGTTGAACAGCTTATAGATGCAGTTAATTACTATTTTGATAAGATTGCATTTATGGAATTTTAAGTTTAATAGGGATATTGATAATGAAAATAAAGGCAGGAATTATCGGTGCGACAGGCTATGCTGGTGCAGAGCTTGTACGCCTTTTGACAACACACCCAAATGTAGAAATTTCCGCAATAAGCTCTGTCAGCTTTGAGGGAAAGAAGCTTTCTGAGGTTTATCCGTCATACAGGTGCTTATGCGATATGGAATGCAAAAATGCAGATGAGGTTGTAGAAAAATCTGATGTTATTTTTGCAGCACTTCCACATGGACTTTCACAAGAGCTTGCAGCAACTTGCGATAAGGCTGGAAAAGCTTTTATCGACCTTGGAGCAGATTTCCGTCTTGAGAGCGAGGAAGAATACAAGGAATGGTATAACGGTGAATTTCTTGATAAGGAACTTCATAAAAAAGCCGTTTATTGTATACCTGAACTTTTCAGAGATAATGTTAAGGACAGCAAGATTATTGCTAACCCTGGCTGCTATACAACAGGTGCTCCGCTTGCACTTGCTCCGGCTATTGTAAATAAGCTTGTTTCAACAGCAGGAATCATAATCGACTCAAAATCTGGTGTAACTGGTGCGGGCAGAGGTCTTTCACAGGCTAACCACTATCCTGAACTCAACGAGGGCTTCCACGCATATAAGGCTGGTGCTCACAGACACACTCCTGAGATTGAGCAAACTTTATCTAAGCTTTCAGGTGAAAAGGTTACGATTACTTTTGTACCTCATCTTCTTCCAGTAAACAGAGGAATACTCTCAACCTGCTATGCTCGTCTTAATGAGGGTGTAACAAAAGAGCAAATTCGCAAGGCATATGAAGATTTCTACAAGGATGAATACTTTGTAAGAGTTCTTCCTGACGGTGCTTATGCTGATATTCATAACATAAAGTATTCTAATTTCTGCGATATTTCAATTCATATCGACTCTCGCACAAATACTCTCATAGTTACTTCAGCCATAGATAATATGGTTAAGGGTGCGGCTGGTCAGGCAATTCAGAATATGAACATAATTTTGGCTTGGACGAAAAGACAGGACTTGTAATAGTTCCTCCTGCATTCTAAGCTATCAATATACTGATTTTTAAGGGATGATGAAAAATGTCAATTAAGTTTGTCGACGGTTTCTGTAACAGCTCCTAAGGGCTTTGTAGCTTCTGGTGTACATTGTGGTATAAGAAAATAATAGAATAAGCGTGACCTCGCTCTTATATATTGTGAAAAGCCTTGCACGGCTGCCGCAATCTATACAACTAATCTTGTAAAGAGCGCCCCTATCCTTGTAACAAGAGCTAACCTTGAAAATGGCACTGCTCAAGCAGTTATATGCAACAGCGGAAACGCAAATACTTGTAATTCTGACGGTGTAGCGGTTGCTGAAAAAACCTGTGCTTTGGTTGCAAAGGCTCTTAATATTGATGAAAAGATGTTATCGTAGGCTCAACAGGTGTTATCGGACAAAAGCCCGATTGAGCCTATTGCTAATTCTATTCCTGAGCTTGTTTCTGCACTTTCTAAGGGGGGTGCAACAAATGCTGCCGAGGCTATTATGACAACTGACCTCGTTAAGAAGGAATATGCTGTCGAAACTGAAATTGGCGGAAAGACAGTTTATATCGGCGGTATAGCAAAGGGCAGTGGTATGATTCACCCCAATATGGCAACAATGCTTTGCTTTATAACCACAGATGCTGCAATTTCTGCTGATATGCTTAAAATTGCTGTAAAAACTGTTGCTGATAAGTCCTTTAATATGGTAAGTGTTGATGGTGATACATCAACAAATGATACGCTTGCTGTTATGGCTTCGGGTCTTGCAGGAAATGCTGAAATTACAGAGCAGAATGAGGATTACAACATTTTTGTTGAGGCTCTCACAATTCTTTGCAGAAAGCTTTCTAAAGAAATGGCTAAGGACGGCGAGGGTGCTTCTAAGCTTCTTGTCTGCAAGGTAAGTGGTGCAAAGACCGAAAAAGATGCAAAGGGCGTTGCAAAGAGCGTTGTTTGTTCAAGCCTTCTAAAAGCGGCTATGTTTGGTTCAGATGCAAACTGGGGCAGAGTTCTTTGTGCTATTGGCTATTCGGGCTGTGATGTTGATATTAACAAGGTTGATGTCAGCTTTGCATCAAAGGCTGGTAAGGTTGATGTTTGCAAGAATGGTGCGGGCATAGACTTTTCTGAGGAAATTGCAAAGACAGTTCTTACAGAGGACGAGATTGACATTGTTGTTGAGCTTAATGACGGCAACGGTGTTGCTGAAGCATACGGCTGTGATTTGACATATGAATATGTTAAGATTAACGGTGATTACAGAAGCTAAAGAGGTTGCGAAAATATGTATAAAATTTCAAATGCGGACAGAGCCCAGGTTTTAATACAGGCTTTGCCATATATTCAGAAATATTCGGGTCAGACCATTGTCGTAAAATACGGCGGAAACGCTATGGTAACGCCTGAACTCAAAGACGCTGTTATGAGCGATATAGTTCTTATGCAGCTTGTCGGAGTTAATGTTGTTCTGGTTCATGGTGGTGGTCCTGAAATCAGCGAAATGCTCAAGAAAACTGGCAAGGAAAGCAGATTTGCAAATGGTTTGCGTGTAACAGATAAGGAAACCATAGATATTGTGCAAATGGTTCTTGCAGGCAAGGTTAATAAGAGCCTTGTACAGCTTCTTGAACAGCATGGTGGTAAGGCAATGGGACTTTGTGGTCTTGACGGCAGAATGTTGATGGCTGAAAAGCTTATAGCTTCTGAAGATTTAGGCTATGTCGGCGAAATCACAGAGGTTAATACAGAGGTTATCGAGGATACCATACATAATGGCTATATACCTATTCTTGCAACAGTTGCAGGCGGTTATAACGGAGATGTATTTAATATTAATGCTGACCTTGCAGCCGCCCAGATTGCAGCAAAGCTCGGTGCAGCAAAACTCATTCTTATGACAGATATTCGTGGACTTTTGCGTGATAAGGATGACGAAGAAACTCTTATCCCTGTTGTAAATGTCAGCGATGTTCCGTCATTAAAGCGTGAGGGAATTATTTCGGGTGGTATGATTCCAAAGATAGATTGCTGTGTAGAAGCCGTAAGACGAGGAGTTAAACGAGCTCATATTATTGACGGTCGAATTGCTCACTCAATTCTTATAGAGCTTTTCTCTGATGAGGGTATCGGAACAATGTTTTATTGATTTCATCTTTGTTGATGAAAGAGGAGGTAATGTAAATGACCTTTGAAGAAATTAAAAAGAAGAAGCAGAATATCTTATGCCGACCTATGGAAGATTTCCAGTAGCATTGGCAGAGGGTAAGGGTGCTGTTGCAAAAGATGTTGACGGCAAGGAATATATAGATTTCACAAGCGGAATAGGTGTAAACTGCCTTGGATATAGTGATGTCGGACTTGTTAAGGCTATTTCTGAGCAGGCAGGTAAGATTCAGCATATGTCTAATCTTTACTACAATCCGCTTCAAGTTGAAGTAGCTAAAAAGCTTGTTGAGCTTACAGGCTTATCTAAAGTATTTTTCTGTAATTCGGGTGCAGAGGCAAACGAATGTGCAATTAAGGTTGCAAGAAAGTATGCCTTTGAAAAATACAGCGGTAAACGCAACAAGATTATTACTCTTGTAAATTCATTCCACGGTAGAACTGTTACAACTCTTGCCGCAACAGGTCAGGATGTTTTTCATAACTATTTCTTCCCGTTTACTGAGGGCTTTGAGTATGCCGAAGCAAATAATATAGAAAGTCTGCGTAATCTTATTGACGATACTGTTTGTGCTGTTTTTATAGAGCTTATTCAGGGCGAGGGTGGAGTTAATCCATTGCAAAAAAGCCTTTTGTCTGGGAAACAGCAAAAATTTGTCAGGATAATGATATTTTGCTTATGATTGATGAAGTTCAGACAGGTGTTGCAAGGACAGGAACATTCTATTGTTATGAACAATATGGTGTAACTCCTGACATAATAACAACTGCTAAGGGTCTTGGCGGAGGACTTCCATTCGGTGCTTGCATATGCAGTGAAAAGCTTTCTGGTGTTCTCAGTGCTGGTACTCATGGCACAACCTTTGGCGGAAACCCTGTTGCATGTGCAGCTTCTCTTGAGGTTCTCAGCAGAGTGGCTACAAAAGAATTTTTGAAGGAAGTATCCGAAAAGGGTGCTTATATCAAAGAAAAGCTTAGTTCAATGCCAAATGTCAAAGAGGTTCGTGGACTTGGTATGATGATAGGCATAGTTCTCAAAAAGGGTGAAGCAAAGGTTCTTGCAAACCGCTGTGTTGAAAAGGGCTTGCTCATTCTTACCGCAAAGACTCTTTTAAGACTTCTTCCACCGCTTAATATCAGCTATGAAGAAATTGATAAGGGCTTAGCAATTCTAAATGAGGTTCTTTCAGAAGTGTAATTAAAATAATTTAAAATGTTATAATAAGGAGGCAAATCCAATGAAACATCTTTTAAAAATGCTCGACCTCTCTCACGAGGAAATCTGCGAAATTCTTAATCTTGCAGACCAGCTTAAATATGAGCAAAAGCACAATATAGAACATAAGTATCTTAAGGGCAAGACTCTCGGTCTTATCTTTGAAAAGGCTTCCACAAGAACAAGAGTATCCTTTGAGGTTGGTATGTATCAGCTCGGCGGACTTCCAATCTTCCTTTCTGCAAATGATATGCAGATTGGCAGAGGTGAGCCTGTTCAGGATACAGCAAGAGTGCTTTCACGCTATCTTGACGGTATTATGATTCGTACATTCAAGCAGTCTGAGGTTGAGGACCTTGCAAAAGTACGGCTCTATTCCTATAATCAACGGCTTGACAGACTTCTGCCACCCTTGCCAGATTCTTGCTGACCTTATGACTATTCGTGAGTATAAGGGCAAACTTGCAGGACAGAAAATGGCATTTATCGGTGACGGCAATAATATGATGAATTCACTTATTGTTGGTGCTTTGAAGATGGAAATGTCTATTTCAGTAGCTTGTCCTGAGGGCTATGAGCCTGACCCACTTGTGCTTGAGTTTGCAAAGGGCTTTGGTGATAAGTTCGAAATGGTAAGAGAGCCTAAGAAGGCTGTTGTCGGTGCAGATGTTGTTATCACAGATGTATGGGCATCTATGGGACAAGAGGGCGAAGCTGAGAAACGCAAGAAGGCATTTGCAGGCTACTGCATTGATGAAGAACTTATGAGCTATGCAAAGCCCGATGCTATTGTACAACATTGCTTACCTGCACACAGAGGCGAAGAAATTTCTGCTGATGTATTTGAAGCTCATGCAGCTGAAATCTTTGATGAGGCAGAGAACAGACTTCACGCACAGAAGGCAGTTATCGTAAAGTGCCTTACAGATAAATAAAAATTCATTAAAAATATTTTAATAGACAGTACCTTTTTGGCACTGTCTATTTTTATATAACAATATAATGATAAAAATTAAAAAATTCGCTCAAGGCTTTTCAAAATTATTATAAAAAAACCACTGTTATTACAACAGCGGTTATATAAGTATTAAGCTTTAAATTTTTGCTTAAGCTTCCTGAGGAGCTCCTACAGGACATACACTTGCACAAGAGCCACAGCCAGCACAAGCATCAGCATCTATTACATATTTGCCGTCACCCTCAGAGATAGCCTCACAAGGACATTCAGCTGCACAAGCACCACAAGCGATGCAATCGTCAGAAATTACGTATGCCATAGAAAATAACCTCCTTAATAATGATACCTATATTTTATCATAAAATTTTTTTAAAAATCAAGTATTTTTCAGAAATTTACATAAAATTCATATAATTAGCAATAGCTAACTTGGTATATATTACAACATATGCACAAATATTCAGGCTTCCTCAGATGTGGTATTCTTTTTTTTGAATTTTTGCACTAATTTTGTTACACCTGAAAAAAGTCCTTGTCTTGCCATATCTATTACTGAACAGATTATGAATATTTTAAAAATTGTTGCTATTACGAACATTATTCCTAAGAAATTATTATAGAGATTTGGGTCGCCAAGTTCATTGTGTGACCAGATAAAGCTTCTTATAAGTGGGTGTTCATGTATAGCATATATTCCAATAGTTGTTCCAGCAATGTAGTTGATTATTCTTGATTTAAACTGAAAACCTCTGAAAAATAGGAATATAGAAACGGATTCGAGTATTACAAATGGATTTGAGAATTGTCCGAAAACTGAAGCATTATAAAATCCTACTTTATTGAATGTAACATTGCCAAGGAAATAATAGAGCGAAAAATCTATTATGCAAAGACCTACAAAATAGCCAAGATATTTAAAGTGAAGCTTTTCATCATCTTTGACAAAGCGTTTTAGATAAGCTCCAATAATAAACATAAATAAGAAAGAAATCATAGATTTTCCATATTCAATAGGTAGAACTTTATTAGTAGAGAATATCTCTTTTAAGCCGCCCATAGTTGAAATTGTTGGATAGATTGATAAAAATACGAAAAGAAGTCCAAGAAGAATTTTAAATTGCTTTTTATCAATTTCAACAAGAACTTTATTTATGAAAGGTGAGAGAAGCAAAATTATAACATAGTTTGTTAAAAAATACCATTGCTTTGAAAGTAAAGGAAAGAACATTTTAATAATGGAATAAACTGCAAAGCGTCCGGAAAGTTTATTTATAGTAGCTATTTCAAAGCTTCAGCAGAAGTAAGGTTATTTGCTGTTTCGCTCGGAGAAAAACCATTATTACTATAAATTATAAATGATAAGACTGTAAGCAAAATAGAATAAAACAGCATCGTAACATATACCTTTGGTATGCGTCGATAGCTTTTTTAAAATCAAGAACATCTTTACTCATAAAGTAACCAGTGATAATCATAAAAACATTAACAGGTGTTCTGAAAAAGGACCACATAAAATCGCTTATTACTTCAAATCTTCCACCTTGGGCGTTAGAAAGCTGATTAAGCCCTCCGTATGTATAGACATGAAGTACGATAATCATAAGCATACAGATAATTCTTAAAAGCTCTATGCCTGATTTTCTCTGTACTTTTTGCATAAAATTCCTCCAGTCATATTTTAAATTGAGATTTAGATTTATCTTTTGTTTTTTTTGCTCTGCTTGCTTTTCATATTCCATGAGAAGTTCACTTGCTTCTCGTGCAATTCTTGAGATTGGCATACCAACAACATTGTAGTAATCGCCGTTAATTCCTTTTACAAACAAAGCACCATGACTTTGTATTCCATAACCACCAGCTTTATCATAGGGTTCAGTTGTATTGACATAGCTTTCTATTTCGTTTTCAGTTAACTCAAAAACTCAACCTCGGTCGAAACACTAAAGCAACGCTCTAAGCCTCTGTAATTTATGCAACAACCAGTTATAACCTTATGTGTATTGCCTGAAAGCAATCTGAGCATACGCCTTGCATGCTCGGTATTTACAGGCTTATTAAGAATTTTGCCATCAATTATAACTGAAGTGTCACAGCCTATTACCATAGCGTCACGATGACCTTTAGATATATATTTTGCTTTTTGAGTTGCGATATACTGAGGCTTAAGCTCAAGCTCAATATCTGATGGTGCGATTTCATTTATATCAGGTGGAATACAAATAAAATCATCTGTAAGAATACTCATAATCTCACGCCTTCTCGGAGAAGACGATGCTAAAATAACATTCATAAAATTTCCTCCTAAAAAGTTTACCCCCTGAACCATAATTATACTATCTCTTTATAAATATCAGCTTTTTTTTTATACCTGAAAGTTCAGAAGCTTTTTAGCTGCTTCTGATGGCTTAGAACCGCTCTCAATAAGCTCCTTTTGCAAAGCTTACTGCGTCCTCAAGAGTCATTTCTTTTTCTTCTATGATAGGAGCACCCTCTATTACAAGAACGATTTCACCCTTTAATGAACCGTCACCATATTTTTCATAGGCTTCTGGTAAGGTTGTACGAATGACCTCCTCCTCGTGAACCTTAGTAAGCTCACGAACAATAGAAACTCTACGATTACCAAAAGTTTGAGCCATATCCTTTAAAGTTGCACTAAGCTTGTGTGGAGCTTCATGGAATACCATAGTTCTATGCTCATTACGCAATGAAAGCAAATGCTCGTGACGACTTTTTTTATTCATACTGAGGAAGCCTTCAAAAAGTAAATCTACCTGTTGGAAGCCCTGAAATTGCAAGAGCAGATGCCATTGCCGTAGGTCCTGGAACAACGCTTACTTCAATTCCTCTTTCTGCACACTGCATAACAAGTTTTTCGCCTGGGTCCGAAACTGCAGGCATTCCTGCGTCTGTTACTATGGCACAATTTTCTCCGTTTTCAATTCTCTCGCAGACAAACTCGCCACGCTCACGCATATTATGCTCATGATAGCTTATCATAGGGGTTTTAATTTCAAACTTATTTAGTAGCTTGAGAGTAACTCTCGTATCTTCTGCCGCAATGAAATCTACATTTCTGAGGGTTTCTATTGCACGGGGAGAAAAATCTGAAAGATTGCCTATTGGCGTACCGACTACATATAATTTTCCGTTCATAATTCACCTTATATTAAAATTATTTTTGATGGCCATGTGCAAATGAGCCATAGATTTCGAGCATTTCTTGACTACAATTTCCAAAATCATCTTCAAGAAGAAGTGTAGGTTCAAGCTTTAATCCGCCTTTATTTCCTCCTCGTCTGCCTTCAATCAAAAGCAACTTAGGAGTTTTTTTCGTATTAAGCTGAACGAAACGCAGTCGTTTAGGTTCAATGTTATATTTACGCATAGCCTCTGTTATATCCGGAAGGCGTTCAGGTCGCTGACATATGCAGAATCTTCCGCCAAACTGCAAAAGCTTTGACGCACAGGCGGTTATATCGTCGATGGTACATTCGCTTTCGTGTCTTGCAGCTTTAAAGGGAACTATCGGGATTTACTATCCCCGTACCCTCAGCTTTATATGGAGGATTGCACACAACAAGATTATATATGCCAAAGGGTGTGATTCCATTTAGATTTCGTAAATCAGCATTAATTATATTAATTTTATCTTTAAGCTTATTATGCTCAACACTGCGGCAAGCCATATCATAGGCTTCTTTCTGAATCTCTCCGCCGAGAATATTTTCAGGCGTGGTTGCAGACTCTGCACCAAATCAGTGGTATAGTTCCACAGCCACAGCCGAGGTCACAGGCAAGGTCTGATTTTTTAGGCTTTGCGAAGTTTGCAAGCAGAATGGTATCTGTCCAAAAAATATGTCTTTTTGAAACAATAACTTCAATACCACTTCCGAGAGGTTCAAATTTTTCACCTTCTAAAAGCATTTAATCACCACTTTTCGTGCAAAATTCAATATTCAACATAATAAGCTAAATATTGACATATACTTTAATTTTATCACATTTACATCAATATGTAAATTGTTATATTGCTTAAAAGTTCAGCTTGAGAGCTGATAATTTGACATTGTTTTAGCTTTTTGCTTATAATTGTTAGAGAAATAGAGTTCTTAAAACCCACCGAAGGCCCCGCCTTTGGAATCCGCAAGCTTTTGAAAAAGCTTGAGCAAAACTTTTAAGTGTCTTGGGAAAGTTTGGTTAGCAAAATTAGGTGGTTTCAACAAATGCGACAATATAAGACAAGTAAGAATGTCGAGTGAGGCTTGCCGAACGATTCCGCATATTGTCCTGTGCGGTCAAGCACTGCGTTTTGGGAGTGGCGGCTCGCCGTCTTAAAAAGATTTTTAAAAAATAATTTTTGTGGAGAGAAGGATTATAATGCTAAAAGGAAAAACCGTACTTCTCGGTGTGAGCGGTGGAATCGCCGCCTATAAAATGCCGAATCTCGCTCGTATGCTGATAAAAAGCTGGGGCAGAGGTTCATGTTATTATGACTAAAAATGCCTGTGAGTTTATAACTCCATTTACCTTTGAAACACTCACGAAGCATAAGTGCATAGTTGATACCTTTGATAAAAATTTTGAATATAGCGTTGAGCATGTTTCTCTTGCAAAAAAGGCCGATTTGCTTATAATCGCTCCTGCAACAGCAAATGTAATTGCAAAGCTTGCTTGCGGAATCGCAGATGATATGCTCACTACAACGGCTCTCGCTTGTAACTATCCTAAGATTATAGCACCCGCTATGAATACTAATATGTATAGTAATCCGATTACATTTGATAACATACAAAAGCTAAAGCACTATGGTTATGAGGAAATTCCGCCGGAATCAGGTATGCTTGCAAATGGTGATATTGGCAATGGCAGACTTCCTAATGAATCACTTTTATTTGATTATATACTTAAAACAATAGCACTTCCACACGATATGGACGGAATGAGAGTTCTTGTTACAGCAGGAGCAACCTGTGAAAGCATAGACCCTGTGAGATATATTACAAATCATTCAACGGGAAAAATGGGAGCGGCTCTTGCAAAAAGAGCTATGCTGAGAGGTGCAAAGGTTACACTCATTGCAGGAAAGACCGAGTGTGAACTTCCGAATTTTGTTGATGTAATCAAGGTGAAAAGTGCAGAGGATATGTATAATGCAGTAAGAGCCTGTGCGTATAAACAGGATATTATAATAAAGGCGGCGGCTGTTGCAGACTATACGCCAAAGATTGTTGCCGAACAGAAAATAAAGAAAAATGATGGAGATATGACAATAGAGCTTGTACGCACTAAGGATATTCTTAAAAGCTTGGGTGAGTCTAAGCGTGAAGGTCAGCTTATATGCGGTTTCTCTATGGAAACCGAAAATCTTATTGAAAATTCACGCAAAAAGCTTAAAAAGAAAAAATGCAGATATGATAGTTGCTAATTCAATAAGTGATAAGGGTGCGGGCTTTGGTGTAGATACTAATATAGTAACTATTATTACTGAAAATGACGAAACTTCTCTTGGCTTGCTTTCAAAAGATGCTGTTGCAGATGAGATATTGACAAAACTTATAGCTATGAAAGGCTGAATTTTTTAAATATAGTATGTTTATGGAACGAAAAAAAGCAAAGAGGGCAATATATAAAATTAAAATCTATGTTTAAGGCAATAGACAGATTTACTCCATTTGAAAGAAGTGTCGTAAAATGTCGAAATACCGGTTTACTTTTTATTTCATATTGGAATATAATAATGCTATTATAAAAATATTAAAAAGAAAGGGCGATTACTTATGAAAAAATTGATAGGAATTATAATTGGTTTGGTGCTAATTGGTGTGGTCACTTATTTTGGTTTTAGTTTTTATATTTCACAGATGACAAAGGAGCTTGTTGAGTCTTCATGGAAGCATGAAAATGTTCTACCAGAAAAATATGAAGGAGTGCTTAATCTTTATACATATAAGCAATTAGATTGGCTTAATAAAGCAAGCTCAACTAATGTTAAGGCTATAAAGCAAGATTTTTCATATCCTTCAACGGAATGGAGAATAAATTCTGCAACTACTACATATTCCTATACAATTACAAATTCAGATACAGGTGCAGCTATTGTTGGCTGTGATAATGTAAAATGTACTATTGAGTGGGAATATCAGGATGGTAAATGGATAGTAAAAAGCTTTAAAGAAGGATAAATATGTCATTTAATAATATTATAAATTTTCACGCACATATATACCCTGAAAATATCGCCGAAAGAGCAACTCAAAGTGTTTCTGACGGTTATGGAATAAAATGGATTATAACGGAACTCTTGAACAGCTTATTGAAGATGGTAAGAAATCGGGTGTGACTCAATTTGCAGTTCAGTCTGTTGCTGTTACTCCTAAAACAGTACAAAGTATAAATAATTTTATTGCTAAGAAGTGTTCAGAAAATCCAGATATACTTTTTGGCTTAGGTACGCTTCACCCCGATATGGAAAATCCCGAAGAAGAAATCGAACGCTGTATATCTCTCGGTTTAAAAGGAATAAAGCTTCACCCAGATTCACAGCGTTTTCTTATGGATAGCGATAAGGCTATGAGGCTTTATGAAATGCTTGAGGGCAGATTGCCTATACTTATGCATTGCGGAGATTATCGTTTTTCAGTATTCACGACCAGAAAGACTTGCAAAGGTTCTTGATGCTTTTCCAAAGCTAACAGTTATTGCTGCACATTTCGGTGGTTGGTCACTTTGGGATTTAGCCTTGCAATATCTTGAGAATAAGAACTGTTATCTTGATACTTCAAGCTCATGATGTATTTAGGTCAGCGTAGAAGTAAGGAATTAATTAAGGCATATGGTGCTGAAAGAATGTTATTTGGCACAGACTATCCTATGTGGAATTCTTTTCGATGATATAGAAATGCTCGAAAAAAATGGAGCTTTCTCAAAATGAATATGAAATGATATTTAGAAAAAATGCTCTTAAAGTTTTAAATATAGAGGAGGAAAGCAAGTGAAAGAGGATATTTGCAGTATACCAATAAATGATGTGTTCGCTCCTAAAGACGGTTGTCCGTTTTGTAGAATGAGAGATATGCTCGAGCTTAGAATGGCAGAGTATGTTACAGGTGCGGCTATGATGGAGCCTGATGTTCGTGTCACTACTAATGAACAAGGATTTTGCAATAGGCACTTCAAAATGATGCTCAAAGTAGGTAGCAGACTTTCTAATGCACTTATTCTTGAAAGTCATTTGCTTAAAATTTCAGAAGAACTTATGCCAAAACTGTTAAGGGTAAGCCTGATAAAAGGTTCTTGCTAATCTTGATAAGCTTACACACGATTGTTTTGTTTGCAATCGTGTGAATATGAATATGGATAATATGTATAGAATTGTTTATGCGATGTGGGAGCAGAATCCAGAATTCAAGCAGTTATATTCTGAACAGAAATTTATATGTCTTGAGCATTATACGGCACTTATGAGTGGGGCGACAAAGGCAATGGGCAGAGGTGTTGTACCTTTTTATGAGGAAACAGCAAGGCTTGCCGGAGGTTATCTTGAGGAACTTCAAGGTGATGTATCGCATTTTTGCAAAATGTATGATTATAGAAATGCAGAGGGTGATTGGGGCAATTCTCGTGATAGTATAGAACGCTCGATTGAGTTCTTGACTGCTGAAAAATGGGTACCAACCCACGATGAGGAAGCGTGAACTAATTAGCAATTCACTAACACACTTTCCTAAAAGAAAATTAAAAGTTTTGCTCAAGCTTTTTCAAAAAAGCTTGCGGTTTCCAAAGGCAGAGCCTTTGGTGGGTTTTAAGGGCGAAGCCCTTAACATTCTTTGTTTGAGCGGCGGATTTTATCCGCCGCTTTTTTTCTTTTGTCAGCAATATTAGTCAAAAAATGGGCGAACAAAGTTCGCCCATTAGAGGGCAGATGTTAAGGGCGTTGCCCTTAAAACCCATGAGGGACTCTGTCCCTCAACCCTGCGAGCCTTTAAAAAGGCTCGAGCGAAACTTTTAATTTTTTAGGAAAATTGGTTAGCTAAGAAGTTCTATTTTTGTTTTCGAGGTCATATATTTTCTTAAAAGGACAAGCAATTGAAAGGAATGAGAATTATGAGTGAACGCTTTAATGAGGCTTCTCGTGCTTTGAGTGATAGGCTATATAAAGCGGTTTACAAGCTTCCAAACGAGCTTAAAGCTAAAGTTCAGGAAATTCGTGTTCGAGCGGAAAAACCACTTGCATTATCTGTTGGCAATGATACTTTATTTGTAGATAATAAATTTACTTTATCTGAAAACTACAAAAATTCTCTTGTGGCAAGTATGGAGGATATTGTTACTACATTTCAGAATATTTGTTGCTATTCTGTTTATAGCCATCAAAATGAGATTAAAAACGGCTTTGTAACAATGGGCAGTGGTCATCGTGTAGGAATCTGTGGAACAGCAGTTTCTATTCATGGAGAGATAAATTCCGTTCGGGATATTTCCTCATTGAATATAAGAATTGCAAGAGAAATTCCCAATGCTTCTGAAGAACTTTTGCGAAGGGTTGGAAAGCTTGACGGGGGTTTATTGATAGTAGGTATGCCGTGTTCAGGAAAGACAACTATTTTGCGTGACCTTGCAAGAAGAATTTCACTCGGGATAGATTGTCGGATTATGCGTACAAGCGTTGTTGATGAAAGAAGTGAACTTTCTGGTACATATGCAGGAATTTCAAAAAATGATTTGGGACTTGCAGATATTCTTAATGGTTATTCAAAAGCTGATGGAATTATGCAAGCTTTGAGAACTCTTTCACCAGAAGCAATTATATGTGATGAGATTGGAGCATCAAGTGATATGCAAGCGATTGAGCAGGGCGTAAATGCTGGTGTGAGTATAATTGCTACTATACACGCGGAAAGTTATCACGAATTGCTTTCAAGAAATCAAGGTAAGGCTCTTATCGGAACAGGTGCTTTTAAAACGATTGTTATACTTGATTCAAGAGAAAACATTGGTAAGATTAAGGAACTTATCAGATTGCGAGGTGCAAAATGATTTTTAAGCTGATAGGACTTTTTCTTATATCTGTTACTGGAGGTCTTGTTGGCATAAATGCGTCATTAAGGCTTAAATCACGAACAGAATTTCTTGAAAAATATATCTCTCTTTTTTGAGTGAAACAAAAACAAGAATAAGACTTTCAGCCTGTGATATTCGTGAACTTTTTAAGAATGATTCAGGCTATGAACCGCTTGATTTTATGACAGCAGAATTTACCCGCAATATTAAGAATAAATCTAATGTGAAAATTTCTTGGGAGCGGGCAGTTAATTCTGCGTTTAGAAAGTATAGACTTTCTAAAGCAGATAAGGAGCTTATATCCGATTTTGGAACAGATTTTGGAAAGAGAGATATTGATGGTGAGATTAGCCACATAGATTTGAACATTGCTTTGATTGAAGATAGACTCGAAAAAAGCTCGTACAGAGCTTACACAAAAAAAGGAAAGCTATATAGAACGCTTGGAATTTTCGGTGGAATAACAGTTTCTCTTATTATTCTTTAAAAATAAAAAGGAGGATAAAAATGAATGTTGATTTTATCTTTAAAATAGCTGCAATAGGAATAATCGTAGCTGTGTTGAGCCTTGTCCTTAGTCGTTCAGGAAGGGAAGAGCAAGCTATGATGACAACGCTTGCAGGCTTGATAGTGGTTTTGCTAATGCTTGTTAAAGAGATTGCAACACTCTTTACTGAAATAGAAACGCTTTTCGGGTTTTAGTTATGGATATAGTAAGTATTTGCTTTATAGGAATTTTTGCTTCAATTTCTGCACTTTCCATAAAGAAACATACTCCCGAAATTTCGACTATTCTTGCGATTGGTGCAGGAGTTCTTATATTTACAGCTATTATTTCAAAGGTTCTGCCTGTTATAGAGGAATTGCAAATTCTTATAAATTCTGCGGGGGCTGTTTCTGAATATGGAAGTATATTGCTTAAAACTGTTGGAATATGCTTTCTATGTCAGTTCGCCGGAGATTGTTGCAGAGATTCCGGACAAAGTTCGCTTGCGTCAAGAGTTGAGCTGGCAGGCAGAGCCACAATTTTAATAATAGCAATGCCGATGTTTGAAAAGCTTATAAGTGTAGCAGTGGGTTTGATAAATCAGGGGTAATGAAAAATCAATTAAAAAATTTGCTGTGGTAGATGAAGTATTTATCAAGTGGGTAAGCAAAAATGTAAGGGCGAACTGTGTTCGCCCGAATAATAGTCTTAAATTGTATGAATATAAACCGATTCTGTGAATTGGTTATAGTTTATTATTTTAAGGAAAGTTTTAATATGATGTTTAAAAGAATTTTTTTCTCTTTATTTTCTTATTATTAATAGTGTTTTCTTTTTTAGTGTAAATGCTACTGAGGAGGAGCTTTATTCCGAACAATATAACTCAAGCGGTGTAGCAGAGTTATTCGGTCAGCTTCCTGAAGAAACACAGAAGGCTCTTGAAAATGCAGGAATTACATCTTCTGAAACAAGCATATTATCCTCGGTGAGTATTTCAGATGTTTTTGGTGAAATAACAAATATTGCTCTAAATGAAGCAACTTCACCTTTTGGTGCTATACCAGTATGTATTGGAATAATCATTCTTTGTTCACTTGTTGAAGGCTTTAAGGTTGCGCTTGTAAGCAGTATGGGTGGTGTTGGTTCTACTGTTGGAACACTTTGTGTTGTTGCTTGTATTGTAGTTCCTCTTTGTGGAGTGATACAGGAAACCTGTGAAATAATAAAGGGTGCTTGTGGTTTTATGACGCTATATATTCCCATTATGGGAGGGCTTATGCTTTCAGCAGGTGAAGCTATTTCAGGTACATCTTATTGTACTGCTATGATGACAGCGGCACAGACGATTTCAGCACTTTCGGCAAATTTATTTCTCCCTTTACTTAACATATTTCTGGGTGTTTCGGTTATGTCGTCAATTTCTCCAAGAATGAGATTATCTTCACTTTGTGATATGCTTTATAAGATTTGCAAATGGACAATGACCTTTTGTATGTCGGTTTTCGTTAGCGTTCTTACCTTTCAGAGTGTAATAACTACAAGGGCAGATGGAGCGGGCGGAAGAGCATTAAAATTTGCAGTAAGCTCGTTTGTGCCGGTTGTCGGAGGAGCTTTGGGTGAATCACTTGCATCTGTTCGTGGAGGTTTAAAATTGCTTAAATCTGGTTCTGGTGTATTTATGATTTTCGGAATAGCCTTTATGTTTCTGCCTGTACTTATCAGATGTTTACTTTGGATATTTTCGCTTAATATATCCGCATCAATAGGGATATTCTCGGAACCGACAGCGTTTGTAAACTACTGCGTTCAGCGTCAAAGGTTGTTTCAACAATTACGGCGGTTTTGCTTTGCGTTATGACAGTATTTATTCTTTCGACAGTACTTATTCTGATTATAGGGGGTGCAGGTTCGTGACAGCTATTTCATCTTGGGCAGTAGTGATTTGTATAGCAGCAGTTATATGTGGAGTTCTGGAGCTTCTTGCACCGTCCTCAAGAATGAACGGAATACTTAGATTTGTTTTTGGTGGATTTATGCTTTGTGCAGTAATAGTTCCGCTTTCTGAAATTGACCTCGACTTTAGTGCAGTTCCACCGATAGAGGATATTAGTTCATCTAATATTGAGATTGCCAACGAACAATCTGTTGAATATGTTAAAAAAAAAATATGGCGGAGCTTGTTAAGAATAAGCTGTCTGAGATTTCTGTTGAAGCAGAAGAAATTCTTATTGATATGGATATTGATGAGGACAACTGCATAAATATGATAAAGGTAAGACTTAAAATCTCAGCAAAAAGACTTAGAACTTTCTGAAAAAATAAGAAGTAAAATTGCTGATGAATTAGGTCTTGAATGTCTTATCAATAAGTAGCATAATTCGGCACCAAATTTCATACGCAAAATGTTATTATGTTAAAAAGCAAAAAGGAATGAGATTTATGGAAAACGAAGATATAAAAGAGGAAACAAAAGAAGAAAAAAATTGACCGCAAAATCAATTTTTTTCGGGTAATAATCTTAAAAATCTGATAATCTTCGCTGGCATACTTGGAATAGCTCTGATATTTCTTTCAAGCTTTATGGGTAAAAAAACAGAAGAAACAGATACTCCTGTTCCTGAAACGAAGATTACGGCTGATGATTATGCAAAAAAAGCTTGAGGAAGATTTGTCAAAGATTATCTCAAATATCAATGGTGCAGGAAAGACAAATATTCTTATTACAATAGATAGAGAAATTGAGAGTGTTTATCAGACTGATATAGACACAAATAATAAATCTGATGGCGAAAATTCTCAATATAGCAATAAATCTTCAACTGTAGTAATCAGGGGAAGAACAGCACCGAAGAACCGATTAAGGTTACAGAGATTATGCCAAAGATTAAAGGTGTTCTTGTGGTTTGTGAGGGAGCGGATTCTGCTATTGTGAAACAAAATATTATAGATAGTGTGCGAACGGTCTTAGGTGTGGCGTCATCAAGAGTTTCAGTTCAGAAATCGGCGAGCCGATAAATTACCCAACTTTTCTAAAACACTTACAAGACGCGTAATCATTTGGCAAGCCTCACTCGATATTCTAAATTAACTTATATTGCCACGGTCGAGGAAACTACCGAATAGTTTACCAACTTTCCAAAGACACTTAAAAAGTTTCGCTCGAGCCTTTTTAAAGGCTCGCAGGGTTGAGGGACGGAGTCCCTCATGGGTTTTAAGGGCAAAGCCCTTAACATCTTCTTTATGAGAGCGGACAAAGTCCGCCCCCTTGTTGATTAATATCTTTCTTAGCAATCTTGTATCCTGACAGTGGAGGCAATCCGCCACCGCTGCTTAAATATATTTACATAATGGAGGTTATAAAATGAAATTAGGTAAAAGACAGTTTATTATTGCGGCATTGGTTGTGGCACTTGGTGCAGCGGTTTATCTTAACTGGCAGTTCTCGGCAAATGATTCACTTTTAGCTAACGCTGATGAAAGCTCTAAAACATCATCATCTAAGGAAATCGGCGAGGCTAAGTATGTGAATACTTCGGCTTCTAAGAAATCTGAAAGCAGTAAATCAGAAACTACAAGTAATGAATCGGTCAAAGAAACTAATGCTAAGGCAGATGAAAAGAGTGAATATTTTGCACAAGCTGAGCTTAAACGCAAGCAGGCACAAGATGAAGAACTCGAACTTCTGAATAATATTATTGAAGATAATGATAAGAATGAAGCCGCAAAAACCGAGGCAGTAAAGCAAGTTGCTGAAATCACCAAAAGGATAGAACAGCAAAGCAATATAGAAAGTCTTATTAAAGCTAAGGGTTTTGATGAGTGCATAGCATTTATTTCTAATGGTGAGTGTAATATTGTTGTTTCTGCCGGAAGTGTTACAAATGCAGGAGCAATTACAATTAAGGATATTGTTCATAAACAAAGCGGTATAGAATATGACAAGATTACCATAACCGAACAGATTTCAGACAATCAACAAACTTCAAGTGAAAAATCAGAATAAAGTACAAATAAAATTTCATAGGCTATATTATAAAAAGTGGACTGCTATATTCAGCAGCCCACTTTTATGTTTTATACCCAAAAAGAAAATGGCATTTATTGACATACAGAGTAATATGCCTAATATTGTAGGTAGGATAAATGAAAGAAGTGTCCATTTAAGGCTTTTGGTTTCTTTATAGATTGTAAGGCAAGTAGTTGAGCATGGAAAGTGCATTAGTGAGAAAATCATAGTGCATAATGCTGTTACCCAAGTCCAACCATTTTCTACGAACAGATTATAAAGCGAGGAAAGACTATCATATTCAACAAGCGTTCCAGAGGCAGTGTAAATCATAATGATTATAGGTATAACGATTTCATTCGCTGGAAATCCTAAAATAAACGCAAGCAAAATTACGCCGTCAAGTCCCATAAGTGAACCAAGAGGTTGAAGAAAATTTGAGATTATAACACATAGCGATTCGCCATTTATCATAATGTTCGACATTAACCATATTACGATTCCTGCGGGAGCGGCTACACACATTGCTCTTAAAAGTACAAAAATGGTTCTGTCGAGCAAAGAACGCACTATTGTTTTACAAATTTGAGGTCTGCGGTATGGCGGAAGTTCAAGCGTGAATGATGAAGGCAAGCCTTTTTAGAAGTGTTGCCGAGAGAAGCTTTGAGACTAAGAGTGTGACTACCACTCCAAAAACTATTACCGTCAATAATAAACCCGCCGAAACAAACGAACGAAATGGTAATGAAATTCCTGTGGCGAAAAACATAGTTATTATTGCAATTAAAGTTGGAAATCTTCCGTTACAGGGAACAAAATTATTTGTTACGGTAGCTATAATTCGTTCCCTTGGAGATTCGATAATTCGACAACCAGTGACACCACAAGCATTACACCCAAATCCCATTAACATTGTGAGAGACTGTTTTCCGCTTGTGCCTGATTTAGCGAAAAATCTATCCATATTAAATGCCACTCTCGGTAAATATCCGAAATCCTCTAAAAGCGTAAATAGTGGAAAGAAGATTGCCATAGGAGGAAGCATAACTGCAACTACCCACGAAAGAGTTTTAAACATTCCGTCTATCAATAAGCCCTTTAGAAATGGTGGGGAATGTAATAAATCAAAAAGCCCATAAAGCCATTCCTGAACCTTAGAAAATGCCATTGAGAGAAGCTCGGAGGGATAGTTTGCACCAGAAATTGTTATATAGAAAATAACTCCGAATAGCAAAAGCATTATTGGAATACCAGTTAGCTTTGATGTCAGAATCTTATCAAGCTTTCTGTCACGCCGACTGTAACATTTATCACAAAGGCAGGTACAATGTGCATAGATTTCTTGAGCTTTTGCAACTATTCCCTCGACTATAATATCTCTTATATCATCTTGTTTCATACCGATGTTTTCAAGTTCGTTGTGTATTTCTGTGAAAGCTTTATTTATAGTTTTGTGTTCTATAAGACTAAAATTAAAGTATTCTTTTATGGAATTATCAAGCTTTTTATCGCAATCAATTAACCTTAAAGCAAGAAACCTCTTTGAAAGATAGCTGAAGGTTTTATCATCAAAAAGCTTTGAATCTTCGATAATATTTTCAAGTTTAATTATTGCTTTTTCGATATTACTGTTATACTTTATTTTTTTTGTGCCAAAGACTTTTCTTTTTCCAGTAGCTACATCGAAAACGGCATCTTTTAATTCATCAAGACCTTCTCCGGAACGAGCCGCAGTTCCTACAACGGGAACGCCAAGATATAAAGAAAGCTCATCAAGGTCAATTTGAATCCCCTTTTTGTTGCTTCATCAAGTAGATTTACACAGATGACAGCTTTTTTATTTACTTCTAAAATTTGTAGAGCGAGATTTAAATTTCGCTCAAGACAGGTTGCGTCAAGAACTACAATTATACAATCAGGCTGACCAAAGCAGATAAATTCCCTTGCGGCTTCCTCGTCTGGAGATGACGCCATAAGCGAATATGTTCCTGGAATATCTACAAGCGTGAAATCAATGTTTTTATGAGTGAAGGTTCCGCTTGCATTAGCGACAGTTTTTCCTGCCCAGTTTCCTGTATGTTGTCGCATACCAGTAAGTGCATTAAAAACGGTGCTTTTTCCTACATTTGGATTTCCTGCAAGAGCGATTGTCAGATTAGAGTTTTTAAGCTTTTCAGTATCACTTTTCATCTATGTACCTCCTGAGTGAAGATAGTAGGATATTTGCAATAAGGATTTAGAAAGGTGAGCATTATAGAGTAATTCTGGCGGTATGTGAAATCTAAATGATACACATACCGCTTTAATTACTGCTGCTTATTTATTAAAATATATCTCGCATCTTCGGGGCGAATGGCTATTACAGCACCACTTATGAAATAGGCGGTAAGTCCTCCAACAGGACTTTTCATAAGACTTTCTACATATGTTCCTTTGACAAGTCCAAGGTCTAACATTCTTCTGCGAAGTTCGCCTTTGGAAAGTAGCTTTGAAACAAAACCAGAATCGCCAACCGAAAGAGAATCAAGCGAGATTGTTTTGATATTCATCAGAACCAAACCTTTCTGCCGTAAAATCTTTCAGCTTTTCACTATCTATCTTATGCTGTTATATTTCATAAGGGTACTTAGATAGTATTTTATGACAAAAAACAAAGGCTTCATTCAAATACATTTTAAGAATTTGAATGAAACCTTATGCTTTAAATTATTATTTTATACCTATGTAAATAGAATTTCGGCATTATTCATATCGCTATTTTGATATTCTTCAAAATCGCATACGAAAGTTCTTGGAAGATTCATTTGCCATAATTCTTTCCAAAAATCTGAAACTGCTGTTATACCGTTACCTTTCACTATAAATTTTGCATATTTTCCAGCAGGAATTTTTATAATGCTTAAATCATTGTTATTTCCATCAGAAAAATTCACCTCACAGGCTACTGCGGTAGAATAATCTCCTTTTTCGTTATTTTCGTAATCGTAATACATTCAAGTGCTTTTTCATTAGCTTTATTTTTTTATGCCAAAGAAAATACCTTCCTCGAAAAAGCGTTTCCAAAGATTGCCGATGACCTTGCACATATCGGGTGAGAAATTATTAGTTCTTGCAGAGATTCCGACTGCTGTTTTTTCGGGCAAATTGACGATTTCATATTCCATAGTAATTATCTCCTTTAAATTTTTTAGATATATCTTTTGTCGATAAGATAAGAATATCATAGTAACACGACAACAGTGTGTCATATTTTATAGCATATCAAAAAAAAATTAAGTTGTTCATTTTCGCTTTGTTTAAATTCTGATAAATATGAGAAAATTTCATCAATATTATACATAATTCCAAGTTTTCGACAGAAGGATATAAGAATTTGCATAAGTTCCTTATTTTTAGAACTTGTTACTTCATACCTGTTTCCATATTTTTTGTATGTATTTTTCTTTAAGATTTGGAAAATGTTCATCAAGTTTTTTGTAAAAATATTCACGATTGCCAGTTCTGAGAGTAAGTCCCATTCCAAAACACATAATTCCACGAACTTTTTGCTTTTTCACAATAGCTTAATATTCCACGAATATTTTCTTCTGTATCGTTTATAAATGGGAGTATAGGGTCAAGCCAAACAATGGTTGGGATACAGTTATCACGCATAATTTCAAGCACCTTAAACCGCTCATAACTTGTACTGACATTTGGTTCAAGAATTTTACAAAGTTTTTCATTATATGTAGTTAAAGTTATTTGGACAACAACTTTTGTTTTTTTTGATTTATACTTTTTAGTAAATCCAAATCTCTTAAAATAAGGTTTGATTTTGTAAGGATAGATACTCCGAAACCATATTTATCAATAATTTCAAGACATTTTCTCATATTACAAAGATTTTTTCGAGTGGAATATATGGGTCACTCATAGCGCCTGTTCCAATCATACATGGTTTGCGTTTTCGTTTTAAAGCGTTTTCTAAAAGTTGAGCAGCATTAGCTTTTACCTCTATATCTTCAAAGCTATGCGACATCTGATAACATTTGCTTCTCGAATCGCAGTATATACAGCCATGTGAACAGCCACGATATATATTTATTCCATTTTGTGCGGATAAAATTCCTTTTGCGTTTACTATGTGCATATTTTTCAACCCTTTTAAGTGTAAATATTGCTTATATTTTTTAGATATTCTGCAAATTCCGAACGCAGAAATTCAGGCTTTAAAAGCTCAACGGATTCTCCGAATGTCAATAGCCAAGAAAATAAGTTGTATTTATCGGTAGATTCGTGAACGAAATATAATTTTCCGTTTTCAAGCTGTGTGAAGCTGTCAATTCCATATTCATCAATTATACGCCATTTTACAGACGAATCAAAAATAGCCTCTATTGTAAATTCTGTCGGAAAGATATTTTCTGATGAAAAGTCAGGTGGGGATTTTATATGTTTTTGGTGATAATTTTGCCTGTTTTAAGTTCGGTAATTCGATTTAATTTAAAAAGGCGAAAATCATTTCGTTTCAGACAATATCCCCATACATACCAAGATGACCATTTAAATATCAGTGAGAGCGGTTCGATTTCTCGAAGGCTTTCCTCATTTGGCGAGAAGTATCGAAACGAGATTGTTTCTGAATTGCTTATTGAGGCTTGAATAAGCTCTATTTTTGGAGCAAGGAAGGATTTTTTTGCCAAGAGGATAGGTCTATTATAATATGCTCATTAGAGGGAAGAATATCTGGATTTTTATTATTTCCTGCAGAAAGCTTTTCAATTAAAAGTTTATATTTATTTGTGTTGCTTACGCTGTCAAGACCTTTGAGAGCGGAAAGTATAGAGTCCATATCATCATTTGTAAGAAGTGTTTTATCAATCTGATAGCCCTCCATTATTGATATTCCGCCATTTTTTCCTTGAATTGTTACTATTGGGATTCCAGCCTTGCACATATCTTCTATATCACGATTTATTGTTCTGCGTGAAACTTCAAATTTTTCTGCAAGATAAGGTGCAGTTACTTTTTTTTTTTTTTCATAAGAATGGTAAGTATTCCGATTAGCCGGTCAATTTTCATATAAAATCACATCCTTATAAAATATATTATACTTATTCAAACACGACAATAGCTTGTCCTGTTTATGATGATTTAAGAAATAATTTTTTAGTAGGATTTTTTTAGAGCAAGTTTCATAATTTTTGCTTTAATAGTAGCATAATAACACAAGGTAAGCAATGTCTAAATATCTGAATAAAAGATGATTTATATAGTATAATCAGTAAAAATTTAGCCTAAAATATTGACATTATATCAAATTTGGGGTTTAATATTATCTGTATAAGTGTTGCTACGCTTTTTAAAAAGTAAATGTGTGGTGACATAAATTGTAGTCAGGAAATTGGCAAATGTTTTGTTCTTGACTAAAGAAAGGATATGAACTTAAAATGGTATATGTATTTTTTAGCGGATGGCTTTGAAGAAATTGAAGCACTTACACCTGTCGATATTTTAAGAAGAGGCGGTGTAGATGTTGTTACTGTAGGCGTTACAGGAAGAGAGGCTACGAGTTCACATAATATCGTTGTTACAGCTGATATTATGGAAGAAGAAATTGACGATTTTGATGGTGTCGAGGCAATCGTGCTTCCAGGTGGTATGCCAGGCACTACTAATCTTGAGGCTTCTGAGGTTGTTAAGGAAGCCATAGAATATTGCAGTAAGAATGATATTCTTATCGGTGCTATTTGTGCCGCACCGTCAATTCTTGGACATATGGGACTTCTTAAAGGCAAGCACGCAACAGCTTTTCCGTCTTTTCAAAAAGAACTTGATGGTGCCATATGCAATAATGGTTTTGTTGAGAAAGATGGCAAGATTATTACTGCAAGAGGTATGGGAGTTTCTGTTGAATTCGGACTTGAACTTCTTAAAGAGCTTAAAGGCAACGATGTGGCTAACAGTGTAAGGAATGCAATACAATGCCGATAGATGATATTCGAGAGTATAAATCTGAGTTGCGAAAGAAAAATACGCAGACAAAGAGAAGAAATGCCACCTAAGCAAAAGGCTTTGCTTGATAAGCTGGTTCTCAAAAATATATTAAAGCTCAGACAATATAAAGCTAATGATACAATCTTAACATATGTTTCTACAAAGATAGAAGTAGATACATTTGGTCTTATTCGTCAGGCTTTGAAAGATGGTAAGAGAGTTGCTGTTCCAAGATGTATAGATAATAGCCGAAATGGATTGCTATTATATTACTTCACTCAACCAGCTTGAGCCAAGAACCTTTGGAGTGCTTGAACCGATTAAGGAGCAGTGCGAAATTCTAAAGGATTACTCAAAGGGCTTGTGTATTATTCCGGGCTTGGTATTCGATTTTGACGGCTATCGTTTAGGTTATGGAAAAGGCTATTATGATAGATTTTTGAGCCGTTTTGGTGGAGATACAGCAGGGGTTTGTTACAGCTCTTGTGTTCAGTGGAAGCTTGTGCATGGCTTTTTATGATAGGAGAGCAGACTTGCTTGTTACCGAAAAATACATAAGACAGACTAACCAAAGAACTACGGAGGTATAGATATGAGCGACGATATGAATGAAAAGCGTCAGGAAAAAAATAGAGGGCTTTAAGCTTCATATCAATGAAGAAAGCTTTCCTACTGATGATACTCAGGCTCAGACAGATGAAAATAATATAACCGATGAGAGTTTTGGTGAAGCTGTTTCAAGGCGTAATAAGATAGAAAACTTTAAGGTCCATATTGATGATATAGACAGCTTTGCAGAAGAAGTACCTCAAGAAGATGAAAGAACAGATTATGGTATATCGCAAAGACCTATTTATAGCAATTTTGATGAGGATATAAACTCATCAAGTATTTTGCAAAAAATATAGACCAAAGTATGATTATTGCTGATGATGACCTTGATAATGCAAGTGACAGCATACAGAGTTATAGTGCAAATGTTATTACTAAAAAATGACTCCGGCTGAAAAAAAGGAGCTTAAAAAAGCTAAAGATGCGGATAAAAAGCGTTTGAAAGCAAAATCACGCAAAAATAAGCGTTTCTTTAGAGTTGTATGGGTTATAATGGCGGCACTTATTTCTATTCTTGTTGGCGGATATATGGTTGTTGGTGTAAATGATATGCTTGCTGTCGGAAGGTCTGATGAAGAGGTTACAATAGATATTCCAAGTAACGCTTCATTTGACTACATTTCAGATATTCTCTATAAGAATAATATTATCAATAATAAGAGTTTCTTTAATCTTTATGCGACTATGACGAAATCTAAATCAGGCTTTATTAAAGGAACTTATGATATAAAGAAAAATCTTGATTATCAGGCAATTATTTCATATCTTCAAACAGATACTAACAGAACAGATATAGTTTCTGTACAGTTTACAGAAGGTATGAATGTAAGAGAATTTTCTGAAGTACTTGAAAAGAATGGAGTATGCTCATCAGCGGAGTTCCTTAATGCTTGCAATAGTGATAATTACGATGAAGAATTTACATTCTTAAAAGAAATTACTAATAAATCTGAAAGATATTATAAGCTTGAAGGATATCTTTTCCCTGATACTTATTATTTCTATAAAGATGAAAAAGTTGAGAATGTAATGAGAAAGCTTCTCAATAACTATGAACTCAAAGTTTATCATACAAAATCTCGTGTAGATGGTTTTGATAAGCGTGTTACAATAGAACAGCGAGCTAAGGCTGCCGGAATGACTGTTGATGAAATTATAACACTTGCGTCTATTATTCAGGCGGAAGCTGCCGATGTTGATGATATGTATCTCGTTTCAAGTGTTTTACATAATCGTCTTAACACTGCCGAATCAGATGGTGTAAGCCCATTTGGCGATGTTGGTATGACAAGGCTTCAGGTTGACTCTACAGTTTATTATCCATATAAGAGTAAAACTCAGATTCCTATTGCTGAGAAAAACAGCTTTAAGAGCCGTTATGATACATACGATATAGAAGGTCTGCCGGCTGGTGCTATATGTAACCCTGGTAAAGATGCTATTGATGCGGCACTTTCTCCTGATGATACAAATTACTACTTCTTCTGCCATAAGGCTGCTACAACTGATTCACCTGCTCAGTCCTATTATGCTTCAACAGGTATTGAACACGAATCAAATCTTGTTAAGGCGGGCTTAACTACAACACATAACCAATAAAATAAAAACGCCGACTGACTAAGCAGTTTGTCGGCGTTTTTAAAATAAGAAAAAATTCGGAGCTGATAAAATGAAAAATACAGAGCTACTTTCACCTGCTGGTGATTTTGAATGTTTTCAGAGTGCGTTGAAATTCGGTGCAGACGCAATTTATCTTGCGGGTGAGGAATACGGTATGCGAACCTCATCAGCAAATTTTGACCACGATACTCTAAAAAAGCAGTATCACTTGCACACGAAAAAAGGTGTTGCTGTATATGTTACTTGCAATACAACTCCACGAAGCAAGGAAATGGAAACACTTCCAAGCTTTCTTGAAAGTGCCGCTGATTGTGGAGTTGATGCTTTTATAGTTGCAGATTTGGGAGTATTTTCTTTGGCAAAAAAAAAAAATATGCACCAAATGTTGAAATCCATATGTCTACACAGACAGGAATAGTCAACTACTACACAGCAAATGTTTTACACGATATGGGTGCAAAGAGAGTTGTTCTTTGCGAGAGAATTATCACTTGATGAAATTGCTGATATAAGGGCAAAAACTCCAAAAGAGCTTGAGCTTGAAGCCTTTGTGCATGGCTCGATGTGCGTTTCTTTTTTCGGGAAGATGTCTTATTTCAAGCTATATGACAGGCCGTGACGCAAATAGGGGAGATTGTGCTCAGCCTTGCCGTTGGAAATATCACCTATATGAGCAAAATCGTGAAGGACAATATTTCCCGATTGAAGAAAATGAAAATGGAACATATCTCTATAATTCTCGTGACCTTTGTATGATTGAGCATATTCCTGAGCTTATTAAAGCGGGAGTTTATAGTCTAAAGATTGAGGGCAGAGCGAAATCAGCTTATTATGTTTCGGTTACGACTAATGCTTATCGTCACGCAATAGATGATTATTATGCAGAGGGTGAAAATTATACTCTCAAGCCTTGGATTCGTGATGAGCTTGATAAGGTAAGCCACAGAGAATATAATACAGGCTTTTTCTTTTGGAGGAGAGCCTGGACAGGTTACATCTAATGGCGGATATATCAGAAATTATGAGGTTGTCGCCGTATGTGAGGATTATGCAGATGGCAAAGCAAGCCTTACGCAAAGAAATAAATTCTATGCAGGTGATGAGCTTGATGTACTTCCACCGTCAGGCATACCTTTCTATGCGAAAGCTGAAAAGCTCTTTGATGAGTGGGGCAACGAAATTGAATCAGCACCACACGCAATGCAAAAACTTACTATGATAACAAATGTAGAAATTCGAAAGGCTCTGTGCTTAGAAAGAAACGAGCATAAATTTGTGCTTGACACTTAGCGAAAAGAGAATATAATATATAATGGAATTTTAAGATGAAAAATAATTTTGATATAAGGTGAGAAAAAATGGAATGGACAGGACTTAATGAATTAAGAGAAAAATATTTGTCTTTCTTTGAATCAAAGGGACATCTTCGCTTGCCGAGCTTCCCATTGGTTCCTAAGGACGATAAGAGCCTTTTTGCTGATTAACTCAGGTATGGCCCCTATGAAAAAGTATTTTACAGGCGAGGTTACTCCTCCAAGAAAGCGTGTAACTACTTGCCAAAAATGTATTCGTACACCTGATATTGAGCGTGTCGGCATTACTGCAAGACACGGCACATATTTTGAAATGCTTGGTAACTTCTCATTCGGAGATTATTTCAAGCACGAGGCAACAGCTTGGAGCTGGGAATTCTGCACAAAGGTTCTTGAATTGCCAGAGGATAAAATCTGGGTTTCTATCTATGAAAAAGATGACGAGGCTTTCGATATTTGGACAAAAGAAGTTGGCGTATCTCCTAAGAGAATAGTTCGTCTTGGCAAAGAGGATAACTTCTGGGAGCATGGTTCAGGTCCTTGTGGCCCTTGCTCAGAACTTTATTTCGATAGAGGCGAAAAGTACGGTTGTGGAAAGCCTACCTGTGGAGTTGGCTGTGACTGTGACAGATATGTTGAATTTTGGAACAATGTTTTCACACAGTTCAACAATGACGGCAATGGCAACTATACACCACTTGAGCATCCAAACATTGATACAGGTATGGGACTTGAAAGACTTGCTTGCATTATGCAAGGTGTTGATAATTTGTTCCTTGTTGATACAGTTCAGAATATTATGAAACACGCTTCCGAAATATCGGGGAGTAAAATATGGCGAAAGTGAAAAGACAGATGTTTCACTTCGTGTTGTAACTGACCATATCAGAAGTGTTACATTTATGATTGGTGACGGTGTTATGCCTTCAAATGAGGGCAGAGGCTATGTTCTCAGAAGACTTCTCAGAAGAGCAGCAAGACACGGAAGAATACTTGGTATAACAGAGCCTTTCCTATATAAGATTGTTGATACTGTTATTAAGGAAAATCCTGCATATCCTGAGCTTGAGGAAAAGCGTGAGATTATCACTAAGGTTGTTAAGATTGAGGAAGAAAACTTCTCTAAGACTCTTTCTCTTGGCTTTGAGCTTCTCAATAAGGTTATTGATGATTCAGATTTCCAGACAATTTCAGGTGATGACGCATTTAAGCTTAACGATACCTTTGGCTTGCCACTCGATTTGATTAAGGAAATTGCAAAAGAGCGTAATTTTAAGGTTGATGAGGAAGGCTTCCGTCAGCTTCTTGCAGAGCAGAAAAAAGCGTGCAAAGGAAGCAAGAAGTAAGGCTGATTCAGAAGCTTGGCTTAGTGATAACGCAGACCTGAGTGATGTTGCAAAGACAGAGTTCCTCGGTTATACTCAGCTTTCTAATGACGCTAAGGTTCTTGCAATCATCAAGAATGGCGAAAAGAGTAAAATTTGCTGGTGCTGACGATAAGGTTGTAATCGTTCTTGATAAGACCTCTTTCTATGCAGAGAGTGGCGGTCAGACAGGCGATATAGGCATTATTAAAACTGCTAATGGCGAAATCGAAGTTGAAGATACGGTTAAAAACAACAACGGAATATTTATGCACTATTGTGTAGTTAAAAGCGGGGTTATTTCTGAAGGCGACACAGTTACTGCTGAGGTTGATAAGGAAACAAGAAAATCCACTATGAGAAATCATACTGCTGCTCATATTCTCCAAGCAAGCCTTAGAAAGCTTCTCGGCAACCATGTTGAGCAAGCTGGTCAGCTTGTTTCTGCTGATAGAATGCGTTTCGACTTTACTCATTTCTCAGCTCTTACTGATGATGAGCTTTATCAGATTGAAAATATGGTAAATGATGTAATTTTTGACGCTATTGATGTTGATTGCAGAGAGATGCCTATTGAAGAGGCTAAGAAGCTCGGTGCTATGGCGTTATTCGGTGAGAAATATGGCGATGTAGTTCGTGTTGTTTCTATTGGAGATTATTCCAGAGAATTTTGCGGTGGTACTCATGTTGATAACACTTCAAAAATTGGTATGTTCAAGATTATAAGCGAAAGCTCTGTTGCAGCCGGTGTAAGAAGAATAGAAGCTGTTACAGGTCGTGGTGTTCTCAATGCACTTAATCATGTTTCAGATATGGTTAAGCAAGGTGCTGCTATCCTCAAGGTTAATAACATTAATGACTTTGTTGATGTTTGTGAGCATATCGCAAATGATATTAAGGAGAAAGAACATTCTATTAATAAGCTCAATAACTCTATTGCAGCATTTAAGCTTGATTCACTCTTTGCAAATTCTGAACTCAAGAAAGATGTAAGAATTATTTCTGCAGCATTTACATCTACAAATTCAGAAATGCTCAAAAATATGTGTGACAGAGTTCTTAGTTCAGCAGACAAGTGCGTTGCAGTTCTTTTCGGTATTGACGGCGAAAAGGCAACTATCGCTGTTGCTTGCGGTAAGGAAGCTGTTAAGAAGGGTGCTCACGCTGGAAAGATAGTCAAAGAAGTAGCTGCTATTGTAGGCGGAAAAGGCGGTGGCAAGCCAGAAAGAGCTATGGCTGGTGTAAAGGATTTGACTAAGATTGATGAAGCACTTATGCAGGTTGAAAATATAATTTTGCCAATGATAAAGGAATAAAATCTACAATTAGTTTATAAAATTTCACAAAGACACTCAAAAGTTTTGCTCAAGCTTTTTCAAAAGCTTGCAGGGTCGAGGACAGCGTCCCTCGTGGGTTTTAAGGGCGAAGCCCTTAACATTCTTTTCTTTGAGCGGCGGATTTTATCCGCCGCTTTTTCTTTTGTTAGCAACATTAGTCAAAAAGGGCGGACAAAGTCCGCCCTTATATGGCAAGAAAAAGTTAAGGGCGTTGCCCTTAAAACCTATGAGGGACTCCGTCCCTCAACCCTGCGAGCCTTTAAAAAGGCTCGAGCGAAACTTTTAATTTTCTTAGGAAAGTTCATTAGCTAAGCGGTAGCTCATTGGTAATTTCCTTATTCGCGGCAATATAAGTTAATTTAGAATGTCGAGTGAGGCTTGCCGAACGATTCCGCATCTTGGGAGCGGCGGCTCGCCGCCTTGAGCGAAACTTTTAATTTTCTTAGGAAAGTTCATTAACTAAGCGGTAGCTCATTGGTAATTTCCTTATTCGCGGCAATATAAGTTAATTTAGAATGTCGAGTGAGGCTTGCCGAACGATTCCGCGTCTTGGGAGCGGCGGCTCGCCGCCTCGAGCGAAACTTTTAATTTTCTTAGGAAAGTTCATTAACTAAGCGGTAGCTCATTGGTAATTTCCTTATTCGCGGCAATATAAGTTAATTTAGAATGTCGAGTGAGGCTTGCCGAACGATTCCGCGTCTTGGGAGCGGCGGCTCGCCGCCTCGAGCGAAACTTTTAATTTTCTTAGGAAAGTTTATTAACTAAGCGGTAGCTCATTGGTAATTTCCTTATTCGCGGCAATATAAGTTAATTTAGAATGTCGAGTGAGGCTTGCCGAACGATTCCGCGTCTTGGGAGCGGCGGCTCGCCGCCTCGAGCGAAACTTTTAATTTTCTTAGGAAAGTTTATTAACTAAGCGGTAGCTCATTGGTAATTTCCTTAAAAGTTTGTAGCTTAGCATTTTCCTTAGTTATTTTATGCGTAGTCGGAAAAGCTATTCTTAAAGGGAGGTGAAGCGATTGAAAAATTTTTTTTAAAATGCTTTCCTATATCTGCTCAATTATTTCAATGATGATTTTTTATGTTATAGGTTATGAATCTGTTTCAGCACAATCTTCGTTTACTGTTTCAGGAGATAAAAGCCAGATAAGCTTACCTTATCCGCTTTGTGTTTCAACTGATGTGGATAGCTTTATTTCGGCAAGCACAAAAAATGATTGCACAAAAGTTGGAAGTGGAGAACTTAAACTATTTAACAGTATCCCCATAAAAAGGTTGATATTAAAATAAGTAACGAAAAAACTGTTATTCCTTTGCGGAACACCTTTTGAGTAAAATTATATACTCGTGGAGTTGTAGTCATAAATATGGAGGATATTGTCGTAAATGGCAAGTATCTTAATCCAGCAAAGGACGCTGGGTTGCAAGTGGGGGATATTATTTTATCCGCAGATGGAACAGAAACTGACACTAATGAACAGCTTTCTGAGATAGTTTCAAAATCAAAGGGTAAATCTATAAAGCTGAAAGTTCGCAGAGATAATGTTATTTTTACAACTAAGCTTTTGCCTGCTTTATGTGGGACGGCTCAATATAAAATAGGGGTATGGGTGCGTGACAGCTCTGCTGGTATAGGAACAATGACTTTTTATGATAATGATATAGGCTGTTTTGCAGGGCTTGGACATGGAATATGCGATAGCGAGGCAGGAACTATTTTGCCTTTATTAAGCGGTGATATTGTTACAGCTGAGATTAACGGCCTTACAAAAAAGTACCACTGGTTCGGCTGGTTCTTTAAGAGGATATTTCGCTGATGATAATGCTATCGGAACAATTCTTACAAATTCAGAGAGAGGAGTTTTTGGTAAGGCGGAAAAAGCACCAATAGATAATTTAGAAATCCCTATTGCTTGGAAACAAAATGTTCATACAGGCGAGGCAAAGGTGCTTTCTACAATAGATGGCAGTGAACCGAAATATTATAATATCTGGATTGAGAATGTCAGCAGAAATGATAATCAAGAAACGAAAAATATGGTAATTCATGTTACAGATGAGGAACTTCTTGATACCGCAGGCGGAATTGTTCAGGGTATGAGTGGCAGTCCGATTATTCAAGATGGTAAACTTATAGGTGCTGTTACTCATGTTTTTTGTCAATGACCCAACGAGAGGCTATGCGATTTTTTGCGGAAAATATGTATGAAAGTGTCAATGAAATTGCACAAAACAGTATAGAAAATATTGCCTGATTTTATGCAAGCAACCATATTTCCATTTTCTTCCAATTTTTTTGACGATAAACTATTGCTATTTTTTCCAATTTATGGTAATATTCAGTCATCAAATAAATCAAACGGGGGAACGGTCATGGAAAATACAATTAAAATGCTTATTGCGGAGGATTCCGCAGAATTTGCTGATGTAGGAACAGCAGTTTATGAAGAATTTGGTGTATCACCAAGCTTTTGCGAGAAAGACGGAACAGCTCTTCTTGAGGAAATTCGTAAACAATCTCCTGATGTTGTCGTTATGGATATGTTTATGAAAAACATTGACGCTGTCGGAGTTATGAAGAATGCAAGAAGAAACTCAAATGGTAAGGAGATTATCTATATTACACTTTCAAATTTCGACAGTTCTATGCTTGAAAGAGAAGCACTCGGAGCAGGAGCAGCTTATTATGTAATCAAACCTTTTAAAACAGCAGATTTGCTTGAGAGAATAAGTGACTTTTATTCGAGGAAATTCTTCAAGGACAAGCGGTGCTATAAAAAAGCTCTGATAGCGAATTGCAGATTCAGGTTACAGAGATTTTGCACCAGATAGGAGTTCCTGCACATATTAAGGGCTATCAGTATCTCAGAGATTCGATTATTATGTCAATAGAACACCCTGAGATAATCAACGCAGTAACAAAGCAGCTTTATCCAAGTGTTGCGAAAAAGTATGAAACTACTTCATCAAAGAGTAGAAAGAGCAATACGCCACGCAATAGAGGTTGCGTGGGATAGAGGCGATGTAGATGTGTTAAATTCTTACTTCGGATATACAATCCACAATGGCAGAGGAAAGCCAACAAACAGCGAATTTGTGGCAATGATTTCTGACAGACTTAGACTGCATATGAAGCAAGTACCAAATCGTGGTGATGTGGCTTGAACTTCTGATGCTTGTATGAAATAAGTTATTGATAAGACCAGCCAACAATGACAGGATTTTAATATATAATAAAGCTCATTGATGTTTTAAACTCTTTAAAAATTCACACAATATAATTTGCTTCCAAGATTTTATGTATACAGTTTAACATTATAATTCCTCTCAAAATAAGCACAGCTCAAAAACGAGCTGTGCTTATTTGTCGCTTTCTGCATTATTTGACAAAATGAATAATTGGTATTATTATATAAATAACAGGCAGCACCATAGTTCTATATGGTATTGCCTGTTTAAATCTACATAAAAAATCCGGCAATTATGCCATAGGAGGTTTTTATAATGCAAAAAAAAGGACAAATTAAAGTAAGCTCGGAAAATATTTTTCCGATAATTAAAAAATGGCTTTATTCTGATAAGGATATTTTCCTTAGAGAAATTGTTGCAAACGCTTGTGATGCTATTAAGAAATATCAAAGCCTTTGCAGCATTGGCGAGGCTGAAAATGACGGTATTAAGCCAAGAATTGAGATTATTGCCGATAAGAACGCAAAAACTCTTACTGTTACAGATAACGGTATCGGTATGACTGCTGATGAAGTTGAAAAGTATATTACTCAGATTGCTTTCTCTGGTGCAGAAGAATTTATCGAGAAATATAAGGACAAATCTGAGGATAATGCAGGTATTATTGGTCACTTTGGACTCGGTTTCTACTCATCTTATATGGTTTCTGAAAGCGTTGAGATTGAAACACTTTCATATCAGCCAAATTCACAGCCTGTACATTGGGTAAGTGATGGAAGCACAACCTATGAAATTACAGATGGTACTCGCACACAGCACGGTACATCTATCATTATGCATATAACTGAAGATGAGGAAGAATTTCTTGACAAGGATAAGCTTCGTGATTTACTCCTCAAATACTGCCACTTTATGCCTTATGAGATTTATCTCAATCCTGCTGAAGAAGAGGCTGTTGTAACAAAAGATGCAGACGGAAACGAGATTAAGCACGACGCAAAGCCTGTTAATAATACAACTCCACTTTGGCTTAAAGCTCCAAGAGATTGCACAGATGAAGAATATAAGGAATTTTATGTAGAGGCTTTTCACGACTTTAATGAGCCACTTTTCTGGATTCACCTCAATGTTGACTATCCCTTCAATTTAAAGGGTATTCTTTATTTTCCTAAGCAGACAGACAAGCTTCAGGTTATGCCTGGTGAAATTAAGCTTTATTCAAATCAGGTTTATATTGCAGATAACATCAAAGAGGTTGTTCCTGAGTTCCTTATGCTCTTAAAGGGTGTAATTGATTGCCCTGATATTCCGCTTAATGTTTCAAGAAGTTTCTTACAGAATGACGGCGAGGTTGCTAAGATTTCAAAGCATATTACAAAGAAGGTTGCAGATAAGCTTTCTTCAATGTTTAAGAATGACAGAGAAACCTATGAGAAATATTGGGACGATATTGCTCCATTTATTAAATTTGGTTGCATTAAGGACGAGAAGTTCTATGATAGAGTTAAGGATATAATCCTCTTTAAGACTATCTCAGGCGAATATAAAACTTTTTGCGGATTGTCCAAAGCAGGGCGACAAGATTTTCTATGTCACAGATGAAAGTGTTCAGGCACAGTATATTGATATGTTTAAGGCTAACGGACTTGACGCTGTTCTTCTTACACATACTATTGATACACATTTCATAAGCTTCCTTGAATATAAAGAGAGTGGCACAAAGCTTGCAAGAATAGATTCAGAGCTTGGCGATGCACTTAAATCTGATGAGGTTACTGATGACGCAAGCAACGAAAAGCTAAAGGAAATCTTCAAGACTGCACTTGGTGATGATAAGCTTGAAATTCAGACAGAAGGTCTTAAGGTTAAGGAAACTCCTGCTATTCTTCTTCAAAATGAGTATATGAGAAGAATGAATGATATGAACACGCTTTATGGTGGAATTTTCGGAGGTTCACCTGAGGCTAAGGAAACACTTGTTATCAATACAACAAATGATATTATCAAGACACTTCCAACACTCAGCGAAGAAAAAATCGCACACTTGTTTGTAAGCATATTCTTGACCTTGCAACTATCAGCCAAAGAAAGCTTACTGCTGACGAACTCAAAGACTTTGTAGCAAGAAGTGTTGAAATTCTTGGCATAATTAAGTAATTAGCTTGTTTTTTTTCAAGGTTGAATTAACTACAATGAGCTAATGAACCTCCCTAAGAAAATTAAAAGTTTTGCTCAAGCTTTTTCAAAAGCTTGCAGGGTCGAGGGACAGCGTCCCTCGTGGGTTTTAAGGGCAACGCCCTTAACTTGCTTTTGCTCTTTTGAGCGGCGGATTTTATCCGCCGCTTTTTCTTTTATAGTGTCGGACAAGGTTTGATACTTTATTAGTCAAGAGGTGCTAAAAGCTTCCCACCAATGGTTCTACCATAGATGACTGCCTTTAAAAAGACTTGACCTAAACTTTAAGTGTCTAAAATAAGTACATCAATTAATTGTAAGAAAATGAATATATTTAAGATTTTAAGTTCATAATAATCTTGGTGATTATTTATGAAAGAACTTATAAAAGATGCAGAGATTTTTTGCGATTGGTGGCTTATCTTATGGTGCAATAGAAATTATGTGGCGACATTATACACATTGGACAATGGTTATTACAGGCGGAGTATGCTTTTATACTTTATATAAATTGAGTAAAGGCAAAGAAAAAATGCCTATTTTGAAAAAGTGTTTACTTGAAGTGCTGTTATAACAACTGCAGAATTTCTTACAGGAATAATAGTAAATATGATATTTGATATGAAAGTGTGGGATTATTCAGGTTTACCACTTAATCTATTTGGTCAGGTTTGTTTGTTTTATAGCTTTTTATGGGCTTTGCTTGCTATACCGATTGATGCTATATGCAAAGCATTAAGAGAGCGTTTAGAAGCATAAGTTGAATAAATTACTATGAAAGTTATATTAAAATCGCAATTAAAAGTCTGAAAACCCTTTTTAAGTTGGTTTTACAGACTTTTTTTTTTTCTTAATAAATAAAAAGTCAACGCAAAAAATATATTGAAAGAATCTGCCAATAATGATATAATATATTATATTTGTTTAATATGACCTAATTTTGTAATTGAACTGTTGGGATTTTTTCTCGGCAGTATTTATGAGTACGAAAGGAATTTTTATCTATGTTAAGAGAGAACTGTTACAGAACTTTATACTGTGGTGACCTAAGAGAAAGTCATATCGGACAAACTGTCCGTGTTGCTGGTTGGCTCGAAAATATTCGTGACCACGGTGGTGTTATGTTTCTTGATATCCGTGACCAGTATGGCGTTGTTCAGGTTGTTATTCACGATGAGAATATGCTCAAGGGACTTAATAAGGAATGCTCACTTACAGTAAGCGGTTCAGTTGTTAAGCGTGATGAGGAAACTTATAATCCAAAAATCGCAACAGGTACTGTTGAAATTGTTGCCGATACATTGACTGTTCTCGGCAAAGCTCCTGTTGCACTTCCTTTTGAAATTGCTACATCTAAGGAAACAAAGGAAGAAGTTCGTTTGAAGTATCGTTTCCTTTTGACCTCAGAAATAAGAAGGTTCACGATAATATCGTACTTCGTTCACAGGTTATTTCATTCCTTAGAAATAAAATGACAGAGCTCGGCTTCCTTGAGTTGCAGACACCTATTCTTTCTGCATCTTCACCAGAGGGTGCAAGAGATTATCTTATTCCAAGCCGTAAGCACAAGGGAATGTTTTATGCACTTCCACAAGCTCCTCAGATTTTCAAGCAGCTTTTGATGGTTTCTGGCTTCGATAAGTATTTTCAGGTTGCACCTTGCTTCAGAGATGAGGATGCAAGAGCTGACCGTTCACCAGGAGAATTCTATCAGCTCGATTTTGAAATGGCTTTTTGCAGAGCAGGACGATGTTTTTGCAGTAGCAGAAGAAGTCCTTTATGAGACATTCTCTAAGTTTTCAGATAAAGAGGTTTCTAAGCCACCTTTCCGTAGAATCCCATTTGCAGAGGCTATGATAACTTATGGTACAGATAAGCCTGACCTCAGAAACCCACTTCTCATTAAAGATATAAGTGATATGTTTGTTGAAACAGATTTTGCACCATTCAGAGGCAAAACTGTTCGCAGCATCAATGTTCCTAACGCAGCTTCACAGTCAAAGAGCTGGTTCAAGAAGATGGAAGAATTTGCACTTTCTATCGGTATGAAGGGACTTGGTTATGTTAAGGTTCGTGAAGATTTAACATTTGATGGTCCTATTGATAAGTTCCTCAAAGAGGGCGACAGAGAAAAGCTTATCGAAATCAACGACTCTAAGGCTGGAGATGTAATTTACTTTATCGCTGACAGCAAGGAACTTGCACCAAAGCTTGCAGGACAAATCAGAACAGAGGTTGCAGAGCGTCTTTCACTTATCGACAAGAGCCGTTTTGACCTTTGCTTTATAACAGACTTCCCAATGTATGAGCATGACGAGGATACAGGAGCGGTTATCTTTACACATAACCCATTCTCAATGCCACAGGGCGGTATGGAGGCACTTCTTACAAAAAGACCCTTGTGATGTTCTTGCATATCAGTATGATATAGTTTGCAACGGTATAGAGCTTTCATCTGGTGCTGTAAGAAACCACGACCTCGACATTATGGTTAAGGCATTTGAAATTGCAGGATATACAGAAGAAGACTTACAACAGAAATTCTCCTCACTTTACAGAGCATTCAAGTATGGTGCACCACCACACGCTGGTATGGCACCTGGAATCGACAGA